>ENA-OZZQ01000099-OZZQ01000099.1-human-gut-metagenome-genome-assembly--contig:-NODE-99-length-38943-cov-6.834962_pt1 | contig 38943 bp, 32 predicted proteins | sample MGYA00243647_ERZ654151 | MGnify/ENA primary metagenome ERZ654151 (study PRJEB26926, sample SAMN06165154) | human gut metagenome | biome: ENVO:00009003; feature: ENVO:2100002; material: ENVO:00002003... | reverse complement strand
TACGAGATCATGCCTAGTCTCGTGGGCTCGGAGATGTGTATAAGAGACAGTGATTCGGCTATATGGGTCATTTACCAGAAATCCATCCTGGTCATAGCCGTAAATGACAATAAAATGTCCGGTTGTGGTAAAATCCCCCGGACCCATGGAGCAGATTATCATATGCCCACTGTCCAGATGATTTTTCATAATTCCCTCATCCAGCGCCAGCTCTCCTGCCATCACTCCGTACTGCGTTGCTGCATCCGTCATCAGATTCCATGAAGTTCCGGCTCCGTATTCATAATAACCCATATCCATGCTATACCCGGCAATGGCATCCGGTGTGGCGTTTTCATTTCTGGTAAGGCTGAAAATCACCATGGACAGACAAGCCGGTCCGCATCCGGATAACCCAATGTTATCATCTCCATAGGGAACATATCCCCACCTTGCATCCCACTGCAAGAACAGTGGGTGTTCCTCTGCTTTTTCCTCATCACTGATTCCGCCCTGTACAACCGGCTCCGAGTCCGGATAGTTCCTGACAAAATCCTGGATTTCGGGATTTTTTTCCAAAGCCTCCAGCATCGTCTCCGGATAAAGCGTCCGGTTTTCAAATATTTCCTTATACGTATCCGTTTCTTCCAAATCCTTTGCAGACATCTGACCTGTCCCAAAAGCATTATTCAATTGAGCCGCCAGAAATTTCATGGCAGTTCGCCCCGTCACCAAAGCTGCCACAATAATGCCTGTCCACACTGTTATCTGTAGAAGCCTTCTGATTCTGCGCTTTTTTCTTCTCTGTTTTATGCGTTCCCGCTTTATTCTCTCTTCCCTTGTCATAACCATTTCTTCCTCTCTTTTGTCCTCTTTCGGGCTTTTTATTCAAAAAAGGTTCACTGAACCTTTTTCTCATATGCTTGGCAACATAGAAAAAATTCCTGTTTTAATACATTTATTGTATCAAAACAGGAATTAACGCATTTTCGTTTTCTATTGAAAAAATGTTATGATTTTATTCGGAAAATCATACGATTTTCTGACAATCTACAGGAAGCACCACAGTAAAGGAAATGCTTTCATCCGCACTTTCCGCCTTAATGCTGCCGCCATGCAGCTCCACAATTTCCTTTGAGATGGCAAGTCCCAGTCCGGTTCCTCCGGTCTTTGAGGAACGTGACGAATCCAGCCGGAAGAACTGCTCAAAAATACGCTCCAGCTTTTCAGGCGGAATCGTCTTCCCCTTATTCCTCACCAAAATTTCCACCGTATTCTCTATCGGTTTCATGGAAAGAAAAAGAGCGGTGTTTGCATAACTATAATTAACGGCATTGCGAATCAGATTGTCAAATACTCTTTCCAGCTTATCTGAATCACACAAAATCTCGATATCCGGAGCAATCTCTGTGTGCCATTCCAATTCCTTTTCTGCAAGAATTGGATAAAATTCACTGGCAATCTGTTCCAGCATCCTGCTTAAATTAATCCGCTCCATCTCCAGTGTCAGCTTGGAAAGATTAAAACGGGTAATATCAAAGAACTCATTAATCAGCTCCTCCAGCCGTTCTGCTTTATTCAAAGCAATGCCTGTGTATTTTGCACGTAGCTCTTCGGAAATCTGCGGTTCATCCTGAAGCAGTGTCAGATACCCAATCACCGAGGTAATCGGTGTTTTCAAATCATGAGCGAGATAAGTAACCAAATCATTCTTTCTCTGTTCTGCCTCCCTGGCAATTCTCTCATTATTCAGAATATTTACCTTTGTCTGGTTCATTCTGGTTTCCACTTCTTTTAACGGTTCCGACAGTTCAATCAGGGTGGTATCCTCTTGATAAAACTGTTCTGTGGCATTTACCACCTCCTGAAAGAAAGAAAAGGTCTGCTTCCAGTAATGCAGTACAATGATAATTCCGCCAAGCATGATATAGGCAGACAGAATAAAAATACGGTTTGTATCTGCCCACTGAACAAACCTGTAAAAAGGTTCATACCCATACCAGATGGTGGAATGGTAAAGCACATTTACCAGATAATACGCCAGAATCCCCAACAAGCCATATACAGCAATGGATATAAGAACCCTTAGAAGCATCTGCTGTTTCATTTTCTTCAAAGACACTCTAGTTTTCAATGGTATAACCAACCCCCCAGACCGTTTTCACATACTTCGGTTTTCTCGCAGGCTCCTGCAATTTCTCCCGAAGTCTTGCAATATGAACCATTACCGTATTATTATTATCCAGATATTGTTCCTTCCAGACGGCTTCAAAAAGCTCCTCTGACGAAACCACACTTCCCTTATGCTCGCATAAATACCACAAAATATCAAATTCTATAGGCGTCAAGGTAAGCTCTTTGCCATTCAGTGTACATTTATGACTTTTCTTTGAAATATGTAATCCCCGGATGTCTATTTCCTCCAATTCATGGACATCTGAATCTGCCTGGTTATAGCGGGTATACCTCCGAAGCTGGGTTTTCACCCGTGCCATCAGTTCTAAAGGATTAAATGGCTTCGTAATATAATCATCTGCCCCTAAAGTCAGACCTGTAATTTTATCCATATCCTCAACCTTGGCAGTAAGCATTATGATAGGAAATAAATGCTTCTCCCGGATTCTCTGGCAAAGCATAAAGCCATCCATATCCGGCAGCATAACATCCAAAATTGCCAGGCTTAAATTCTCCCGTTCTACACAATCCAGGGCATCTGTCCCATTATAAAATTTGTATACCTGATAGCCGTCATTTTTTAAATAAACCTCTACCAGGTCCGCTATTTCTACTTCGTCATCCACAATTAGTATTTTCTCGTTCATTTTTCCTCCTGCATATTATTTTCTTCTAGTATAGCACTTTGTACCTGCTTCAGACAAAATATTTCTATTTTGGTTTCGTAAGGTCATAGCTCTCCCCTATCATCCGTTCCACATCTTTATCCGGCACAGTTCCATCCAAAATAATGGAATTCCAGTGCTCTTTATTCATGTGATATGCCGGTATCACGGAATCAAATGCACTGCGCCAGAAATCCCGCCATTCCGGGTCGCACTTTACATTTAACCAGATATGCCCCTGCCGCTCATAAATGCAGACAAAGGTTTTCTTATTCTTCTTATGCCGCATTAACGTCCAGTTGGCATCATGAAAGGGATAATCTTCCATTACATCTTCATATGTGTTACACAATGCAATTATTTCCGCCCTGGTTTTCATCATCTGTCTCCTTTTATGTTCTTACGCTTATACGTTATCTTTATAAATGAGAAAGAACCACAAACTCCGCATCCTTAGAAAGCGGATTTCTTTTCTTATAGTCAAAGAGACAATATAGCAATTCCTTCTTCTGCTTATCTCTTTTATCGTCTGATTGGGTAACGGCAATACTGGTAAAATCACCTGTATTACATATATTTTCTTCTGTATCCGATATCCATCCAGCAGCCTCACAAACAACCGGTTCTATATGCATCATCCGTGCCGCCGCCTTTGAATTATAGCCCTCCCCTGTTAGAGTAATCTCTTCCGTTCCTCCATTTTTGAAAAATGCATGATATACTGATTTTTCTATCGGCTCTTCCTTTGCCCAGGATGGACGGCTCTTTGCATTTTCCCTTAAATAATAATCAAAAGTCAACAGGCTGTCCAGTATATCCAGTCTGAATTTCTGTCTGCCGTTCCTGTCATTACATGCCGGAGCTTCATCACGCCCCAGTTTATCCTCACATTTACCGAACCATTTCTTGCAAAACTCTCGCAAAGCCTCATACCTCGCCTCCCGCTTGAAGCCGATTCCAAATAATTGCTTGTCCTCATAATAATCGCCCAGTGCTTCATAAAATGCATATGCAGACTGAAAAAACGGAATCAGATAACAAAGCACATGTTCAAACTGTGCACTATTATAATAAACCTCTACCATTTCTTCTATTTTCTTGAGAGCAAGAATCTCATCATAGGTAATCCACTTCGTGCTGAGCACCTCATAGGGCTGGACATCCTGATACTGAATCTGATAGTTTTTCGCCTGTTCTCCCATATAGGAACCCTTTAATACCTTCAAAAAACCCAGTTGTAATTGATTGGGCTTCATTTCATAGGCATCATTAAATGATTGTTTAAATGTGACAAAATCTTCATAGGGCAATCCGGCAATTAAATCCAGATGCTGATGAATATTATGAAAGCTTCGGATTGTAAGCATCGTATCTCTCAATTTGTCTATATCCATTACCCGCCGGATTTCCTGAATGGTTTCCGGATTGGTGGACTGTAATCCAATCTCTAGCTGAATCAGTCCCGGACGCATCTGCCGGAAAACTGCCAGCTCTTCTTCTCCGATTAAATCGGCTGCCACTTCAAAATGAAAATTTGTTATTCCATTGTCATGTTCGGCAATGTATTTCCAGATAGCCAGGGAACGTTCTCTTTTGCAATTGAAGGTACGGTCAATAAATTTCACCTGGAACACCTCATTATCCAGAAAAAACTGAAGCTCCGGTTTCACCAGCTCCATGCTCCGGAACCGTACCCTTTTGTCAATGGAAGACAGGCAATAGCTGCAGGAAAACGGGCAGCCTCTGCTGGTTTCATAATACAGGATTTTATTTTCAAATTTTGATAAATCTTGATAAATAAAAGGTAACTCATCCAGGGACATAAGCGGTCTTACCGGATTTTGATGAATCTGACCATGCCCGTCACGGTAAATAATGCCTGAAATATCCCGATAGTCATTGCTGTTATCTTTCCATGTCTTTACCAGCTCATAAAAAGTCACTTCGCCTTCCCCCCGGATAATCCCTTCAAGAAAGGAATGCTCTTTCAGTACTTTTTCACTGTCATAGCTTACCTCCGGTCCCCCTAACCAAATATGCACTTGGGGAGCAACCTTATGTAATTCCTTTGCAATGGTTAGAATTTCGTGAACATTCCAGATATAACAAGAAAAGGCAACGACAGCTGCCTTTTCCTGATACAATGACTGCAGAATCAAATCCAGATTGTGATTGATGGTATACTCCTTTATAACAAGCTCCACCTGTTCTGATTTCTTTGATTTCTTCTGTTTCTCTTTAATAGAATCCCTATTCAGTTGTTCCTTTGCATAAGCCTCCAAATCATACACTGCCAAATTTGAGTGTACATATTTCGCATTTAATGCTGCCAGAACAATCTTCATCCGTTTCTCCTTCCCAAAACCATAGTTCAACAGACAAATTCAAATATGATTCCCCATGGTTCATGCCTTCCCCGCAAGATAATTAATAAACTGCTGTGCGGTACGACCGGAGATGCCACCGTGGGAAAGCTCCCATTTATTTGCTTCCGCACAAAGCTCTTCCTCAGTCAATGTAATAGAAGGCTCCCGCTTAGCCAGCTCCGTCACAATGTGGAAATATTCCTTCTGGTTCGGTCTTGAGAAATTAATGGTAACGCCAAAGCGGTTCACCAGCGAAAGCTTCTCCTGCATCGTATCGGAGCGATGCAATTCGCCGTCGTCGCCATGTTCCATATCATTTCTGTCATTCCAGGTTTCCTTAATCAGATGTCTCCGGTTAGAAGTCGCATATATCAATACGTTATCCGGTTTCGTTTCCACACCGCCCTCAATAACCGCCTTTAAAAACTTATACTCTATTTCAAATTCCTCAAAGGACAAATCATCCATATAAATGATAAATTTGTAATTCCGGTTCTTTACCATGGAAATCACTGTAGACAAGTCCTTGAACTGATGCTTGTAGATTTCAATCATACGAAGCCCTCTGTCATAATACTCGTTGATAATCGCCTTGATACAGGTAGATTTACCTGTACCGGAATCACCAAACAGCAGGCAGTTGTTAGCCGGTCTCCCCTCCACAAAGGCTTCTGTATTATCAATTAATTTCTTCTTCTGAATTTCATAACCCACCAAATCCTTTAACAATACATTCTCTGTGTTGTTAATCGGATAAATGTCCACACCGCCTGTTATATAATCACCACTGTCACTGTTCCCGGAAAGCTCTGCGGAGCGGATACGAAATGCCTTATTCAGACCAAACATGCCCACACCATAGTCTGCATAGAATTTCGTCACTTCCTGAAAAAAGCCCTCTTCATCATCACATTTTTCCAATCTTTTTGACAATTCACGCACTTTAGAGGACACATTATAATTATACATCCGTTCTTTTTTACCAATTGCCTTGTAGTTGGAAATCGTGGAAAAACAATCAATGTCTAACTCTCTCTCAATCTCATAAAAATTGTAGTCAAATAATGCCTTAAAAATCTTAAAATCATTTTTGGCAAAATGATTGACACTGCCATCATTGGCTCCCACCTTTTCACTGGTAAGGGTAAAGGAGTTCTCATTCGTCATCAGCAAAAAGGTCAGATAATTATGCCATAAATTATCATCAAATCCATAATTTGTCGCCAAATCTAACAATCTCTTAATCTCACCATAAATCCGGGTGATGAGACTTTCCTTGCTGATATGCTTCTTGTCCTTCATTTCCTCCAGCTTTGATGCACTGAAGGCTGAAGAATTTCCCAGAACATTTTCCCTGTACCAGTCAAAATCTTCAAAAATCTCTGCCAGCCTTTTTAAAATACTGTTTTCCCCTAAATCTCTGTAAACTATTAATTTTGATACATACTTGTACATATCTGTCTTTCCTTCTTTCTATTACAATATATCTATAATAATAACTATGTAATCCTTATCCTCTTATGGCTCTGCCTGTCTCTTCTTCCTCAATATGCACTTTTTTATCCATTCCTTATCGGAGCAAGCCTCCGGCTACTCCATAATCTCACCGGTTTCCATATTCAGCCTCCGCACATTAATACCATTCACTTCCACACTGTCATTGACCTCAATCATGATGTACTGTCTGCCGTCAATTAATCGGGTTTCCACCAAATCCGTGCGCTCCGGCTTCACCTTAATGACAACATCCGGCATCTTAATGTCAAAGCTTCTGGTACTTGCCACCGTTGCTGCTGCAAATTTCGGCTTTTCCTCGTCACAGACAATACTGTCAAATGCCGTATCAAAGGTTTCCAGTGCCGCTTCTTTCACTCCACTGTCCTCCAACAGCTTCTTCATCTCCATTTTGTCAAGCTCCGGAGGCTCCGGCGCATCCTTTCTCGCCTCCACATATTCATTTAAATTCTCATGAATCGTCTTTACCGTCTCAAAATCACACTGCTCTCCAAGAGAATTTTCAATGATATCCTGAAACGTCTCCTGCTGTGCCTTAAAGGAAAGAGGTGCCCCACAGCCCAAAGTCTGGTCAATAAAATCCTCCTGCATCATTTCGGAGTTCTTTGTATAATAAAGCAATCCATGTATATCTGTATTCCGGTCGTTAAATGCCGGGAACAGGAAGCCATGTACCGGCGGTGAAACGACCCAGTCTCTGATACGGCTCTCGATACTGTTATTCTTCTCATTATAGCAGAGTCCTGCATCAGTAAGCTTTACCGGACAGATACTGCAAAGTATATAATCATACACATAATCCGAAGCATCCTCATTTTCAATGCCATCGGTGGTCTGTCCTGGTACGTCATAGGCTGCGTATACCAAAATAATATAATAATTTTCCCCATAATTATATGTACCGATTACCTTATCATAAAACTCTTCCACCAAAGCATTATCCTCTAATTTGGAGTTCTTAAGGCGCAAAAGAAATTCCTGTGTGCCCCCTTCTTTCTCCTGTTCATTTGGAAATTCCATGTTAAGGAGATTTTTTCCAAGAGTTCCGGAAAGCGTATTCTTAAAAATAGTAAAATACTTAAAATTCTCTTCCTCTGTCAAAGTCAGGAAGGTCTGCGCCAGTTCAGTCTTTTTATTCTTCTCTCCATCCACATAACAGCCACAGATTCTTGTTATCGTACAGTGTTCCGGTGTAAATTGTTTCTTTATCTCGTTTATCTCTTTCTTATTCATTCGTTCTTCCTTTCCAATGCTTCCATAAGACCTTTTCATAAACGGTTCTGCTTAATCAAATTTATCTACAATATTTTATATCATACCACAAAACGAAACCGGTACACAAGTAATGGATAAAGAAACATTCACTTGTCACACCCTCTAATATATAATATACTAAATTAAATTTATGTATTTTATCATAAGGGGGAGAATTTCTATGAATACAAAAATAAATCCATTTGCACAGATTCTTGAGGCATTTCGGGGCTTTACATTTTCTGGTTCCTTTTATAACCTGCGCAGACAATCCACCGGCAGTAAAATCGTCTACGCGATTATTATCAGCATCTTTACTGGTTTACTACTTTGTGCTCTTGAAGCATTTTCTTTTTCTACAGACAAGGAAGTAACTCAGTTTATGAATAATCTGCCGGAATTTTATTATTCAAATGGAGAATTTTATTGTGAAGATAAATTTGAGGAGTCCTCTTCAGGTACTTATATGTTAATCGATACTTCACAGACACAATTTACCCAAAATCATGTTAAATCCGTATTAACAGACTCAAGTTTTACTGACGTTCTGTTAATCAGCAAAACGAATATTATTACCTACAAAACATTAACAGGGGAATATCAGGATATGAAATTATCCGATTTATTGGATGTTTTTCAGATTCAAGCTCTGTCCAAACAGCAAGTGCTTTCCGGGTACAAAGGATTTATCTTTAAAGTTGCAATGATAATATCTCTTGTAATTATTCCATGTCAATTTATAAGGTTATTCTCTGCTTCCCTGATTTTAACATTGATTGCTCTAATTATCAACGCTATTTGCGGTTCAAAAGAAAGCTTTTCAACACTATATTGGATTTCCTTTTATATCCAAAGCGTATTCATGATTATCCTGGCAATCGGCAAGCCGTTTTTAAGCTTGAGCAGCAGCTCACTTACCATTGCATGTCTGCTTTTATTTATTATTACTATGCACCATACCTTAAAACACGGCGAACCAGAGGTAAAAACAACCGTTGTGTCCAATCATTTTAATGATGATTTCGATGATTTTATGCGTCAGGAAACGGTTACCCCATCCACAAGCTATGATTCATCTTATGGCGATGCAGATACATACACAGAGCCTTTTGGAAACAACACCGATACTAATTCGGCAAAACCGCAAAAAAGTTCTTCCGGACTATCCTTGAAAAAGGAGGATTAAATCTGCTTTTACACAAATAAGGAACTGTTGCAAATGGTACATATTACTGTCTTCCAAAACATTTCCAAAGACATTACTGCAACAGCTCCTTACTTGCAAAAAGGTAGAGGTATTACCTGCTTACTCCTCAAAGTAAGACACATATTCTATTTTATACTTACTCCCCGGGAACAGATAATCAAATAAATCCACAAAATAATCATCTGTCATGCTTGCTATAAAGTCAACCACCATCTGATTTGGCTCTGTCTCATTCAAATACTTATCATATCCATAGGTGGCAGTATTTTCCTTCACATAATCAATATGGTGTTTATAAATAATCGAATTGGTATCTCTTGCTTTCAAATCAGATAACAGCCGCTCATACATCAAATGAAACATTGGCCGGATTCTCTCTTCATAAATCCGGTTTACCCCTTCGTTAAAATATATTTTATCGTAATTCTCTTTCTTCGTCGCTTTAATTGCTTTGTAATATTCGTCATCCATGACAATACAATCCCTGCCATAGCTGTTCTCTACAATATTGACAATCAGATTATTAATAATTTCCGGATTACTCTTGCCAAATGCCTGCTCATCAAAAATACTGTCGTCCACGATTAAGTTTGCCCGCCTGGCATCCTGCCGGTCCTTCCCCAAATAAGCAATCATATCACAAATCCGGACTACACAAGCCTCCAGCGTGTATGGTACCAGTTTCCCTATCGCTTCTTCATCCACATAACAGGCTTCATATTTACTATCAAAATGGGCAAAATCCTCCATCTTCACCGGCCGGTACTCCTGCATGGCAAATTCTCCGTTATGGCAGAGAATACCATCCAGGGTCTGCAGACTGACATTCCGGTTCAAAATGTCATCTAACACCCTGACGCTGTGTACATTATGATTAAAATACCTTCCTGTGTGTTCCTGGAGACATTCACTTAAATAACGTTCTCCGGCATGACCAAATGGTGTATGTCCGATGTCATGCCCTAGTGCGATGGCTTCAATTAAATCTGTGTTCAGTCCCAGCAGGGAGCCTATATTTCTTGCAATTCTTGATACCAGCTGGACATGAAGCGCCCTTCTTGTAATATCATCATTTTTATAAAAGGAAAAGACCTGGGTCTTATCTGCATACCGGTTATAATACGGTGTATGCATAATTTTCTCACAATCCCTCACATATGCCGGGCGCAGCAATTTATTCTTATCCCAGTCCTGCTTCCTTCGAATGGCATCTTCATTTCTGGCACGGTATGGATTTACATACCCCTGGCTCCTGTCCTCTAAAATTCTCTGCTGTAATTCTTTTGACAAATCATAATACTTCTTTTGTTCCATATCCAATATCTGCCTTACCTATTCTATCTGCTATCTTCAAAGCCCCAACATCTAATGACCAGACTTAAGCCTTTTATTTTATGTACTTGCTAACAAAATCAAAGGTCTTTTTGTAATAATTATCCGGCTCTGCATATCTGCAATCCTCATGTGTACCTGTTGGCACCGTAAATACCTCATGCTCGGAAGCAATTGCCTTATCTAACTGATTTGTCATCTCCTCTGTAGCATAGGTATCATTTTCTCCCCGAATTAACAAAATTGGTATATTGCTGTTCTTAACCTGTTTTACAGCATCTGCCTCTTTCAAGCTGTAGCCAGCCCACACCTTCATTACCGGATTTATCATATGCAGTAATGGAAATACCGGCCATTTTTCGTGCCGGGTCTTATATTCCTGTTTCACAACCTCCCAGGCATTTGTATATGCCCCCTCTGCCACGATGGCTTTCACGGAGCTTTTAACCGGTTCCCCTGTGAGCATCAGTGCGGCATCCGCTCCGATGTCTATTCCGTGAATAACCACCTCTGCTGATGGGTTATCCTTCAAAATCACATCTATCCAGTTAATCACATCCATGCGGTCCAGCCAGCCCATACCAAAGAAAGAGCCTTCACTCTCACCATGTGCCCTCAAATCCGGCATTAACACGTTATATCCCTTTTCCACATAATGCATGGCTATATCGTAAATATCCTCCATACTGCCATTATATCCATGAAGAATGACCACCCATTTACTATTCTCTTCATCAGCAACAATTTTTCTCGCAACTAAAATGCTCTTGTCGTCCGCTTCTAACGTCAGCTTTTCCCTGGTGACGGTACCCAGCCATTCCTTAACTTTGCCATCCTCACTTGATTTGTTAGAAAGCGTACTGGCAGCCACCGTCATTCCCTCTGTGCACTGCCGGCTGCCACTGCGTCCCCGTATCATCAAATCTCTGGAAAGAAAAAATCCTGCTACAGCCGTAACAACTATGACCAGAACTACTACCTTGAAAAGCGTCCAGACACTCTCTAAAAATGTGCCAATCACTCTGCCAATGGTAACCTTGTCTTTCGGCTGTTCCGGATTTTTTATTACAATCGGTTCTTCCTCGGCAAATTCCTGTATTTTCTTATCTGTTATACTACCCTTTTTCTCCTGTGGCTCAGAACTTTTTTTCTTTCCATTCCCAACTGTCGGCTCAAACCCATTTTTCTTTCCGCTCCCAGCTGTCGGCTCAGAACTTTTTTTCTTTCCGCTCCCAGCTGTCGGCTCAAACCCATTTTTCTTTCCGTTCCCAGCTTCTGGCACATGGTTATTTTTCTTCCCATTTTCAGCTGCCAGCACACCGCCCTTGGCTGCCACATTGTTTTTTTCTGTTTTCTGTGGCTCCGGCTTTTCTTTACCGGCTTTTTTCACAGGTTTCTTATCTACAGGTTTCTTATCTATAGCCTTCTCATTCTTTATCCTTGAATCTTTCTTTACAGACTTTTCATCTTTTTTATCATTCTTCTCTGATGGCTTCACGGTACTCTCTCCGCTGGCACTTTTTTCAGCCTTCTTATCATTTACTTTCTCTTGATTATTACTGCCTGATTTATTCTCTTTCTCTGCAAGCTTTTCTGCCGCACTCTTCAGCACTTGATTGATTTCCTCGTCCGTAATCTTTCGATTGGGATTCCGGGGTATATTTTTAACCACTTCCTCCTGCTTCTTTTCTTCGTCCCTCATAAAAGAACCTCCTCATTATTCCGATTATTGCCGATGTAAAACCCTAAGACTCTGTCTTGCTTCATCTATGGGAATCTGACCTGGTGCCGATGCCCTGCCGACAGTTGCAAATGTCAATGCCGAACCAAAGATTTCCCCTGCAAGCCGGCTAACCATTCCGATATCATCCATGGACATTGTAATAATCGGCTTTATTCCACCCGTTTCATGATATGTAAGCGTTGCAGACAGTAATGTAAGCACATCCCTTTCTTTTTGTGGCATGACTGCTATTTTGGGAATATCTGCCCCCTGTTCATCCATATATTTAAGTCTTGAAACGATATCCTCTTCATCCGGTGTCTTTTCAAAATCATGGTTACTGCCAACCACATATACACCGTTCCTATGTGCAATTTCGCAAATGGAAGCAAGCAAGCCCTCCTGCATAAATGCTTCCACATCAAGCAAATCAATATAACCACTGGTACAAGCCGCTGTACACAGTGCTTTGTAATCCTCACAGGTAATGCTTCTCCTGCCGCCCTCCTGCTCACTTCTAAATGTGAACAATAGCACGGTATCACCAATTACCGGACGCAAATCCGCCAGCATATGTAAAACCTTTTGCACATTGCTGACATCCTGAAACCAGTCTATCCGGAGTTCCACACAATCCGGCTGATTCCTCATAATATCCTGTGCCTGTGTCAATATTTCCTTCTCCGTATGTCCTACAATAGGTACACACAGCTTAGGCATGCCCTTTCCAAATTCAATTCCTCTGATTTTAATACCTGTTACCTGCATCCCTATTCTTCCCGCATTTTTAAATGTCTTGATTCCAGCTGTTTCACCGCATTGTCCAGCTGTTCCCGCATAGATTCTGTTATATTAGTTGTTTCCCCATAATTCAGATAAGCTAAGATTGTAAGCATTTCTGATTCACTGTCAACAAAATAACCGGTTCCCTCCTGCTCCATGTTGCCAACATTTTTTACCAATTCCAACATTTTGTTAGGCATCATTCTGTAATCCCATGGTCCCACTGTTCTCTCTAACATGTCTTCCCTCCTGATTTGTCTAATCATCCAAAATAAGTATACAATAAGAAACTCTTTTTTGAAATACCTATTCTTAATGAAAATTCTTAAAACTTTCTTATGTTAATATATTTATCGTACTTATTTCTAACTCTATTCCGTATTTTGATTGTAACATAACACATATTTTATTACCATGGTTTTAACCGGATTTTACCCTTAGGACTATGTTAGATTACAGCTTCCTATGCAACAAAAAAACGAAAGCCCTGTAAATTCAGGACTTCCGCTTTTTAAGTACGTGCGTGAGAGGATTCGAACCCCCGACACCTTGGTCCGTAGCCAAGTGCTCTATCCAGCTGAGCTACACACACATATTCATTTAAAATAAGACTTTCACAATGAAAGTCTGTCGCTCTCCGCTCGTTAAGGGTTCGGATGGGCTTTCGTACTAAATTCGTTCTCATTTCATTAAAATCTGTTAAGTACTCAATGCTATCCTCCCACTAAACTCGCTCCGCTCGTTAAGGGCTCGGATGGGCTTTCGTACTAAATTCGTTCTCATTTCATTCGAACTCATTAAGTACTCAATGCCGGCGACCGGAATCGAACCGGTACGGGAGTATAAGTCCCGCAGGATTTTAAGTCCTGTGCGTCTGCCAGTTCCGCCACGCCGGCATCTCTATTGAGAAATTCGTGTTACGACTGTCTCCCACCGGAGCATACGCCTGACCGTCCGGCTCCGTCTTACAACTAACCATAGGCTAACACGAAATGGATGGAGGTGGATTCGAACCACCGAAGCAATATGCAGCAGATTTACAGTCTGTCCCCTTTGGCCACTCGGGAATCCATCCATGGTCTGTAACCAATTTGATATTATAGCTTAACTAATCCAAAAAAGCAATACTTTTTTACTCCGCCTTCAGCACCATTGCGGCAATTCTCGGAACATCAATAAACAGCTCATTATTTTCCACCTGATAGGTTCTGGCTTCCATAATATAGCCCTCCTCCGTTGTCAGCATCAGCTGTGTCAACGTGTCCCCATTCAGCATGCCCAGACGGTCCACAGAAAGGCGCAGTTCAACCTTTTCATAATTATTATTCAGGATAACAATCATTTTATCTTTCCTGCTAAAACGTCCATATGCCACAACCTTATGTGCTCCATGAAGGAACATTACGGAGCCATGTTTCAATACATCATTCTCTTTATGAATCTTAATGATATCCCGGTGAAACAAAATTAAATCCCGGTCTTCCCTGGTCCATGGATATGCCCTCCGGTTATCCGGGTCCGTCCAGCCGCACATACCGGCTTCATCCCCATAGTAAATAGTCGGCGCTCCGGGCCAGGTCATCTGGAATACCACCGCCTCCCGCAGTACACCCTTGTTAACATTCTCATTTGCCGCCTCCGGTCCCAATGTATGTGTACGCCCAACCCTGCGGTTTGTACGGGTCAGGAAACGGGAATGGTCATGGTTGGAAAGCTCATTCATGGAAACCTCTAAGGACTGCTGGTGAAAACGGCTCATATGATGGCGCAGGGAACCGATAAATGCATCCGGGTTACCAAGCAAGTCGCCGCGGAATTCATCAGAGTGCTTCTCCACTCCGGTCAAAAACCAGGTAATCGGCTCCATAAATGCATCATAATTCATAACCGTATCCCACTGGTCACCCTGCAGCCAGTTATACGGGTCACCATAGTGCTCCGCCAATATAATTGCGTTAGGATTCGCCTCCTTCACCACTTTCCGGAAATCTCTCCAGAACTTGTGGTTAAACTCCTCCGAATGTCCTAAATCTGCTGCCACATCCAGTCTCCAGCCATCCACATTGAAGGGCGGAGAAACCCATTTTTTCCCGATTCTCAAAATATACTGGTATAGCTCTTCCGAATCCTCATAATTCAGCTTTGGCAGGGTATCATGCCCCCACCAGCCATCATAGCTGGCATTATACGGCCATGCATTTTCATCATAGAATTTAAAGAAACTGCGGTAAGGGCTGTCAGCAGCCGGATAAGCACCTTTTTCGTATCCTTCCTGATTCTCGTAAATCAATTCTCTGTCCAGCCATTTGTTGAAGGAACCACAGTGGTTAAATACACCATCTAAAATTATTTTCATTCCCCGCCTGTGAATCTCCTCTACCATCTCGCAGAACAGCCGGTTGCTCGCCTCTAAATTCTCCTTATTGGTAACTCTGGTAATATAACGGGTAGAATTTTTATTGACATTATCCCCCTCTGCCAGACACTCTCCTTCATCCCTGACGATTTTCCCAAAATGAGGGTCCACATAATCATAATCCTGGATATCGTACTTGTGATTAGACGGAGAGACAAAAATCGGGTTTAAGTAAATCACCTCTACCCCTAAATCCTGCAGGTAATCCAGCTTATTGATTACTCCCTGCAAGTCACCGCCATAAAAGCACCGGACATCCATAGCATCCGGATATTTATCCCAATCCGTAATCCGTCTGGTAGTATCTCCAATATAAAAATATTCATTGTCCAGCACGTCATTGCTCAAATCACCGTTACAAAAACGGTCCACATAAATCTGGTAAATAACAGCGCCCTTTGCCCAGCCCGGTGTGGTGAAGCCCGGCATAATGCTGAAATTATAGGTAGGATTCACTTCGGTCTGCACGCCAATTTTATTGTAATAACAGGCAGCGTTGCCTGACTGGATTTCAAAATAATACTCTATCTTCTCTTTTTCAATTTGCGGAAGCTTTACAGAATAATAATCAAATGCGGTATCCGTTTCCGTTACCCGCATTTCCATCCGTTCTCCGTCACAAATGGCAAATACCTTATCCACATTACCCTTTGCAGTACGGAATTTCAATATCACTTCATCCCCCGGCATCGGTTCTGCCGGTATTCTATAATCCCCCGTACCATCGCAAAATAACGCATCGGAACGAATCGCCGGCTTATTCTGGAATACATAAGCCTGTACTTTCTGTGCATTGGTATAGCTTTTGAACGAATAACCCATAACAAACCTCCATGTCAATATCGTTTCCTATTTTACCCTATTCTGTAAAATATATCAATGAAAAAATCTGCGCAAAGTAAAAAGGACAGCCAACGAACGACTGCCCTTTTCTGGAGAAGGTATTTTTTTGTTACTTATGGGGTGTAGCAAAAAAACTATATAATGTATTGGGGGGGTTACAAGTATTATTATACGTATTTTGGCTCGAAAGTGTTCACAAACAATTTTTATTTTTTAAAATTCTTTTGTGCATTTAGCCAAAGGCTTTTGTAAAAAACTGCCAAACTTATCCCGCTTTTGTATATTTTGCATAAATTCACCTTTTCCATAATACATTTTTACCAAATCCAGTTATGCATTATTTTATAAATCAAAGGAAAATCCCGTAGTCCCTTTGTTTTCCTCTTCAAAAAGGGACTCAAACTCTTCCCTGTCAATACGCTCCTTCTCCAGCAAACGCTTTGCACACTTGTGAAGAATATCCACATTTTTCTCTAATATCTCTCTTGCCTGTGCATAACATTCATCTACGATACGTTTTACCTCTTTGTCAATGGCAGCCGCAGTCTGTTCCCCCAGCATTCTCTGGTGTCCAATATCTCTGCCCACAAATGTTTCTTCCTCATTGTCGGTTTCGTAATTGATTAAACCCAGCTCCTCCGACATACCATATTTCACAACCATGGCTCTCGCCGCAGCAGTTGCCTGTTTAATATCCTGGGATGCCCCGGTTGTAATATCATCCATTATCATCTCTTCTGCAATCCGTCCGCCAAGGCTTACTTTAATGTCCTGTAAAATTTTACCCTTGGTATTGAACACATTGTCATTCTCCGGAAGCGGCATTGTATAACCGGCAGCTCCCTGTCCGGTAGGAATAATGGAAACCGTGTAAACCGGCCCCACCCCTTCTAACAGATGGAATAAAATTGCATGCCCCGCCTCATGGTATGCGGTAATCTGCCGCTCCTTCTCCGGCACCAGTCTGGATTTTCTCTCTGTACCGATACCAACCTTGATAAACGCCTTATCAATATCTTCTTTGACAATATATTTCCGGTCATCCTTTGCCGCATAGATTGCCGACTCATTCATCAGATTTTCCAAGTCCGCTCCCGCAAAGCCCGCCGTTGTTCTCGCAATCTCTCCAAGGTTTACATCCTCGCTTAACGGCTTATTCTTTGTATGAATCTTAAGAATATCCTCTCTTCCCTTCACATCCGGCTTGCCAACAGCAATCTTCCGGTCAAAACGTCCCGGACGCAGAATGGCAGGGTCCAGAATATCCACACGGTTCGTTGCCGCCATAACAATAATCCCCTCATTAACAGAGAAGCCGTCCATTTCCACCAGCATCTGGTTTAAGGTCTGCTCCCGCTCATCATGACCGCCTCCGAGACCGGAGCCTCTTCTTCTTGCCACTGCATCAATCTCATCAATAAAAACAATACATGGAGAATTTCGTTTTGCCTCTGCAAACAAATCCCGCACCCGGGAAGCACCCACACCTACAAACATCTCCACAAAATCAGAACCGGATATCGTAAAAAACGGCACATGGGCTTCTCCTGCCACTGCCTTTGCAAGCAGGGTTTTACCTGTTCCCGGAGGGCCCACCAGTAAGATACCCTTTGGTATTCTGGCTCCCAGCTCTACATACTTGCCCGGATTTTTAAGGAAGTCAACAACCTCCTCCAAATCCTCCTTTTCCTCCTGAAGACCTGCCACATCTTCAAAGGTCGTCTTATTATCTCCCTCTGAAGTCATCCTTGCCTTGCTCTTTCCGAAATTCATCATGGCACCGCCGCCGCTGCCTGAGCCCTGCATTCCGGCAAGCATCATCATTACAATTATGATAGCAACCAGGCCAATAATGTACGGAAGCATTTTTTCCAGGAAGCTCGGTCTCACCACATCGCTCATTTCAAAACCAACCTTTAAATCGTTGTCCTCCATCAGCTGATTATAGGTATCCTGAAAATCATTCACATCTGTAACATAGAACCGGACCACGGAACGGTCTTTCATCGTCAGCTGCACCGTACCTGTCGGCACCTCGGCATTCTGCTGGACATAAACTGACACTACATTGCCCTTCTCCATGTCCTCAATAAAATTCGTCTCTGTGTAGGTTAAATCCACATCCTGGTTTCCGCTTTGTATCAGGTAAAGCACTCCCAGAATCAGTGCAAAAAATACAACATAAGAAATCAGGCTTCTTTTCAAGTTCTTGTTCATATTATGCTCCTTTTTACGTTTAATTTTGTACTACTCCAATATATGGAAGATTCCGGTATTTCTGTGCATAGTCCAAGCCATAGCCCACCACAAATTCATCCGGAATCTCAAAACCGCAATAATCTGTCTGGATATCTGCCGTCCGGCGGTCCGGTTTATCCAACAGGGTAATTATTTTAAGGCTTGCAGGATTCCTTCCCAGAAGCAGCTTTTTCAAATGGAACAGGGTATTGCCTGAGTCCACAATATCCTCCACTATTAAAACTTCCTTTCCTGCAATATCCTCATCCAGCTCCTTCTTTACCGTAATCTTGCCTGCGGATACCATTCCGTCTCCATAGGAAGATACCGTCATAAAGTCCATAGTAACCGGTACCGTAATTCTTTTTGCCAGTTCACAGGCAAAAAATACACTTCCCTTTAAAATTATTACCAGATGTAATTCCTTTCCTGCATAATCCTCGTTAATCTGCTTTGCCAATTCACAGATACGGGCATTTACTTTTTCTTCGGAAATCATTACCTTAATCTGCTCTTTCATCCTTCTCTCCTTCGTATGTCGCCTTTAAAATATATTGTGTATCCTCCGTTACCTTAAAGCTCTCGCACCTCCGGTCACCAATTATCCACAAAACCTCCTGGTTCACCGCCAGTACAATTACACGTTCACGGCAGTCCTTCGACATTTTTGCATCAATAAAATACCGTGACAGCTTTTTCCTGCCGCCGGTCTCATTCATCACAAAATAATCTCCGCTTTCCACCGTCCGTATATATAACGTATCTTTTATTGTATCACAATCAAAGAACTTCGTATAGTTATTTTTAGAATTTCCCACATCCTGCAGCAGTTTTTTTCTCTCCCCAGCCGGCATTTCCGAAGCCGCTGTTACTTCCAGGGAAAGCTTTCCCCCAAAGGGCAGTAAAACCGTCCGGGAAGCCGTCTGACCGGAAAATAAATGATTAGTTAACAAAACCTCCTGCCGCCACGCGCTGTGATTCTCCTTAAAGCATTTCCGGATTATCAGCTTTTCATACGATATGACAGCCTCTGTTCCATAGGGAAGAACAATCTTTTTTCCGCTCTGGTTTGCCAGCAGCTGATATAATGCCTTAATATGCTCCCTTGTAATATCCTTTTTCATATGACATACCCGGACCAGCATTTCATATAATACAGCCCGGACAAATACCGGCTCCCTGTCAAGGAGGCTGCTGCGCTCCACCTGGCAGGCATCCCCTTTTTCACCTGTAAAATGTACATTCGTCTCCAGATATTCCTCTGCCATATGCCGGAAAAATGCTTCATATTCCGCCATGGTATCCGCAAACTCCGCTATATGGGATACCGCCTGGCTGTTTACCTCCTCTAAAAGCGGAACCACCTGGTTTCTCAGCTTATTTCGCATATAGGTATTATCTCCATTGGTGGCATCCTCCCGCCAGCCGGTTTTCCGTTCCTCAAGCCATTTTGTAAGCTCCCGCTTTTCAAAGCACAACATAGGGCGGATGACCCGGATTGCAGTACCGTCCCCCGGCATCATACCTTCATTCACCGGACGGATTCCCGCTGCCCCGGACAAATCCGTTCCCCGCACCAGATGAAACAGCACCGTCTCCGCCTGGTCTCCCTTATGGTGCGCCACTGCCAGAGTACCCGCTCCCACCTGCTTCATAACATCAAAAAAGCAGCGGTACCGGTATTCCCGTCCCATTTCCTCCTCTGTCTTTCCCTGTGCGGCTGCCATAGCCGGAATATCTGCTTCAAACAGATAAAACGGGATTCCCTGCCGCTCACAGAGACCTTTTACAAAATCTGCATCCCCCGGTGCCTCTTTCCTTATTCCGTGGTTGACATGCACTGCAAAAAGAGACAAATTATACTGTTTTTTTAATTCACAAAGCACCAAAAGCATAGCTACGGAATCCGCTCCACCGGAAATTCCCATAACTATGCTGTCTCCCATCCCTATCATATGATATTCTTTCATAAACTCATGTGCCCTGTTAACCATGTCTGTCACCTGTAAAACCGTCTACCGCTCCCATATTCCCGTCACCAGAATGGTACTGTCATCCCTCAGGCTTCCCCGCTGCATCGTCTCAATTTCCTTCATTATGCACTCTGCCATTAATTGTACATTATTTGTCTTGACGGATGCAATCAAATCTGCCAGATAAGTCTCTTTATTTTCAAAGATAATGCCATCCAGTACGCCGTCACTAATCATAATGATAATATCCCCATGATAAAGCCTTCTGGCGCAGGTGTCAAATTCAACCTGTTCCAACACTCCCACCGGAAGGGATGTGGAACGGATACACTCCACCCTGTCCTTCCTCTTAATAAATGTGGTGGACGCCCCAAGCTTAATAAAATCTGCCATTCCCGAATATAAATCAATCATTGTCAAATCAAGGGTTGTACTGATACTGCCATCTGCAAGAAAGCTGATAAAGGAATTGAGCAGCTCAATTGCCAGCTCCCGGCAAAAGCCTGCCGAAAGAAGCTGTTCCAGCAGCTCCACAATCTGTCCGCTTTTCAGGTAAGCGCTTTCTCCGCTTCCCATTCCGTCAGACAGCATCAGCACCGCTTTTTGCACATCCACCTTTGTCACAGAGAAATTGTCACCACAGAGCTCCTCGCCCACCCGGTTCTTTCTCACCACACCGGTGGTTAACATAAAATGTCCCTCCTCCGCAAAGGAAAACCGGCTTTCCTCCCTGCCCACCGTATCATCTCCACGGTTTAAACAGACCATTCTTTTGGACAACAGCCTGCTGATGCGCTCCGCCAGCATGTCCCCGGTCACCACCTGCTCTTTATCCAGGGAACACCCCACATAAACCTCCAGCATGTCATTTTTATTCTTTACCAAAACCGCTTTTGTGACAAAAACGCCGATTCGTCCAAAGCTTTCCGTAACTCTTCCCTCAAACAGCTCTGCCTTCACCGACTGGGACCACAGTTCGCCCTGAAATGACGTTATAATCTCCCCAATCTGCCCCAGCTGTCTCACGAAATTATGCCGCATTTCCAAAAGGCGGTTGCTCTGGGACTCCACTGCATTCAGCAGAGAAATGCCGTCTCCGCTCAAATACATGTTACTAAGTCCATTTGGTATGGACGGATTGCGCTCCTGTTCATGAAGCTCCAGCATTTTTTCCATAGCCAGGAATGCCTGTCCAAAATCATTTATTTTACTCTTTGTGACCTCCTGCATTAAAAGGTCCTGGGAATACCCGGTCTTGCCATCCTTAAACTGGGCTGTCCGCTTCATCCATTTTGCCGGAGTCCCCACAAATAATGCCAAAACCAGCAATGCGCTTACCAGCATGTCCGGAGCCAGCAGACTCCTGTCATATAAAAAGCCAAGCAGGATATACCCCGCCAGAAAGCCAAGCAATACCCCTGCCCTGCCCAATTCCCGCAGGACAACAATCACGCTGGATAAAAGAATCATTACAGCCAGCCATGCTATATTCTCCGTCTGAACCGCCAGCACCAGACCGGTAATACTGCCCGTCGCCATGCCAACACTGCCATCAAACCGGTAGGTATTATATAAAAGCAGATATCCACAGAGAACAAACAAAAGATTAACCGGAGATTTTATCAAAGGACAGCCAAACAATGCTGCCACCAGCAGGGAAAACACTCCCACAAACCTTTCATTGGTTGCAAACATCCGGCTGGTTCCCACACGCAGCGCTACAAAGCCCTGCTCAAATACCAGTATGCCGCAGGACGCAATAACCCCCTCCAGCAGGGCATAAACCAGACTGATATCCTTCCCTGTGACCAGATACCCATAAGGCATGCCCACAGCCCAGAGTATGACACCGGATGCCAGTGCAATCTGATAATTATTTTCAAAAATCTTCTGCCTGTCCGTCCGATTCAGGGTAATCAAAAGCATCACCAATATAAGACTGTATTTTACTGCCGCCATAATGTCCAGCCGGCTGAGAACTCCCAGCGCCAGCATGACAAACAAGCCAATGGAGCTTTGCTCCTGTAAATATGCCGCCATAAAAAAAGGAACAACAAAAGGATACATTCCAAACAACTGGCATCTTGCCACCAGAAATGCCAGGATATGTATCCCTATTTTTTCTATCCGATATTGCATAACGCATCCCTCCCATTCAAAGTGGGATAAATTATAGAGATGCCTCTGCAAAAAAATTGTCAGTTTGAGATGCTGCAATACGCAACTTACGACACTGTATTATCATTTATTTTCCGGCTCAATCAAAATCTCGTTGGGATAAACCAGACCCAGCTTCTCCTTGGCAATTTCCTCCACAAACTTCTTCGTCTTCATATATTTTTCAAGCTCTTCCAGCTCCTTGGTGCGCTGTTTTTCACTGTCAATCTGTTTTTCCAGTGTTTCCTGCTTTTCCGCAAGCTCCGCACTCTGTTTTTTTAAACTGGCTGTCCGCATTCCCACACAAAGGCAGAAGACAACTACCACAAACACTATAACGGAAAATCCCTTTTTGTTCTGTTTTCTTTTCTTCTTCCTTCTTCTTGTACTCAATCTATCACCTGTTTCTAATCTTACACTTATCTTCCCTTCACTGCCATTTTAACTTCTGATGCTATATTTTTCAATGCTTTTCTTAGAAAGTTCATAAATATAACAAATGGCTTCTTGAAACAGCCCTTCACCCTGTTCCAGTATGGCAGCGCCTTATTTGCAAGAAACAAAAGCAGGCGGCTCAAGGTCAGCATATATATTACAACACCCAGAAACAATCCCAGAAAGGCATAACCCCTGAGGGCGCCCCGGTTATAATAAAACAGGGTCTTAAACACCAGCCATCCGGTCAGAATCCAGTAAGCCAAATCCTCCACATCCACCAGCCAGTCATAATGCCGGAACAGCATTCTGAAAATTCGCACTCCATCATAAACAGCCGCTAACGCTGCACCCAGCAGCAGACAGACAGTAAACAGCTCCACCTCGTCATATATCAAATCAGCCATGCCGCTACCTACTTAAAAAGGCGGTTAAACAATCCATTCTCGCCCTTAAGTCCCGGCTTTAAATCGGAATAGGTAAAGGAATCCACTCTGCCGTCAACCTCCACCTCTCCTTTGTCCAGGGTGAGCTTTGTTACATTTAAGTCTGTCCCCTTAATCAACAGCACGCCCTGCTCCGTCTCCAACAAAACCTCATTGGGGTCAAAGGAAATTACGGCATTTACCCCGGTAACCAGCCCTGAACCACGGTTATTTAACGTAATCTTATGCCCCTTTATACTGCGAGCCTCCTCCATGATATCACCTTCCCTGCCAGATAAATTTTTCTTGTAATCCTATCTTATGACAGGGAGGACTGAAAAATGCTACTGAATTACAGATACTTAAACATATCCTTTGCATCCTCCTTCTTTGTGGAATCTGCAATCTGTGTGACCTCCACAGCTACACTTTTATTTCCAAATTCAATATCAATCCGGTCTCCAACCTTCACATCAGCAGAAGCCTTTGCCACCTTGCCATTTACCATAACCCTGCCCGCATCACAGGCATCATTGGCAACGGTTCTTCTCTTGATAATTCTGGACACCTTTAAATATTTATCTAACCGCATATATTCTCCTTTCCAAACCGGATAATATTTTGTACAGCAAACGTATAAAAGGGCTGTCGCTCTCAGCAACAGCCCTTTTATACATTTAACAAAATCAAATTATTTGTTAACAACTTCCTTTAAAGCCTTACCAGCCTTAAACTTAGGAGCCTTAGAAGCAGGAATCTTCATAGCCTTACCAGTCTTAGGATTTCTACCCTCTCTAGCCGGTCTGTCAACTACTTCAAAAGTACCGAAGCCAACTAACTGGATTTTCTCGCCCTTTGTTAATTCGTCTGCTACTACATCAGTGAAAGCCTTTAATGCCTTCTCAGCGTCTTTCTTAGATAATTCAGTCTTCTCAGCGATAGCTGCTACTAACTCTGTTTTGTTCATAGGAATAGTTCCTCCTCTTAAATATTATATAGTATTGCTTTAAAACCTTGCCTCCAACAGGCAAGTCCTAGTAGTAGTTATACTCGTTTACCCCATATTTGTCAAGCAAATAGCCATATTCTTAGTTTTTTTGTACAAAATAGTAGAATTTTCCAGAATGAATTTCCACAAAATCTATTCAAATTGCTAGTTCCTATTGTGGTTTTTCTACATATTCCGACTGTTTTTTTGTGCATATTTCCTTTTTTCTTCCATTCAAATCTTTTGCTAAAAATTGGAAAATTCCTTGTTTTTCCTACATTTTGGGTATTTTTATCCCTCCATCTGCTTGCCCAAAAAGTTTGCTGCAATAATAGCAGCTTTCCTCTCTGTGTCTGTAAGAGGAGTTCTGCCATCCTTATTCAGGATAATAACGGAGCCAATGGCATCTCCCTCACAGATAATGGTCTGGACAATCTGTCCCTCATAGATATCATCATTTTCTCCGGTAATCTGGATATATTTTTTCTCACCTTTTTTCGCCATGATTGCCTCACGGTCATTAATGGCTTCCTCCAATTCCTTATGGAGAGGCTTTCCTATCAAATCCTTCTTAGGCATTCCGGACACTGCAATAATCTGGTCCCTGTCCGTCACACATACCGGACAGCCCAAAATCTGCGCTGTTGCATCTACATACTCCTGGGCAAAAATACTAAGCTCGCCTATTGGCGAATATTTCTTAAGAACAATCTCGCCATCTTTATCCGTAAAAATTTCAAGCGGGTCTCCCTCCCGAATCCGGAGAGTCCTCCGAATCTCCTTTGGCACCACGATACGTCCAAGCTCGTCTATGCGGCGTACAATTCCTGTTGCTTTCATGAATCAATTCCTCCATTTATTGTAATTAGATAATGGAACATCATCTCCTGCAAAGAGCTTTCGCTGCACCATTGCAATGGACGTTCCAAAGATAGTCATAGTATTTGTCAAAAGGAGGAATGTATGCGTGAATTTGGAAATTTGTAATTTTTTATAACAGCAATTTACGAAAAGATTTCTTTTACACGCTCCGGCAGCTCTGCAATACACCGGATTGCCGGAACATCCTCTGCCACTGTGCCAAAACCGTAGGCGGCATGGATAAACTTTACTCCTGCCTCCCTGCTGGCATCATAGTCTCCCTGAATATCTCCCACATAAACCGAATCCGTAAGTCCATTTCGCTCTGTTAATCCGCGAATATTGTCACCTTTTTTCAATCCATTATTTCCATAACATTCTATATCCTCAAAATAATGGCCAAATCCATAGTATTCCAGAAAGGCTTCTATGTAACCGCTCTGGCAGTTACTTACAATATACAGGGGATATTCTGCATACAGCCTTTTTAATGTGTTCTCCAGTTCATCATATAAAATCCCGCCATGTTCTCTGAGATATTCATTCTCATATGCACAGCATTTTTCCAGCAGTTCCATCCTCTGCGCCTCCGGAAGCTCCGGAAACAGTGCCTCTGCCAGCTTATCCATGGTTTTACCCATGACGCTTTGAATTTCCTCTGCCGTAATCACTCTGTCCGGCGTATACTCCTGCGCAACAATGCAGTTCCAGGATTGTGCCACCCCTTCTGCGGAATCCCACAATGTTCCATCCATATCAAAAATAATTCCCTGCTTTTTCATATTGCCACCATTTCCTTCCTGTTTTCCTTTTATTTAACCTGTCTATTCTATGCAGACTGTACTGCCTTTTGCATAATTTTTTTTGACTACAATCTGCTTATCAATGCGCTGTTTTAACTCTGTCACATGGGATATCACTCCCACCAGACGGTTTCCCTCCGTCAGGCTTCCGAGAACCTGAATTGCCTTTGAAAGGGTCTCATCATCCAGAGAGCCAAAGCCCTCGTCCACAAACATAGTGTCAAGCCGTATTCCTCCGGCAGCCATCTGAATCTCATCCGAAAGTCCTAATGCCAGGGACAGGGACGCCATAAAGGATTCCCCTCCGGATAACGTCTGCACGCCTCTTACCGAACCATTATAATGGTCCATTACATCCAGCTCCAGTCCGGACTGGCTTCTCTGGTTGCTGGCGCCTTTCTTGCGTACCAGCTCGTATTGTCCATCTGTCATTTTCAGCAGGCGTATATTTGCCCTGGATAAAATCCTGTCAAAATAAGTCATCTGAATGTAGGTTTCCAGCATAATTTTATCTCTGCCTGCCAGTCCTCCGTTTGCCGTATCGGACAGGGCTTTCATTATCTGATACCCTTTTTCCGTCTCCTCTAACTGCTTCCACTCCCTTTGGAGCCTGTCTCTGATATCCAGATTTGCCTGATACCGGGAGGCTATATCTTCCTTGCTGCCCTGCTTTCGTTTCTGCTCTGCGTCAATCTCCCTGCGCTGCTGCTTCAAAAACTCCAAATCCTGTTTCCCGCCGGCTGACAGCTGCTTTATAAGTATCTTTTTCTGCCCTTCCTGTTCCCTTAAGGCACTCTCACATTTTGCAAGTGCCTCTGCCGATGTCTTCGCCAGCTTTTCTAAATGCTCCTCTTCCTTCTCTAACCGGGTAAGCTCTGCTCTGGCAGCCGGTTCATTTTCAAACAACAGGCTTTCTGTAAGCTCTGCCAGCTGTTCCCGCCATTGTACCAGACAGGTTTCAAGCTTTGTCTGCTGTTCCTGATATTCAAAACTCTGTTTTTCCAGCTCTTCCAGGATTTTTGTAACCTCCGGCAGCTTCCCGGCGGCATCCGTATAAATCTTCTCCCGCTGTTCACACTCCTTCAGCATGGCATTTAAAGAATCTGTTTCTTCTTCCAGAACACGCTTCTGCCGCTGTACCAAACTTTCCAGCTCTTCCATGGATGCCAAGCTTAAGTCCCCAGCTGCCAGAACACCGTCTGCCGCCGTCCCGGACAGATTTTTTATCTCTTCCCGGATATCCTGCTCCATATGCTTAAGCTTCTCCTCCTGTCTTCCGGCATCCATACTGCTCTCTTCTCTTTCCTTTTCAAATGCCTCCAGCTTCCTTTTCTCCTCGTCAAGCAGCTCCTTGGAGGGTACTTCCCTGTGGACATCTGCGGGATGGGGATGCTCCACAGAACCACATACCGGGCAGGGAGCTCCCTCCTTTAGGGTCTGCGCCAGAACACCTGCCTGGGCATCATAAAACAGTCTTTCCTTTTCCTGAAAATCCTGTCTTATTTCCTCACACCGCTCCGCCTTCTCCAGATACCGTTTTTTTGCCTGCTCCGCTGTTTTTCCCTGTTTCCTGTATTCCCTTTGCTTTTTTTCAAGCCCTGCAACCGCTGCAAAATGAGTCTGTGTCTTGTAAAGTACTCCCTCCGTCCGTACCCTCTCTTTTCCGGCATCCTTTTCCCGTTCCATGGTCTCCTTAAGGACGGCAATCTGTCTGCCGCTTTCTTCCCTTTTCTCCAAGGTTCTCTGCCTGTTCGTTTTCAATGCCACAAGCTCCTGTTCCTTTTTCCCAATCTCTCCGGTGAGCTCTGACTGCCTTTTATAATCGGAAAGCTTTTCTGTAATCCGGATTCTCTGTGCTGCTAGTTCTTTACAGCGCCCTGCTTCCCTGGCAGCAGAATCCGCCGCCTGCTTTCGCTCTTCTGCCTCCTGCTGTAAGGATGAGATGGTGCGCTCTGTTTTTTCCAGATTCTTTTCTGCCTTTTCAAGCTCTGACGCCGCGCCGATTCTCTTATCCAGCTCTGCAAGGCTTTTCTGTAATGTCCCGACTGCTTTTTCGTAATCCCGTACCAGCTTCTTATCCTCTGCCAGAATATTCTCCAGCAAATCCATCAGGTCGTCCTTCGATACCAGTCCCTCTGCATTTTTAAGGTTCTCCAGCTCCTGAAAACAGGCAGAAGCACCATCGCACCGGATTCCCTCTGCAAACTGCCGGATTCTCTGCATAAGCTGCTGATACATATTATTATTCTTCAAAAATTCTGATTTTAATCTGTCCTGTAAATCCTTATATTGCTTGGTGCAAAAAATGTCCCTGAAAATGGCTTCCCTCTCTTTCGTGCTTGCCATTAACAATTTCCGGAATTCTCCCTGCGCCAGCATTGCAATCTGTGTAAACTGGTTTCTGTCTAATCCGATAATCCGGGTAACCGCCTTCGTCACCTCCGAAGCCTTTGTCACCGGCTGTCTGTCATCTGAATACTCCAGCACCGCCTCTGCCTTCTGGGTTGTCATTCCCTCACCCCTTCCCTTGGGGCGCAGATATTCCGGATTTCTCCGTACCTTATACTGTTTTTCCTGATAAGAAAATGTGAGCTCCACAAAGGTTTTTGTCTCCATACTGGCATATTTGCTCCGGAACATGTTACTCTCCCGGTAATCCCCGCTTGCCTCACCATAAAGGGCAAAGGTTATGGCGTCAAATATGGTAGTCTTTCCTGCGCCGGTATCGCCGGTAATTAAGTAAAGTCCCTGGGTGCCAAGCTTTGAAAAATCAATGGTCACCTCCTCTGCAAAAGGGCCAAAGGCTGAAATAATTAATTTTTCCGGTCTCATCTTTCATCCCCCCATATCTGCTCCATCATAGCCTCCACTATCCGGCTTTGTTCCGGGGTCATAGGCTGATTATTCTGCATCTCATAAAATTCCGTAAAGTATTCCATGGGACTTTTATCCGCCGCCGTCTCCACTGACTGTACTGCACCGTTGCTCTTCGTTCTGGTATTTTCATATTCCAGCTTCATAATATTGGGATATACCGTGCGCAGTCTTCCCATAACCTCAGGAAGCTCCTCCTCGTCCGTCAGGATAACCTTCAGATAATCCTCTCTATTGCTGTTTTTATAATAATCCCTTGCCATCAGGGCTTCATAGCTTCCCTTTATCTGCCGCATATCATGCTTCGGCACAACCGGTATCGTCTCAATGGACACATTTCCCTTTTCCTTCACCTCCACTAAGGTAATGGATTTTTCATGATTGCACTCGGAAAAGGAATATTTCAGCAGGGTTCCTGCATAGCGGATGGTGTCCCTTGTCATGCTCTGGGGACCATGGATATGCCCCAATGCGACATAATCAAAATCTTTAAATAAGGAAGCGTCCACATTATCCAGGCCTCCCACCGACAAATCCTCTGAGTCACATCTTGATGCGCCGGTAACCAGCTGGTGGGCAACCAATACATTCCGCTCCCCGGCATGAATATCCGCACGCTTCAGCACCGTCTCTATTGCCTGCTGATAGGTCTGTATCTCCTCCGGCTCCACACCGTCTTCCTGCTGCCGGCAGAGACTTCTTCTCACATGTACCGGTTTCACAAAGGGCAGGAGATACAGATTCAGCTTTCCGTAGTCATCCTCCAGTACAACCGGTTCCAGGGTGCCATCATACAGCGCAGATACATATATCCTGCTTTGCTTTAATAAATCCGCCCCAAAAGCAAGACGCTCCCCGCTGTCATGATTCCCGCTTACCATATAGACCGGCAGCTTCCTCCTGGAAAGCTCCGTTAAAAACCAGTCCAGCAGCTGTACTGCCTCTGTTGCCGGAACTGCCTTGTCATAGATGTCACCTGCCAGAATCACCCCGTCCGGCTTTCTCTGCTCCGCCGTGGCAAGCACCTGCTCTAACACATATCTCTGCTCCTCCAGCATGGAAAATTCATTTACTTTTTTACCGATATGCAAATCCGCTAAATGTATAAACCGCATTGCCGCCTCCTGATTACAAATTTCTCTTTACTTTTCCGCTGTCTGTTCTGGGCAGCTGTTTTACATGAATAAATTTCTTTGGAATCTGCTGCTCCGGCAATACCCGCTTCAGGCTTTTTCTCACCTCTGCCACCGCTGCAAACTGCTCCCCTCTCTCATAAAATGCCACCAGAACATCCCTGTCCTTTTCCCTCTCTGTCTTTACCAGGACTTCCGATATATCCAGCGCCTTCCGCATAGCCTGCTCTATGGCATAGGCTGAGCATTTTTTCCCATTTACATTCAACAGGTCATCCCGTCTGCCGTCAAAATAGAATTTCCCCTCCGTATCCGCATGTCCCAAATCATTTGTGCAGAAAGGATGCTCCATTCCAATCATACCATACCGGCTATCCACATAAAATACATTTTCCCTTATGGTCACCTCTACCTGGGGAAATGCCCAGCCCACCAGGGAAGAATCCTCCGTCATATCCTCCTCATGGAGATAGGTGATATAATTTGCCTCGCTGGAGCCATAGTACAGCGTCACCTTCATTTCCGGAAAACATTTCTTCACCCGGTTAAGCTCCCGGATTCCAAAGGACTGGGAGCCTGTGACAAAATGCTTCACCCCGGTGCAGGGACTTTTAACCACCCTGCAGAGTGCAAGCATTTTCGCCGGAATCAGGTAAACGGCATCCGCCATATACTCCTGAATCAGGGAATGCCAGTACCGGGGGGCAAACCGCTTCGTTGCCACCACTGTCCCTCCCACCGAAAACAATGCCATATAGAGATTTAAATTTCCCGTAAACGCAAGGGAGCCCTGGGCAAACATAACCGTATCCTCCGTCATGGAAAATATCTTATTCTGACACGGGAAAAAATCAGCCCAGCTCTCATAGGTGCGGAACAGTACCTTATGTCCCCCTGTGGTTCCGGAGGTCAGCACACCCATTACAGCATGCTTTGGAACCGCTGTCCCTTTCAGCGCCTCTATTTCCCTCTCCGGCGTTGTGTCCGGTACAAGCACCGGCACACCGGCGCCTCCCTGGCAGGCAATAAATGCCGCCAGCTCCCCTGCAATGGTTTTCCGCCGGAGGAACACAAGCCTGTTCTTCTCCAGTCCTTTCCTCTCCTGCTCTGCCAGCTTTAAAAGCTGACCGTAGGTTACCACATTCCCGTCCTCTATTATCATAATTTTGTCCGGATTTTGCTTTTCCAGCATATCTCTGTAATTCATACTTATCCCGCCTGCAATGAACGCTTCCTTCTATACCTATACGCTTCTTTTATCTTCTGAGCAGCATAGCGGTTCCAACCCCGCCTGCCGCCGCCACCGCCGCAACACCATACCGGTGCCGCTCCTGCCCCGGCATATCCAGCTTTTTTAATGCCTCCAGTAAATGCAGGGTAATAATTCCTCCGGAGGCTCCGTAAGGATGCCCATAGGCCAAAGCGCCTCCAAATATATTAAGGCGTTCTCCTGTCTGTCCAAACCGTTCTTCCATGAGATAATCAATTACCGCAAATGCCTCGTTACACTCCCAGGCTGTAATCCGGTCTGCTGTCAGGCAGCTGCGCCGCAACAGCTTATCAATCGCCGGTATTATGCTCTCCGGACTGCGTTCCGGTATTCCTCCCGCAGATACCACATCCTCCACCACTGCTGCGGTTTCCAGACCGTGGGCTCTTGCATAATCCAGAGAACACAGCACCACAAAGGCCGCCCCGTCATGGGTTAAACAGGCTGTTCCAGCCGTCACATACCTTCCTCCCGGAACCAGCGCCGGAAGCCGTTCCAGCAGCCGCAGGGATATGCCCGGACGGATTCCTTCATCACACGAAGAACAGGGAGCTGCAATCACATTTTGCAGTTCCCCGTTTTCCGCAGCCTCAGCCGCTCTTCTATGACTGGTAATCACATACTGATTCAGCCTTTGTATGTCCATATTCCAAAGCTCTGCCACATTTTCTGCGCCCTGCAGCATAGCAAGCTCATCCGGTCTGCCCGGTGCAAACTTTGCCACATGATACACATTTTCACTGTGGACATCTCCGGCAGATAAACCATATTTATCCCCGGTCTGGTTTTCCACATAATCCGGATGATTCCGGTTCCGCATCCGCACCGGCTTCGTGGAACAGCTTTCCATGCCTCCTGCAATGACAACATCCGCCAGCCCGCTTTCAATCTTTGCCGCACCTATGGCTATCGCCTCTAAGCCTGAACCGCACTGCACATCCACGGTAAGAGCAGGAATCTCCTCTGGCAGCCCTGCCTCTAACATGGCTAATCTTGCCGGATTTCCTCCGGCGGCTACGCTGTTGCCTGCTATTATCCAGTCAATGTCCCGGAGCGGAAGCTGGTATCTGTCAATTACCTGCCGCAAAACAGACGCTCCCAACTGCTCCGCACTGGTATGCTTATACATTCCATTTTCTATGCCGATATAACTTCTCAAACCACCGATAATGCCTACTTTGTCCATATGAATCTCCTGTTTTCCAATTGCACCTGTGCCACAAAACGGAGATTCCCGCATTTCTCAGTCCGCTGTCTTAGGCGCTCTTCCCATACTTCCCTCAATCGCATAGAAAGCGCTCTGAACCGGCTTCGCAAGGAGTACCGCCGCAATACATTTTACGATATCCAATGGGATAAATGGTAAAAATCCTGCCATAAATGCAGCCTTCCAGGTCATACCGGCAGCCACCTTCATCCAGATAAAACCAATACCGTCAATAACCGGAATTCCAATTAAAATTGTGACAAGTGCATATCTGATAATATTATACTTTGTTCCTCTTAATCTGGCAATCAAAACCACCGCCAGCATAAATGCTGCAAAATATCCCCCTGCCGGGCCAAACATCTTACCGGGTCCTGCCGCACCACCGTAAACCGGCGCTCCCACTACTCCCAGCAGCCAGTAGCACAGCATTGTAACAAACGCCTCTCCCGGCGATAAAACCAGTGCCACCAGATTCACTGCCAGCGTCTGTCCGGTAATTGCCGCCTCGGAAAAGGGAAGTGGAATCCTCAGATAAGAGGCTGCACTGACAAAGGCTGTCATCAATGCAATTTTAGTAATCTGTGTAGTGGATAGCTTCATTTTTTTCTTCTCATTCATAATTTTTCTCCTCACTATGTATTATAATTTTGCATAACAGATTTTCCGGTTCACCGACAGAATACGGATGCCTGACCAATCTTTTTCCACAACAAATGAAGTCCCTACCAAAAGGGGCTCCACAAAACGTATCTTCTGTACAGGCACTTCCTGCTGTAATAAGAAATCCACCAGCATCAGCCCCGGAACCACAGCCGCCTTTCCCCTGTGGATTGGATTTGTGTCCTGCACAGCCAGAAGATATCTGTCCACCTGCTCCTGTGTAAACAAGCATGCCCCATCTTCCTTCTCCGGCTCCCCGGCCTGCACCTTGAAGCCAGCCGGTGGTTTTACCATGGTCACTTCCAGTCTGCCTGTTATCTCCTGGTCTGCGCCATATCCCGTCACATCCATAACCACATAATTTTTTCTTTTCACCCGGATTCTGTTTGCAGTTTTTACAATTTTACCGGATAGCTCTAAGGCTGCCCTGCCTATTACATATCCGTCGTACTCACCGCCATTGTAAACAGACAGCCCGGCTGCAAGCTTTAAAAAATCCATTCTTCTGCGCCTTTCAATTGTTAACCATATTTATTTATTCGGGTTAACATTTCTTCGTTATCATACACGCACACCTGCCATTTGTCAACCCATTTATTGCTAAAAGTTATGTAACGGAGCTGTTCCGGAAAACCAATTTTTTTCTGGAACAGCTCCTCTCCTGCACTAGTCTTCCGGTTTACAGTTCTCCACAAAGCGCTCCATTTCTTCCCGGCAGGAAAAGTCATCCATATGCTCAATGACCTCCCGTGCATCAATGTCATCCTTGCTCTCTAACAGTTCTTCTACAAACTGCGCCTTACTGTTATGGGAAAAAGCCCAAAGGCTCCGGGCTGCCATTGCTATTGCAGGATTATAAAAATCGCCAGCTGTGTTGCCCATAAAATCCCTCCTTGTCTCATTCAGACAATTGTGCAAAAAAGTGCAATCCTATGACTGCACTTTTAGTATATGGAAATTATATAATTTTAAGCTGACAATATATTTCAAAAAAAATCAAAGTTTCCCCTTGCATTTCCCGCCATACAAGTTTATAATCAGTCAAGTAGGCTTTTGATTTGCGGATGGCAATATCTGTCTATACATATTTTACGGGGCGTGGCTCAGTTTGGTAGAGCGCTTGGTTCGGGACTAAGAGGTCGCAGGTTCAAATCCTGTCGCCCCGATTTTAAAAAAACTGGCATTATCTATTATGCCAGTTTTTTTCATATTTATCATTTTTTATCCCGGGATTTCTCCCTTTGCCACAATTTTTACCCTTCTCTGTTTTTCCACATAAAGCTTTTCATCTGCCAGGGTAAGCGCTTCCTTCAAATCCAGCTGTTCTGCCGCCCTTAACACATAAGCCCCTGCTGAAACCGTAACATTATATGGTTTTTCGCTTTTCTCATTATACGCTGTAAACTTACCGTATATTGTCTCCAAAAGGCTTTTTCCCTCATCCTCCGCCTCATATTCTATGGCGCAGGCAAATTCATCTCCGCCAATTCTTCCAGTAATTCCTTTGTCTCCCATTGTGTCCACTAAAATGTCTCCAATGAGCTTCAGGGAAAAATCTCCCTCCTCATGTCCATACCGGTCATTGATTATCTTTAAATTGTTCATATCCACATAAGCCACCAGCACCGACTTGCCCAGCCTTCTGTTCTCCTCCACCAGCTTTCCCGCCGCATCATAAAATCCCCGGCGGTTATAGATTCCCGTCAGGCCATCCGACTTTGACAGATTATCCAGTGCAATATTGTTCTCTCTCAATGTGACAAGGCTTTCCTCTAATTGCTGCTGGATGCTCTCATTAATCTTTAACAGCTGAATCATTTTTACGGCTGAGCTCATCTGGTTTACCAGAAACTCACCATTTCCAAACATTTTATCTGTCAAATCACATAACACAACTCCATAAAGGATTTCATTTGAAAACAAAGGCAGCATCACCATTGAATACCGCTCCGGATTCAATTCACTGTTAGAATAAATATCGGAAATCCTCTTTTTTTGATGGATTGCAGGCACCGTCTGTACACTTCCGTTCTTTAGCACTGCCTTCAGATACAATTCCTCCGGCAGCTTAAATTCTTCTCTGTACAGATGCATGATTGGCTTTTCAAATACATACACATATGCATTCCTGACGTCCATCCAGCCCAGATTATCCAGAAGCATAGAATAGCTCTGGTCATTTCCTTTCTCAAACTGCAGGATATCCCTTACGAATAGTTTCATGGAGAAGCTTGTATTTTCCTCAGCCTCACGCATGCTGCCAAACCGGTAATCCATTGCCCGGATAATTTTCTTATAAAAAAGAACAAAGTCTTCCTTCCATTCATAGCTGCTGCCTGACAATGCTTTTCCCGACTTCAGCGCATAATAGACCTGTTCAAAGTAAATCAACAGATTATCCATATCCGCATACTCCAATGGGTTGCATCTCAGAAAATTATCAAACAGCTCCTGTACATCCACCTCATATCCATCGGACAACCGGAACAGACCCTCCATCATCTCCCTAAAGGGCTGGCGGATTTTGGACACATCCCCGTCTGAGCCTTCATGCTTATACCGGTAAAATATATTGTCAAAATAATCATCTATATGATTCCTGTCTAACAGACTGTCTTCCTCTTTCCCCATATTCCCCGACAGGGTTCCAAAGGAATTTCTCTTAATAAACCTGGTAGGTAAAACCTCACTGGTTACGGCTTCTCCGCGAATCATGCGCATTACATTCTGAAATGCCCTTTCTCCCAGCTCCACCGGGTCTGCCCAGACAGAAGAAAGGGATGGCTTGGACTGCGCCCCTAAAATGATATTGTCATATCCAAAAACCATAATGTCCTTTCCCGGAACCAGATTGCGCCTCTTCATCTCATCATAAAGTCCTATGGCTGTGTCATCATTAACGCAGAAAACCGCTTCTATATCCGGATTATCATCCAGCAGCTTCCGGAATGCGCTGCCACTGAATCTCGACAGATTGCCCTCCACATAATTCTTATCCTCGAAGGGAATCCCATACTCTTCCAATATATTCTTAAATGCCTGTTTTCTCTCATACGCATCTGTATTATCATCCGGTCCCCCTACCATGCCGAATTTCCGGCATTTCAGGTTCTTAATCAGATACTCCATACCCGCCCGGATACCCTTATGATTATCATAGTTAACGCTCACATAGCCATCTATTTTAGAAGCAACTAAAATACATGGAATCCCTTCATATTGCGACAGCATCTGTATAATCCGCTCCTGCGTTGTGTAGCATCCGATACTGTCAGCAGACACAATCAGGGCATCTATATTTTCCTTTTTTGCATAGGAAAATATCGTATTATACTGGTATTCATACATAATCTCTCTGCGTTCCGTCAAATCCCTGTCCAGATATTTCCCCGGAAAAACCACCAGATTCACATCTGCTTCCTTCGCCGCATGCATGACCCCTTTACAGACCGGCATCGTAAACTCATCCACAATACCGCTTGCCAGCAATCCAATTGTAAGTCTCTCTCTCTTTTTTCCCATATTATTGCTCCCAGTCTTGAAACAATTTTGCCTTACAGCTTTGCGAAATGCTCCTTCACCACCTGTAACGCTTTCTTTCCATATATCTCGTAACCTTTTTTACTCATAGTATCTTTTCTATACAATATATCATCCCATGACCAAATTGCAAGACCCTGTATCCACGTATTTTTTTCAAGCTCCTTAAACATCGCCTCGAACCATTCCGCCTGACCGGACTCATCCACATTGCCATCCATATTCCAGTCATTTGGCACATATTTGGAGCCCTCCACTGACATACATCCGGTCTCCGCAAAGAAAAATGGTTTATGGAAGCTGTTTACCACCTTTTCAATGCGCCGCAGCTGGTTCTCCCAGTCGTCTACCGGATAATACCCGCTGGAGGATATGATATCCACACAATCCCACCACTTTACATTATGCTCCTGGTATTTGTCTGTATTATAGGACACAAGACCATGATATACGGAGCGGATATCTGCAATGAGGCTTCTCCACTCCTGTTCCCTTCTCTCCGCCATCACCATTTCACAGCCGGCAATAAACATCTCACAATTCATCCTCTGGGCAATCCCGGCGTAATGGAGCTGGAAGGTTTTATATGCCTCAAACCAGTTACACCACTTCGGCTCACAGGGAACATCCTCATCAAAAAAATTTATATGGGCACGCCATGTGCCATTTTTACAGTTCACGGTAGGCTTAATTCCCACATAAAGTCCCAGCTCCTTGGCATAAGAAATGATTTCGCAAAGCTCTTCATCATTACAGGTATCCTCTGACCGGAAATCAATCCGTTCCGACTGCGCCGTCTCCTGCAGGCCGGCTGGAGCAAAGATAACCGTATTGCACCCTGTTGACTCTTTCATCATTTTTAAGCTTTCATAACTGCTTTCCCTTGACAAAACACCCCTTTTACAAAAGGGTGCAAAGGTAAAACCCTTGATATATTCCATAATAACCTGCCTCCTTTCAAGCATTAAGTAATGGGCAATTGCCTACGGAAAAATCCCATACGGAATGATTTCACTCCGTATGGGGTTTCCTGTGATAATTATTTCAGTTTAATTGTCTTCACCCTTGAATAGCTTCCATAAACCTTTTTACCGCCCACGGTTTTATATGCACGGACCTTAAAGGAATATTTTGTCTTCTTTTTAAGCTTTGTCTTGGTATAGCTGACTGTCTTTCCCTTTTTAACAGTCTTCACCAGCTTGTATTTTCCCTTAGAGCCAGTCTTCATGTAAATTTCATATCCGGATGCTCCAGATACCTTTTTCCACTTTAATACTGCCTTGCTGGAGGATTTCTTCTTTACACTGGTAAAGCTTACCTTCTTCGGTGCCGTTGCAGCGCTAAGCTTATAAGTTGAATTCTTAATCGTTGTCTTTTTCTTACCGGACTTCGTATAGGCTGTTACCTTGAACTTATAAGTAGTACCGGCTTTTAACTTCTTACCACTGATTTTCGTTATTTTTGCAGAGGTCTTTGTCGTGTCCTTAACCTTTACATATTTTTTCTTAGCAGAATCATATGCATACACATAGTACCCTTTTGCCTTTTCATTCTTTTTCCACTTAAGTGTTATAGAGGTTGTTGTCTGCTTAGCTGTCTGAATATTCGGCTCCTTTTCTACCACGGATGCCTCGGTTGTGCCCTGCTCTGTAGTTGGAGTTTGCGGATTAACTGGCTGTACCGGCTTGGATGGCTCCGTATTTTCTGTCAGCAAATCCTTCAACGGGGCATCACTGACGATAAGACCATTGGTACCTGCTTTTGCCAAATCTGCATCACTGATTTTTACCGCCCTGATATCGTCAAAGCAGATAACGCTCTCTACGGTATAATTGCCATCCTCATCCTTTGTTCCCGTATAATTTGCCGGAACAGAATTACACCAGATTTTAAAGCTTGTAATATTAGCCGCATCCACAATGTCGCTGCCGCCCTTTTTCACAAATTTACTGAACGGAATCGTGACATACTGTGCTTTGTTACCCTTTACAAAATCCGTCAGATATGCTTCATAGCTGTCATTTAACTGGATTACCAGCTTCTGTCCGTTTCCATCCGGTTTTACCCACATGGAAATGGCATTGTATTTTGACTGTCTCTTATACACATCTCCGAGCC
>ENA-OZZQ01000095-OZZQ01000095.1-human-gut-metagenome-genome-assembly--contig:-NODE-95-length-40298-cov-18.531968_pt1 | contig 40298 bp, 33 predicted proteins | sample MGYA00243647_ERZ654151 | MGnify/ENA primary metagenome ERZ654151 (study PRJEB26926, sample SAMN06165154) | human gut metagenome | biome: ENVO:00009003; feature: ENVO:2100002; material: ENVO:00002003... | reverse complement strand
GATCATGCCTAGTCTCGTGGGCTCGGAGATGTGTATAAGAGACAGCTTATATATAGTTTACAATTCCTGAAATAGCATATATAATAACGGCAGTTTTAACGTTCGCGGCGAACGTATTGTCGAACCGGCTTGAAACTCGGGCATACTGCACGAAAAACAGACGATTTCTGTTTTTTTGCGGCAAAAGGAATAAAATGAGCGTCATCCGGTGGATAATAGTACTATACTGAAACGAGGAAAACTTATTATGGCGAAAATCACTTACAAAAAATGCCCGCGCTGCGAGCTGAATTACATTGATTCGCGTCTCGATATGTGCGATGTCTGCAAGGAAGAACTCGGTCAGCCTCTCGGAGTTGCCGCGGAGGACGACGACGAAGATCTTAAAGAACTTTGTCCCATCTGTAAGCGCAACTATATATCATTCGACGAGGAAATGTGCGAGGAGTGCAGACTTGCCAAAGAAGAATCTTCCGATCCCGTTATAGAAGACGACAACTGGAGAGTTTACCTTGAGGACACGGATACCGACATCGAAGAGGAAAAAGAAATTCCCCTCGAAGAGCTTCGGGACGCCGAATTCGACGAACGTTTCGACGACGAGGAAGAAGAGGAAGAATTCGACGAGTATGATAAGGAAGACGACTTCGACGAGGTCTATACCGACGACGATATTGACGACTTCGACGAGGACGATGACGAAGATGACGATGATGACGACGATGACGACGATATGTAACGGTCTCAGCAGCGAGGTTTGACCGTTTCTTTCAGTCGGATGTCGCCGCAAAGGACGTCTTTATAGCTGAAGCTTATTCTTCCGGGCGAAAGCTTCTCGGTCTTTACCACAAAAACGCCTCCGTAAGCTTCGGTAACGATACCGTCATACACGACTATTTTATTGCGTCCTTTATTGTGACGTACGATTACGCTTTTGCCCATGAGCGCCAGCACCGAGCTGCGCGCTTCTTCAATAGTTCCCGTTGCTTTTCTCATATGATACCGCCTTTGGCACTTATTATCCGAATACAGCTGTCCTTTTCGAAATCGGCGTTTTTTTCGTGCCGCGATCCGGGATCCTTCCCTGCCGGGACACGAAAAAACGTCTTTGCTGTGCCGGCTGCGGTTTTCGAAACCCGTTCAAGCTGACTCACGGGACTTCACTTCGACAGACAGTATAAAAATGCCTGTTTTTATTATGTCCAAAAGCAAACATCGGTATACTTTTTTAAAAAAACCGATAAAAAAAGTTGCAAAGAGTTAAGTTTTATGATAGAATACTTGGGCTAATGCAGTGAAAGATATAAAAGATGAAAGTTTATAACATACAGATAAGCTTGAGGAGATAACCATGCCTAATATTAAGTCAGCAGAAAAGAGAGTAAAAGTTTCGGAAACAAAGAAGCTTCAGAATCAGATAGTTCGTTCCAGAATGCATACCGCGCTCAAAAAATTCAATGCCGCCATCGCCGAAGGCAATACGGAGCTTGCGACTCAGCTTCTTCCCGAAACCTGTGCCATGGTAGATAAAGCTGCCGTCGAACACGTTATCCACAAAAACGCCGCAAATCACAAGAAGTCACAGCTCTCCCGTTCTCTTTATCAGCTTCAGCAGGGTATAGTCGTTGTTAAAATGGACGCCAAAACCCTGAAGCAGGCCGAACAGAAAGCAGCAGCTCAACGTAAAGCGGAAGAAAACGCTAAGCTCATTGCCGAACGTAAAGCCGCCAAGGAAGAAAAAGAAGCTGCAAAAACAGACAAAAAGAAAAAGAAATAATAATTCAGCCGCATATTGCGGTCAGAATGCTAATGTGGCTCAGTCGGTAGAGCAGTTGATTCGTAATCAACAGGTCAGGGGTTCGAATCCCCTCATTAGCTCCATATCGTCGCGGACATTTACCGTTCGCGACGACTTTTTATGTGGTAATTTTCTTCCGCGCTCTCAAATATTACGCTTCCCTGCCCGGCTTATACGTTTTCCGCGCCGACCGTTTCTGCATGTTTCATCCTCGCATTCCGGGAAAACAAACTTATCTTTCCCTATGCGCCGGCACCTTTTGTCTTCATATAACCAAATATTAACCCCGCGCTTCCGCTCCTCTCAACTACGCTTCAATCCCTGCCGCCTCTTCACGGCCTACTTTGTAAAATACTTGGCTTTGATCGGTTTTCCGTATCCGTCCGCACCGACTGATGCCATATATGACAGAGTCTGTTATTCCGCAGTTAAAATAACAGGTTTAGCTTTTCGGGTTATGTCAATAATCTATACGAAAGCTGCCGCAAGGCGGAATAAATCAGGAGGAATTATATGGAAAACAAAACAAAACAAAGCTTCAAAGAATTTGTCAAAGCGTATCTGCCTTTGATAATAATAGTTGTAAGCATACTGGCGATAGTTGCGGTAGTCCTTGTGTCCACTCTCGGAAACAATAACTCCTTTTCCGAAAATCCCGACGACAATACCCCGGTAATCACAGATCCCGACGACGACAACAAGCCCGTGGAAAACCCTGACGACGATCAGGAGGACCCTCTTCCCGTTGTCGAGGAATGGGGAATGCCGGTTGACAACTATACGATCGGCATGGATTTTTCACTCACTGAATTTACTTTTTCCGAAACTACAAGAGAATGGCTCATCCACAAAGCCGTGGATTTTCTCGTTGAAGAAAATACTCCCGTAAAGCCGGTGAAAAGCGGAACGGTTGAAAGCGTGAACACTTCGGTGATGGACGGGACAACTGTAGTAATCATCCATGAGGACGGCATGAAAAGCGTTTATTCTTCGCTGGCAAGCAACGTAAACGTTAAAGCGGGTGACAGCGTAACGAAAGACACCGTGATCGGCTACGCTTCCGACAGCGGCTACGGCGAATTCATGGAAGGTTCTCACCTCCATTTTGAACTCTATAAAAACGACCAGGCAGTCGATCCCTCGGATTATCTTCCGTTCTGATCCGGCTCCGTCCGAAGCATTTGTGAACATCCAAAAGCGCCTTTCGGGGCGCTTTTTTTGTCCCGTGCGGCTTTACGGACTTCAACCGCTCCGCAACTCCTTTCAAAGTATTATCCTTATCCGCCTGCACTCTGTTTTTTCTTCGGGTCGGCGGCTGCGTCACCACTGCTTTTTCCCTATGCGGCTTTACGGACATGCCCCAGACCGGCCTTTTGACGTATTCCCCTCAGCGACTGTATCACAAATTGCTTTTTTTGTCACATGCGGCTTTACGGACTTCAACCGCTCCGCCGCTCCTTTCAAAGTATTATCCTTACCCTGACTGCACTCTGTTTTTTTCTTCGGGTCAGAGGCTCGGTTACGAACTGCTTTTTTGTCCCGTGCGGCAATACGAACAAGCACCAAACCGGTCTTTTTGACGTATACTGCTCTTAAACTTCTGCCTGTTCTCATTTTGCGCAAAAAAATACGGCTGCAGATGCAGCCGTATTTTCAAATATACGCGCGATATCAAATCAAGGATCTGTATAAAGCTATGATATCCTCTTTGGTGGGGTCCTTCGGATTGCCCGGACGGCAGGCGTCGTCCATGGCTGACTGAGCAAGAAATTCTATATCTTCCTCCTTGACTATATCCTTCAGATCGGCAGGAATACCCACGTCATGCGAAAGCTGTCTTACGGCGTCAACCGCGGCTTTTCTGTACTCTTCCCGAGTCATGCCGTCAACGTTTTTCACGCCCATTGCGCGTGCTATTTCACGATACTTTTCACCTGTAGCGGGAGCATTGTATTCCATCACCGTAGGCAGGATTATGGCGTTTGCCACTCCGTGGGGGGTATCATAGAGTGCGCCGAGAGGGTGCGCCATGGAGTGAACTATTCCGAGTCCGACGTTGCTGAAGCCCATGCCTGCGATATACTGTCCCAATGCCATTCCTTCCCTGCCTTCAGGCGTGTTTGCAACGGCTCCGCGGAGTGATCCGGAAATGATCTCTATCGCCTTAAGATGGAACATATCGGAAAGCGTCCATGCTCCCTTTGTGATATACCCTTCTATCGCATGAGTCAAAGCGTCCATACCGGTAGCGGCAGTCAGCCCTTTGGGCATGGTGCTCATCATATCAGGGTCGACCACGGCGACCACGGGAATGTCGTGAGGATCGACACATACGAATTTGCGATTTTTTTCGGTATCAGTAATGACGTAATTGATGGTCACCTCTGCAGCCGTTCCGGCGGTGGTGGGCACGGCTATTATCGGAACGGACGGTTTACGGGTATCCACGGCGCCTTCAAGACTTCTTACGTCTTCATGCTCGGGGTTGGCTATTATTATGCCTATAGCTTTAGCCGTATCCATAGACGAACCGCCGCCTACGGCTATTATATAATCGGCTCCGCTTTTTCTGAAAGCGGCAACTCCCGTTTTAACATTCTCTATCGTGGGGTTGGCTTTGATATCGGAATAAAGCTCATATGCGTACCCGTTGTTTTTAAGCACGTCAAGCACCTTGTCCGTTACATGGAATTTTACAAGATCGGGATCAGAGCAGACAAAAGCCTTCCCGAATCCGCGTTTCCTTACTTCATCGGCGATGGCGTTTACGGCCCCTGCACCGTGATAGCTTGTTTCGTTGAGAATAAATCTGTTCATAAAACGTCCTCCAGTATATTTATTATATTTTTATCAAACCGGTGCGCTGATATTTCGCGCAAAACTGATGATCTTTTGATCTTTACCAAAACCGCGCTCGCTCTTTTCTGTGCCTCCGCGGCCTGTGCTTCCGGAGTCCTTCAAACACGATCCGGTTCTTTCGGCTGTTCTGCAAGCTTATTTCCAAGCAGACTTTCAGCCGTCCTTTTCCGGAAATCGTCCTCACGCGGCTTTTCGAGCTTTCGGGAAAACCCCTGAGACAGCAGCCGGCAAAAGTCCGGCTTTCCGATTATTTGTCTTATTATTTTATGCCTTTATCGCGATCCCATTCCCGACGGATGTTTCTGTCATTTCAGATCGAGAAAATCCTTTCTGTAGTCCACGCCGAAAAATTCAGCCAGCTTTACCATATCCTCATCTTTTATCGTGTTTATTCTCGGGAGATGAGCGGTAAGCATATAGATGCCTGCGGCTTTCTCGACGGTCTCTATAAGTCCGAAGGTTTCATCGAGATCCCTTCCCGCACCGTAAATACCGTGCATCGCCCAAATCACAAGACGGAATTCTTCCATCTTTTTCGCGGTAGCCCTTCCTATGGCGTCGGTACCGCACAGCATCCAGGGAAGTATCCCTATCCCCTCAGGAAATACCACTATACTTTCCGTGGACATCTCCCAAAGAGTATGCGTGAATTTCTTTTCATCCAGCTCGTGCACATAGTTCATGGCAAGCAAATTCGTAGGGTGAGAATGGATGACGACCCTGTTTTTCGGATCTTTTTTAAGTCTTGCGATATGGCTCATCATATGAGAAGGAAATTCGGAAGTAGGTCTTCCTCCGTCGTTGAAGCCCCATAAAATTTCAAGATTTCTGCCTTTTTCGGGTATGCGTACTATCCCGAGATTATTTTCCGGATCGCTTGCCGTATTTTTGAAATACTTGCCCGTGCCGGTGACTATAAAATACTTTCCCGCAAGAGGCGTGATATCGAAATTCGCCTCGTTTACCCCCATTATCGGAACGACCCTTTTAACATCACGGATATCATGATACTCCGATACCGTATTTTCGTCAAGCATATAACTTATATTACCGCCGTTTCTCTCGTCCCAGCCCAGTCGATACATATTTGCCGCTGTTAAGCACATTTCCTTTAAGAAAGGTGCATCTGTTATATTTTTCATACCCGCTCCTTCAATATCCGGCTTTCATATTGCCTTATTTTTACCAGATAATCTTCCTCAACGCCCGTCCGGCTAAGATACTCCCGCCACACTGCTCCAAAAGGCAGAGTTTTATATTCTTCCTGTTTTACCATCAGAGCGGTAAAGTCAAAGTCGTCCTGCAATTTTCCGAGTTTTTCGTAATCTACGAGCAACGCGTACAAAAGAGCCTTCTGCACAGCCCTCTGTCCCGTGATCCAGGCGGAAAGTCTGTTTATGGATGCGTCGAAATAGTCAAGACCTATAAGAATCTTTTCAAAGGCGTCGTTTCTGACGACTTCCATGGCGATCTCCCTGAGTTCGTCCTCAAACAGCACCACGTGATCGGAATCCCACCTTACCCCGCGCGTGACATGCAGAGCAATCCTGTCGTAGAAAGCAAGCAACGAAGGTATCTTGTCCGAAACATACTCCAGAGGATGATAATGTCCGTTGTCAAGCAGACAGCAAATACCCTTCTGAGCTGCATAGTTCTGATAAAATTCGCTGTTGCCTACGGTATAGCTCTCCACTCCTATACCGAACACCTTGCTTTCCACTGCCACCGTCACTTTGCTTTTGTCATAGTTCACGTCAAGGATCTCGTCAAGGGAGCATTTCAGTCTCATTCTCGGAGCGAACCTGTCTGAAGGCATATTTTTATAGCCGTCGGGGATCCAGATATTCATCAGAACGGGAGTACCTGTCTCTTCCGCAAGATACTCGGATATTCTCAGACACGCCTGACAGTGCTCTATCCAGAATTTTCTTACTTCTTCATCCGGAGAAGAGAGAGTAAGGCCGTTTTTTACCATCCTGTGACTGAACATGGTGGGATTGAAATCTATCCCTTCCGCGCCTATCTCTTTTGCAAACTCCGCCCACGGAGCAAAATGTTTCGGTACGTACTTGTTCCTGTCGACATTTTCCCCGTTCAGAACAGCGTAGCTGGCATGGATGTTCAGGCGTTTTTTCCCCGGCATAAATGAAAAAGCTTCTTTGATGTCGGCTTTGAGCTCTTCAAAGTTCCTCGCTCTCCCGGGATAATTTCCCGTTGCCTGAATACCTCCCGAAAGCTCTCCTCCTCCGTCGAAACCCGTAACATCGTCGCCCTGCCAGCAGTGTACGGATATCGGGATCTTCTGCAATTTCGAGATAGCCGCCTCAGTATCCGTGCCTTTGCTTTCATACTCCTTTTTTGCAAGCTCATATGCTTCGTTCACTTCTTTCACCTCTTTCGATCTGTATTTTTAAATTCCCCGCCGCCGTTGCCTCGACAGGCAAAGCGATCACGTCTTTTCCGGTAGCCTCTGCGGTAAGCTCGTTCAGGAAAACGTTTTTCGCTCCCCCTCCGACTATATACAATTTTTTGTATTTTCTTCCGGTATTAGCTTCAAGCTCGGCTATGCACCTTCTGTAACTTTGCGCCAGGCTTCCGAACGCGCACCTGAAATAATCCCCGACGCTCCCGAATCCCTTCGTCACCGAAGCCCTGAACGCCTCTGTCATTTTTTCGGGCGACAAAAACATCGGTGCGTTTATATCCGCAATTTCATCGTATCCGCTCTCCCTTGCAGCCTCCGTTATTTCCTCAAAAGACTTGTCGGGACAAAGCTCTTCTTTCAAAGAGTTCACTATCCACATCCCCATGATGTTTTTCTGATAACGGATGTATCCCACGCCGCCTTCATTTGAAAAATTTGCTTTCCTGCTGTTTTCATCGGTCAGGGCTTTTTCGATCTTCACCCCGAGCAACGACCAGGTCCCCGAGGAAATATAAAGTTCTTCTCCCTCCATGGGGATGCCCTCAACTGCACTCGCCGTATCGTGCGTCGCACAAAGCACCACTTCCGCCCCGGCTGCATTTTCACTCACCGAAGACATTATCCTTCCTACCTTTTCCCCGGGTTTGTGAAGTTCGGGGAAAAGCCTTTCGTCAAAACCGAGTCTCCCGATTATGTGTCTGTCATACTCTCCGGTTCCGGCATTGACCAGTCCGGTAGTGGTGGCGTTCGTATATTCGTGCATTTTTACGCCCGTGAGTCTGTAATTAAGATATTCGGGTATCATCAGAAAATCGTCTGCAACGCTCAGTCTGCCCCTCAGCTTATCCTCATAAAGCTGATATATAGTATTGAAAGGCTGAAACTGTATTCCCGTTCTTAAATAAAGCTCCTCGAAAGGAATGATCTCGTGGACCTTGCCTGTCACTCCTTTTGTACGTCCGTCACGGTACGACAGACACGGTCCGAATATGTCGCTGCCGCTCAGAAGCACGTAATCGCATCCCCATGTATCTATTGAAACCGAACGTATATCCGGATACTTTCCGAAAGCGACGCCGATACCCTTTACCACATTATCGAAAAGCTTCCCGATATTCCATACAAGATGTCCGTTTTGTTTTTTTATGCAGTTAGGAAACCTGTAAACTTCCTCCGTATGCAGTTCACCGTTTTCTTTGTACCCTACGATATGTCTGCCTGAAGAGGCGCCTATATCTATTGCAAGATAATGATCCATAATAAGTCATACTTTGTTTTGCCTTCAGTGGTCACACAGCTTCTGAATGATATTTTTCGTGACCCTGTTACCCGGCAAAACGATGTCCTCCGAAACTGTTCTTCCGACCGCCCGGCTTCCGGGCTGCACAATCCAGACTCACTCGCCCTTCATGGCGACGATATTTTCCCTTTTGCCGTCAAGAATATCCGCGCAGAGTCTCATAGAGGCGCCGATAGCCGCATCTATGTCATCCGGTGTGACTCCGAGAGGGTCACAGCCGAGAGCTTTGTCAATAAAAAGTTCGCTGCACTCTACTCCGGCAAATTTTTTCATATTGAGGCCGCCTTCCGTGCCCGCTTTTTTCTGTTTGTGCGCTATTTTCAGACACCCTATAAAAAATATCCATTTCGGAATAATTATTACGGGTTTTTCCGGGCACCCTAAATATTTATGGCAGATCTTAAGCATTTCTTTCCAAGTCATGTTATAATAGCCTATCGGATAACATCTGCCTCCGCGGTTCCTTTCCAGTGCGCCCGCAACTGCCTGCCCTGTTTGTTTCACAGTGACCATCGCGCTTCCTCCCGCAGGCCACAGAGTCGCCCGTTTCATGGAACGTATCATTTCCGCAAGAAAAACCCACACGGGTTTTCTGCCGGGCTGAGCACCGAAAATATACGGGAGCTCCAGCACCGCAACATCAAAGTCACTGTCGGCAAAAGACAAAGCCGCATCCTCCTGATCGATACGCGAACGTATATAAGGATGATATTCGGTCAGTTTCCGTTCGGGATGTATCTTTGCAAAATAGGAAAAATACGAACCAAGTATTACCGTATGCTTTACCCCGCATTCTTTTGCTATTCTTAAAAGCCTTTTCACGGGATCGATATTATACTTTCTGTAAAGCTCGTAAACGGGAGCCTTACCCTCTACGCGTTCGTCCACGCCCGCGGCAAAAACAAAGCCGTCCATTCCCTGCATGCGCGAACGAAGCTCATCATCGTCCATTTCAAGATAGTTACCGAACTCGATTTTCATTTTCTCCGGCAAAACGGCCCCCTCGGGCAGAGGAGGAAGCGCAATGGAGTAAACCTCATGTCCTCTTGCAATAAGTTCTCCTGCCGCCGCCGAACCTATAAGTCCGGTCCCACCGATAATAAAAATTTTCATGACAGTCCTCCGATTTTTCAGAAATTATATTCCCCCGCGCCTACGCTCGCTTTTCTGCCGTCCGCAAGAATAATGTCCGCTGTGCAGCCGGAAGGTACACGGATATTATATTCATAGCCGTTTCCCGTCTTTCTCCACATACTGTATACCTTGCCGTATATACTTTTATATTCGGCTTTAGCGTATGTTACGTTGCCTCCGGGGAAAGGAGATATCGAAAACCTGTTTCTGCCTGTTACCTTTATGCCGCACATCTCCGAAAACAGCCATTCACACACCGCCCCCTTGGAATAATGGTTTAAAGACGCCACTCCGCCCTGAGCCCCGGGACCTTCCCAGCTTTCCCAAACGGTATTTGCTCCCATTTTAGGCATACACAGCCAGCCGGGCATTTCCTCGTTTTCCAGAAGACGATAAGCATAAGAGACATCCGTTTCCCTTAATATGTACAGAATAAAGGGGGTGGACAAAAATCCCGTTCCAAGACGCCAGCCGTAATTATCGAGAGCTTTGATAAGTCTTTTTCTTGCAAACTTTTCCTGTTCCTTATCAAGAAGACGCATGTATAAAGGACGCACAAGCTTAGCCTGTCTGTCTGTATCAAGTGAAAATTTCTTCGTTCTGACAAGTCTGCGATAACCGGTGCGTGCTTTTTCCGCATATTTCAAGAAAAGCTCCTTATCTTCGTCTTTACCGAGCGCTGCAGCGATTTCCGCCATGCGCTCCAGCATACAGACAATATAAGCCGTGGTCTCCTCGGGGTGGGGACAGATAAAGTCAGATATCCTGAAGGCTTTGACGTCGACGGGTTCCGCCCATTCGCCGTAAGACTGACCGTAATTTGAAATATATTTTCCGTACTTAAATCCTACGCCTGCAGGCAAAGCCGTGAGATACCATTTTCCTAAAGTCTTTATCTTATACATCGCGTACTTCCGCATCGATCCGTAGTTGAGAGAGATGACGCGATCGTCACCGTATTGTTTCCAGATCCTGAAGGGGATAAAGACTCCCGCGTCTGACCAGCCGGCAGAGCCGTCCATCGAATTCATATAAAAATCTATGCCGCCCTTGGGCGAAATCTGACGGTAACAGCCGTTTTTATGCTGTCCGTCGCGCATATCTGCAACATATTTGCGCGCAAAAGGAGCATAATCGAACATATAGCTCGCGGTGTTCACGAAAATCTGCGCGTCGCCCGTCCAGCCGTGTCTTTCCCTGGTCGGACAGTCGGTCGGAACGTCGGCATGGTTATTTTTTGCCGACCACAGCGTATTAGAAACGAATTTGTTTATAAGCGCGTCGGAACACTCGAATTTCATGGTTTCTTCCATGTCGGAATATACCGCAATCGCCGTAAAATCCTCCGGAGCCCAGTCCGCGTCCCCTTCCACAAGCACATACTGAAATCCGAAAACGGCAAACTTCGTCTTATAACGGTTGATTCCTTCTCTGCAGGTGTAAACGACTTGCTGCAACGGCGTGACCTTGGTACGTTTTTTGTTGGCGCACTGTATGTTTTTCTGAGTGAACTCCCCGTCTTTATCAAGCATTTCCCCAAAGCGGAGCAGAAGTTTCTGACCATCGTGCGCGTTTATTTCAAAAGAAACATATCCCGCTATATTCTGTCCGAAGTCAAGCACCTTTTTGCCTTCGGGGGTTATTATCAGATGAGGATCGCAAAACTTTTCGTGCTCTGTAACGGGCACATTGTCCGAAGCCGTCGGCACGACTTTGTTTCTCACCTTTAAAGCCTTCCCGGCGTATGAAGGCACTCGTCCGCTCTCTATTATTTCTCCGTCCTTATTGTCGGCAAAACGGATCGGACCGTCGTCCGACCAGTCCCATCCCGGATCAGTACAGATACGCTCTATGCTTCCGTCCTCTCCGTAAAGCTCCAGCTGAAGCAGCAGCTTCGTCTGTACGCCGTATTGATTTCTTCTTCCCCAGGCTCCGCAACTGCCACGGTACCAACCGTCCGCAAGCTGCGCCGTTAAGGTATTGCAGCCTTCATTTATCAGCTCCGTCACGTCGTATGTCTGATACTGTATACGTTTGCAATAATCCGTATGTCCGGGAGCAAGGACAAAATTCCCTGCCTTTTTACCGTTTATACAAACCTCGTAAAGACCGCACGCCGTAGCGTAAAGACGCGCTTTGCATACTTTTTTTGCCGTAAAGGTTTTTCTGAAACAGTCCACGGGATAACGGCGGCTTCTGCGGACACGGTAATTACCGGCTATCCAGTCTGCCTTCCAGTCGGAAGCCTTTAAAAGTCCCGTTTCAAAATACGCTTTCTCCGACCACTCTCCGGGCTTATCGTTTTCGTCCCAAAGCATGACCTTCCATTCCGCCCGCATCCTTGAGACCGGCTCCGAAGGGTACTCCGCCCGCATATCATCCGACTTTACTTTTCCGCTGTCCCAAAGCGTTTTGCCCTCGCTCTCCACTGCTATACGATAAGCCGTCTGTAACTTTCCTCCCTCGCAATTCCACATAAGCCGCGGAAAAGGGATATCTATCCCTACGGGATCTTTAAGAAACTCGGTTTTCAGATTTACTGCTTTCATGACACCTTCCTCAACAGCCGGACCGGATAAAGTTTTGTCGGCACGATCGTGCGGCTTATCCGTTACGGCTTTTTCAGCTGATTATTTTTGCCGCCGTCTGTACAGCCGCCCTTCCGGCAAGACTGACGCGCGACCTCTCCGGGATCGGACTCATGCCTGTCCGATCGCTCTTTTGTTATATTTTACCGTTTCAGGAGCCGGATGTCATCCCTTTGCGCCTTTTTACGCGATATTTTTGCCGCCTTGCGCTCATAGTGCGGACGAAGCCAATATATTCTGGAGATCATCGTTTCCGCCGGGGATTGACGCTGCGGACGCTCTGACGATTTCCGGGTGCGGCATGAATAAAGTTATCGGTTTTGGTTTCAGTCTGCCGACCCTGAAAGCTCCTTCTGAATTTTCAGGTAATAAGCCTGACCTGCCGCGCTTTCTTTCTGCCAGAAAGCCTCATCGCGGAGGGCGCGTTTTCTGTCCCTTTCTTCCTTCTTTTTCAGTTCTTCGGAAGACATTGCTGCAAGCGCACGGGCTTTTTTACTGTTTTTAAGCTCTTCTTTTCTTGCTTCTTTCTCCTGTGACAAACGCTTTTTCTCAAGAGTCTTTTCACGCTTTGCGGCAGTGATCTGTTTATGTCTGGCAAGTTCTTTTTCGTATTCAAGACCTTTTTTGCGGCACTTTTCCGCAAGCTCTTTTTCAAAAATCTTTTCGCTTTCGGCAAGAAACATTTCTTCTTCCCTCGCTGTTCTTACCTCGGGAGCTACCCACTCTTCTCCTTTTGCTTCACAAGCCGCCTTCTGTCTTTCGAGTATGACTTTATGCTTGCGCTCTATATTCTTCTCGACGGAAAGAAATACAAGCAAACCCGCAAGCACAATGCCGGTTATGGCTTCAAGTCCCACAAAAGCGAAAGTTATGGCGTTTTTTACGGATTCCGACTGTTCAAACGCAATGGTGACACCGTCAACGGTTTCCGGCTCGATATAGCCCGTAGAAGATAGCATGGCATTGAAAACCGCAGTCGCCACTCCCACTATCGCAACGGCGATTATATTATATATGGACATGGCAGTGCCGTCGCAACGGATACCGCTTTTCCACTCTATATGATCGAGACCGTCCGCAAAAAGCGCCATGAATACATATGCGCACGGCAATCCGCCTATATTCTTTATAAACTGTCCGGTAAGCACCACAGCCATATTTTCGGGCGCTGCCCAGCATATCGCGCTGCCCAGAGAGTATAAAATAAAGCCGATAAGAGTCAGATTCCTTTTCCCGATTTTCTTTGCAAGCGGCCACACGGCAAAAATTCCGATGCCCATAGGTATGCCGCCTATGACCGATACAAACATCTGAGTTTTTCCGTCGTTATATTCTCCGAGGACGTTGTCGCAGTAATACACAAGGCCGATGTTTTTGAGAGAGGAGGAGAAAGTATATATCAGAAAGTACAAAAACATCACTACCATGTATTTATCCGTGAGCACTATTTTGAGCTGTGTGAGAAAAGGCACCTTTTTTTCCGTATTGTCTGAAGCCTGTTCTTCAGTGACGCGTTCTTTGGTATAGTAGTATTCAATGAGCGTAAGCGGAAGAGCTATGGCGGAAAGGATACTCATGACTATGATCCAGTTCACCTTGTCGCTTCCCATAATCGGACGTATGACAAAAGGAAAGACCAGCGCCACCAGAATACCGCTCATCATGATCGTGGATATCTGATTGAATACGGAAAGTCCGCCTCTTTGCAGAGTATTTCTTGTAGAGAGGGGGACCATAAGATTGTGGCTCATATTGAATATCGTATAGGCGAAAGAGTAAAAAAGATTGTAAGACGCTATCACCCAGATCACCTGAACGGTTTCGTTTCCTTCGGGCACGACAAAAAGCAACACCCCCGTAACGAACAATAACGGAGCTGAGATCAACAGCCATGGACGCGCCTTACCCTGTTTTGTTTTTGTTCTGTCGATTATGTACCCCATGATGACGTTAGTCACGGCGTCCAGCACCTTGGAAGCCAGCGGGAATACAACGAGGAAAACGCCTTCCCATACGTATGTGAAATGCAAAACATCGGTGTAATACACATTCAGGTAAGTGGCAAGGACTGCGTTCAGAAGCAGAGCGCCGCAGGGGCCGAGGAGATAGCCCAGCCATTTTTCTTTTGCGGTCACGTTTCCGGAATGAACGCGACTGTCAAATAATCTGCTGCTTAGAATTTTCCCATTCAGCATAACTAAACTTCCCGATCTTTATCTTTCGGTAACGCCGAAGCTTTTATTTCAGTGCAGAAGCACTTTATTCCTTTCAGGATCTTTCCGTTGGCAAGAAACATGAAGCCCTGAGCAAAATTATAAGGGAAAGATTTTCCGGCACACATCGTCATCGACATGAGCGAATTGCTTTCCATGACTCTTTTAAGAAACAACGCGCCTTTTATTTTGTTGTCGCGTTCAGTTCCTTCGGGGAGCTTCTTCGCTTTCTTCATTTCTTTAACAGAAACGTTTATGACTGCCGAGTAAAGCAATCTTCCGATCACTCCGACCTTCGAAAACACGGAAAATCTGCTTTCCAAGGTTATCGGTTTCAGTCCGGAGAGAGGAGGTATCTTTATTCCGGCGGCTCTTTCGAACACTTCGTCATCAAGTCCGTTAAACTCCGCTCCGCGGTATGCACGCATTATATCCTCCGGACACTTTGCGCCCCCTTCTCCCCGTATTTTCACCCGACGGGAAAATACGACGCTGTTGCAATCCCGGCAAATCTCGAATTCGTAATCGCCCGACTCGACTGCCCAATTTTTCAGCACGGTATCGTAATATTTCAGGTCCGACTTTTTCACGGTAAACTCGACACGCCTTCTCTCCCCAGCTTTCAGACGGATTTTTTCAAAAGCCCTGAGCTCTCTCACTGGATGGAAAGTATTGTTTTCAGGCGTTTTCACATAAAGCTGCACCACTTCGGCGCCGTCGCGGCAGCCGGAATTTACCACTTCGCACGAAACCCTGATATCTTCTCCTTCCGTATCCGTTGTCATATCGGAGTAATCGAACTTTGTATAGGACAATCCGTAGCCGAAAGGAAAACGCACCTTTTTCCCGGCTGTTGTATAATAACGATAGCCGACATATACGCTTTCTTTATAAACCTCTCTTTCCGTCTTGGAAAAAGAACTGCCGAAAGGCACGTCCTCGTACTTAAGGGGCCATGTTTCAGCCAGTCTGCCGGAGGGATCCGCCCTGCCGAACAGCAGTTCCGCACATGCCCTGCCCCCGCTCTGACCGGGCAGATACATATTGAGTATCGCTTTTACCCTCCCTTCAAAAGGCAGCTCCACGGGCGAACCGCCGAAAAGCACCACCGCGACCTCTTTCCCCGCTCCGATCAGCGATTCGATAAGCGCTATCTGATTTTCCGGCAGTTTCATGTTTTCTCTGTCGCAGCCTTCGCTCTCGACATAGTCCGTCAGTCCGGCAAAAACCACTGCCTTTCCGTATTTTTCCGAACGTTTTTTCGCTTCTTCGATATATTTGAGCGTCACGGTCGTTTCATTTTCCTTGTAGCCGCGCGCGTATACATATTTGACGCCCATCTCGTCAAAGGCCTTTTCGGGAGAAGTGAGCCTGAAAGGATTTATCATGGAACTGCCCGCCCCCTGATACCTCATCTTTTCAAAAAGCTCGCCGCATACAAATACCTCTTCCTTTTCATCAAGAGGCAGAAAACCGTCGTTCTTCATCAGCACGGCACAATCCTTTGCCACTTCGGCAGACAAACGGTCGTCGGCTTCAAAATCACACTCTTCCGCATATTCCTTTGCGTATCTCTCAACAAGCTTCAGTACGTTTTCTACTGCCGCGTCAAGCGTTTCCTCTGAAAGCTCGCCGCTTGCGATCCCGTCAGTTATCCACTTCCTGCATATCGCCGTGTCTCCCGGCATCTCCAGATCCAGCCCCGCCTCAAGACTCGCGATACGGTCGTGCATCGCGCCCCAGTCTGTCATAACGGCACCTTCAAAACCCCACTCCCTGCGGAGTACTTCCGTCAGAAGCCACCTGTTCTGCGAACAGTATTCGCCGTTTATCATGTTGTAAGCGCACATCATTGCCGCCGGACGCGACTCCCTGACAATAATCTCGAATACCTTCAGATATATTTCGCGTATGGCACGCATATCGGCAACGCTGTTACCCATAAAACGGTAATTTTCGGCATTGTTCAAAGCAAAATGCTTCACGCAAGCCCCGACGCCTTTACTCTGTAACCCCTTTACCTCCTGTGCGGCAAGCTTTCCGGAAAGCAAAGGATCTTCGGAAAAATACTCGAAATTCCTTCCCGCAAGAGGATTGCGCTTTATGTTCGCCCCCGGACCGAGCACTACGTTCACACCGTATTTGCGCGCCTCCCTGCCTATAGCCCTTCCGATCTTATACGAATTCTCCGGATCCCACCCGCAGGCAACAGTAGCCGCCGTGGGAAAAGCCGTAGCGGGAGAACTGCCCGTGACACCGTTATCTCCGCCCTCATCCTGCACTCTCAGTCCGTGCGGACCGTCAGACATGCGCAAAGACGATATCCCCGAACCGGGAACGGGATTTGTAAACATAAAATCCCTCCCCGCGACCAGCGCCGCTTTTTCCTCTGTAGTGAGCCGGGTCAAGAGTTGCTTCATATCCATTTTTTATTTACCTCTTTCTTTCTTGGTTAGATTATATTACTTTTTTTTCAATAAGTATTGCACAATTGTTACTTTTTTGTTATAATTGTTTTAATATGGAGGTTGCGCCATGCAAAACATCGATTATAATTATCTGTGCGGAGTAATCGGGAATCTCTCAGGCATACCGGTGCGCGTCTTTTACGAAGAAACTCGGATTTTCTATCATTCCATAGCGGATCTGCCCGTTGATCCGCTGGAGGCATTCAGAAGCGAGGTATTGTCCGTAAACTCGCATATAGGCTATTATATCACGCCTTATTTTCACTATTACGGGATCGTGAACAGCGGAAAGCACAAAATAGTACTCGGGCCTTCCATTCAGACCAAAAACAGCGATCAGATACTTAAAGAGCTTGCTTTCAGGTGCGGCGTTGCCGCCGCCGACACGGACGCATTTCTTTCGGGCATGAAAAGCATAACTCCGATGCCGCTTGAAAGCATACTTCAGATACTCTGTACGATGAATTACGTCCTCAACGGGGAAAAACTCGGTCTGAGCGACATTCAGATATACGAATCCGAACAAAACGACCTCAGAGAGAGGGCGGAAAAGGTACGGGCGAGCGAAGGGTTCGGCGATGAAACCGGAAACGGAGAGTTTCAGCAAAGCGTTCACAACACGCTTGCTCTTGAGCAGACCATCATGAATATGGTAAGGCGGGGAGACACGGCGGCTTTGAAAGAATGGACAGCAAACGCACCGGCAGTAAGGCCGGGGATAATGGCCTCCGATCAGTTAAGACAGATGAAAAATACTTTTATTGTCACCGCCACGCTTGTTTCGCGCGCGGCGATCCGCGGCGGCATGGACGTTGAGGACGCGCTTTCCCTGAGCGATGCCTATATCAGAGAATGCGAGTTGCTCGGCGGTATAGACAAGATCACCAATCTGCAGTACAAAATGGTTACGGATTATACGGAACGTATCGACAAACTTCGTATGGGCAAAACACCTTCGAAGCTTGTTCTGGACGTGACAAACTACGTTCTTCACCATCTGTCCGATCAGATCACTACGGAAAAAATAGCAAAGGCACTGTTTATAAGCCGGTCGCGGCTTTCGGTGAAGTTCAAAACGGAAACGGGCGAGAATCTCATAGATTTTATACTCAGAGAAAAAACAGAAGAAGCTAAACGTCTGCTCCGCTACACCGACAAACCTGCCGTTGCAATAAGCAATTTTCTGGCTTTTTCCTCACAAAGTCATTTTTCACGGGTATTCAGAAAATATGCCGGACTCCTCCCGAACGAGTACCGGAAACTTTATAGCTGACCGCCGCGACCGCCCTTTTTCCTCCCTTTTACTTCTTAAACTTCGCGCTCAGGTATTTTTCGCGAGAGCACTGCGGTTTATCCGTAAGCTCCGTACGCTGTATTTCCGCTTCCTCGCTCTCAGAAAGCTTTTGTCTTTGCAGACTTCGTCATGTCGTACTGAAAACCGACCTCCGCTTCGCCGAAAACTAACAAAAAAACGGCAAGTCTTTTCTTGACTCACCGCTCGTATACCTTGAAATACAACTCTTTTTTATCATGACCGCCGGAATACAGGCGACACTGAACGCCTTTTTCTTTGTCTGCTTATGGTCGTGCCCGTATTGAATGTATCGATATATCCTCGTTTAACGGCCGAGTGACCGCGGTCTGCACTGCCTGAAAGCGCCTTACCTTTCCATACTGCCGAGATCCTGCGCACGCATAACAGCCTTTTACAAATATCATATAAGCCTTCCGCGGGGATAAAATCCTCTGTCCGTTTGAGCTCTCGTTATGGGGCTGCCCGATACGCTTTTTCCTCCGGATTTTCGTCTCGATCCTGACGGTACCTGCCGGGAACCTTCAAAACCGATCGTTTTCCTCCTTGAAAAATTACCGCCGGCTATTCCGTTATCCTGCCGAAAACTATCCTTCCCGCATTGGTCTGAAGGCTGGTGGTGACGGTTATGACAGCGTTTTTGCCTATATACTCTCCCCCGTTTTCTATGACCACCATGGTCCCGTCCTCGAGATAGCTGACTCCCTGACCGGGCTCCTTTCCTTCCTTGAGTATCATAAGATCCATCTTTTCACCGGGCAAAGCAATAGGCTTCACGGAATTTGAAAGCTCATTCAGATTGAGAACTTTTACCTTCTTGACCGCCGCCACTTTGGATAGATTGAAATCAACGGATATTATGACTCCGTTCATTTTTTTTGCAAGCTTAAGGACTTTTCCGTCAGCATCGGCTGTATCGGGGAAATCCGTGTCGTCAAGTATCACGGCAGAACCAGAATGCTCCTGCAACGCCTTGATTACGTCAAGTCCTCTGCGTCCGCGGCTGCGTTTGAGGAGATCATCCGAATCCGCAATGGTCTGAAGCTGTGAAAGCACAAAAGCCGGAATAACGAAAGGTCCTTCAACAAATCCCGTTTTTGCAACTTCCGCAATTCTGCCGTCAATAAGAGCGCTGGCGTCGAGTATCTTGGATATTCTGCCGTCCGCCACGTCCTGAGATACTATAACTCCCTTCAGATAGTTTATTCCTATCGCCATCCCCACAAAAGCAAAGAAAAGATAACTCAGCACCGAAAAGGTCACGGTGAACCAGGCAATATTCACAAGCGAAAGAAGATTGTTTATAAGACTTGCCATAAAAGTGCCGGTGACCAGCCCGAGACACCCGGCTACGATCTCCTGCCCGGTATACTTTTTCAGATTATGCACAAGCCTGCCGCACGCATTGAATATTATCTGACAAACCAACGGCCCGATAAAAAAAAGTATCACACCTATAACTACAGCGCAACATATTATGAATATGACATTGAAAAGCCCGGGTGACGGAACATTCGCCAATATACCGTCCAAAAAATCCGTGTTTTCGAGAATACTGCTTCCGAGTATACCCCCAAGCAACAGCCCGAGCGGAGTAAATATAATACGGCTCAAAAGTATAAAAGATGAAGGCAGCTTTTTCATATTTCCTCTGATGAAACAAACATATGGTAAAACATGTAAATTATACCATATCCCCTTCCTTTTGTAAAGTCTCTGAAATGTACTTCGGCACTTTTGCCCCCTTCGCACCGCCCGGAAGTTCGCCTTTGCTCAACTCATACATGCGTCTAAACCGAAAACTCTTTGCGTTTATCCTCCGTGGCTCCGTTTCTTGAGCCTTAACGCGTTTACCGCATCCGGGCTGAAACATCCGGTCGACCTCGGAAAGCTCCGTTTCTTGAGCCTTAACGCGTTCCGCATACATGCAAAAAGTATTCGGGTCAGCCTCGGAAAACAACTGCCGCGGGCAATTTGTTTCCCGGTTTTTCTTTTAAGGTAAAAAACGCTGTACTTTCCGGCGCTTTTATTGTATCATGCTCATAACACGATATAATTGACGCCGTTACTCTTCCGAAGCCGCGGCGCCTGCCGCAAAAAAACCGAGTCAATAAAACATTGCCTTCGCTTGCGTTTCCTTGAAACAGGAGCTGTTTCAGAAAAATGCGTTACTGTGCCGTTTTATTTTACAGCCGAAACCCGTTTCGGATATCGGATCAAAACGCCGGACGATCCCGACGGTGTATTCTGTTCCGCAATAACTGCAGGAGCTGCGTCGCGGCAGCAGACGCGACCACTCTTCCCTTTTCCTTCTGAAGCGCAACGGATCATCTGTCAAACACGGGCTCATTCTTTTACTTATGAAAAATAAACGCGATATGCTTCCGAAAGTCGGAAAATTCATTTTTTTATCGGGAGTGCTGTTACTTGCGGCAGCGCTTTTGTACTCCGCTTATTATAAGCTTCCCGGAGCAGTCTGGGGCGCGATATCTTTTATACTCTGTCTGGGCACGGGAACGGCGTTTTTCAGACCCTTGCCCCGCACGGAAAACAAAACTCCTTCCGAAGTTCGGGAAAAAGCCTTGTTCGTCAGACTTTCCGGACAAAAACGTTTTTTCGTGAACGCAAATAAGTGCGCTCCGGGCGACCGGGCGAAAGTCGTTTCAAAAAACGGAAAATTTTACGTTTACGCCGGAGGCATGATAATAGGCACCCTTTCGGCTTCAAACGCAAAAAAAATCTCGGGAAAGAAAATCGTGATATACTCTTACGAAATTTTCGGCTGCCCCGACGACCCCGAAGACGGCGAAATTTTTACCGTTACCGTAAAAGCTTGCGACGAATGAATATAAGCCGCCTCGCGGAGCTCACACGACAGTTTTCGGGAAAAACGTCATTTGTCGGACAGAGACGGCCGTCCGCAAATACTCTTGCAGACGGCTCTGTTTTATTACCCCGCAATTTCTACGGCTCCGGTCGATAAAGTTTCAAAACTGTTTGCAAGCGCCTTTTCAAACGATTGCAAATTGCGGCGCGATATGTTAAAATATACGATAACGCTTAGTTGCGGCTGTTTCGGTATACGAAACATTAATTTTGAGAGGTTTACGTAATGAAAAAATTTGCGCTTTGTATTGTGATCCTTACGGCTTTGCTGACTGCCGCCGCCTGCTCCACTACTCCCACGCCCACACGTACAGTAAGATGGGAAGCGGGTGAAAAGCTTGTTTACGACGTCAGCTTTATTCCCAACCCCGACGACAGTCCCGTCTATCTCGAAGGGGAAATTAAGGGCGCCGCCGTCATACCGGACGATGTTTCGGGCACCTACACCGCGGAAGTCATTTCCGTGAACGATAAAAAGACTACCCTTGTTACCACTCTCGATATCTGGAACACCTATCCCGTTTCCAAAACCGGCGACATGCAGACGCTTATCGACAACTTAAAAATACCTCAGGACAGGATCACCGAGGAAAACTCCGAAGACGAAAAAGTGGTCCGGATCCGTTCCACAGTGATAAATACCGTAGTATTTCCTCTCAGCACGTGCGTCTCCTCTAAGACCGAGGGACAGAGCTTCTCACTTATCGTGACCGACGTCGACAAAGAAACCAACGCTAAAACCTACTCCCCCTTTTACTACGAATATGAAGCGGAGTGCACGGATTTTTCCGTTTCCTCTCCCTCTGTTTCGCTCACCGTCAACGGCGAACAGAAAAATCAGACTCTGTCTCTTTCAGGCTCAGTGAATTACACCGATAACGCCGCCCTGCTTTATATCGTACGTTCTTTGAACCTCGATACCCTTACCCAAGCTTCTTCCACCTCCTTCAGCGTTACCGACATAGTGAGCGGATCTATCCGTTCGGTGAGCGTTTCAAACACGGAAAACGAATCATATACGGAAGCCATCGGGGAAGACACCTCCGAAATGTATAAGATAAGGATATACACCGACTCTACGACTTGGGGCGGATATAATTACCTCTACATCGATCTGCGGAACAATATAGAGGAAACTCCCGAAAACGTCATAGACGGTCCTGCTGAGGATATATGCAAAAACAGGATACTTTATATCGCTCAGGCTTATATGCTGTTTTCTCTCAGACAAAGCTGATTGAATTCCGTTTTTTGTCAGCCGTTTTATCAGCGGCGGCAGACAGCAGTTATTGACAGCAGTTACAGATATTCGGATATCAAGAAGTCGTTTTTGAAAGTCTGAGATATTTTTCCGGTCTTTCTGCCCCTTCCCGGGGCTGAATACGCACCGAATAACCGCCGGGAAATCCGCAAAAGGAAAGAATTATGCCATCCAAGAAGGAAAAGGATCAAAAAAGCGTTCAGACGCGCGTGCTGCCCAACAGCTCCGAAGCCGAATCAAGTTTATTGGGCTGTATTCTCGCGGACGGATCCATAGCCATAGATATCTGTTCCTCGCTGAGCGAGGAGGATTTTTACTATCCGGCGAATTCCATCATTTTTTCCGCTGTCAGAGAGCTTACGGAAAGCGGCTGTGCCGTCGACATAGTTACCCTTACGGAGATACTCTCGAGAAACGGCACTCTCGAAAAAGCAGGAGGTCTGAATTACCTCACTTCACTGGGGACCCGCGTCCCGAGCGCTGCCAATGCCGCCGAGTACACAAATATCGTCCTTAGAACGGCCTCCATGCGCAAACTGATAAAAAGCTGCTCCGAGATAATCGACGAGGCTTACACCACCGACGACGCCGCTTCTGCTCTGGCCGAGGCGGAAAAACGCATCTACAACGTAAGCTCTTCCCGTTCGGACAGTGATCTTATTCCCGTTTCACGCGGGCTCAGCGAGGTCATCGACAAGCTCAACGCCCTGAAAACGGACGTAAACGCCTTCAAAGGCATACCCACGGGCTTCTGGATGCTGGATAAACTTACAAACGGACTCCATAACGGCGAACTTATCGTTATCGCGGGACGTCCCGGCACCGGTAAATCCTCTTTCGCTATGAACATCGTCGAAAATGCCGCCCTCAAAAATTTCTCGTGCGCCGTTTTTTCGCTTGAAATGCCGCGCGTGCAGATCGCACAGAGGCTCCTTTGTTCAAACAGCGGGATCCCTCTTTCGCGTATGACCGGAGGCGAGTTTTCCGACAGCGACAAAGACTGGAAAAGCATTTACTCCACCGCAACGACTCTCAGTCACCTCAAAATCTTCATAGACGATTCCTCCCTTATCACCCCGGCTCAGCTCCTCTCAAAATGCAGAAGACTCAAAAACCGCGAAGGTCTCGATCTGATAGTCGTGGATTACATTCAGCTCATGACAACGGGCAAAAAAGCGGAAAACAGACAACAGGAGATTTCGGAAATATCACGTAATCTCAAAATCCTGGCAAAGGAACTGGATGTCCCGGTAATAGCACTTTCGCAAATGTCGCGGCAGATCGAAAACAGACCGGGCAAACCTCAGCTGAGTGACCTCAGAGAATCGGGAGCAATAGAACAGGACGCCGATATAGTCATGTTTATCCACCGCGAAAAATCGGAGGAGGACGCGCCCAATAAGGACGACCGACTTCTTATAGTCGCCAAGCACCGCAACGGAGCTTTGGATGAGATACCTCTGAAATGGATAGGTGAACTCGTAAAATTCGTTTCGTATGAATCAGACGACGTTTTGAGACTTAAAAGATACCGCGAGGAGCTGAAAGAAAAGAAAAACAAACGAAACGCCGTCCCGGATAAAGATACCGATAAAGAAAACAAAGGAAATGCACAGAACGATATTGCCCCCGTCCCGCTGCCGCTTACCGAAGAAGAAAAGAAAATTGCGGCTGTTTTCAGTTCGGACAACGCTTCTCCCGCACCCGGAAAAGAACTCGGAAAACTTTCGTTAAATGATATTCCCGGCATGGATAAACGCCGTTCTGAAGAAAACTCTCAGAGCACCCGGGCATTTTCACACGAAGAGGCGACAGAGGAAAATCAGCCTCATCCGGATCCGGAAGAGATCCCTTTCGATGAGTCTGACCCCGACCCGCCGGATGAGCTTTTCTCAGACATCTCCGACACGGAGAGATGATCCGATCAATCAAACTGCCTTCTCCACACAAAAGAAGGAGTAATAAACAGGAGTAATTTATGGAAGAAAAGATTTCAGCATCTTCAAATTTTATCGAGGATATCATCAATAAGGATCTTTCCGAAGGAAAAGTAACCACAGTCAAAACACGTTTTCCTCCCGAACCGAACGGATGCCTTCATATAGGCCACGCTAAAAGCCTGTGTCTGAATTTCGGGACCGCCCGGAAATACGGCGGGACATGCAATCTCAGATTTGACGACACAAACCCTCTCAAGGAAGACGAGGAGTTTGTAAACAGTATTAAAAGAGACATACAATGGCTGGGCTTCAAATGGGATAACCTCTACAACGCCTCGGACTATTTCGACGTAATGTATGAGTGCGCGGAAAAGCTTATAAAAGAAGGGAAAGCTTATGTCTGTGACCTTTCTGCCGAAGAAATACGTCTTTCCCGCGGGTCCCTGACCGAACCGGGAAAAGAAAGCCCTTACAGGGACCGTTCTCCCGAAGAAAACCTTAATCTTTTCAGACGCATGAAAGCGGGCGAATTTGACGACGGCGAAAAAGTGCTTCGCGCAAAAATCGATATGGCCTCTCCGAATATCAATATGAGAGACCCCGTTATTTACAGAGTTCTTCATGCAAGCCATCAGAATACCGGCGATAAATGGTGCATTTATCCAATGTATGACTTCGCGCACCCTATCGAAGACGCCTATGAAGGTATCACCCATTCGATATGTACGCTGGAATTCGAAGACCATCGTCCTCTTTACGACTGGGTAACTCAAAACTGCGGATTCCCTTCTCCGCTTCCTCAGCAGATAGAATTTGCGCGCCTCAATATTACCAATACCATAATGAGCAAACGCTTCCTCAAACGCCTTGTTGAAGACGGCTTCGTGGACGGTTGGGACGATCCTCGTATGCCTACTCTTTGCGGTATGAGAAGACGCGGCTATCCGCCTCAGGCTATCATAGACTTCTGCGACCGCATCGGTGTTGCAAAAGCCAACAGCGAAGTGGAGTACGGCTACCTTAACGCATGCGTACGCGATTACCTCAATCAGCACGCTCAAAGAGCCATGGCCGTTACCTCGCCGATAAAAGTGATACTCACTAATCTTTCCGCTCCCGAAGAATGCGAGATAGAAAACAATCCCAATAAACCCGAAGAAGGCACCCGTACCATTACTCTGACTCACGAGCTCTATATAGACGGAAGCGATTTTTCCCTTGCTCCGCCTCCAAAATATCACCGTCTTAAATTAGACGGATATGTACGTCTAAAGGGTGCATATATCATAAAATGCGACAAAGTCGAAACAGATAATGAAGGCAATATCCTTCATCTCGAATGCTCCATAGTCGAAAACAGCAAAAGCGGCTGCGATCAGAGCGGACTTAAAGTAAAAGGCGTAATTCAATGGGTATCTGCCGAATACAACACGCCTCTCACTTTACGCAAGCTGGACAGCCTTCTCCTCGACGGCGAAGGAGATTTCATCAACAGACTCAATTACGAAAGCCTTAAAGAAATCCCCGCTCTCGGCGAACCTTCCCTCGCCTCAGCTCCGAAGGAATCAAGATTTCAGTTTATGCGTATGGGATATTACGTCCGCGACCTGAAATCCGATCTACCCGTATTCAACGAAATAGTCGGTCTGAAAGATACTTTTAATAAATGACGTTGCAAAGCTTAAAAAAATCCGCAATTTCACTGTTATCCCTTAAAAAGGCCTCGGGGCGCAACATCCTCATGCTTTCTGCCGCCCTTGTTTCCCTGTTGCTTTATTTTTTCGGCACAGCAGCCTTTTCAACCTATCAATACGCTGCCTCAGTAAGCACGGTTGCCGTGTCGGGATTCGACGTAATGGCGCGAGGAATAATGCGTATCGTCGGAGATACGAGCGGCGTGAAAACCGACTATGTTTTCGGTTCCCTGTTTGCGGTGATCTCGCTTGTTTACACTCTTTGCACGGTAGCAGTCCTTGCTTTTGCCGTTTACGTCGTTATTGCCGCCGCAAAAAAGAAAAAGGCGTCTCCTCTGCCCCTGCTTTTCCCGGGACTGGCGGGACTCGTGCTTGCCGCTATAGCACTGTATTGTCAGCTTTTTAACGGCAATGAGATTTCCACTGTCATGACTGGCGGCGCCCGCTTCGAAACGGGTTTCTGTCTGGTCTTTATTCCCGTGATGCAGCTTGCCGCGTTTTTTACCGCATACTTTGCCGAATTCGGCTTTGGAGCTCTTATGACGGAAAATACTGACGAAACCCGACAAACCGAAAAGAAAAAAACACGCGGTCTTTCCACCGAAAACAAAAAAATCATCGAAAACAAAAGTTCCTCTGAAGAAAATCACGAAAACGAAACCGGTAAGCTTTCGGAAATTACCGGAATCGAAGTTTCGCAGTCTGACGGATACAGCGCCGGAAAAGCCGATCCGGGAGTCGTTTTTGCCGAGGCAAACGAAAGCGCTGTGCTTTCAGAAAAAGCAAAGGGTGCGGATAATGATACGGTGCTTTCAGAAAAAGCAAAGGACGGGGAAAAGGAAACGGCAGTTTCCTTTGATACAAAAAAAGAGTCCGGGGACAAGCCGGGAGAAGGCAGCTGTGCCTCATCTGCCGGGGACGGCGGTCTGCACGATCACGGTGCGGCAGGTGCAGGAAACGATACTCTCACGGAAGACACGTCCGCAAAGAGTTTGCCGGCGCGGCCCGGATACAAAGATTTTGCGGAAAAGCAAGATGATCTTTCTTTCGAGGAAGAAGGAGAAATAATCGAAAAACAGCTTGGAAAAAACCAAAGCGGGAAATATAAGAATAAAAAGAAAAGAAGAAACGCAAATCGTTGATTGGAGATAATTATGCATTGGTCGGAAAAAATAGCAAAAGAAATAATCAGGAAATATCCCGATAACAAGGAATACGTATGTGCTGCGGGGATCAGTCCTTCAGGTTCGGTCCACATAGGAAACTTCAGAGATATAGCCACTGCCTTTTTTGTTGCGACGGCACTCAGAAAACTCGGAAAAAAATCCAAGATGCTCTTCAGCTGGGACGAATACGACAGACTTCGTAAAATACCCGCTAACGTCAGCGCCGCCGATCCTTCGTTTGACAGGTATATCGGTCTGCCTTACGCGGCAGCTCCCGATCCCTTCGGCGACGGTCATGAAAGTTATGCGCGTCATTTCGAGGCGGAGTTTGAAAAAGCTCTCGAAAAATTCGGCATAGAACTCGAATTCAGGTATCAGAGCAAAAAATACCTCGCCGGGGAATATAAAGACGAGGTCATCTTTGCCATAGACAAAAGATTTGAAATCTACGATATCATCATGGAACATAAAACACAGGAAGCTTCGGAAGAAGAAAAGGCGTCTTATTATCCTGTTTCCATATACTGCGACAAGTGCGGCAAAGACGATACGCATATCATATCGGTAGACGAAAATCACGTTGCAAAATATAAGTGCGCCTGCGGACACGAAGGCTCATTCGATTTCAATATTCAGTTCAACTGTAAGCTCGCATGGAAAATAGACTGGCCCATGCGTTGGAAATATGAGGGAGTGGTATTCGAACCGGGCGGTAAAGACCATGCCGCGCCGGGCGGAAGCTACGACGTTTCCAAACTCATAAGCAAACAAATCTTCAATTACGAACCTCCCGTTTTTCAGGGGTACGAATTTATAGGCATAAAAGGAAGCGTCGGAAAAATGAGCGGCTCCACCGGCTTGAACCTCACTCCCGACACATTGCTCAAGGTGTATCAGCCCGAGGTCATACTCTGGCTCTACTCCCGTAACGACCCTATGAAAGCCTTTGACTTCTGTTTCGACGATGAGATCCTCAGACAGTATTTCGAGTTCGACAAAATGCTGAACGACTATTACTCCGGAAAAGCCAACAACGCCGTCAAGGATATTATGGACGTCTTCATGCCCGGACGCCCGAAAATCGATACTGTTCCCATGCAGCTTCTGGTATCCTTCGGTCCGGTTGTAAACTGGGATCCCGATCTGCTTGAAGTCCTGTTTGAGAAAATAGGATCTCCATACAAACGCGAAGAATTTTTGCCGAGACTGTCTCTCGCTCGCTGCTGGCTGGAATTTTGTTCTCCCGAAAGCATAGTAAAGCTCAACGAAAACAAAAACACCGCCTTCTTCGACGCTCTCACCGACGGGGAAAAACAAACGATCAGAACGCTTTGCTCTTACCTGAGAACACAGTCCTTCGACCTCGAAGGCATGAAAGCTATGCTGTATCGCGTCGTAACAGACGTATTCGGAGAGCTTGAAAACGAAGAAAAGAAAGTCAGGCAGGCTCAGTTTTTCAGAAACGTTTACAACCTCCTTATAAGCCGCGATCAGGGACCGCGCCTTTACCTTTTCCTTACTGCCGTCGACAAGGATAAAATAATCGCCCTTCTGGATTTCTGACAAAGATAAATAATTGTGTATGCTGCCGCCCGTATCCTTAAAGGACACGGCAAAAGCAGGACCATGCGGTCCCATGCGCACTCGTGTTTCGGCCGGACCGAAGAAACGACTCCTCCGCTCCGACATCCGGGAAGTCTTTCCGAACATCAGAACGCATTCAGACCATCCGTATACGGCAGAAAATCATATAAGAGGTGTAAAATGCAAAGTTTTGACATAATCATCATAGGCGGAGGCATAGCAGGTCTGACAGCCGCGATCTATGCCGGAAGAGCCGGCAGAAAAACGGCGGTTATCGAAAGCAATAGTTTCGGCGGCGTGCTGAATGACTACGAGGAAATCGAAAACTACCCCGGTATAGGCAAACGTAAAGCGATCGATCTTGCAGCTGAACTCCGTATTCAGGCTCAGGCATCCGGTGCAACATTCATTGCTGCTGAGGTTTCAGGTTGCTCGAAAACAGGCAACGGGTTTACTGTCTATACTCAGACCGACCTTTATTCGTGCCGTTCCATCATAATAGCGACAGGTATAAAAAGAAAAACCAATCCCATGTTCGATAAGCTGCTCGGCCACGGCGTGAGCTACTGCGCGACATGCGACGGATTCTTCTATAAAGACAAAACCGTTGCGGTATACGGCAGCGGCTACACCGCTCTGGACGACGCTCTCTACCTTTCAGGCCTTTGTAAAAAAGTCGTATTACTTTGTCCCAAAAACAGATTCGCCGCCTCAGACACGCTTTCCGCACTAATGTCCGCACCCAATGTTGACATCCACTATAACGCTACGGTCACGTCACTTTCAGCCGACAGCATCCTGAGCGGTCTGGAATATATGGTCAAAGGGGATTCCGTTCCCATAAAGATACCTGCAGAGGCTTTATTTGTCGCTCTGGGATATTCCAACTCGTCATCACTCATAAACGGTCTTACCCTTACACCCTCAGGCGCAATACAAACCGAACAAGGCGTAAGAACATCTCTGCCCGGTGTCTTTGCCGCAGGAGACTGCACCGACACTCCGCTCAGACAGGCCGTTACCGCTGCCGCTCAGGGAGCTTTGGCAGCTTCATTTGCTTCGGAATACCTTAATAAGTAACCCGTTACCTCATTCTTTTCGTCACGGCAATGGAATTATCACGGCAAACTGACTGTGCCGCGGTTTTTTACGCTGGCCCAACCGCATTTCCGGTTTTTAGTGTCACGGCAATGAAATTATCACGACAAACTGATTGTGCCGCGGGTTTTACGTTGACCCAACCGCATTTCAGGTTTTAAGCGTCACGGCAATGAAATTATTCCGGCAACTGACTGTGCCGCGGTTTTTACGTTGGCCGGGTTCCCTTTCCCGAATGTGCACGCATCAAAAGCGCACACTTCTTCGGGCCATCGATCCGGGTAGGTATGAGCTGACGGACTTTTGTCGCAAAATATAAGCCGCCCGATTTGAAATGCACCCCAAAAGTTGGACAGGAAAAGAAAAACCTGTTAAACTAAAAAGGGGTGTATTTTGATATGGAAGAGAAACGAAAGAATAAGAAGTACAGCGGAGAATTTAAGATACTAGTTGTTGAGGATATCCTCAACAACAAATTGGCGTACCACGAGGTGCGCCGAAAATACTTTCCGCATATCAGCAAAGAGAGCGGCTGCAAATTCATAAAGAAATGGGTTGAGCTATATGAAACGGAAGGTCGAGAGCGTTTACTGGAAGACCGACGAGGGAAAGCTTCGTGCGGCAGACCCAAGAAAGCTGTTTCGACACAAAGGTTTGCTTCGCCCGAAGAAGAACTGGAATACTTGCGCGCGGAGAACGAATACTTAAAAAAAGCCATTGCCTTAGCGAAAGAAAAGCAGGACTTACAAAATACGACAAAGCGCAAATAATCCTTTCGCTAAGGCAAAAATACAACTTAACGTTGTTGCTCAAACTCACAGGGCTTTCCAAAAGCACCTACTACCGTCTATCTAAAGTTCGGCAAGACAAATATTCGGAACTGAAGTTTAGAATTGTTGCCGTATTTGAAGAAAACAAAGGAAGATACGGATATCGCAGGATAACGGCTCAACTTCAGAACGAGGGTTGGCACATCAATCATAAAACAGTGCAAAAATTGATGAAATGCTTGGGAATCAAAGCCAAAATCCGCAAAGTGAAATACAATTCTTATAAGGGCGAAGTTGGCAAAGTTGCTGAAAACCTCTTAAACCGAGACTTTCACGCAGACGCTCCGAACGAAAAATGGGTAACGGACGTAACGCAGTTTACTGTTTGCGGGAATAAAGTATATTTGTCCCCCGTGCTGGATTTGTACAACAATGAAATCGTTGCATATTCCGTTTCGCAAAACCCAAGTTTCTGGCAAACACGGGAGATGCTGGAAAATGCCTTTTGCCAAAGACCGACTGCAACTCCGATTCTGCATTCGGATCAGGGCTGGCAATACCAAATGAAACCGTACCAACAGTTGCTCCGCTCAAGAGGAATACGACAAAGCATGTCGAGAAAAGCAACATGTTTAGACAATGCACCTATGGAAAGTTTCTTTGGCAGATTGAAACAGGAAATGTTTTACGGCAAGAAATTTAACAGTGTAGAACACTTTATTGAACAATTGGAAAGCTACTTGGATTATTACAACAACAGGAGAATTACATTAAAGTTGAAAGGACTGTCTCCGGTTCAATACCGTCTACAGTCCTCTCATTCCACCCGTTAATCTTTCCGTCTCATTTTTTGGGGTCAGATCATTTAAGGCGGCTTTTTATATGCTATTTACAGTGTTTGCAGCTGAAATTACCGAGGGATAAACAAAGCAAAAATCTGTACCATATAATCCGGGAGCCTGTCCTTTGCCCATTTCAAAGGAATACCGAAATATATTTCCGCTGCTTTTTCAAGATCAAAGCCGAGAGCTTCAAGTGAATACCTCGTTTTCCCGGGAGCCCTGCACTCTTCCCCTTTTTCTCTTGCACACCGGGGACACAGATTACATGGACCCGCATCGGCGGCGGTGATCCCTTGTTTTTCGCGTTCCGAAAGCGACGCAAAAAAGCTTTTCCTTTCCTCTTCGAGTATTTTGAAAGCTTTCTCCTTCTTTATATCCGAAAATTGAAAAACCCGCATGATAAGTTTTACTCTCCCAAACGGACGAAGGTAATCTTCCGTTTTGAAGGAGAAGGGAGGGCAGGAATAGTTGCTGCCGTAAGCCGGACATTCCGCGCACGCAAAACGGCATTTTTCCGTATCGAGACAGAGGGCGGTAAATTCCCCGATATCCGTTTCTTTTTCAAGCGTATCGACAGTGTAATTCGTCATTTCATTCTTTTTATCAGCTTTAAAAGCGTTTTCTCGTCCGTTTTGGGATTGAGTTCTCTCATCCGCGCCATTAATTTCTCAAAAGATTCCTCAGGATCGGTCTTATATTCGCTCCGCGCAAGTTCTCCGAAACGTTTTTCGGTGACGGCATACCTTGCCACTCCCCAGCCGTATTCTTTTCCGCTTCTGTCAGTCATAAGCTCAAAGCTTACGGGCAGGATATAAGTCATCATCTGCAAACGCGTGATACAGCTTTCAAAGCCCTTTGCCTTTTCGCCCGTAAATCCGCATATCCTCCTGAGCTCCTTGGACAGACATGCTCCGTTTCGTTCAAGAGCCTGCATGACGGCACGGTCTCTCTGATCGGCGAAGCCTTCGTCCGCAAGAGAATCGAAGTCGTAGCCGTCTCGCCGGTAATTTGCCAGATGCGGGAACCACTCCAAAGAAACGTACCCCGCCCTCTGATTGAAAAGCTTGGCGTAAATACATTCACCACTCCTTGCTATAATGTCTTTCCATTCCCACGGCCCTTCCACGCCTTCCCGGAACCAATACTCCGAAGGCGTCATCTCCTCAAGAGAAAATCCTTTCACTTCGTTTTTGAAAAAGGGCAGAAACCCCATTTCGTTCACGGTTTTTAACAGTTCACCGGCATTGGTTATCATCATTGCATCTCCGTTTGAAATATCGTTGTATAACAGATCATACCTTTTTTATTATAACAATTTTTTTGTATTTTGTCTATCGGCGTCGGTATTTTTTAACGCCTCTCCGTTAAGCTCCGCAACGGAAATCGGTCATATACAAAATACGGTCGGATTTTCTTGACGGCGGCAATTTAATAAAGTATAATATTGCAGTCGGGATCTGCTAACGGCTGATTTCCGACTGTATTTTTATCGGGGTTTATATGCATAATTTTTCTTTAGGGCTCGATATAGGCTCGACAACAGTCAAAACAGTATTGCTCGATAACGGAAAAGAAATTTTTTCACGTTATGAAAGACACCGTTCCAACGTGCGTGAAACGGTCATATCACAGCTTCGGGAACTTTGCGACTCGGTCGGTGACATACTAACAGGCGTATGCGTCACGGGATCGGCAAGTCTCGGTTTTGCGCAAGCTTCCGATCTACCCTTTTGTCAGGAAGTTTTTGCCTGTTCGCTTGCAGTAGGCAGGGACTACCCTTCTGCCGACGTTGTTATAGAGCTCGGCGGCGAGGACGCGAAGATTCTCTTCCTGACTGGCGGCACCGAACAAAGAATGAACGGAGCATGTGCGGGAGGTACCGGAGCCTTCATCGATCAGATGGCAACGCTTCTTAACGCCTCGCCCGAAAAATTCGACAGAATGGCTCTCGATTACGAAAGGATATATCCTATCGCCTCAAGATGCGGAGTCTTTGCGAAGTCCGACATACAGCCTCTCATCAATCAGGGCGCCCGGCTGGAGGACATCATGATGAGCGTTTTTTTCGCCATCGCGGAACAAACCTTTTCGGGACTCGCACAGGGAAGAGAAATAGCCGGGAATATACTGCTTCTCGGAGGGCCGCTCTATTACTACAAAGGACTTCGTCACGCATTTGAAATAAGACTTAAAGATAAAGCAAAAACGCTGATATGTCCGGACAACGCGCCGGTTTTCGTGGCGTACGGCGCCGCGCTGAAAGCGGAGGGAGAAAAAAAATCTTTTCTTTCCCGGATCATACAAACTGTCGAGAAATGTACTCTCAGCGGTGAAAACATTTATGAAGAGCCGCTTTTTTCAAGCAAAAAAGAATATGAGGAATTCCTGCAACGTCATAATTCGGCAAAACTTCCCGAAGGCAATATTGCAACGTATAAGGGAAAAGCTTATTTAGGTATTGACGCCGGATCCACTACGGTAAAGCTTGTTTTGACAGGAGAAAACAAAGAACTGCTTTATACCAGCTATGACTTCTCTCACGGCAGCCCGATAGAAATAATCAGAAAAAGGCTTTCCGAAATGTATGACAGAATGAACGACAGTATAAGTATCGTATCCTCCTGCGTAACGGGGTACGGCGAAGAAATGATAAAATCCGCGTTCGGAGTAGACTACGGGATAGTGGAAACGGTTGCCCACTTCACTTCCGCGCGCTATCTGCAGCCCGACGTGGATTTCGTAATAGATATCGGCGGGCAGGACATGAAATGCTTCAAAATAAAAAACGGCATGGTGGAAAGCGTCATGCTCAACGAAGCCTGTTCTTCAGGCTGCGGCTCTTTTCTTCAGACCTTCGCCGAAGCACTCGGCTACGACGTCGAACAATTCGCTAAGCTGGGACTTTTTGCGAAAAAGCCCGTGGATCTCGGTTCCCGATGCACGGTTTTTATGAACAGCTCCGTAAAACAGGCGCAGAAAGCGGGCGCAAGCGTAGAAGATATCTCGGCAGGACTTTCTTCTTCAGTGGTGAAAAACGCGCTTTATAAAGTCATAAGAGCGCGAAGCACAGAAGAACTCGGAAAAAATATCGTCGTGCAGGGCGGAACCTTCCTTAACGACGCCGTTCTCCGCGCCTTCGAAAAGGAAACGGGACTCAACGTGAAAAGAAGCGCTTCAGCTCCCTTGATGGGAGCTTTCGGGTGCGCACTCTATGCCGGCGAACACGGCAGTCTTTCCACACTGATCTCTCGTTCGCAGCTCAGGGAATTCTCCTATACCTCACGCGAAACCGTCTGCAACGGCTGCACCACGCACTGCCGTCTTAATATTCTTTCCTTCCCCGGAGGAAGAAAGTTCGTGTCCGGAAACAGATGCAGCCGCCCCGAAGGAAAAACAGACAAAAGCGCTCCCGACTACTATGCCGAAAAACTGTCGAGGATCTACAGCCCTTCCCCCGCTCCCGCTTCGGGCAACGGCCTGAAAGTCGGGATCCCGATGTGCCTGTCAAACTACGAACAGGTCTTTTTCTGGCGTCCCTTCTTCACGGCACTGAATATGCAGCCTGTTCTGAGCTCCGTTTCCTCGCGCGCCCTTTACGTTAAAGGACAACATACCATTCCTTCCGACACGGTTTGTTACCCCGCCAAGCTTGCTCACGGCCATATCGCCGATCTGCTCGAGAAAAACGTGGACTTTATCTTTTACCCCTGCGAAACGTATAATTTCGACGAACATAAAAGCGACAACAGATATAATTGTCCCGTCGTAGCTTATTATCCCGAACTCCTCGCCGCAAATATAAAAACCTTGTCTGAAAACAATTTCCTCATGCCCTATATCGACTTCGGATCGGGTAAGACACTCGCCGCAACGCTCGCCGACTGTCTCCGCGTATTCGGAGTATCCAAAAATGAGATAAAAAATGCGCTCGACTACGCGTTTCGCGAATTTGAACGGCAAAAAGACGAATTGCACCGACTCGGCAGAAATATTCTGACTGACGCCTCCGCCACAGGCAAGTGGACGATCGTGCTTGCCGGCAGACCGTACCATATCGACCCGGAAATAAACCACGGGATAAATAAATTGCTTTCGGAATACGGCGTTGCCGTCATCGGCGAGGAATGTGTGGCAGATATACAGCCCGCCGTGCATGTAAACGTGCTCGATCAATGGACCTACCACTCACGCCTTTACCGCGCCGCCCGATTTGTCACTCAGACGCCGCGCACGGCTCTGGTGCAGCTCGTAAGCTTCGGATGCGGAGTGGACGCCATAACCTCCGACGAAGTCCGCTCCATTCTCGAGTCCCACGGCAAACCCTACACTCAGATAAAAATCGACGAGATAGCCAATCTCGGCGCGGCAAGAATACGACTCCGCAGTTTGCTTGCCGCATTAGGTGCAGAATGAAAAAAAATACCATCGACATCAAAAAATACAAAATACTTATCCCCGATATGCTTCCCAACCACTTCCGCCTCATCTGCTACGCACTCAAAAGAGACGGCTACGACCTCGAACTGCTGACAAGTCAGGGCCGTCACATCGTGGACGAAGGCTTGAAGAACGTCCATAACGACGCCTGCTACCCCGCTCTGCTCGTTGTCGGACAGTTTATGGACGCTTTGCAAAGCGGAAAATACGACCTCAATAATACCGCTCTCCTCATCTCACAAACCGGCGGCGGCTGCCGCGCAAGCAACTATATTTACCTCATACGTAAAGCCGTTGCCGCAAAATATCCTCAGGTACCGGTTTTTTCCCTCAACTTTCAGGGAATAGACGACTACAGTCTGCGTTTTTCCATCGGATCCCTTATGAGAGTGGCGTACAGCTGCCTTTACGGCGACCTGATCATGTCATTATATAACCAGTGCAAGCCATACGAAACCGTTTCCGAAGCCTCCGACAAAGCCAGAGAAAAAGCGCTTTCTTTCGTCATGAAGGCCTGCGACAGCTCTTCCTTTTTGAAATATAAGTACGTCTGCTCTGCAATAACCGACTGCTTCAGAGAAGTTCCTCTCAGCGGCAAGAAAAAAACCAAGGTGGGGATCGTGGGCGAAATATACGTCAAATACTCTCCCCTTGCAAACAACAACCTCGAAAAGTTCCTTCTCGGTGAAAACTGCGAACCGGAACTCCCCGGCCTTACGGACTTCGTCTTATACTGCATCGCCAACCGCTTCACCGACCGCAAACTCTACGGAAAAAAAGGTATCGACCTGTTGGCTTACGGTTTCTTTTATAAAATGATCCTTTCGCTCGAAAAAAAATCCGATAAAATTCTTGAAAAAGCAGGATTTGCTCCTTTCCCCGATTTCGAAGAGCTCCGCCGCCTCGGCGACAAGGTGATAAATCAGGGCGTAAAAATGGGCGAAGGCTGGCTCATTCCCGCCGAAATGGCTTACATGGCAGAACACGGAACTTATAATATAGTTTGCGCCCAACCCTTCGGTTGTCTTCCCAATCACATAGTCGGAAAAGGCATGGTCAGGAAACTGAGAGAATTTTATCCCGATATCAACATCGTGGCAGTGGACTACGACCCCGGCGCAACTAAAGTCAATCAGGAAAACCGCATAAAACTGATGCTTGCCCTCTCGGGAAAAAACCGGGATTGAAGCTCATGCTTTGCTGTACAGGACCCCTGCTCTGCAGATAACACTTTTATGCGCGAAAATGCTCCCGCTCTGTTGGAAACATCTTTATGCGCGAAGATACCCCCGCTCTGCCGGAAACGTCAGAACCGTTCATCTGTTCTTCGGAAAAATGCCTCCCTTTCTTGCGGGAACGGAAATTTTTTCCTTTATCTTGCAGACACAAAATCCCGGCTCACTTTTATGCACGAAACGCTCCCGCTCTGCCGATATCATTTTTATGCGCAAAAATACCCCGCTCTGTAATCCTTTTATGCTCGAAAATGTTTCCGCACCGCCGGAAATATCAGAAACGCTTCTCTGTTTTTTGCGAAAATTGCGGTTCTGCCTTTGGTACGGTTGATTTTTTTCATTAAAAGTGATATAATATTCAATTGTTAGCACAAGGTAACATTTTCGGCGATCTGCAGGCGTATCAGGAGGAAAAAGATCGCGTATCAATAAAAAGTAAACATTCCGCAGTTTGCGAGGACGAAACATGAAAAAAGAAAATTATGACATTTCCGGAATGAGCTGTGCTGCCTGTGCGGCGCGGGTTGAGAAGGGAGTGAGGCAGACGGAAGGTGTGGAAAAAGTAAGCGTAAACCTTCTCAAAAACAGCATGAGCGTGGAATACGACGAAGGCAGGATATCGTCGCAGGACATAATATCTGCCGTTGAGAAGGCTGGTTACGGTGCGGCACTGCACAAAAAAGTTCTGACAGAAGAGGTAGCACAAACAAAAGACAACAAAGCGGCGAAGGAGTATAAAGACGCGAAAGCAAGACTTATCCTGTCCCTTGTATTCACTGTTCCGTTATTCTATGTGGCCATGGGGCACATGTCAGGCTGGCCTTTGCCTTCGGGGCTAAAAGGTGTCGAGAACGCCATGAATTTCGCGCTTACTCAGCTTTTGCTCGTCATTCCCATAGTATTTATAAACTTCAGATTTTACGGGAACGGGTACCGTGCTCTTTTCCGCGGGGCTCCCAATATGGATTCGCTTATTGCGATAGGGTCTTCCGCCGCGCTGATATACGGGATCTATGCCTGTTACAGTATCTCAAACGCTCTCGGGCACAACGATATCGGGACTGCGGCTCATTTTATGCATGATATGTATTTCGAAAGCGCGGGGACCATACTTACCCTGATAAGCTTAGGTAAATTTTTTGAAGCAAGAGCAAAAGGAAAGACTTCCGAGGCAATAGCGAAACTGATGGATCTCGCCCCGAAAACCGCCCGTGTCATGCGGGAAGGAAAAGAGATCGAAATACCGGCTGAAGAACTCGTAAAAGGCGACGTCATAATAGTTAAGGCGGGAGAAAGCCTGCCCGCCGACGGCGTCATTACGGAAGGAAACGCCGCTCTGGACGAATCCGCCATCACGGGAGAAAGTATGCCCGCCGAAAAGGGTCCCGGAGACAAAGTAACGGGAGGAACGGTAAGTAAAAGCGGATATTTCTTAATGCAGGCAACTCATGTCGGCGAAGAAACGACGCTGATGAACATCGTACGCCTTGTGGACGAAGCCACAAGCTCAAAAGCTCCGATTGCAAAGCTGGCGGATAAAGTAAGCGGGATTTTTGTTCCTATCGTTATCGGTATAGCGGTGGTCTCGTCCGTGATTTGGGTGATTGCCGGAAGCTCGGCAGAATTTGCGCTTACTATCGGTATATCCGTACTTGTGGTATCCTGTCCCTGTGCGCTGGGACTTGCTACTCCCACGGCAATCATGGTAGGTACGGGAAGAGGCGCCGCAAACGGGATCCTGATAAAATCCGCCGAGGCTCTGGAACGCGCAAAAGGAATAGACACCGTCGTGCTCGATAAGACCGGCACGGTAACTCTCGGCAAACCTCAGGTGACGGACATCATCCCCGCTGACGGCGTAAGTCAAGAAGAACTGCTTTATACAGCGTACTCGCTTGAAAGTTTATCAGAGCATCCGCTTGCTGCCGCAATCAACGAACAGGCGGAGAAACTCGGCTGCAGAAAAGGCAAAGTGACAGATTTCAGACAGCTGCCCGGAATGGGACTTACGGGAAAAATCGACGGAAAAGAATGTAAAGCCGGAAACCTGCGTCTGACAGGAGGAGAGTATGCCGGAAAACTCTCCGACATGCTCGCCGAACAAGGCAAAACGCCTGTTTTCATTACAGAAGAAGGAAGATTTTCAGGTACAATAGCTGTAGCTGACGCCGTAAAGCCCACAAGCAAAGAGGCGATCCGGATGCTGAAAAATGAAAAAACCGAAGTAATATTGCTCACCGGAGACAACGAAAAAACCGCACGCGCCGTGTCGGAACAGGTCGGGATCACTAAGGTGATAGCCGAGGTGCTGCCCGAAGACAAAGAACGGATCATTCGGGATCTGAAAGAACAAGGCAGAAAAGTGGCAATGGTAGGAGACGGTATAAACGACGCACCCGCGCTTGCCCGTGCCGATATAGGTATAGCAATAGGCGCGGGTACAGACATAGCAATAGAATCCGCCGACATTGTGCTCATGCATAGCGACCTCAGAGACGCGGCCGTAACACTTCAGCTTTCCCGCGCAACGATCCGAAACATCAAAGAAAACCTTTTCTGGGCGTTTTTCTATAATTCGATCGGGATCCCCATCGCGGCAGGAGTCCTGTACCCCGCTTTCAACATTACCCTGAATCCCATGATCGCGGCACTTGCAATGAGTTTCAGTTCCGTATTCGTGGTTTCCAACGCGCTCAGGCTCAGATTCTTCAAACCTGCCGGCATGACCCCCGAACCGAAAAACCCGGATAAAAACAAAACATGCCCCCTCTCCCCCGATAAAGATCACCGCAAAAACTCTCTATGCGTCACGCAAACCGTCATCTCTCAGACCGACAAAAACATAACAACTCTCCCGGAGGATAAAATTATGACTAAAACTCTCATTGTAGAAGGTATGATGTGCGAACACTGCGTCAAACATGTCACCGACGCCCTCAAAAAAGTGGACGGAGTTACAGACGTCAATGTCACTCTTTCCGACAAAAAGGCTCTTGTAAAACTGAGTAAACCGGTTTCAGACGAACAGCTGTCTTCAGCCGTGAGCGAAGCAGGCTATTCGGTATCTTCCGTAAGCGAGACGCGCTGACATATTTTCACGGTCACGCGTACCGATGTTTTGCCGCGCCTTTTTCCCGTCTTTCCTTACCCGCGCTCCGTGCCATTCTACCGATACATTTTCCTTTTCCCCGTACCGGCGCATTTATTTAAGCTTTTTTCATTCATACTGCCGCGTATCTTCCGTAAGCGAGACGCGCTGACATATTTTCACGGTCACGCGTACCGATG
>ENA-OZZQ01000086-OZZQ01000086.1-human-gut-metagenome-genome-assembly--contig:-NODE-86-length-43984-cov-16.447404_pt1 | contig 43984 bp, 42 predicted proteins | sample MGYA00243647_ERZ654151 | MGnify/ENA primary metagenome ERZ654151 (study PRJEB26926, sample SAMN06165154) | human gut metagenome | biome: ENVO:00009003; feature: ENVO:2100002; material: ENVO:00002003... | reverse complement strand
TCTCGTGGGCTCGGAGATGTGTATAAGAGACAGTATTTTGAAAGTATTTTTTCCGTTGATTGCTTTTTTCCCGTCTGTGTGTTAAAATTATATCATTATCGGAAAGGAGTAACTGGATATGTCAAATCAGGTATGTATTCACGGAAAAATGTTTTCACTCTATGATAACGCCCTTTCTCAGCCCGCCTCCCGTAACGCTTTCTTTTATCTCGCCGAGAAAGTGTTCGGCCTGCATTTGCAAAAATGGTACGACACCGGCTTAGATACCGAAAAATATGTCCCCTTGCTGCTTACCGATAACGATCTGCCGGTTTCAAACGTCTCTTTCAGCATTCTCGAATTCGATTTCCGCGGCGAGAAAAAATTATTTGCTCAGATAGGAACGGTAATGTCTCACCCCGACTACAGAAATATCGGACTTAATTCCTTTCTCATGCATACCGCACTCGAAAAAACCAAAAACCTCGACGGCACTTTCCTCTTCTCTAACGCCGAATGCGTCGGGTACTATAAAAAATTCGGGTTTGTCCCCGGCTCCGAATTCCATACCCGGAATATTCCTGTCTCTCACCTGAAACCTGCTTTCAGACTCGCGGATATCAACTCACCCTCCGATCTCGAAGCCCTCCGACACGCCTACTCAGCAGGAAATCCCTATTCCCTCCTCAAAATGAAAAATAACTTCGGTCTTGTCCTCTTCCACCTCCGCTCAGGACAGTTCTCTTTCTACCTGGGCAATAACGACGAAACCGCCGTCATCACACGTACAAACGATTCCCTTCTGCGGCTTTCCGCCGTGTACGGCAAATACTGCGGCAATCTCAAAGATATCTGCTCCGCTTTGCCCGATACCTCTCAGACAGCCTTCTCTACAGACTTTACTCCCATCGATCAGTCACTCCCTCTCTGCCCCTCCTCCGACAATAACTCGGTACTGATGCTCCTTAAAGGCTACCTCTATCCAATGCGATCGTCAAAATGCGCCTTTCCCTTCTTTCAGTAACCTGATCGGTCATCCTGCCTCTCAGCACTCCTTCTGCGTACAAAATAACTCAAGCTTTGCTATAAGCAGTTTCTTTTCGGTGTCGGTTATGCTTTTGCCCTGAAAATACCTCAGCATGCTTTGCAGCTCACTTAATGTGAAACATTCGGTACGATATATATACTTGCTCGGTATATAATACCCTCCACGCCTCCCCTTTGCAGCCGTGACCGGCACCTTGTACATCGCAAGTTGCTCCATGTATCTGTATACGCTCCTCACCGATACCTCAAGCTCACTTGCAATACTTTTTGCAGTCATCTTTTTACCTGTCAGAAGTATTATGTAACATAAATGCAACTTTCCCAAAACAATTTTTTCTCCTTGATAAATACTCATCCGGATCTCATCCGGACGGCAGAATTATTATAGCACATATGTTCTTATTGTCAACAATGCAATTGCGTAAAAATATTTTAATATACAAAATAAGGTAATTGTCCGGTACTTCAACAGATAAAAATCGCAAAAAAACTCACACATGCAAATCGTTGTTTGCAATATGCCGTTCGTCAGGCTGTAAAATCCTCTCCGGAAAAGGGACATTGCAAAGAATATATTTTCGCAAATACATTAAAACGCTCACTTTTCCCTTGACAAAAAATCCGAAATGGCATATACTTTTCTGTGCAATTGGAATCAAGCTTTTCGGAAGTTTTTCCGATACGGGCAAAAGGACCGTTAGCTCAGCTGGATAGAGCGTTGCGCTACGGACGCAAAGGTCAGGGGTTCGAATCCCTTACGGTTCACCAAATGCGAACAAATCCGAACACTCCTGTTCGGGTTTGTTTTTTATGTAATCGCCGAGTTCAGAATCCTCTATATCTTCAAAGGTGATTTTCTCCTCGCCATCCTTATAGTTGCAGGTAATGATGGCGTAATCGTCAAAGAGATAGATTGTGTTCACAAACCCGTCAATGAGCGCCCGCCTGCCTTTCTGCGTGGACAAATCTAATTTGCGGAACCTTGTCAGCCCAAATTCTATCTGTTCCCTCGTGAGCAACGGGTGTTTTATCTGTTCCTGTGCAATTTCAATCTCCAATTCTTTTTTGCGGTTTTCCAAGTCGGAAAGCCGCTTTTTTGTACTTTCAAGCACGATACCCTGTTGAATGGCGTTCAGCATATTGTCTATGCCGCTCTCCACATCGGAGAGTTGTGCTTGCAGAGCAGGAAGTATGGAACTGCCCTGCATCTGCAAATCGTACAGCTTGTACGAAAGTTGTTCCATCAGCTTATCGTCCATAATCTTATCCATTACGGCTTTGATGACGGCGTTTTCAATCTTCTCTTTACCGATGGCTTTTTTGTCGCAGGTGTGTCTTTTCTTTGTGTTCACGCACTTGTAGTAATGATAAACGGTGCCTTTTTTGCCCTTGCCGCTGTCGCCTATCATCATCGCCTTACACTTGCCGCAGAAAAGGTGTGTGGTCAGCAAGTACTCGTCTTCCGCTTTATGTATAGCGGGAGCGCGTGTGTTTACGGCAATGCGTTTCTGCACTTTCTCAAACAGGTCTTTGTCAATGATAGCGGGAATTGCGTCCTCAATCACAATGTCTTTAAAACGGTATTCGCCGATATACTTGCGGTTGGAGAGCATTCTGCGCACGTTGTTATAGCCGAGCGGCTTGTCGTATGCCTTTTTACCCGCTTTCTTTTTCATTCGCACGGTAATGCCCACGCCGCGATCGTTCATATCGTCGATTATCGTCTTTATCATCTCGCCGTCGGCATACCGTTGAAAAATTTCTCTCACGAACGGCGCTTTTCTTTCGTCTATCTGCAAGTGCTGTTCGTCATCGAGATAGTAGCCGAGTGGAGTAATGCCGCCGTTCGACATTGCTTTTAAGGCATTGTCCGTCATACCGCGGTTGACTTTCTCCGCAAGCTCAACGGAATAGTATTCTGCATAGCCTTCCAGCACAGACTCCAAGATAATGCCCTCTGCGCCCTCCGATATGCTTTCTTTTGCAGAAATCACCCGCACGCCGTTCTTCTTTAAGATATTTTTGTAATAAGCGCTGTCAAAGCGGTTGCGGGCAAAGCGGTCTAACTTCCATACAATGATAACGTCAAACAGTCGCTTGGCACTGTCTTTAATCATTTGCTGAAAGTTCGGGCGATTGTCTGTCTTGGCGGACATAGCTCTGTCTATGTAGCTGCCTACAACTTGAATATCATTGTACTCAGCGTATTGCATACAGTCGCGAAGCTGTCCCTCAATGCTCTCTTCTCTTTGGTTGTCGCTCGAATAGCGGGCGTAGATGACTGCTTTCATAATTTTTACCTCTCTGCGGCATTATAGCATAGAAAATATGACAGCTATAGTCATATAATTAGAACTCTTTACGCTTTGATACTTATTGTATGTAGACTTATTGTCGTCAATAGCGTATACTTATTATAGTTTATATTTTTGGATAAAGCAATGGATATTGTAAAAGTTTTTGGCACAAACGTTAAAAAATATCGGAAAGCATTAAATATGTCTCAAGAAGAGCTTGCGGATAAGAGCAATTTGCATAGAACTTATATTAGTGCGATTGAATGTTTTCGACGAAGTATTGCATTAGAGAACATTCAAAGAATAGCCGATGCGCTTGAAATCGAACCATATAAACTTTTGTTGGAGGAAGAAAAATGATTGCTACTTTAGAAGACTTTGTTAAAGGTTATAAAGAAATTAAAGAAATGGGTTGGATCAGGACTCATCGCAGTGGGCCTACCGGAATAGGAAAAACCCTCGAAGATTTATTGGGTATCCCAGAAAACAATCATGACGAGCCTGATTTTGGGGATTATGAATTGAAATCATGCCGAATAAATTCTCAAAGCATGTTGACCATTTTTACAAAAACCCCTCAGCCGACGAGAGCAAATACATATTTACGAAAGAAATATGGATATTCAAGCGATGCCTACAACAATGATGAAAAAGTACTTCATTCAACATTAACGGCTGCTCGTTTTGTGCCTATCGCAGATACGGGTAGGTCTTTAAAAATTGTATGCGACGAGTCTAAAATTTCTATTGCTTCCGATTTAGAGGTTGAAAATGTTTTTTGGGATAAAAAAGCTCTCCGTACTGCATTTGAGAAAAAATATAAAGGTAAATTTATCTATGCAAAAGCATTGAATAGAGGCTCTGGTAGCGATGAAGAATTTTGGTTCCAAGATGCCTATGAAGTTTCTGGATTTGATTACGATGCTTTGATAAAATTACTAGAGGAAGGGAAGCTGTACATTGATTTGCGAATTGGACAATATCGAGACGGCAGAACGCATGACCACGGGACAGGCTTTAGAATTCGAGAAATCGACCAACCATTATTATTTAAAATTGTAAATAAAATAGTATAATTATAGGGGGGGACGTCGTTAGATACGTTCCCCCCTATAATTATTATAACTTTTTCAAAACAACGATATGCTCGTTAGTCATGGTTGCGGACTTAACTCCCGTTTCATTTGACGGAGAATTTAATGAGGGCATAACTTTATTGATAATATTTCGATTAATAGAGTAAATTTTCTCAAGTCCACAAGTTTCTGCGATTTCTGCGATAATTTTATCGGTTTGAAGTGTTACACCTTTTACCGTTCTATTTCCGACAACCCAGAACTGGTATCCATTTTTACGCATTTTTCTGCTGATTGTTTGAATTGATTGCGCTAAATCGTGATAAAAACTATATACATCTCCTGCGCGTTCAATATCCTTATCTTTGATTTTATCTAAAGCATTACGCAACTCTACGCTTGGAATATCATACTCAAAGCCATTTCTAAACTTTATCCCCCCCATTAACGATTTATCGATCCGCATAATTTCCTGCTCAGACAGGTTAAACATATCAATCCATTGGAGAGATAGCCTGCTATATTCGCCGTAAGCCACGGTGGTGCGACTGTCACCATATGGCGGAGAAGTAATTACCAAATCGATAGAATTATCAGGAATGCCGCTTAAAACCATAGCGTCGTTATTAACTATTGTCACAGATGATTTTGTATCGCTATCTGCACAAGCTTCCACAAACGCATTCATCTTTTCGACATTTCTGTCAAGAATCGTTTTAAATTCTTGAATTACGTCCGGGGCAAACTCATCAACCTTTTTCGGCGGCATGCGAAATAGCTTGAATTCACCATTTCTACGATTGGATACAAATCGAATTGTTTCGCTAAAAGCAGTAAAAATAAATGCTTTAATGGGCTCATCTTGGATTATACAAACTTCACTTTTGATTAAGGACAATAATAGAATAACTCGTGGTTTAAACCAGTAGCCTATATTCTTAAAGTTCGGTATCTCAATATCAAGATTGTTTTCCTTGGTATATTTTAACAAAAACTTGGGGGCATCCATTCCCCATCCATTTTTGTCTGTTAAATCAAGTCCGTATACATGGCGCATTATATCGTCGGCATTTTCAATTTGCAAATCCATAGACGTGAATTTTTCAGAAATCCTAGTATATAACTTTTCCACTTCACTTTGCAACTTACTTATGTCAATGCAGGTGGTTTTAACCTTGCTCAAAAAAAGAGCCAACGGATTAATATCGTTACCGTAAATCTTCTTTATTCCTGCAAGCATCCCTTCAACAAGTACGGTTCCAGAACCCATGAATGGATCGGCTAAGGATTCAACGGCCCTTATTGATTGAACAATTTTTATAATATTTCTACTAATAGGGCAAACCATCATTGCCGGGTAACTGTGTAACCCATGGGTATATTCTTTTACATCAATTTCTTTAAAATCCCAATAATCGATAGGAAGACTTTGAAGTTTCTTTATCAATAATTGGTCTTGCTGAACTGGGTTATAAGTTTTTAATTTCACCTTTTCTGTCATACCTATCGCTTTTTTCGAGAAAGATTTTTCATCCGGTTCATGAGTTTTAATTTCAACTGTACAAATCGTATCGTTGTGCCATCCCCCATGGGGAACCATTAAAATGCGTGTAATCTCAAAACCATACTTATACCCTATACCGCCACTGTTCCAGCCAAACGTTATGACCTTTCCGCCAATTTTCACTATCCGAGAGATTTCTCTTTTATGATTTCCCCAGAAAGATGCTTTTGTGGTATCCCAAGTAACATTGTATCCAACATCATTATAACATTCGCTAACTTGCCGAGGTGAATAGGGAGGATCGTATAATACGCCATCAACTGAACTGTTTTCAAAAATACGCATAAAATCAAGCGCATCTAAATGATAATTTGTATCATAAGCAGGGTTTAAATCATTTGTGATCGTAGCTAATTTATTACGATTTGCAAATGGATCAATCCATAAGCCCTCTGTGAGCTCCTGGTTGATTAATTCTCTAATTGGCTTTATTTCAAATGTATTTTTGTTTGGCATTGCCCATGATCGTTCGATATAGATTTTTTTTGTCGATAACATAGTGGAATTATTGAGTTTTTTACGCCCATCAAGAGGTTTTTCGGCTATTTCTGGAATCATCCACACACAACCAACCTTCTGTGCGCCTGTTATACGGCCTTCATTGCATAAAACTTGCACCCTTCTTGGTGACATACTCCATTTATTTGCAGTTTCGGCGACGCTAAGATATAACATTTGAATACTCCGCAAGAAAAGCTATTCTTATTATATACCGATTTGCGAATAAAAGCAAGGGTTTTGTCATCGCCGCCTCCAAAAAAATACAAACAAATGTTCTTATTTTTCTTGACAACGTCGCTTCTATATGATATAATGCAGGAGTACAGGCGTGAAAGTTGTCTGTATTCTTTTGCCATACATTGATTTTATGTATGGCGTACTCCCTTATGGGAGGAAGGGCGCATAACGAGATTGCGCCGCGGAGTTGTATGCTCCGAAGTTGCCGCGCGGAAAGAAAGCGCGGCGGGAACCAACCCGAGCCGTCTGAAAGACGTGCCAAAACGGGGCTTTTATAAGCATACGCTTTTTTAGGAATAAAGCCTCGTTTAAGGTCAGTTTTTCGTCTGGCGAAGATGGGTTTTTTCAGTATACAATTTTTTAGGTAGAAGCGAGTAAGGCATAAATCAAACGACAACTTAACAGAATGGTTGACCACCATAGAGCAATGAGGAGTTGCTAAATAAGGTACAAGTCGGTGATTACTTCAAAGGTGTCAGCGACTTTTTTATGCCTTTTTTCAGTTATCACACCACACCTCTTCGGCGTGGGCAAAGATAAAAATAAATCAAACTTGGAGGTGAATTATGAATAGACAAGTCACAAACAGACCGCCGTAATCGCTCGGACATAGCTATGACATAGTGATGACTTACGGCAAATCAAAAGCCTTATTTTGGGAAGCAAACAGCAAGAAACCACTTTTTGTTTCGACGAGAAGTATAGCCCACTATACTTCGTGCCGAAGCTTAGTGGGCTCTGCGAGGCTTTTTAACAAGAAATAACAGGAGGTAAAAATTATAAGCTACTTAGTTTGTCACATGGAAAAATATCACAAGACGGACATTGCGCCCGTAGAAAATGAAAACGAGCGCGACGACACTTATCAGGCGGTAAATCCGCAGATAGACTTCACGCGCACAAAGAACAATTACAACATTATCAAAAGGCAGCGGTCGTACACTCAGTTTATCAACGACAAGATTGAGGCTCTCGACCTGCCCACGAAAGTACGCAAGGACGCCGTGCTTATGTGTTCCTTCGTCGTGGGTTCGGACAGAGAGTTTTTCAGCAGACTGTCGCCGAGTGAGCAACAGCAATTCTTTGTTGATTGTACTCGCTTCTTTGCGGAGCGGTACGGCGAGGACAACATTATCTCGGCGGTTGTCCACATGGACGAAACCACGCCGCACTTGCACCTGAATTTAATTCCGATAGCCGACGGTAGGTTATGCGCAAAGCAACTGTTTGACAGGAAAGAGTTACAGAACTTGCAGACGGACTTTTATTCCGTCGTGGGGAAGAAATGGAACTTACAGCGCGGCAAAGAGGGAAGCACGGCCAAGCACCTTGATACGGCAGCTTACAAGTTAAAGAAGATGAAAGAAGAAACAGCTGCCGCGGAAGAACAAAAAGCTATTGCCGAACAAGCAGCGACGAGTGCAGAGCAGCGGCAAGTCCACGCCGAACAGAAAACTCAACAGCTTGAAGATAGACAAAAGCAACTTCAACGCGACACCGCTCCTCTTCAAGCCGCAGCAGATATTTTGCAAGAGTACAACGAAGGCAGGCGCAAGCTCAACAAAAGGGACTTGCCCGTCATCGCAGCAGAAGCCGCAAAGCTCAAAACCGAGAACGGGCAACTTGAAGAAAGATTACAAATCAGCGCACGCGACCAAAGCGATGTGTTTACGCTCTATCAAAAGACGGAGCGAGAAAAGCAGGCACTTCAAAGCGATGCTGACGTTCTGCGCGAGATAAGAGAACACGCGCCCGACAAGTTACAAGAAGTTATGGAAATGGTCAGGCAGCGCAAGCTGGACAAGTACCGCCAGCCCTTCAAGTCGTCGGGTAACCACTGGGGCAAGTAAAACTGAATAAACGCTTTAAAGGAGGAAAGTTATCGAACAGACTACATAACAACGGGGGATGGCGAGGAGAAAACGAAACACTACGGGAATACCGGATTATGAAATCAATGCGCTTGCAAGAGCGATATTGCCTGCCATTCAGGCACTCTTTGAAACTGAAGAGGGTCAAAGAGAGTTTGAAGAATGGAAGGAACAAAAACGACAACTGAATATGAAATAGATAGAAAGATGTCCTGTTGAAACCATAGGGACTACACCGCTCAGACGGTAATACGAAGAATTCGCAGTCAAAGGCGAATATCTGGATAATAGAAGAATAATGTTACTCAAAGATGTTGAGACAAAACGGAGATTGCCAATTGGCAATCTCCGTTTTGCTCTTTAATTAAAATATATTTAAATGTTATCATATTATTATTTCATTAAACAGTTTATAGAAAACGGTTGGATATAGCTTCAATTTTTCATTAAGTTCTTCTTTTTTGTTTTGAAGTATAGGAATAATATAACTATCATCAACATCATCAAAGCCAATTAAAGAAGCTAAATCTTGTGCTATAGCTCTATCACAAATTCCTTTCTCATATATAGATATTGATGTTGTTGTCGGTAGTCCGTATTTAACTCTTTTTTGCAGTCTTTTTAAAAACAGTTTTGTAGATTCTGTTAATTCTTCACTTAAATCAATTACATTACCAATCAAAAAACTTAAGGTATACGACAAGTGGCGCCGACAAAATTTCTCTATTGAATAAATTGTTTTATCTATATTGAACAGGTTAAAGATTTTATTTTGTATTTGAACAATAGTATTCCCTGATAACCATAGTTCTAAGACCTTTAGAGCTACAGTTTCTTCTAGTTCAATGTTTTCATTTACAGAATAATACAACAAATAAAAAAGGTTAATTGTTTTCTGTACATCTTGTTTTTCTACCTCATCTGCATTTTTCACCAACCATTCTTTAATTTGTTTAGTTAAATTTATGCTTGTCATGGCCTTTGCTTGGTAAATTACGTTTTGTTCTTCATCAATGCTGTTAATTTGCTCAGCTATAGCCAAGAATAAATTATTAATAAATGTTTTTGTTTTGTCATCTGCTAAGGCATATGCTAAAGTAGTTTTACTTAAATTTTCTGCTATTTCTTCAAAAGATAAATCAGGCTCTATACCCTTTAGAAAACACAAATGTGTTTCTATTGAATCCAACGTGTATAAAGTATTGCGAATATATTTATTGATATTCCTGATAATTTCTTCTTTATTGTATTTTGATTCTATTTTTTCTGCAACTTGAACTAATTCTTTATTTAGCTCCGATAAAGTAATATCACCATTTTTTATTGCCTCAATAACCTCACCGCCTAAAAAAACTGGTTCATATCTATTGCAAATATTAAGCGGAATAAAAATTTCCAAAATACAACTACCACATGGTTCACTATTTTGAGGATTAAAAAGCGCAGTCTTTTTTTCCCAGTTGTATTTACCTCCCCATTGAAAAATATAACCCTTTGAATTGTTTCGCTCTTCGTAAAATTTTATATCTGTTACTATGATGCTTCCTTCTGTATGCATACCTGAACGTGCTGTTCTACCAATAAGATTTTGAATTTCCTTAGCTTGAAGCTCTCTTTGATAAGCACTAAATTCTGCAATTAATAAGTATTTGATTGGAATATTAACGCCTTGAGCGAGAGTGGACGTGCATATAACCACTTTGAAAAAATCATTTTTAATTGCATATTCTACGGATGTCTTAATCCCATCTTCTAAATCGGCATAATGCGGAAGCACCCCATATAATACGCCCTTGCTAAAACTCGAATTTACTCCATAATGTATATCCATTAATCGTTTTAATTTATCACGTTCAATCTCGTTAATTTCTGATCTTAAATTTTCAAATAAAATTTGCGTGCTTTTTATTTCGATTATTCTTTTTATATAAGTTTCTATCCAATCCGGTCGTGATAAATAAATTGCCACTGAACCATTGCGGCACAATAAATTTGCTAAGTAAAGCGACACATCTTTAGCTGTTGAATCTGGAAATTTTTTTGTTTTTGAAATTCTACCAGTAGGAGTTAATAACGGGTATTCTTTAATGACATTTTGAACCCAATAGTTTCTAGTAGAATAGTCATTATCAATATAATAATCAACAGAATTGCTTGTTGTTGAAAGAAAACCTATATTCTTTTCTGTTGTTCTTATACTTTGGCTTGAAACCAGTACTCCCGCATCGTTAAATAGCCAATTTTTAATAGCATCTGCATTTTGCATTACCGCCGATATAAACACACATTGTTTGTTTGTATCGTTTAGGCATAATGTCTTGATTGTTGTAACCAATAATTCATAACTTGCTCCGCGTTTAGGAGAATCAAATAAATGCCCTTCATCAAAAACAAAAAGACCTGTTGCGTAAAGCACTTCCATATTATGGTGCATAATGTATTTTAATTTTTCGGGGGTACAAATAGTGATATGTTTTTTATCGTCGTTGCCTACAACATAGTCCTCTTGTAGCGCATCCGACAGCTGATTAATTTTAATCTCTTTACCGAATGCTTTATACATATCGATTTTGATTTCGGAGCATAAAGCTCGTAGTGGGGAAATAATAATAACTGAATTTGTACGATTACTTAAAAATGAAGATCTAATTATAAGTTCTAGACTTTTGGTTTTTCCCACACCAGTAGGAAGTTGAATTATTCCATTATTGCCTTTTAATAAACCGGCTTCTCCAATAAGTTGTTGCGCTGTCCACAAAATCTTTGGAGCATATGATTGTTTTAAAAAAGGAGACCAAATATCAATAGAAAGATTGCTATAAGTAGGCAATAGTCGCCAAGAAGAATTATTGTCTGCTTTTTCGATGATTGCATATAAAATTTGGCTATAATAAACGCCTAAATCGTCTTGTTGACGCAAAAGAAAAGATATATAATTCTCTACTTTATTATAGATGTTGTCTATATCATTACCAGTATCAAGAAAAGCTAAAAATTTTTCATAAATATCCCGATTGTTTTGTGGGATATTCTTATTATTATTTCTATGATACATGGCATAGAGAACTGCAAAAAGTACGCGACGATCGTCATTCTCCAAGTCCCTATATAACAATTGATCCAACAAGGCTTTGGCAGACCCAAAGTCATCTAACAAAAAATATGTACTTGCACCAGATAAAAGATAGTCTATAGAATAATCATGATCTCTAACGATGTTTGTAGCCGCGTTGAAATACTGAGATACAACATCTAGGTCTTTATAAAATTCAGATATGTTGTTTTCTTGTTTATCAATGATTGCCTCAACATATTTAGACAAAGCATAAACTGCAGAGTAATCGAGGTCTTTTGAGTCTGTTACATATCTTGGATAATCTTCAACGTCTATGTTAAATTCTTTTTGTTTAGCTCTAGACTTAGCCTCTCTAAGCATGTATTGAACACTTGATGTTGTTATCATTTTATTATCCTCTCGTAAAGGTTGTAAGCTAAATTCATTAGTCTATCGCCATGTATTAAAAAAATCTGGTCATCAACTTTAATATTTAAGTCGCTACCATTTATTCCGGTTATGGTTTTATTTTTTATTTCTTTTTGAGTGACAACTGCTGCTGCCCCATAGCGTATCTTATATGGCATATTTGCTTTTTGTTGGAAACGCTCAGCAAGTCTCATTAAAACATCTTCATGTGCTTCTAAATATTTTCTTCTCATAAAATTTAAAGAAATTGAATGTCTAAAAGTATCATCCTCAGAATCAAGTTCCGCTTTAACTAATTTATTATAGTCACATTTAGACAAAGATGCTTTAACTTCTATTATAAATAATTCATCGTCTGAAGATGAAGTTTCTTTTTTCATTTTAGCTCCCAATATATCAGAGCCTGCTACTGGGGAGGTGGGAGTTGGCTTATTCCAATGTCGACCTCGTAAAGCTACATAATCTAAAACATACTCTATTAAATCATACACTAGTATCTCTGCCCATTCTGCAGATATAGTACTTGGTCCCATAGTATGACATTTTTGTGGAATTTCATAAGAAGACAAATATTCTTTTTTTGTTAAATGTAACGAAGATATGCTTTCTTCAAGAGCTTCGTCCCTGATGTAATGTTTGCGTATATGGTCCGCCCATTCATCTAGGACATCGTCCTTAGTTTCATCATAGTCAATTCGATAGCTAAGTAATGGGACTTTGTCTTCAAATACAATGCCATTTTCTTTTATTATCCAGCCAATATATTGCGGTTTTGGAAATTCTTGCATGACTAGCTTTCCCTATGTACATATAATCTTTATCAAAAAATATTGTAACAAATATTTAGTCTTATGTCAATTGCCATATATTTCATTACTTGAATCACCATGTAATCCTTATTTAATAGAGATTAACTTACTTGAATTATGAAGCAAAATCCATTTTTAAAAGTAAATAAGGTGTTCGGATAATTAACATTAGGGTCGCCAAAGAGGTATAATCCGAATTATTTGCCGATAGCCGGCGAATGGTTCGGATTTTCTCTTTATATAAGCAATGCTGAAGCAGTTGGTGCAAGGCGCAAAAATTACCGTTCCGTCAGTTCGCTACTTATGGATTTTTTTATATTTTAAGTAAGGGGATTCGGGCTGACACTCCATCCAGGAGATCGCTCTGAGGGTGAAGATCACGGTAGCTGCCGCAAAAAGCAGGGCTATATTGACAATTTACCGATCTTCCATTATAATTGTAAAAATTTATTCAGGGAATAGAAAATGATTAAAGTTACTTGTATAGTCGGCAGCGCGAGGAATAACGGCAGTTGCGCCTGTCTTGCCGATGCTTTTATCAATGGTTTGCGAGGCAGAGCGCAAATCAGAAAGTATTGCGTAGGCGATATAGATTTACATTTTTGCAAAGGCTGTAAAAACTGTTATCAAACGGGCGAGTGCGTAACGCATGATGATGTACAGACGGTAATAAGCCATATAATGACTTCGGATTATGTATTTATGGCTGCGCCTTCATATTGGGCGGGCGTCCCTGCTCAGCTTAAAGCACTTTTCGACCGCACAACCCCTTACGGCGATACAAACCCGAAAAGAATTATAAAACCAAAGGACGGAATAAAGGGCATAGCTGTCGCAGTGAGGGCAGGCACGCGTCAGGCTGAAAACGAGCTTATACTCAACTCGATAGATCACTACTTCGGACATCTCGGAATTGAAACAGTCAAGAAAATATCGGTATTGCAGACGGACAATTTATCCGATCTGCACGAAAAGAATGCTCAAGTAATAGCCGAAGTTACTCGCATAGGCGAAGACATTGCAAACAAAAAATTATAGGATTAAAAGGTTTGTATGGCGATAAAACAATTAAAAATAGTACCTTTTGAAGACAAATATCTCAACATTGTATATGAAATTCAGAAAAAAGCGTTTTTGCCTTTGTTTGAAAAATACGCTGACATTGAAACTAACCCATATTGCGAAAACAAGCAAACAATTCTTACAAAATACACGCGTTCGGACATGGACGGTTATTTATTTTGTGAGGGAAATACCTTTGTCGGGTGTGTGAGAATAGTTAATAAAGATAATGTTTGTAAAGTTGCGGCACTTGCCGTTCTTCCCGAATTTCAAAACAGAGGAATTGCGCAGCGTGCGCTTGCCGAGATAGAGCAGATTTATCCGCTTGTTAAAATGTGGAAGTTGGATACAATAAAACAAGAAGCCGGCAATTGTCACCTGTATGAAAAACTCGGATACAAGCGGACGGGTGTGGAAAAATATATTAAAGACGATATGACGATTATCGATTATGTAAAAGCAATAGAATAATCATGGCTCAAAAAACTTAAAAGCGGATGGTGCTTCGCGTTAAGCGCCATCCGCTTTGCCGTTATTCATGATTTCTTCGACCTGACCTTTTGACCGGTTGTAAATCTGCTTATATACCGTACACTCGGCGGTTTTACTATACCGTACACATTTAACGGTTATCCATGTACATTTTAAAGATAACAAGTATGAAGTTTTGATATTAATTATGAATTTCTCTGCTCCCGCCATTCTTCAAATTCGCGTTGTCCTTCTTCTGTGGAAAGGTATTCCTGAATGGCGGGCAACATTGCCCTTCAGAAGAATCGATTATGTAATCGGGTATTCCCGTATCATTTTTCCTTCTTCCCGACAAAAATCTTATTCGATCATCATTTTTCCTTATTTTATTCCGTAAATTTTTCCGCTTGGTGACAACGGCAAAATTTTACGATTTTAAGCGGCTCTGCCGCTCTTGCCGCAACCTTATTTATGCTCTCATATTATACAGTTGATCAATTCACACTGCCGAGGTTGCTGTAGCAACAAATGCGGTGCGCCGGCGCAAAAACGTGGTTTTGCTTGCGCCTTTAATTTATTCAGTTTTATAAATTTAAATCCGATGTTTTCCGGAACGTGCCGGAAAAACCTTAATATATGCGCTTTTCTGTTACGGCTTGAGTCCCGTAAAATATATACGGCGCTCTTTTCCTGCCGAAGCGTCAGTCCCTCCGTATGATCGCGCGTATGACGATAATATGCGGGAAAAGTGTTTCATATACTTTTGAGTTCCGTAAAAAGTATATCGCACGTCCGGCTTTCAGTTTACCGGGATCTCATTTGCGTACCGCTTCATTCTGCAGCAGCTTTCCGTATCGTTCCGCATTTTACGGCAGCGGCTTTTATATTGCCGCCGCCGGTTTTCTGTACAAAAAAGGATTCAGTTTACCTTCCTTCTAGTGGATTTCTTGTTCTTGAACACTATAGTCAGTGCTACGGCAACCAATACCGCTACAACTACTATGACTATTATGAAAATAAGCACCGTGGGATCGTTATCCTGTGCTTTGACGCGCTCCCACATATTTACCAGACTGCTTTCCTTATTGCCGAAATCCTTCATTACTCCAAGGTCGGCGGTTCCGGTATAATACATTACCTGATTAGAGAAAAACTCCTCTTCATCGTATTCGTTTTCCGCAAGCACTTCCATTGCTTCCTCGTCGGCTCTCAGTATCTCGGGATCGACTGCCGATGAATATCCTATAGCCATCATGTTTCTTACCGCGTTCACAGGCTGATTCAGATACTCCACAAACATTATCGCCGCTTCGGGATTCTGTGCCTTCTTTGTTACCACCCAGCCGTCAAACCAAATGTTTGACCCGCTTTCGGGAACAAAATAATCAAGATTGACTCCTTCTTCCGCAGCTTCCTCTATGGTGTACGCCGCGTCTCCCGACCATGCAAGATCCACGTATGCTCTGCCTGCCTTCATCTCGTCCTTGTCAAAATCTACGCTGTATCCCATTACCTGCTCTTTCTGAGCCTTCAGCACCTCTTCGACTGCCGCTATAAGCTGATCGTCAGAATTATTTATCAATTGCTGTGCAGTCATGTTTTCGTATCCGACAGGCAGCTCTCCCGTTTCCTTGAGCCTCATCACTGCTGCCACGTATGCGTCGCGGATAGAGTCCTTCATATATATCTTTCCCTTGAGCTCGGGATTATTGCCGCTGTTCCACAAAAGTCCCCAGCCTTCTTCGAGATCCTTTTCCGTAACTTTGTCGGTATTATACATTATACCGAGCGTTCCCATCATATATGGTACGAAATAATCAGTAAGATCCACTCTCTGACCGTTTATTTCCAGGTCGCTGAAAGTTTTCTGTATTTCTGTCGTAAACAAAGGCTGAATGCCGTTCCAAAGCTCTTCCTTCTTTTCTCCGAGCGGTTGTATAAGATCGAGAGTCAGAAGCTTTTGTATCGCGTATTCCGACGGGCATACCAAATCAAGATTCATCTTCCCTCCGCTTGCCGCCGAATCCGCATTTATGGTCTGAGTGATCATGATCTCATTGGTATCCTGAGTGATGTAAACCACCGATATCGTTTTACCGGTCTTTTCGTAGTAGTACTCTTCAAATTCCCCTAAAAGGTCTTCGTCGATATACTCGTACCAATTCATTACATAAAGCATTTCGTCCGTCTTTTCACATCCGGCAGCCATCATTGTCACTGCAGCAAGCACCGTGACAATAAGAACAGCTAACAATAACGATCTTTTCATTTTCTATTCCTTCCTTTTGTTTTTATGCAGCGGGACCCCGCCTCCTTGTATTTGTTTTGGAGCATCCCGTTGTAATCTTGTTTTTAAGCCGCTTTCCTTTCCTTCGAATTCTTCAGATTGACGGCAAGCACTATCGTGAGCACCACTACGAATATTATCGAAAACACCGCAAACCAAAAAGGCTCCAGTCCGCCTACGCGCGCGTCTCCGTAAATATAGGTAGAAAGCGTTTCCACTCCCGACGTCCCCTTGTTCATCTGAGTTATTATAAAGTCATCCATCGACAGAGTAAAAGCCATCACAAAACCGCTTACCACGCCCGGCATAACGGTAGGCAGTATAACCTTTCTCATCGCCTGCATCGGCGTCGCTCCCAAATCGAGGGCGGCCTCGTAAATATTCGGATCCATCTGATTCAGCTTCGGCATGACAGAAAGCACCACATACGGCGTACAGAAAGAGATATGTCCTATTATCAGTCTGATAAATCCGCCGGTTTTATCCGTCGGAAAGCCGAGCGTATTGAAAAGTATCAGCAAAGCCACAGCCATGACCACTTCCGAGTTTATAACAGGCAGCTGATTTACTCCCATAACTATCTTCTGGCTCCTCTTGCCCATATAAAATATCCCCACCGCGGCAAATGCCCCGAGTATCGTGGATATCACCGATGCCGCCGACGCTATGATCAGCGTGTTTATCAAAGCACTCATCAGTCCCGCCGACTTCTCACTCGTGAAGATCTCTATATATGAATCAAACGTGAATCCGTTGAAAACAAAATTGTTGTTCCCGGAAAACGAGAACACTATTATAAACAATATCGGCAGATACAGAAACATAAGGACCAATATAAGGTAAAATACCGAAAAACTTTTCTTTACCATAAATTCTTCGCCTCCGTTTCTTTGTTTCCTTTCCTGTTCATCAGTACGTTGGATATTATCACGAATATCATCATGATAAGCGACATCGCACTCGCTATTCCGTACAGATTGTTCATCACCTTGCTGTTTATCGAGTCTCCGAACAAATACATCGACCCTCCGGCTAAAAACTCGCTTATCGCAAACGTGGATATTGTCGGAATAAATACCATTGTTATCCCGCTTATTATGCCCGGCACAGACAACGGAAGTATCGTTTTTGTAAATACCGTAAATCCGTCCGCCCCGAGATCCTGCGCCGCTTCTATATAGCTTTTGTCTATTCCGCTTATCGACGTATGCAGCGGAAGTATCATAAATGGCAGAAAATTGTATATAAGGCCGATAAGGAGCGTTTCTGTGCCGAGAGTAACGTCAAGAGCAATGAATATTGCCTGCATGGACAATGTACGGATCAGAAAATTCACCCACATCGGCAACGCAAACAGTATCACGAGTATCGAATCCTTGAAATACTTGCTCAGAAAGTATGCCGCCGGATACCCTATGAGCAAACACAGCAGGGTCACTACCAACCCCATCACCACAGAATTTAACAGCACCGTTACATTCTGCGACTGAGTGAAAAACTCTTCGAAATATTCCAATGTCAGCCCGTTTTCGTTCACAAAAGCCTTCTGGAGCATTAGTATCAGCGGCAGCAGCACGAACACTAGCATGAACAATACGTAAGGATATGCAAAAACCTTCCTCTTTATATTCAGCCCTTTCCTCTTCTTCACTCCGCCGCCTCCTCCTCGCCGACAGGCTCAATGATTATCTTCTCGGGTTTTACCGAAATCCCTACTCTGTCTCCTTTGAGCCAGTCGTCTTCGGAATCGACGAAGAAATCATAATAAGTATCCGTGCGCACTATATACTGATAATAACTGCCCTTGTATATCGACCCTACTATCTCGCCTCCGATTATTCCGTCCTCTTCATCGTCAAACAACTCCACATCGTCAAAATCTATGCTGACCTTCACCTTCGTACCTGATGGCTTGTCGTAATTGCACGGAAACTTTCCGCCGCATATCTCCACCACGTTATTATCCCACATCTCTGTTTCGATGACGTTTATTATCCGGCTCTTGTGCATTATATGAAGATCAAAAGGCTTTATATATAAACCTATATCCTCTCCTACCGTACACTCTACATTATCGTGTATCAATATTTCGCTTCTGTCTTCATCGTATATAAGCGCGGTCGTCTGATAATGATCGCCCTTGAATACACAGCTTTGCACCTCTGCCCTCATCATGACCGCACTGTTGTCCTCTTTCATGATGTATATGTCCTCCGGACGTATTATCACGTCTATCGGTTCATTGTACTTGAAACCCTTGTCCACACACTCGAATTGCTGCCCGCAAAATTCCACCAGAAAATCCTTGCGCATTATCCCGCTGAATATGTTGCTCTCTCCGATAAAGTCGGCAACAAACGCATTCGCCGGCTCATCGTACACCTTCTGAGGCGTAGCTATCTGCTGTATGACCCCGTCGCGCATCACTATTATCGTGTCCGACATCGTGAGCGCCTCCTCCTGATCGTGCGTAACATACACAAACGTTATCCCCAGTTTCTTGTGCATATTCATCAGCTCTATCTGCATGTCCTTGCGCATCTTCAGATCCAACGCACCCAACGGCTCGTCCAGCAACAATACGTCCGGCTCGTTTACAAGCGCTCGCGCTATCGCTACCCTCTGCATCTGCCCGCCGGATAAAGAATTGACGTTTCTGTGTCCGTAATCCTCAAGATCCACCATCGCAAGAGCCCTCTCCACCTTCTCCTTTATCTCGGCTTTCGTCATCTTGCGCATGTTTTCATATTTGTCTCCCTTCTTGTCCACATAATATGTCCCGTCCGGTATCACCTTAAGCTTCAGCCCAAACGCCACATTATTGAATACATTCAAATGAGGAAACAACGCGTAACGCTGAAATACCGTGTTTACATTCCTTAAATGAGGCGGTAAATCGGTTATATCTTCGCCGTTGAAGTATACCCTCCCCTCGCTCGGCTTCTCAAATCCCGCTATCATCCTCAGCGTCGTCGTCTTTCCGCACCCCGAAGGTCCGAGAAATGTTATGAACTCCCCCTTCTTTATTGAAAAACTTACATTCTTTACCACCGGCTTGCCGTCGTAACTCTTGCTTACGTTTTTCAGCTCTATTATCTTATTGGTTTTTTCCGTAAAGACCATTTCCCTTTCTCCTAAAAATTAGATGGGGTCGTTATCCAAAGTATCTTCGACCTTCCTTTGTGTATGTTGACTATCTCGTGCTGCCTTTTTCCGTTTATATAAAAACTCTCGCCTCTGCGCGCTTTGTATACTCCTTTATCCGTCTCTATCCTTACGCGCCCCTCCAGCACATACCCTATCTCCTCTCCTTCAAACGGCACCCTGACTCCTCCGGTCGCCCCTTCGTTGAGTATCAGTATCACCGGCTCCATCTCGTGATCCTGCGAATTGGGAATTATCCATACCTTCTCTACTCCCTCCGCCTCGGATATAAAATAATCCTGCGGCGTGTATACCACCTTCTCCTCCTTCTCCTCCGAAAAAAATGAGGCAGGCGTCACTCCGAGTATACTCAGTATATCCACCAGCGTCGCTATCGACGGCGACGCAAGATCATTCTCAAGCTGCGATATATACCCCTTCGTCAGCTCACACCTCTCTGCCAGCTCCTCCTGCGTCAACCCGCGCTGAAGCCTCAGCTTCTTGATGTTTCCTCCTATATCCATATAAAGCCTCCTCGAAGTTTCCCCCGATATCTTCTCCCCCCAGATCATTCAACAGTATTTGCTATTTTAACAGATACATTTAATCTTGTCAAACATTTAAATTAGTATTATTAAACTTTGTCCGCCTTTTTTTGAGCTTCGTCGTCAAATTGCGATTTTTTCTTTTTTTTGCTTCTGTTTTTGTTCTTTTGTTACTTTTTTCTGATATATTTGTTTTTTATTGTCGGTTTGTGGTTTTTTCGCGATCTTGCGTCGATTTATTATATTAAACCTAAAACTTAATAGCTTTAAACTTATCTTCCATTGCACGACAGTCCGGGCTCCTCAGAGCTTATGCAAAACGCCTTTTCAGAAGTTGTCTTATCGCGGCGGATGTGTTATAATATCGGACAGAATACGCATCATTTATCGTCGGAGTTCGGACTTCGGTATTTTTTCGCTTATTCTCAATCCATCTCTGCCTCACGGCATCGGAGCTTACATGCGGCCTCTTGAAATAATTCTGACCGCCTTCTCGGGCACCATGATAATTATTGCGATTTCGGCAATAATAATCTTTAAATATTACCGGCGTTTTATGGCGGACAAGGTAATGGAGCACAGAATCATGAACAATTTCTCCGGAAAAAGAAAAATCGTATTTCTGGGAGACAGTCTTACCGATTTCTATCCGCTTCAGGACTTCTTTCCCGATTTCTCCCTCTGCAACAGAGGTATCGCCGGCGAAACGTCCTCCGACGTGATCCGTCGTATCGACGATGTATTCACGCTTGAGCCGGAAGTGCTTTTTCTTCAAATAGGGATCAATGACTTTATCACCGGACCCCGAGAAAAGCCCGTAAACGTTGCGTCCCGCATTTTCTCCATAGCAGAAGCCTTTACCGGAAAGGGAGTCAGGGTGTATGTGATATCCCTATATCCCGTAAACCGGAAGGCGCTTTTATTTTCGCCTTTTGTCTGCAAGGGAGCGGTGAACGGCAAAATTACCGAAACCAACTCTCTTCTGGAAGAGGGCTGCAGGCAACGCGGAATACGGTATATCGACGTCTACTCTCACCTTGCCGATAAAGACGGCAATCTGATCAGAAAATACACTCCCGAAGGGCTGCATCTGAACGCAACAGGCTATGCTGCGGTAACGCAGGTATTGCTGCCCTATTTAAAGGAAAATCTCGGAAACAACTGACTATACATTCATTATGACAACGCACGGAGTTTACATGCGGTCATGCACAGTATGACACGGCGTTGGTCACGTATAAAATTATGGCAGAAAAAAAACAAAACGAAAATAACGTAAAAAAAGCTTCCGATAAAAAAGAACGTACTCTGAAGCTGATGGAAGCAAAAAAACGCAGATCTGTCGCAAAGGTACGGCTCAAAGCTTATAAAAAAGAAAAACGGCGGCTGAAAAAAGAAGAAAAAAGACAGGCCGTCGCAGCGAAGCTGAACAAAAAACTCAATACAGAACCCACAACGGCTCAGAAAATAAGTATGCTTGCGAAAAATCAGCGCAGGCCGGACTCCTGGCTCAATCTCGACAACGCCGCTCTTATCTTTCCTGCAGCGGAAAACGCCGATATCAGCAATATGTTCAGGCTGAGCGTACTCATGAAAGACCCGGTGGATCCGATAGTGCTGCAGCAGGCGCTGAATGAACTTATCCCGCGTTTCCCTTCAATGACTTCGGCTGTCAAAAGGGGGCTTTTCTGGTATTATCTCGAGCCCTCAGGCAAACCGCTTACAATCGAATGTCAGCACGATTTTCCGTGCAGAAAAATACCGGTGGATTCACGTCACCCTCTTATCAGGGTCACCTACTACTCGCACGAAATCTCCGTCGAGTTTTTTCACTCCGCTACCGACGGCACTGGCGGGATAACGTTTCTCAATTCTCTTGTGGCTGCTTATCTGCGCCTTTCCGGAAAGGGTGAGGAAGACAATGAAAATTGCCTCGATACCCGTGACAGACCGCGTGCAGAAGAATTGATCGACAGTTTTCAGACTTCATTTGATAAAAGCGTAAAGGGCGGAAACGACAGTCCGCAAGCTTATAACTACAAAATGCGCCGTCTACCCGCTACCGCACTCATTCTGGTCAAGGGGACTGCCAAGGCAGACGAAATAAACCGCATCGCCAAGCTCTACAACGCCACGGTCGGCGAACTGCTTACAGCGATCTATATCCTTTCTTTTGCCGAAGCTATGAAACTTTACGGAAAAAAAGGGAAAAAATCCATAGTAATAAGCGTGCCCGTAAACCTCAGAAAGCTTTATCCTTCAAAAAGCCTCAGAAATTTCGTATCCATGATGTCGATTGCCCACAGAGGAGGAGATACTCTCGAAAAGATCATTTCGGAATGCAAAGATCAGTTCAGGGCTCAGTACAACAGAGAATTTTTTGACAAGCTGGTAGGCTACAACGTATGGGGGCAACATTTTTTCCTTATCAAGATCGCTCCCCTCCCCGTCAAAAGACTTGCTCTCAAACTTCTCAATCTGAAATACGGCGATAATGTGCGAACCTCTACCCTTTCCAACCTGGGCAGAGTCTCCGCCCCGGATTATTTCAAAAAGCATGTCCTCAGATATGAATTTTCACTGGGCCCTCAGATCCATGAAAGTATCGACCTCACCTGCGTTACCTTTAACAACATTCTTACCATGACTTTTACCAAAACTTCTTCCGAAAACGATGTGGAACGCTTCTTCTTTTCAAAACTTTCGGAATTAGGCGCCCATATCGCTATCGATGCAAACTTCGACCCCGAAAAATAAAAATAACGGATCTGTTTCCGTTGACCGACTGTTATGAAATACTGTAAAGAATGTAAAGTATACCTGAATGAAAAACTGTCTCATTGTCCTCTCTGCGGCAGTCATCCCGAAAATGCACCCGAAGGCGGCGAATTCTACCTCAACGATATTCAGCCGGCTGTGAGTTACCCACCTCTGAAGCTCAGAGGAGACGCCTACCATAATTTCCTGAGAAAAAAATCTCTTCTTATCATTTTCGTTTGTGTGATCATATGCGTATTCGTGAATATTTTCGCCACACCCGAATCTCTTTGGTCGGCATATGTTGCCGTATCGGGGGCGGTCGTGTTTTTTTGTATCCTCGAATCGCTTTACCGCCACAGAAGATTTTACTCTCAGCTTACTCTCTTCGCTTTTATCCTGCCTGTCGCCGCTTTGTTGTATGACCTTATTCACGCACTCAACTCGGGTCATGACTTTTCGTATATCGGGATAAGCATTTCATATGTGTGTCCCACGATACTCCTCGGTCTGCACATCACCTGCATGATCATGGCCTTCGCCGACAAACGTGAAAACAAGTACTACTCCACATCCACGCTTCTCATTTCCATACTTGCCGCGTGGCCGCAAATCATAGTGTGGATAACAGGCAACCATTTCGTGTCCTGGCTGACTTTTGCCGTCTTTTCATACGCAATGTTATCAGCCGCGATCGTATCCATACTCAACTGGAAAAAAATCCAGGACGAATTCCGGCGTAAATTTTATCTGTGAAAGCAATCCGCTGATCTCGTCCATGACCGTACGACCGCCCCGGAATATCCGATTTACGATATTCCGGGTATTATTTACCGACTTGCACCTATACTGTTTATCTTCAAAGCCGATCCTCCGGCAATACGGACAACTATTATCCCCTTCAGCTCTCGCCCGTTTACATACCGAGCCACAAAAAAGGCAGCTTGTTTAAAGCTGCCTTTTTACCAATTCTTTCTTTACTCATAAATTGCTCAGATCCGCCGCATTGCGTATCGCAAGTACAAATATATACCACTGCGGCACGAATCCCTTCACTTTACTGATGATCCTGTTCTCCGGCACCGCACCTGTCTGTCTGCTGTCGGTGGAGTTGTTTCTGTTGTCGCCCATATAATATATACATCCTTCGGGCACTATAAATGGATCCTCTTCGCTTGTGCCGGCAAGATTTCCTTCTCTGTTTTTCTCTATCCTGCTCAGCTCCGCGCCCTCCTCTTCGGTTATGACGTATTTATCCCCCTCCGAGGTCTTTACCCAAACATAACCGTCTTCAAGCCATATGCTGTCGCCTGCGAGTCCGATTATCCTTTTTATCAGGTAATTGCTGCCATCGCGGTAAAGGATCACGACATCTCCGCGTCCTGCCTGCTCCTGTTTGGTGTAAACGTAACTGCCGTTCACATAGCCGTAATATTCGGTAGTCTGATCCGCGCCCTCTCCCGCCGTGACGGTTATGGTCATGGAATTGCCCGATACTACGTATGAATCGGAATATTCTATCATGCCGTATATCAGCATTACGCAACAAAACGCCAGAATCCCCACAATGATCCAGCATAAAGCGCCGTATGATCTTCTTTTTTTTGTTACGCTTTCGCCTTTTGTCCCGGAAAACGCGACGTCATTTGCCGGACATGCTTCCGATCCCGAGGCGTCCGCGGCGTGCCCGATATTTTCATCCCGGACCTCTTCGACGGCTCCGCTTTCACTCATTTCCGTGAACCCGTCTGCGACGCCTGCCCACTCGGTACCCGGCTGCTGTCCATTTTCTTTTTCGCCTTCCGATGCGGCTGCCTTTTCATCCGTGATCTCAGACTCGGGTACCGGGTCTTTATTGATTTGTTCTTCGTCTTTTTCCCGGAGGACCCCGTTATCGTCGTATATACTTTTATCGTCCATTTATGCCTCAGGTAAACAAAATATTGTTCAGTATGATTTCTTCTTCCGCCACAAACGCAAGAAGTTTTTTATTCTGTGTTTCCTTGTTCTGTGCCGATGTCCCCGAAAGACTCTTGAAATCTTCCTGCGTTATGGATACTTTCTGCCACAATTTTCCTCCGACGAGAGATACCGAAACCGAATATCCTTTACTGTTAGCGTTTCCCCAATCGGTGAGATAATATACTTTCATTTCCTGCTGAACGGCAGAACATACGTCAAATGTCAAAGCGCTGTCGGGACTGATCCTGACGTTATCGTCGTTGAGAGCGAAGGTGGCGAGCGCTCTTCCCTTGATCCCCATCACGTCAAAAGCCCCTGCAGCCGCAACTACGGGATTATTCCTCACAAACTCCGGAGTCTGAGGCTTGGTCGGATCCATCGGGACGAATTCCGCTACTCCGAACTTGCCTTTATATATCAGCTTCGTAGGTTCTGACGTGACGCTGACCCCGATCCTTGAAGGCACTACGCTGATTATTCTTGAAGAAAAGACCTGTCCGTCGGCAGTGACATTGGCAAACATATATACCGGAGCGTCAAGATCTGTCACCTCGATCTGCACAAAACAGTCGTCTATGAGCATTTTCACATCGTTCGCCTTAATCCAGTTGCGCACGTATTGCGGCGCGTTCCCGCGCGAAAAGTATATTTCCGCATTTTCGGCATTATCCATCCTCATCAGATCGACATGTGCCTGAAGACATCCGTTTTTGACCTCCGCCTTTATTTCGGGCTGCCTTGCCGGCGGCGGCGACGAAAACCATACCGCTATGAGCTCATCCACGTCTTTGCCGTAACCCTGCGTCATGCGAGGCAGGTATACAAAGGTGCTCCCGAATAAATTCTTCATTCTGAAAGATACTTCGTAATTCTTGATTATATCGGCGTTTGTCGCGTTCGTGCCCTGCACTATATATACCGGGACCTCGATCATGGCGGCGTAGGTCTGCGGCGATATCCCCGCCAGACGCCTTTCCTGCTCTTCTTCCATTTCAAGTCTGCTCTTCAGGTCGAAACCTTCGCTTTTTTCGCCGGCGATATACTCCTTTCCTACGTCCTCCCACAGACACCCGAATAACAAAGCTCCCGCCTTTATCCTTTTGTCCAGCCCCAGAAGCATCATCGCCAGTCTTACTCCCTCATACCTTCCGTAAACGTAAAATTCACTGCTGCCGTACACCTTCTGCACATAGGCTAAAGTCCGTCTCATGCAGTATGCCCAGTTATACCAGCATGTGTCTTTAGCGGAAGTGTCGACATGGGTATAATGTCTTCCCGCCTCGGCGTAATTGCAATACCTGAGCTCCTCGGGATATATGGTTCGCATACCGTTTCCGCCGCAATAGTCGGGCAGTATCACAAGGTATCCCTGACGCGCCCAGAAATGCATCAGTTCCTTATCGGTATTCCTGTTCACTCCGTCGATAAGAAGCATCACCGGCTGCTTTTCGGGCTGCTCATCCTTCACGTGCGCCGTTACGGCAAATACACGCGCCGTGTTCCTCTCTCCACTTACGCCGTCATAATATACCTCGCTGAAATTTACGCCGTCCTCTTCGTACGAATGCACGGTCCTTTCATTGAGTTCAATGTCGGTTTCATCGTAATCTTTCCACAAAGTCTGCGGAGTCAAAATCTCAGACATGTTACTTCTCCGTTCTTCCTATCTGCGTATGACCCAGGCCGAGACCGCCGCCCCCAGTGCAAATACGCTCATCGCTATGCTTCCGCCTGAACTTATCACTTTGACGTTTACGGCGTTTACCACAACAGATTCGGCACTTATGACCTGCGTAAACACCATATACACGCACGTCACCGCAAAAAACGCCAGACTTAACCACTTCACGAAAGGTTCGGTTTTCTTCGCTCCCACTATCCCCAACATAGAACACACAAATAATGCCGCGCTTACAACCATCACACATATGCCCGCTATTACCGCTGCCGTAAGATTGTCTATCGCCTTATTGAATTCTGCCGAATTGTCGCCCACTATCAGACTCCAGATCACATTGCCTTCAAGTATTTCTTTGAAGTCTTCCACCGACCCTATATCTATACTGCTTCCTTCTGTCCCTGCAAGAGAAAGCGTGGCAAAATAATTCAGCGAAAACGTATATCCGCTCTGAGGATATATGCCCAGCTCGTTGCTCCATACCAGCACCTTCACCAACGGAAACGCCACCATACATATAAATGATATCACCACACACAGAAATACCACTATATTCATCAACGGCTTTTCCGTCCTTTCAGCCTTCACTTCGTTTTTGCTCAGGTAATTACCGTAATCCCTGAGTACCACTTTCTTACCTTTTTTTCCCATATAAACTCCGATACTATTTGTGATAAGTCTTTCCCGCTTTTATCGTCAGAGCCCTGTACACCTGCTCGCATACCACTAATCTCATTAATCTGTGAGGCATTGTCATCCTTCCGAACGACACCCTTACATCAGCCGCCTTTTTTATCGTTTCGTCAAGCCCGTAAGAAGATCCTATCACGACAGTCGTTTCGCCTTTTTCCGTACATCCCTTTATTATCTCTTTACTGAACTCCTCACTCGTAAGCGTTTTTCCTTCCACGTCCGTAACCATCACATACCCTGACAGCCGTGCCGATATTCCTTTACTTTCCTGTGCAAGCACCCGCTTCACTCCGGCTTCGCTCTCGTCGGTAAGCGGGGACTCTGCCGCTTCCTCAATCACAAGCCTTGCATAAGGACTTATCCTCTTTGTATATTCCTCAACACCTTCCCTGAGATATCCTTCCTTCAGTCCTCCGACTGCTACTATCCTTATTTTATACATCCGTCACTGTAACCCGAACAGAATGATAATATAGCTCATCACACACAGTGCAAATGCTATCAGAAAAGCCCCTTTTGACAGCATTATCCTGTTCTTTTCCTGCTGAACGAGCAAAAAAGCCAGTCTTTTCTGATTATAAGTCTGCGGCACCTCTTCATTCATTGATCCCGTATCGTCCGCAAGGTCTGAGATCGAGGCTTCGGAGCCGTGATCCGTATCCACCTGTCCAGAACCTTCCTTTGCTCCGCCGCTTGCTCTAAAGGCACCGTCAGTACTGCCCTTTCCGCGATTATAAAAATACACCCCGACAAGCAATCCCGCTGTCAACACCAAAGCTATCGCAAATAACAGCCATTCTCTTCCTTCGCCGAAAATAATATCTTCTTCATCCCCTGACACAAGGGAAAGCGTCAGAGTAAACGTATTATTCACTCCGTGCAAAAGCATGGCGGGAATAATACTGCCCGTTTCAAACACCAGATACGCCATTATTGCCCCTACTATGAAAGGATGTATCAGCTGCACGGGATTTCCGTGAAGCAACGCAAACAATGCAGCGCTTATAAATACGGTTTTCCATTTTCCGTAGTTTTCCGCAAGCCCGTGAACCACAAGTCCTCTCATCAGGAACTCTTCTCCGAATGCCGGCATGATACCTAAGACTAAAAACGCTGCAGCAACGGATAAGAAATCGTTTCCAATAACTATTTCGGTATTCTGCAAGTTAATCCCAATAAGCTCTAAAAGCTCTATCCACAGGTCAACAAGAGGCAGGCTCACAAACAATGTTATCAGTCCGATCAGGATCCCGAAAACATAATTCAAGGGCTTTGTACGCCTGAGACCAATCATCTGTACCGAAAATCCGTTTTTTAACGAATAAATGAGTACAAACGCGATAAGCGTCAACTGCAATATCGCCGATCCCCCTATATCGTCAGTCAAAGCAATAGCAAATACCGCCATTATCTGACTTATAAGCATACCAAGCCCGAAAGCCATCAAGGCGTCATATTTATCGGGCTTTTCCCTTAAATATACCTTTTCAAGCCTATCATAATTCCCTCTACCCGACATCCTTATATAAACTCCTTTTACGCTGCACCAGCGTTTTGACTTCTATATCCCTGCCTTCGCATATCCCGTTGGACTTCAAAGCTTCGAGACTTACGCTCATGGCAAGCTCCTCGGTATTGTTGTTTTCCGATATGTGACCAAGCCATACTTCCTTTACGCCCATTTCCGGCAGCTTCAATAACATCTGAGCAGCCTGTTCATTCGATAAGTGTCCTTTCAATCCCATTATACGCGCTTTCAGCCTCTCGGGATAATTTCCTTTTATCAGCATGGTACGGTCATGGTTGCTTTCAAGCACGGCAAGAGTGCTGTCTTTGAAAAAATTCTCGGCGCCCTCCGGGAAACACCCCGTATCCGTCACGGTACAAATACTTCCACGTACTCCCGTCAGCTTGTATCCGACACAATACGCCGCATCATGCGAAAGCGGCAAATACTCCATAAATAAGTCGCCTATCGGCAAAGCTCCGACATAAGGTCTCAGCAGCCTCACGTCTATTCCGCTTCTGCCGACAAGCGCTTCCGCTCCCTTTTCATGCACATATACCGGGATTCTGTATCTTCCGCAGAAATCCTTGAGTCCCGCTATATGATCGGTATGCTCGTGGGTGATCAGTATGCCCGAAAGCGCGGACGCCTCTTCTCCCAATTCATTCAGCGATTCGGCGACCTTTTTTGCGGAAAGCCCGCAGTCTATAAGTATACTCGTATCGCCCGACTTTATGAATGTCGAATTTCCTTTGCTCCCGCTCGCCAGCACACACACCTTCATCCGCTTCGCTTTCCTCTTCCTCCCGGCACTTTTTCTCTCCGCACCCTCTGTGCCGACATTAACTCACATTACATAATACAATAAATCCCAAAAAAAAGCAATCCATTTTAAATGACTTGCAATAATAAAATGAGATAAGAGCCTCCTCTTATCTCATCGATCTTCCCTTATCTTCATCAACCCGTCCGGAACCGCCTTCTCTTACGCAATAAAACCGTTCCGGACTTTCATTCCGTCCTCAGAACCTCGTAAGCGTGAAAATGAATCCGCCGTCCGTATAAATAAGCTTTCCTAAATTGAATTCCGAAGTCGTCGTGATTACCGAAGTCTTAATGTCCACTTTTGAAGAATCCTCGGCATTGACCTCCCATGTCCCTGTCGTCGAATAAGATAACAACGATCCCAATGACACGGTAATTTCACATGTATTGTCCGACTTTAGCTCCAATACCACGGAATCTTTCGTTATTTCGGTGCCTAAGAAAGAATCCCCGATCTTATATTCGGTAGTTCCGCCGAGAGGCGATGTATATTTCATTGACTCGAATTTGTAAGTACCGGGATAAACCAGAGTACACGCCGACAACGATATACATAACACAGTAAACAGCAATGTGATCAACAGTAATTTCTTTTTCATAATCCTTCTCCTGTTTTTGCCGCGACGATCGTCGCTTTTTTGAATATTATAATTAATCTCAATTGTTTTGTCAAGCATTTTTAGTGTATTATACTTATTTTTACACGAAACTGACAAAATTCAAAAAAGTTTTCATTCCCGCACGGTCTCCGCAGTCAATATTTTGACTTCAGCGCACCGATAGCTGACCCGATAATTTACTTTATTCAATCATTATGAATTTATATGAGCATATGTCTGTTTTCGATTTTTATTCTTTTTTACATACTCTTTATATTTTACATGATTTTTATGCATTATGCTTACGATCCTCGTTTGCTCCTGACTGACTTCAGTCCGCCAAATGCGGATTGACCGGGCTAAGACATAAAGCCGGACACACTTTGCCGGTACCGCAGCAAAGGCGTATGGTGTCAGGTAACTCTTAGCTCTCGGCTCACATTTCAGTGTACCGAAAGCCTACGAGTAATGAGCTCATTCTTCTGTTTCGCGTCGGATGCGCTCAGACGCTTTTATGCGTTCTGCTTTATGCGTTCTCCGGCAGTGAACGCGCTGTTCCGCTCAGGAATTTTGTCAGTATCGCCTCGGGCTTTCTTCTGTTTCGCGTCGGATGTGCTCAGACGCTTTTAAGCGTTCGGCTTTATGCGTTATCAGGCAGTGAACGCACTTCCGCTCCGGAACTTTGTCAGTATATCATCGGGTTTTCTTCTGTTTTGCGGCGGATGCGCTCAGACGCTTTTATGCGTTCTCCGGCAGTGAACGCGCTGTTCCGCTCAGGAATTTTATAAAAAGACGCGGAGACTCCGCGTCTTTTTCAATTCCTGTATGTCGTATGTGCCTCAAAATGCGATCTTTTCGGGCGTTTTACCCGAATCACTTTATGTAGTTATATCCGACATCGAACATTTTCTTATTTATGTCGATAAGCTGCGGTTTTTTGCTGAAGAAGTATTCTACGCCTTCAAGCACTTTATCATAGCTGAGCATTCCGGTAGCTTTGATCATTGCGCCGAGCATCACCACGTTTATCCCTTTCGGGTTGCCGTTTTCGTGAGCAAGCTCAAAGGTGGGAATGTAGTATACCTTGATATCCTTTCTGTCGGTGACATCGTCTATAAGACTTTTATTCACGAACACGAAACCGTCTTTCTCGACCGCTCCGATAAATTTCGCAAAACTGGGCTTATTCATAGTTACCAAAACGTTAGGTCTGCTGATCATGGGATTTGCCACCGGCTCATCACTCACTACTACAGAACAGTTTGCTGTACCGCCTCTCATTTCGGGACCGTAGCTCGGGAGCCACGTGGTATTCTTATTTTCAAACATTGCCGAGTAGGCGACGATTTGTCCGAGGGAAAGCACGCCTTGTCCGCCGAAGCCGGCTGCGATCAATTCATAAGTTTTCATCTTTCATTCCTCCTGTCAGCAAATACGCCAAGCGGGTAATAAGGTATTACCTCGTTTTTTATATGCTCCATTGCCTTGACCGGAGTCAAGCCCCAGTTTGTGGGACAGGCGGCAAGCACTTCAATCATTGAAAAACCTTTGTTCTGAAGCTGTACCTCAAAGGCTCTTTTGATTGCTGCCTTAGCCTTCCTGACATTGGGAGCGTCATGTGTGGAAACACGTTCTATGTAAGTTGCTCCGTCCAGCTGAGCAAGCATTTCGCTCATCCTTACGGGATACCCGTTCTTTTCCACGCTCCTTCCGAGCGGACTTGTCGTGGATTTCTGTCCGAGAAGCGATGTGGGAGCCATCTGACCGCCGGTCATTCCGTATATTCCGTTATTGATGAATATTACGGTGATATTTTCGCTTCTTGCGGCGGCGTGGATTATTTCCGCCGCGCCTATACTTGCAAGATCGCCATCTCCCTGATAAGAAAACACTACCTTATCCTTTCCGAGGACCCTTTTTACTCCCGTCGCAACTGCCGGAGCTCTGCCGTGAGCGGCTTCTATCGTGTCCACGTTGTAGTAATCGTAATTATAAACTGCACATCCGACCGGAGCTATACCTACGACTTTCTCGTTGGGTACTCCCAGCTCTTCCAGAGCCTCGCATATAATTTTATTGGCTATACCGTGCGAACAGCCGGGACAAAAGTGCAAAGGCTTGGAGGTAAGCATTTTGGATTTTTCATATATTATTTTTTCCATGTCTTATTCCCCCTTTATTATCTCATTCATCAGCTCTTCTGCCGTCATGACGTTTCCGCCGTTCCTGCCGAAAAATTCCACCGGTTTTCTGCCGTTCACGGCAAGTCTGACGTCTTCCACCATCTGACCCTTGGAAAGCTCGGTTACAAAGAAACGCTTTACTTCCTTCTTTCCGGCAAGTTCCGCTATCTGCACCTCGGGGAACGGAAATACCGTTATGGGACGGAATAATCCTACTTTATATCCTTTTTCACGAAGCTTGGCTACCGCTGTCTTGGCTATCCTCGAAACAGTTCCGTAAGCCACTACTATCGTATCCGCTCCTTCGCACATGTATTCTTCGTACCTGACTTCGTTCTTTTTAAGAAGCTCATACGTCTCATACATATGATCGATCATTCCTTCGAATTTATCGGGATTCATTTCTAGAGTAGTGATTATTTTATGCTCTTCTGCCTTATGTCCCGTTGTCGCCCACTCCTTGACGGGCAGATTGTTGAGATCCTTGAACTCGGGAAGCTCCACGGGTTCCATCATCTGTCCTATAGTAGCGTCGCCTAGAATGTAGGTTATGACTCTGTATTTATCCGCTTTATCGAAAGCCTCGTATATTATATCCACGGCCTCCTGTACGCTGGCAGGTGTATAGACCAGCATCTTATAGTCACCATGGCCGCCTCCCTTGGTAGCCTGGAAGTAGTCTCCCTGTGCCGGGAAAATCGTTCCGAGTCCGGGACCGCCGCGTACCATATTCAGTATCACGCACGGAAGCTCTCCCGTCGCTATGTAGCTTATCCCTTCCTGCTTGAGGCTTATTCCGGGACTCGACGAACTCGTCATCGCCCTCGCTCCGGCACACGACGCACCGTATACCATGTTTATCGCCGCAACTTCGCTCTCGCTCTGAATAAATACTCCTCCGACCTCAGGTAACCTTTTGCTCATATATTCGGGAACTTCATTCTGCGGAGTAATGGGATAACCGAAAAAATATCTGCATCCGCCGCGTATAGCCGCTTCGGCTATCGCCTCGTTTCCCTTCATTAACTTACGCATACTTATACCTCCTTCTTTACCGTTATGGCACTATCCGGACACATTGTCGCGCAGGAAGCACAGGAAATACAACTGTCCTGATCGGTAACTACCGCAGGATTATACCCCGCTCCGTTCACCCTCTCCGTGTCTATGAAGATGATCTTCTTGGGACATGCAGCCACACATAATCCGCACCCCTTGCAGACCGCTTCATTGAATGTCACTCTTTTCATTTTCTCTTTTACACCTCCGCATACTGTAGCTCTCTGCTACATTATTTTGTTAAACAAAAAAGGAAAGGGCGCACTCTGTCGTCCTTCCTGAATTGCGTTTTGATGCCCTCTTATTCATCATCTTCTTCCTCTTCTTCATCGTCCATCCTGCCTTGCTCTTTCAATTCAGCCAACATCCTCTGGACGTTTTTCAAAAGATCCATGGTCTCGACATCTTCCATATCATCATCGAGAATGATCGGAGCTTCTTCCTCACCCTGATTTTCCCGGTCATCGGACCTGCCTTCTTCCGCTTCTGCCTGCTCTGCAGGAACTTCGGGCTCTTCTTCCTTGTTCTCCGCAGGCTCATGAACATTCTCTTCCTCTGCAGACTGTTCTTGAGGAGCTTCCTGCTCCTCTTCGGGCTCTTCTTCCTCTACCTCCGCAGGCTCTTCTCTGCGGCGGCTGACATACGGAAACGAATCATCCGCATTTTCAAAGAAATCGTCGGTCAGATCGTCTATCAGGCTTATTTCATCCTGTTCTCTGATTCCCTCGAGATTGATAGTTTCGTCAACAAAATAAAGACTTTCTTCGTCGAGGTCTCCGTTAGCCATAATGTACACGCCGTATTCCCTCAGCTTAGCGAACAGCGGAACCATGTCGCCCGGAGCGCAAACGATCGCTACGGCGTCGATATTGTTATTTGTCACCGTCATTTCAAGCGCGTCAAGAAGTACACGCGGGTCAAGAACGCGACTGCCTCTTTTCTTTACGCGCATGACAGGAGCCATATCGAAGCCTTTGCTCTGGGCAAACTCGATGATTTCTTTATGCTTCCTGTCCACGGCACCGTATATCTTGCCATATAGCACGCTTCCCGAATTGAAAATCTGATCAATAACGTTGTCAAACTGCTCCACGGTCAGGGCTGTATTATCTATATCTATAAACAAAGCTATTTTTCTCATTTTGCGTTCTCCATAGTCAAGATTCCGTATGACGGTAAGTCTATTATACTATGCTTTTCCGTTTTTGTAAACCGTATTTTACTATTTTCCCTCCGGAAAATGCATATAAACTTTCTCGGAAAAACCGTCCGTTTCTTTAATTCTTCCCGAAAACAGATTTTTTAATGCTTCCGAACCCGTTTTATCTCTCGTTTCTTTTATAAAAATATATGTACTGCTGTGCGTAACCCGAAAGACTGCCATACCTTTCCGTCAGCGCTTTCGGAATGTCCTTTTCCTTATGACCTTGCTCATAATACTCGTGATAAACTTTTTTTATCCAGGTATCGGCAGGAAAAACATCGGTTCTGTAAAACCCGAATAACATTATACAGTCTGCCACCTTTCCGCCCACACCTTTATAAGTCAAAAGTTTATTGCGGAGCTGCTCCGTGGAAAGCTCCGACAAAGCCGACCTGTCCGTTTCCTTCCACATTTTTGAAGAATGATACAAATAGTCCGCCCTGTACCCGCAGCCTGCCTCTTCAAAAGCTTTTTGCGGCAGATCAGCCAAAGCCTCCGCCGAAGGAAAAGCGTACCCTCCCGCGACCTTCTCACCGCATATCTCGCATAGTCTTTCGATGATCTTTCCTATCCTTTTTATGTTGTTATTGGCCGAAATTATAAACGAAAAAAATACCTCGTCACAATCCTGTCTGAGGATCCTGAGTCCCCTCCCCGCATTCAGAGCCCTCCGCATCGGCGAACTCTCGGGCTCTCCTTCTTCTATTCTCGCCATGATCCCCGCATAGTCCGTGGAAAGGTCAAAATATTCGTAAAAATACTCCGGATCCTCGGTCTCGATCACGGCCACGCCTTCTTTCTTTACCGCCTTGGCACATTTGTCCCCGGAATAAAATATCGCCCCGTCCTGCTCGGCTTCAAGTACCTTGCACCGGAAAACCTCTCCGCTGTGAGCTATCTGCACCGGAGAAAACTCCTCAGCCTCCTCTATAACTATGCTTTTTCCCTTTATCTCGGCTTTCATTCCGTTACCATTTGTTAAAGTGTATTTTTTCCTGTTCGTACCTGCTTCCGTGCATCTTTGTTTCATCAGGTACCCCTATCGTGATACTCGTCATCGGACAAATATTGTCCGGAGCTCCCACCGCCTTCTTAAGCGCTTTATACCACTCCGTTCCTTCAGTCACCCCGCACCAGACAGCTCCGTATCCCAGTGCATGACATGCAAGCAAAATGTTTTCGGTGACCGCGGCACAGTCCTCCGTAAGAAATTTCAGCACGGAGTTTTTCTCCACATCCCCACAAACACATATCACAGCACCCGCACTCTTCATCATTTCAGGCTGCCGACTCCCTTCAGCAAGCAGATCCTTTGCTTTTCCCGTAAATACGACTATATGATAAGGCCGTATATTCCGCGCCGAAGGCGCACACATACCTGCGTATATCATCGTGCGCAACGCCTTCTCATCTATTTCTCCGCAACGATACTTCCTTATGCTCCCACGCGTGAAAATACCGTTCAGCAGCTCGGTGTCGGTCTTTTCATAAATATCCTGTCTTCTGTCTTCAGCTGCGATCACTGAATTCTCGTTCATATAAAAACCTCCTGTTTCTATCTGTCATGCCGGCTCTTCACTGTCTCTTCCGGAGCTCCTTTTTTATCTTTAATTATACCATATTTTATTCTTGATTGCACGGCATTTGCGGTTTTTTTGAAATTTTCCGAAAAAACGCCGTTTTTAACGGCGTTTTACCATAAATCTCCATCCTTTTAGACTTGTTTGCCTGAATTTTTACGCAAAACCGCTCCGGCGCATGTTTTTCGTACGATCATGCGGGACGCACAGGCGGCGTATTGCTGTTTATGATATCTTTCACCATGCTGTAAAGATACACCGCTCCGACAGCAACCGAAAGCAAAGCTGTTATTATGACGGTAGCGGTGTCCCAGCGATTTCCCTCGGCTATCTGCGCCGCCATTCCGCCGGCATTATACAGAAAATGCATTGCTATCCCCCAAAGGATATGCCCTTCCTTCATCGCTATATACCCCCACCCCACACCGAGAAGGAAGGTATAACCCATCTGTATCATGACATTGAAATTGAATCCGTCGAAGTGCGAAAGCGAGAAAATCAACGCGGAAATAAAAAGCGCCAGGAATTTATTGCGTATATTGTCCCCCGCAATTACGAAAAAGGTTTCAAGAAGCACGCATCTGAACAAAACTTCTTCAAACAGAGCAACCGAAAAACAATAAAACAAATATAAAAATATCCGGTCAGCCGAAGCCGTTATTACCACGTTTCCGCTGAGGAGCCCGATCAACGGGGCGTTGTTGACGCAGACAACAAACATGGCAGCTATCAGCAGTGCGCGCAGCTTTCTGTCCTTAGCTCCTTCATACGGATTGACTCTGAGTTTTACGCCGTGAAGAATGGCGGCTATTGCGATAAAGCAAGCCGCGGCAAATAACCTGGAAATAATACCGCCGGTATACTCGGAAGGCATAATTTCCGTAAACTCGGAAATTGCGATCACGCTTAATGCAGCCGCAAAAAGTATAATAACGAGGATCAGTTTAAAACCGGTAAGCTTCATATTTACACCTTTCTTTTATTATAAATCAAACCGGTTATTTTGTAAACAATTTGCCGCCATACTCCCCGACCTCTTTACGAATATTTGACAAAATGTCAAAATTCAGAGTGGTCAGACTGCAGGCGCACAATAAATCTTCATCTGAAACGTAAGACATTTTAACGCAATACATTTTAATTGCATCTGCAAACAAAAAACATTACCGCAAATTTTCGAATTGTCCGTTCGCTTTATGCTGCAATTCAGACAGAAATCATCAGTTTATCAAAGCCAAATATAACAGGATAAATTTTCATATGGCGCAGTCAGCCGTCCTGCAGACGCAAGAAACTTAAAATGAGGCGGGAGATTCCGTTTTGATCGAAACTGACTAAACTGTATAATTTTTCAAATGCCCGCCGCGACTAAACCGGCAAACACATGTTTTTTATCCAATCATGCTTGCCACGTACTCGGTATGCTTTGCTTCGTTTTATACCTGCTGTTTCGGAAATTCAAGGTTCACCAAACAAATTCACTCTTTGCATTTTCGCCGTTATCCACAAGAATGTCCTGCGCTGTCATCGACTTATTCACTACAGTCATAAAGTATGCCCATTCCGCAATCTCTTCTTCGGACGCCCACTTCGGCAAAAGCGTCTGTTCCATGATCCTTTTCCAAAGCTTCGGATCTTCCGTCACTCTTTTATTTGAAAAAGTAATCACTCCGCCCGGAGAAAGGCTGTTTGACGTGGCGCCGTAAGGCGCAACTCTCAGGGCAACATTTTTCATATACGCCACCACCCCGCCCTTACTTGCAGCGTACTCGGGAAATTCCGCCCCCGTCCGCGCGCTTGCCGAAGCCATGAACAACACGCTCTTTATCCTGCCGTGAAAAGCGTACTTCTCGGTTACTCGGATAGCGCCTTTTAAATTAACGTCTATATCCCTCCCCGAATCCTGTACTCCGGCATTGTTTACGAGTATCTCCACTTCTCCGATCTCAGGCAGTTTTCCGGCAGAAACGTCGCTCACATAATGAGTATAACTTTCGTGACAGATATCGCTCCCCGTTATATCTATCCCGATCACTTCGTGTCCGCATTCCAGAAACTTCAAAGCTACACTTCTTCCTATTCCTCTGCCTGTCCCGGTTATCAGAACTTTCATATGCCGTGCCTCCTTTTTTCATTGATGTATCTGAAATATTCCTCTCCTACCCGCTCTTCCCGCCATCTCCGGCATACCGACAGCCCGAAAAAAGAAAATACGACTTCAAACAATAATTCCGCGACCATTCCGGTCAACGCACAAAAAATACACTGCCTTACGCTCCATCCGAAAAAAACCCGGCTCACAAGAAAAGCAAATACAAGATTGTCCGTAAACTGACCGATCGCCGTAGAAATATAAGACCGGGCAAAATACGCCGCCGTGCTGTCGGGATTTTTGAAAAAAAGCTTTCCTGCGCCCCAATTTGTAAAATTATTGACAAACGCCGATACAATAAATGCCGCCGTGCTTCCCGCAAGAACATACCATGTACCGCCGAACGTTGCGTCAAGCGCGGTGTTTACTTCGTTCATATCCGAAGCGGCGTACGCCTCGCCCCAATTTCCGGGGATCACTGATCCTACGTACATAACTATGCAGAAAAACAAGTTCACAGCAGCCGAAAATACAGAAATCTGAGTTGCCGCCTTCGGGCCGAAATGTCTTGTCAGGATATCCATGGACAAAAATACCGCCCATGAAATAATTATTCCGCAGTCAAGAGCAAGCCAATCGGATTGTACGGCTATGCTCTTATTGGCCAACAGATTCATTGAAAAAAGCGATACGACCAATATCACGGGAATATAAGCCGGTACGTTTTTTATCAGTATTTTGAATTCATTTAAATTTTCTTTGATTCTTCTTATCATGTTCTGATTCTCCGCACATTACGGAAGCATAACAAAAAAGGCGCATAATGCGCCCATCCTTTCCGTAGTTTTGTTTAAAGACAGGATGGTCACGAACTGTCTGTTTTTATTCAGTTTACCACTTATTTCACACTTTGTCAATGCATTTCGGCCATATAAGTATTTCTGGCGTTTATTTTAATGCCTGTGCCGGCAGGGCTTTTTCTTATTATATTTTGTCTTTCGTCACAAAAAACAGCGTCTTTTCATGCAAAAAATATTTTCCGTAATAATGCCGCCGCCGTCGGCATATAAATATTTAGCATATCAGCGGAGGTATTGTATGGATATTTATAAAGATATAGCTTCCCGTACGGGCGGAGACATATATGTCGGAGTTGTCGGGCCCGTGCGTACAGGGAAATCGACTTTCATAAGCAACTTTATGCAAAAGCTCGTCACTCCCAATATAACGGACGCCTATTCCCGTGCCCGCGCAGTTGACGAGCTCCCTCAGTCCGCAGACGGCAAAACTATCATGACTACTCAGCCTCGTTTTGTCCCGGGTGAAGCCGTGGAAGTCAACTTCCGCGAAGCCACATGCCGAGTTCGTCTTATAGACTGTGTGGGATATCTTGTAGAAGGGGCTCTCGGCCACACCGAAAGCGACCGCGAACGTATGGTAAAGACGCCGTGGTCCAAAACCGAACTGCCGTTCACTCAGGCAGCCGAACTCGGTACCCATAAAGTCGTCACCGAACATTCCACCATTGCAGTAGTCGTGACCTGTGACGGAAGCTTTACGGGTATTGAACGCGAAGCATACATTCGTCCCGAGGAACGCGTTATCAAGGAGCTCAAGGAAAGCGGAAAACCCTTTGCAGTGGTTTACAACACCACCACTCCGTCTTCTCCGAAAACCCAGTCGGAAGCGCTTCTGCTTTCGGAAAAATACGGAGTGGAGGTGCTTGCGGTAGACGTTCTCAATATGGGCGAGGATGAGATCAACTCCATCATGCTTGCCATTTTGAATGAATTTCCCGTCCGCAAAGTCGAAGTCACGCTTCCCGACTGGCTGCGCACACTTCCCGCAAGCAACCCTTTTATTTCCGAAATCATTTCGGGAGTAAGGCAGAAGGTAGTCGGGGCCGTCAAAATGAGAGACTGCTCTTCCCTCTTCAGCGGCTGCACAGAAACAGAATACCTTTTCGCTCCCGTCCTCATGAACCTGGATATGAGCAACGGCGTTGCCCGTTATGCCGTGAATGTTAAGCAGGCGCTCTTTTACAGGATCCTTTCCGATATCGGGGGAACGGACATTTCCGGAGAGTTCACACTGATAAAGTACATCGCTCAGGCTGCTTCCAATAAAGAAAAATATGAAAAAGTAAAAGACGCTCTCGAACAAGCGGAAGCTACCGGTTACGGAGCTGTGATGCCCGTTGAAAGCAGCATGTCACTCGATCCTCCCGAAATAATGAAACAAAACGGTCGTTACGGAGTCAGGCTCAGGGCGACCGCACCGAGTCTTCATATCATGAGAGTAGACGTCACGGCAGAAGTCGCTCCCATCGTCGGGACGGAAGAACAGTCAAAGTATATGCTTTCGGAATTTGAGAACGATCCTCAGGCTCTTTGGAATACCAATATGTTCGGCAAAACGCTCGCCATGCTTGCTCAGGAAGGACTGAACGAAAAACTTTCCTCCATGTCCCCCGATCTCTATGCCAAAATCCAGCGGATTATTTTCCGTATACTCAATGAAGACAAAAAAACGCTCATATGTCTTCAGCTTTGACGTTCCATGCCGTATTCTTCACCTGAAAAAAACCTGTTTTTTTCCGCCGCCGAAAATATGCACGACGGCGGGAAAATTACCGCACCCGCCCTGAGATTCGTCGATCTTCACTGTGATCTTCCGTCGTTTCTTCTTTCGGCAAAAAGAAACGGCGACACTTTTATGCCCGAAAGACTTGCCTCCGTACTCAAAGAAAAAGTGTCGGCGGTCATTTGTGCGCTGTATTGCGATGACCGGACAGTCGCGGAAGGAAGAGCACGGCAGGAAACCTTGCTCATGCTCGGCGAATTCTTTGCCTTTGCGGAAAAATTTCCCTTCCTGAGCTTTGTTACCGATAAAAAACAGCTTTCAAAAGCTCTCTGCGAAAATAAAACCGCTTTGCTCCTCTCCATCGAAGGAGCTGAGTGCGTGGAAAATGACCTCGACATGTACTGCAGATCAGGCGTGCGTTTTCTCGGCGTCACACATTCAAGAAAAAATAAATACGCGTGCGGCACACTTGATCCGCCCGAACCGGAGTTTTCCCGCTCGGGCTTTACCGCCGAAGGAAAAAAGCTTCTTTCCGAAGCCTCGGATCTGGGTATGGCCGTGGACATGAGCCATCTCAACGACGCCGGATGCGCTTACCTGCTCGACGTATACGACAAACCGCTGTTCATAAGTCACGGAAGCGCTCGTTCACTCGTTCCTCTGCAACGCGCTTCCTCGGACGACGTTTTGCTTCGTCTTGCAGAAAGAGGTTCGGTCATGGGAGTTACGGGAGTCAATTTTCTCATAAACGCTTCGCATTTTTCAGAAAAGCCCCTCCCTCCGGATATTCTCCCTTCCCCGACTTCCTCCCGCCGGCAGAATCTCATTACGGAATTCCGGGATAAACCGGATACGGATATCGGCCGTTTCGAACTGCTCATTAAATATCTGGCTTTCATCGGGGGAAACAGCTTTCCCGCCCTCGGAACCGATCTTTTTTATCCGCCTTCTCCTCACGGTCACGCTCTTAAGAAAAAACGCCTCCAAGGTAAGGAATTCGGTATCGAAGACGTATTCCCGTGTTACGAAGGACTAAAACCTTTCAACGATATGTACGGCCTCTCCGTGAATTCTCTGCGCTTTATTTTTTCCGCTCTTCCCGACTGACGATCAAAATGCCGAGGATACTCAGAAACAATAAGTTTTCCGCTTCCAGGTAATCTTTCTTAATTATCGTAAAACGCCGGGATCCGTTTTTTCGTTTTCGGCTTTTTCTTTTTATTTCAGCTGCAGTTCCGACTGTCCGCACACCGGATTTTCCGCCTGATGAATTCCGTTTTTTAATGATTCTTATGCAGATATGCTCATTCTTTATATGCACTGATATTTTCTGACGTATCCTGAGCCAAATTCTGCGCTGTATCATCGAACGCCGGTGTTTTTAACAAACTCGATCCCGATATTATTTGTACAACGCATATTTTCACGTCCTGTCGTCTCCACTTATGCCCGGACCCGACTTCTTTCTTTTTCGGCTGTTTCCTCAAAAAACCTGAGATTATCTCTAATACGCGTATTTCCGGGCTCTGCTTCCAAAGCTTCGCGGGCTTCACGAAGGGCAAGCTCGATTTTGCCCATGTTATAATAAGCTATGCTTCTTATGTCGTTCAACATACTCCCCCACGCCTCAGCCTCACATATATAAGTACGCGGCCGGACTTTTATCTCAAGCGCCTTTCCGGAAAAATAGATCACCCCTTCCCAGTTTTTCTCTTTATATAAAAGCATCGCCATGTCCGCATACCCTTCCCTCAAATGAGGAGCTTCGCATATCGCGGAAAGATACCACTTCTCCGCCTCCTTCTCTTCCCCCGACATATAATACGACTTCGCTATAAAACGCATAGACGCCGCTCTTTCGTCTTTCCAAAGCGCCGTGGGCATGGCAAGATGCTTTTTGAGCGTGGCAATACAATCCTTCCACCGTCCTCTGAACATGTACTCCCTTCCGAGATAATGCATGTTTCTGTCATCATCGGGGTCCTCCGCGACCGACAGTTCCAGCAGCGGCAAATACTGCGCCCTCGACTTTTCAGGATCCGCCCTGTGATCAAGCTGCATCCCTTCGACATATACCGCAAACCCTATGTCTCCTTCGCCTACCCACTCCAATACCTCGTGAACGGGATGGGTCCATCGGAATCCGTGTCTTGTATGTATCTTCTCATACCAGAATACCACCCCTTCTTTCCCTTCGGGAGTAAAATTCCACGTATATCTGTACTTCGCTATCGCAGCACCCTTCTTCCAAGCCTTCTCAAGCAACTCTCTCCACCCGGGATGAAATACTTCGTCCAGATCAGTACACACACAAATATCAGCGTCATCATCGACCAGCTCAAGCGAACGATTGCGCGCAGTATCAAAACGCCACGGCTTTATTTCCTCACACGTTACTTCTACACCCCTCGCTTTGAGCATCTCCACTGTTCTGTCAGAAGAACCTGTATCAAGCACCACTATTTTATCAGCTTCGGACATGGAAGCTACCCACCTGTCCACAAACTTTTCCTCGTCTTTGCATATAGCATATACCACTATCTTCATGTTGCCTCCCGAGGGGCGAATGATCGCCCCTCTTTATTTGTTTCAGGATAATATTCCCGCGTTGCGAAGACTTGTCAGCAAAGCATTGAACTGCGTAACTATATCTTCGCTTCCCGTTGCGTCGCTTACGGCTGCAGCACTTCTTAACACTGTGCTTCCGGCCGGACCCGTGGGACCCGTGGGACCTGTAGGACCCGTAGCTCCTTCTGCTCCTGCAGCGCCTTCGGGACCCGTGGGACCTGTGGGACCCGTTGCTCCCTCTGCCCCAGCAGCACCTTCCGGACCTGTGGGACCTGTGGGACCCGTTGCTCCCTCTGCCCCAGCAGCACCTTCCGGACCTG
>ENA-OZZQ01000053-OZZQ01000053.1-human-gut-metagenome-genome-assembly--contig:-NODE-53-length-59569-cov-16.896075_pt1 | contig 59569 bp, 55 predicted proteins | sample MGYA00243647_ERZ654151 | MGnify/ENA primary metagenome ERZ654151 (study PRJEB26926, sample SAMN06165154) | human gut metagenome | biome: ENVO:00009003; feature: ENVO:2100002; material: ENVO:00002003... | reverse complement strand
TACGAGATCATGCCTAGTCTCGTGGGCTCGGAGATGTGTATAAGAGACAGGTTCAAGGACGTAAGATAACCGGGCGAGTGTGCTGCCGTATTGTTCTAATTAAGGACCGCAGACAATAAAATTATAATGATATTGTTTGTTTTACCGGCGGTAATAAGCCGTCAGAATATAAGTAAATATAAACGTCGGAATTCTGTTGTTCTCATGAGAAACATAAAAAGCATAAAACAGGGGTGTAGATATGAAACTTTGCAGATTATTGAACCGTGTCGTGGTATTTGAGATATACGGAGACGTTACGACCGAGATCAAAGGATTGAGTCACATATCCGAAGAGGTAGGGGAAGATTTTCTTTTTTTCTGTATCAAGGGGACAAAAAAAGACGGACATGAATTTGCCAAAGAAGCCGTAAAGCGCGGTGCGGCGGCGATAGTGACGGAGAAATACATATCCGGGGCAGATGCGGTGCAAGTCGTCGTAAAAAACGTACGTACGGCAATGTCGTATATCGCGCAGAATTTTTATGACAATCCTGCCGATAAAATGAAACTGATAGCGGTTACCGGAACAAACGGAAAGACATCGGTATGTTGTCTTATAAGGGGCATATTGAATGCGGCGGGGAAGAAATGCGGAATAATAGGTACGAACGGGATATGGGTGAGAGACGAAAGATTTGACAGTGATCTGACAACGCCGGATCCGATAATAATGAATTCCACGTTGGCGCTGATGTATAAAAAGGGTGTGGAATATGTGGTATTTGAAGCATCGGCGCATGCGATAAGTCTGAACAAACTTGAAGGCATAGTGGCAGACATAGGGGTATTCACAAACATTTCACAGGACCATCTTGATTTTTTTGAAACGATGGAACGTTATACCGAGGTAAAGATGAGTTATTTCTGCAGGAAGTATTTAAAGGCAGCCGTAGTGAACTGTGACGATCCTGTCGGAGAAAAGCTGTGCGGCAAGCCTCTGGTTCCGACGGTTTCATACGGATTTGATGAAAGTGCACACGTAAGGGCAGTGAGTCTGACGGAGAACAAAAAGGGCGTCGGAATGGATATAGAATTTCGCGGGGAAAAAATACATATAGAGAGCAAACTGAAGGGACGATACAATATTTATAATATCATGGCGGCGGTATCGGCGAGTCTGGTATCGGGCATAAAAACAGCGGCAATAGCGCAAGGTATATCCGAGACGGATCATATCGAAGGACGAGGAATGCGATTGGAAAATGATGGTGTAAGCATAGTAGTGGATTTTGCCCATACGCCCGAAGGGATAGCGAATATATTGGACTGTTTAAGAAAAGAAACAAAGGGCAGGCTTATCACGGTTTTCGGATGCGGCGGCGACCGTGACAGGTCAAAGCGTGCGAAAATGGGGGAAGAAGCGTCGAAACTGAGCGATCTTATAGTGCTGACGGAAGACAATTCCCGGAGTGAAAACCGTGAAGACATAATAAGGGAAATAATACCCGGCATAAAGGTGCCGTTCAGGGTGATCGAGGACAGAAAGCAAGCCATAATAGAGGCGCTGAAATGCGCACGGGAAGGGGATACGGTAGCGGTACTCGGGAAGGGTGCGGAAAAAACGATAATAAGAAAAGACGGAGAAGAGAGGCACAGTGATCTGCTTTTCATTAAGGAGCTTATAAAATAAAATGATGCCGGAAAGACTTTTGTTCGGAGGGCTTACGGGCCTGGTCGTAACCTTTTTGCTGATGCTTTTTATCCTGCCGCTTCTGAGAAAGCTGAAGGCCGGGCAGGAGATACTTTGTTTTGTAACCTTGCATGAAGGCAAAAAAGGGACTCCGACAATGGGCGGGACAGCGATCCTCGGCGGTCTGACCGCAGCGGCATGTTTGACGGTAGCCGGAAGCAGCAGACTTGCCGGCGTAACGATGGCGATTACGCTGGCATACGGAGTACTGGGTTTTCTTGACGATTATATAAAAGTCAAGTTTCACCGCAATCTCGGACTGACAAGCACTCAGAAGGCTGTATTTCAGTTTCTTATAGCCGTGGTGGCGGCATTCAAAGCGTATACCGACCCTGCAGTCGGCGGTATTTTGTATATACCGTTTGCAAGGCGGGAAATAGACATAGGTTTTCTGATAGTACCTCTTGTGATAGTGGCTTTTCTCGGCTTTACCAACGGGGTCAATCTTACAGACGGCATCGACGGACTTGCTTCTTCCGTTTCTGCGGCGGTAACGGCGGCGATCGCCGTGCTCATAACCATAGACGCTTCCGCATACGACATGGCGGGCAGGTTTGAAATAGCAGAGGAAATGGGGAATCTGGCAGTTATAGCTGCCTCTGCAACGGGGTGTTTGATGTCTTTTCTGATTTTCAATGCTTACCCCGCAAAGGTGTTTATGGGGGACACCGGATCGATGGCTTTAGGCGCGCTTATAGCCTGTCTGGCGGTTTTCAGCAAAAATACCGTTGCATTAGTCATACCTTGTCTGATGTTTGTATTTTCCGCTCTGTCGGTGATGATACAGGTCGCGGTGTTCAAACTGAAAAAGAAAAGAGTTTTTCTGATGGCGCCTTTTCACCATCATTTGCAGATGAAGGGGTGGAGTGAGCCGCGCATTTGTATAGTCTATACCGCAATTACTTTGATCGGGATATTGGTGTTGTTTCTCGGGGTGGTGTGAGTCTCGAGAAAGCGCAATGACCGAAGTTATGACCTTAAAGGAGAAAAAATGAAAACTGCCGTATACGGATGCGGGATCACTGGGGAAGCCGCTGCGAGGCTTTCAATAGAACTCGGGGATGAAACTGCCGTTTTTGACGATAATATGGCAGCTGCAGAAAAATTATCTAAAAAGCTGGGAGTGAAAATACATAATAATATTACAGACATAGTATTATATGACAGAATAGTGGTATCACCTAAAGCTTTTTTTTCCGAAAAGTTTCGTATGCTAAGAGGCTGTCGTGAAATTATAAGTGAGATTGATTTTGCTTATGCGAATTCGCGTTGCAGGATAGCGGCAGTAACGGGAAGCAACGGGAAAACCACGGTCACGAAGATGGTGAGAGAAATACTGACATGTGCCGGGGTGAGGGCTGTAGCAGTCGGGAATATAGGAGTGCCTTTTTCAGCCGAGTGCGGGAAACTGGGAGAAAACGATGTGGCGGTAACGGAGCTGAGCAGTTATCAGCTTGCGGCGAGCAGGATTTTTCATGCCGAAGCGGGAGCTTTGCTGAATATAACGCCGGATCATCTTGACGTGCACCGATCGTTTGAGGATTACATGACGCAAAAGAAAAAGGTATTCATGAATATGACGCCGTCGGACAGGGCGGTTATGAACGCTCATGACGGAAGGACCGCGGTTAAAACGGTTGCGGAAAAGGTATTTTTTTCAGCATACGGAGAAAAGGCAGAAGCGGTTTTGAAAGGAGGGACGCTGTATTATTGCGGAGAGAAGATAATAAATCGGACAGATATGAAGCTGAGCGGACTTTTCAATATGGAAAACGCACTCGCGGCGATATGTTTGTCGGCGGCTTTCGGAGTCGGAAAGGAATGCATGGCGCAAGCGCTTGCGGATTTTGTACCTGATGCTCACAGAATGGAAGTATGCGGAGAGGCGGGAGGCGTACGTTTTGTCGACGATTCTAAAGCGACAAACCCGGCAGCTGCGCTGGCTGCCGTAGAGAATACGGGCGGCAGGCTTGCTGTAATACTCGGAGGAAGCCGGAAAAATACCGATTTTACCGAGCTGGTCCGAGGTATAAAAAGAAAAGGGGCTTACGTTTTGCTTTACGGTGAGTGTGCTTCAGAGATAGCCGAAACGGCGGAAAAGTGCGGATACAGGGAATTTATCGAGGTCCGTGACGTAGGAGAGGGAGCGGAAAAAGGGTATGAAATATTGAAGGAAGGCGGAGGCACGGTGCTTTTGTCTCCGGCGTGTGCCAGTTTTGACATGTATGCGGATTATGGCGAGCGAGGCGAAGAATTTAAAAGAGCTGTCGAAAAACTCAGGCGGAACGGCTGAACCGGAATTCTGAGCCGAACAGAATAAGAAACGTCTGAGCGGGTGCGAAAGAGAAGCTTCAGGATTTCGAGAGGAGGAAGGAAGGAAAGACGTTCATGATAAGACTAAACGTTCATAAAAACAAAAGGTTGCCGGATATTGCGCTTATTGCCGTTGTGACGGTTTTAGTGAGCGCGGGGATGGTATTTATATACAGCGCAAGTATGTATTCTGCAGAAAAAACATACGGTGATGCGTTTTATCTGGTAAAAAAACAGGCTGTCGGGGCTGTATTGGGGATTGTTGCGATGTTCGCATGCTCGAGGATACCGTTAAAATTTATCAGAAAATTTTCTTTTGTGCTGTATATAGTGTCGTTGGTTTTGCTTGCGCTGGTATTTGTGCCCGGGATCGGTATCGAAAATTACGGCGCAAAACGATGGGTCGGGTTCGGGAGTTTTTCTTTTCAGCCTTCGGAGATAGCAAAATTCGCGTTGGTAGGTTTTTCAGCGGCTTATTTATCGCGGAAGGGATTCACGGGGAAAAGGTTTTCGGAATATTTTCCCGTTGCGCTTGCAGGCGGAGCTGTATGTCTGCTGGTGATAATGGAGCCGAATATGTCTGTTACGGTATGCGTGGCTCTTGTGACCATGGTAATGATGTTTATCGGCGGCGCGGGGCTGAGAGGCTTTGCGGTAACTTTTGCATGCGGGGCGGCGGCTTTGCCCGTGCTCATCATCGCGGAACCTTACAGACTCAGACGGCTTGCAGCTTTTCTAGATCCCTTTGCTTCGCCCAAGGAAGAGGGGTATCAGCTTTTGCAGTCGTTGTATGCGCTCGGCAGCGGCGGTTTTCTGGGGGTGGGACTTTTCAACAGCAGACAGAAATACAAGTTTCTGCCTTTTGCCGAAAGCGACTTCATATTTTCAATTATCGGCGAGGAGGCGGGTTTTCTGGGCGCTTTACTGATAGTGGTTCTTTTCGGGGTACTGGTATGGAGAGGTGTCGTGATTGCTGCGTCTGCGCCCACGCGGTTTACTTCTTTGCTTGCCGGCGGGATAACGGCGGTGATAGCCGTACAGGCCCTTATCAATATAGCCGTTGTTACCGGGTCGATACCACCAACCGGCATTCCTTTGCCTTTTGTAAGTTACGGGGGGACATCGTTGGTAGCGTTCATGGGAGCCGTCGGTTTACTTCTGAATATAGCGGGCGGAGGAAGAGAGGATACATAGACACTGACAGAAGCGTTAAAGATTCCTGCGGCATACCGGTTCTGACGGCAAGGAACGAAAAAAGCCTTTTCAACGTATAATAAGTCGTGGAGGGCGGTATGGAAGGATTTGCGGTAAAGGGCGGAAGAAGGCTGTCCGGAGAAGTAAGTATAAACGGGGCGAAGAACTGTATACTTGTGCAGATGGCCGCGGCGGTGCTGACCGAAGAAGAAGTCGTAATAAGGGATTGTCCCGAGATATCCGATATAGACAATATGATGAGCATATTGCGTTCGCTCGGAGCGAAGGCTTACAGAGAAGGAAGTAACGTTATAGTCAAAGCAGAAGGGATCGGAAATTTTGAAATTTCCTCTGAATGCGGCACCAAGATAAGATCGTCGGTATTTTTATTGGGGCCTTTGCTTTCACGGTTCAAGAGAGCGAGTGCCGTATTTCCCGGCGGGTGTTCCATAGGGAAAAGGCCGGTAGACTATCATACGGCAGGATTCAGAGCGCTCAAGGGCAAGGTAAGCGAAGAGGGGGGAAGGATAGTATGTCACGGAGAGGAGATGGAGGGAGGGGAGGTATGCGTATCCGGGAGCGTAGGCGCGACGGAAAACATGATCATGGCGGCTGTGCTTCTTGAGGGAGAGACGCTCATAAACGGATGTGCGCTGGAACCCGAAATAACCGCTTTGTGCAATATGCTGAATTCCATGGGCGCCCGAATAACTCAAAGCGGCAGCAGAATAAGAGTAAAAGGAGTGAAAAAACTCGGCGGAACGGTGGTTTTACCCATTCCCGACAGGATAGTTTCGGGAACGTATATTGCCGCCGCTGCTTTGACTGAAGGAGAATTATACATAAAAAACGCCGCTGTAAGACATCTGAGAGCGTTCATAGAGAAAACCGACGGTTACTCGTGTGACGTCAGGTATTACGGAAGCGATCTTTCGGTCAGGGGGAGAGAGAGAAAACAGGGAGTCGGACTGATACGCACGGGCGGATACCCTGCCTTTCCTACCGATCTGCAAGCTCCGCTCTGTTCTGTTTTATGTGTGAGCCGCGGGAGAAGCGTAATAGAGGAAAATATATTTGAAACACGCTTCAAATACACGGATGAACTGAAAAAAATGGGAGCAGATATCAGCGTAGCCGGACGAGGAGCATATATCAGAGGGGTGGATACTCTTATCGGAAGCGAAGTTTATGCGAAGGATCTGCGCGGAGGCGCAGCTCTTGTACTTGCCGCTCTGGGTGCGGAAGGAGACAGCGTGGTGTGGGGAGCAGAGCACATAGACAGAGGTTACGAACATATAGAAAGTAAACTGACCGGATTGGGAGGAATGATAGAAAGAATAAGCTGCTGAAGGCTGCAGGCTTACCCGTTATGACACAGTCACGGGGCGCCGGCAGGACAAGCACAGATAAGGGAATGATATGATTCCCGTAATTTTCCGATGCCGGTGTAATGCTGGCAGGGTCGCACGGCTCAGACTTTTCCGTTATGACACAGTCACGGGGCGCCGGCAGGACAAGCACAGATAAGGGAAGGATGTATTATGGAAAGCGGAATTGTTCCGAGGGGAAGAGAAAGGGCGGGCGGTTAACGGATAATCGGTCATTAAAAGTTGACAAGAAGCTTTTTAGGTATTATAATCAATACATGAAAAAGAAATTGATAATAACTGCAGGGGCAATAGTTGCCGTAATCATACTTTTGATAGTTCTTTCTTTTACGGTGTTCACACTGAAGAAAGTTGAATTTGTATTTCTCGACGAAGAGAGTCAAACCATAGATCCTCCGTCCGGGTTCAGCTATGAGGATGCGCTCGGATTGGCGTCCGAATTTATCGGGAACAACATTGTATTCGTGGACGAGGAAGCTTTTATCAGGAAGTTTACCGATAATCTTCCGGAATACAAGTGTTTGGATATCAAGCGCAGTTTTCCCGACTCATTAGCGGTATATCTGGCAGAGAGGAAGCAGGTGTTTTATATAGCAGACAGTGAAGGTTCGGGCGGGTACATAACAGATGAAGATCTTTTCGTATTCAAAACGTTTGAAAATTCACTTCCTCGCGGGGTAAGGATACTCGGTCTGTCCGAGGACATAATGGAGATAAAGGTAGGCGGGGAAATAGTTTTACGGGAAGATAGTGTCTGGAAAGGAGAGGTTTTGAAAGTAGTGGCGCAGACTCTGTGGCGTCTCGGGTACTCATTCGGATCGCAGGCGGATTTTCTGAACAATGCTGTCATAAAAGCGGAGAACGGCGGCGTGGCGTATACTTTGGAGCTGGAAACATCTCTCGGAGGCAGGTTCATAATAAGTAATCCGACGAATAATCTTGAAAACAGGATAATAGCCGTTTACGGAGTGCTGATAGATTCGGGCGCGGCAAAGGATGCGGATTATATAGTGGATGAAAGCGGACAGATCATCGATGAGGTGCCGCATTGAATTTCATCGACATATTACGAGTAAAAGAAGAAAAACGGCGTTTGCGTAACGCTTGTTTTTTTGTATACTGTTTCTTTTTTGGCGATTTCGGGGCAGTATAAGAAGAGGAGGAGTATCGGAAAAAGCGAGTATACGGAAATACGGAACGGACGGAACGGAAATAAAGTGAAAAGGTTCTTCTGATCCGTATCCGGGAAAGACAATCGTGGTGGATGATAAAGACCGCAAGGTGGGATAAAGGCAAGAGAAGTAAAACTATGGAGCAAAGATATTTGTTTTCGAGAGGGCTGCGGCAAGACTGTTTGAAAAAAGGATACTATTTTTTAAAGGGCGTGCGTACCCTTGACAAGATGCAGTCAGGTGTGGTAAAATTCAAGAGTATATGCTGACATAGTATGGATAAAAAAGATAAGCGAGCAAAAAGGACGGAATCCTGCAATGAAGCTTTAGTCGGCGAGAGGTGAGGTATGCTGAAGCGAAATAGAGTTGCGGTTTTGGAGATCGGAACGGGGAAAATAATATTGACGGCGATCGGACTGGATAAAAACGGCAAAGTCAGTTTATGCGGTAAGAGCCGGCGTGAATTTTCCGGATATTACGGAGAGAGATTTCTGGATGACGTATCAGTGCTTAGTGAAGAGATAAAGAAGGCTGCCGAAGAGGTACAGGCGGTTTCTGGGGAGAAGATCAAAGAGGTATTCGTAGGGGCACCTGCGGCGTTTTGCGCTCATATAATCAGGGATATGAGTTACAGATTCGGCGGAAGGAAAAAGATCACCTTTGACGATATAAAGAAAGTATCCGAGATGGCGAGCGTAATAGAGGGAAGCGAAAGATATACGCTGATAGAAAGTGCGGCTGTTTCGTATATACTGGGTGAAGGCGGTGAAACGTCGAATTGTATCGGGGTGACGGCTTCCGAGATCAGGTGCAGGTTTTCTCTGATATACATGGATAACAGTTTCAAGGCTTTTGCGGACAAGGCGTTGAAGGATTGCGGGATAAAGAAGGTCACATATATATCCGAATGTGCTTCTGAGGCGAGGTATTATTTTGACGGAGAAGAAGTCGGAGGGACGCCTGTACTGCTGGACGCGGGTATGAGCGGATCGCAGTATGCGGCGAGTTACGGAAGGGGATTTTCCGTAATGGGGTATATACCCGTAGGGGGAGCGCATATCAGCGGAGATCTGTCCGAGAAGCTTGACATGGAGTTTTCGTCGGCGGAGCTGTTGAAAAAGCGGATAAATCTGAATTTGCATCCGTTATCCAAGGATTTTTATCCGGCTGAGGGGGGCGACGTGCCCGTGGATAACTGCAACTATATAGTACGCAAGAGGCTGGACGGTTTTTCGGCGAAATTGGTAAAGGAGCTGGAGAAGGGACGCGGATATGAGAACAATACGAAAGTATATCTTACGGGCGGCGGATTCGGATACATCAAAGGAGCAGACAAGGTGCTTGAAGAAGGTATCGGGTTAGAGGTCAGGCCGGTGGGAGAAGCTTTCACGGGAAAAGCGAAAGCGGAAGAAGGCGCTTCGGCCGGATTGGTGAAAGAAGCGGCAAGAAGACTGATATACGAAAGCGAAGGAATATACAGATTCGAATAAGGAGAGAAAAAATGAGCGAAGAATTCAGATCGTCAACGAGGGTAGCGCAAATCAAAGTAGTAGGCGTAGGCGGCGGCGGAAACAACGCAGTAAACAGGATGATACTTTCGGGCATCAAGAGTGCGAGTTTTGTTGCGATAAATACGGACAAGCAGGCGCTTTATCTTTCAAAAGCGACACAAAGGATACAGATAGGCGAGAAGCTGACCAAAGGACTTGGTGCGGGAGCGGATCCCGAAATAGGAAGACAGGCAGCCGAAGAAAGCAGGGAAGCCATAGCGGAGTCATTGAAGGATACTGACCTGGTTTTCATAACGGCAGGCATGGGAGGCGGCACCGGGACGGGCGCAGCTCCCGTGATAGCTGCGATAGCCAAGGAGATGGGGATACTTACGGTAGCGGTAGTGACCAAGCCTTTTATGTTTGAAGGAAGGAAAAGGATGATAAATGCCGAGATAGGTATCAGTAATTTAAGGTCAAATGTAGACACGCTGGTAGTGATCCCCAACGATAAGCTTACCCAGAGTTTCAATAAGGATATAACGATGGTAGAAGCGTTCAAGGAGGCAGACGAGGTGCTTCGTCAGGGCATACAGGGTATATCCGATATAATCGTATTTCCTTCGCTCATCAATCTGGACTTTGCGGATGTACGTTCCGTGATGAAGAACAGAGGCATGGCTCACATGGGATTAGGCGTAGGCAAGGGCGACAACAGGACGATAGACGCGGTAAGGCAGGCGGTATACAGTCCGTTGCTTGAGACCACGATAGAAGGGGCGACGGGAGTAATAATCAATATAACCGGCGGATTGGACCTTACGATGGGAGAAGTGCAGCACGCCGTAAATCTTGTGCAGCAGGTTGTAGACGAAGAGGCAAGTATAATATTCGGTGCCGATATCAGAGAGAATATAGACGACGAGGTACAGGTGACCATAATAGCTACCGGGTTTGACGCCGGCGGAGATTATACTGTGGAGACAAAGCCTGTTTCGGCAAGTAAAGAGGATGAACCCAAGAAGACTTTATACGGAAGCAAGTTGTCCAATTTCGGGGGCAAACAGCAGCCGGTATATGAAGAGCAGCAGAGTCCGTACAGGCGAGTAAACGAAGACATGTATCAGCCTGACTCATTGTATCCGAGGAAGAAGACTGCCGAGCCGCAGACTGTAAGTCCCAGGACCGAACAGCGTCCGGTCAGAGAGGAGCCCTACGAAAGGCGGAATGAGAACACTGTTCCGTTTACGGAAAAGAGCAGTGTAGAGGATGACGATAACGTACCTCCGTTTTTGAGGAAGCTCAGGGGGAGGAAGTAAGGAGCGAAAGGAATGGAGCGAAAATACGTAAAAGAGATATATTCTGCGCCTGAAGGATTTGCGGGGAAGGAAGCAGTGCTAGCCGGATGGGTGAGATCCGTGAGGGATTCCAAAGTGTTCGGATTTATGGATCTGAATGACGGAAGCTGTCTTAAAGGCATACAGGTGGTATTCGAGGCGGGAGTCATAGACAATTATGAAGAGATAGCTCATTTGAACGTAGGGAGTTCAGTGATAGTAACGGGAAGGATCGAGCTGACGCCGGGAGCAAAGCAGCCTTTTGAACTAAAGGCCGAAAAAATAGAGGTGGAAGGAAGGTCGACGCCCGATTATCCGCTGCAGAAAAAACGTCACAGCGTAGAGTTTCTCCGAGAGATAGCTCACCTGAGGCCGAGAACAAATCTTATTAACGCGGCGATGCGGGTAAGGAGCGAGGCGGCTTTTGCGATACACAGTTTTTTCCATGAGAGGAATTTTTTGTACGTTCATACGCCGATAATAACGGCGAGCGACTGTGAAGGCGCCGGAGAGATGTTCCGTGTGACGACGCTTGATATGAACGATCTGCCGAAGAAAGAAGACGGTACGGTGGATTATAAAGAAGACTTTTTCGGGAAAGGAGCAAATCTGACGGTATCAGGACAGCTGAACGCGGAAACTTATGCCATGGCGTTTGCGAATGTATACACATTCGGGCCGACATTCAGAGCGGAGAAGTCCAATACACAGCGGCATGCGGCCGAATTTTGGATGATAGAGCCGGAAATAGCCTTTGCCGACTTGGAAGACGATATGCAGTTAGCTGAGGACATGCTGAAATATGTGGTCAGGTATATATTGGAGCATTGTCCGCAGGAGATAGAGTTTTGTAACGAATATGTAGACAAGGGACTTAAGGATAGACTCAATAAGATAGTAGAGAGTCATTTTGCGAGGGTCACTTATACCGAGGCGGTGGATATATTGTCCAAGCACAATGATCAGTTTGAATTCAAAGTGGCCTGGGGAAGCGACTTGTCAACAGAGCATGAAAGATACCTTACGGAAAAGGTGTATAACGGACCGGTATTCGTTACTGATTGGCCGAAAGAAATAAAATCGTTTTACATGAGGCAGAATGACGACGGCAAGACTGTAGCGGCCATGGACATGCTTGTTCCCGGAGTAGGCGAACTGGTCGGAGGAAGTCAGAGAGAGGAAAGGTACGACAGGCTGAAACGGCGTATGGAAGAGCTTTATATGGACGAATCGGGTTATTGGTGGTATATGGACCTCAGGAAATACGGCGGAACAAAACATGCCGGATTCGGAGTGGGTTTTGAAAGGCTGGTTATGTACCTGACGGGGGTAAGCAATATAAGAGACGTGCTTCCGTTCCCGAGGACAGTGGGCAGTGCCGAATTTTAAGAGGAAGCTGAAAAGTGAAAGGGATGATAGAAATATATACGGGCGACGGAAAAGGCAAGACGACAGCTGCATTGGGATTGGCATTGAGAGCAGCGGGTGCCGGACTGCGCGTGTATATACTGCAATTTTTAAAGAGTGCCGGAAGCAGTGAATACGAAGCGGTGAAGGGTATAGAGAATATAAGGATGGAAACCGTGGAAGAAAGCGTGAAATTCGTATTCATGATGAACGAGGCAGAAAAGGCAAAAAACAGAGAAAATAATATACGCAAATTCCGTGAGGCGGCCGGATTGATATACGGAAATGCCGCGGACGTGGTGATATTTGACGAAATAATAGGATGCATGAAAATAGGGCAGCTGCCGGAAGAAGAAGTTCTGGAGCTGCTCGGGAACAAACCCGAAAATGTGGAGATCGTGCTGACCGGCAGGGATGCCGACGAAGAATTGATCAGGCTGGCCGATTATGTAACGGAGGTAAGGAAGATAAAGCATCCGTATGATAAAGGCGAGGAAGCAAGGAAAGGGATAGAATATTGAAAGAGGTGGATATGAAGAAAGCTGTAGTATCTGAGAAGTTGCCGCCGGCGGTGGGACCGTACAGTGCGGGAATGGTAGTAAACGGGGTATTTTACACAAGCGGACAGCTCCCTGTGGACGGAGCGACGGGGAATATGCCGGTAAGCATAGAAGAGCAGACGAAGCAGAGTCTTTCGAACATAAAGCTACTGCTTGAAGAAGAAGGTTACGGGATGGAAGACGTTATAAGTACGACGGTATATTTATCCGATATGAATAATTTTGCCGATATGAACAAGGTGTACGCGACATTTTTCGGCGGTACATATCCGGTAAGGACCTGTGTAGAGGTATCGAGACTGCCCAAGGACGCTTTGGTGGAGATAAGCGCTATAGCGGTCAAGGAATAAAAGAATAAAAATAAGGAGTATCCGAAGGAACCCGCCGGAACACGATTACAGACAGGACGGAAGAAGACGGTTCGGGGAATACCGGATTTTACAAAAGGTAAAGGTATGAACGAAAAAATCCGCAGATCAGTATTTTATCAGATTTATCCGAACTCTTTTATGGACGGAAACGGCGACGGATACGGAGATTTCAAAGGGATAACCGAAAAGCTCGATTATGTGGCGTCGCTTGGGGTGGACGGAATATGGCTGAGTCCGTGTTTTGAGAGTCCTTTTTGTGACGGCGGGTATGACGTTACCGATTATTTCAGGCCGTCCGCGAGATTCGGGACAATGGAAGAAATGGACAGGATGCTGGCAAGGGCACATGAACTGGGGCTCAAGGTGCTGCTGGATCTGGTGGCAGGACATACATCTGATCAGAACGAAATGTTCAGAAGGAGTTGCGAGCCTGAAAGGAACGAGTATTCCGACATGTTCATATGGACAAACGACGCATGGAAAACATACCCCGAATACAGGTTTGAATACGGCAGAGCTCAGCGTTATGGCGCGTTTATGGTGAATTTTTTCAGTATACAGCCTGCTTTGAATTACGGTTTCAAGAATATAACGCACGCGGAATGGCAGCTCAGTTATAAAAACAGGGAGTGCATCAAAACGCGTGAGTGGCTGATAAGCGTGATAAAATTCTGGCTCGGCAAAGGTTACGACGGATTCCGTGTGGATATGGCCGACAGTCTGGTAAAAAACGATGACGATAAGAGTGCGACTATCGAGGTATGGCAGCACATATTTTCGGTTGTGAGAGCAGAATATCCCGATGCCGTATTTGTGTCAGAGTGGAGCGATCCTGAAAAGTCATTTAAGGCTGGATTTGACGCTGATTTTTATCTTGATCACAGAGATAACGGGTATTATCATTTATGCAGAAGGATAGTGGAAGGCAAAAACGAAAGTTTTTTCAATCCCGAAGGGAAAGGTGACGCTGCAGCGTTCATGTATGATTATCTCAACAGGTATTTACCGACAAAGAATGAAGGTAGAATATCCTTTATAACCGGCAACCACGATATCTACAGGACAGCGGAATATTTTGACGCCGAACAGATAAAGCTCATTTACGGCGTATTGCTTACCATGCCGGGACTGCCCTTTATATATTACGGTGATGAGATCGGACTGGCATGCAAATGGAAGGTCGAGCCGAAGGAGGGTGGATTCCAGAGGACGGGTACGCGCATCCCCATGCAGTGGACGAGGGGAAAGAACTGCGGATTTTCGACAGCCGATGCAGACAAGTTATTCTTGCCGGTAGATATGGGCGTAGATCCCGTAAACGTGGAAGAACAGGAACGCGACGAGAATTCGCTTCTGAATTTTGTCAGGAAGATAATCGCACTCAGGAAACAAAACGAAGACTTTTGCGGGACTGATTTTGAAGTTGTATTTTGTGAATCGGGCAGATTTCCATTAATTTACAAAAGGGGCAGATTTACCGTTGTGGTGAACCCGACGCTTTATGCACAAAGAGCGTACGTGAAGGTCAGCGGGGAAGAAGTGATAAGCGTGGGCGGAGGCGTAGAGGTCAAAGATAACGAGATATCGGTAATGCCTCAGACATTGGTGATATTCGGCGAGTGAAAATAAAACGCAACGGAAGGAGTTGCGTTTTTTAGTAAAGTCGGCGCGGAGACTAAGGTCAAATCATGCAAAGAGGATATGATGCGGCATTTAAAAAGCTCAGAGCGGAAAGGAAAAATCGGAACAGGTATCCTGAAAGAACTGATATATAAAGAGGACGAGTGCCGCTAAGGAAGGAGGAGGTTAGGTATGGCAAGTGTAAGCTTAAAGCATGTATACAAGGTGTATGACGGAAAGGTCAAGGCTGTAAACGACTTTAATATGGATATAGAAGATAAGGAGTTTATAGTTTTTGTAGGTCCGTCGGGGTGCGGAAAATCGACGACGCTCAGGATGATAGCCGGATTGGAAAGCATAACGGCGGGTGACCTGTTTATAGACGGCGTGCTTGTAAATGACGTAGAGCCCAAGGACAGGGATATAGCGATGGTATTTCAGAATTACGCAATATATCCGCATATGACAGTTTACGAAAACATGGCGTTCGGGCTTAAAATAATGAAGCTTCCCAAAGACGAAATAGACAGGAAGGTGAGGGAGGCGGCGCGAATATTGGGTATCGAGGAATATCTTTCGAGGCTGCCGAAAGCGTTGTCGGGCGGACAAAGGCAGCGTGTGGCGTTAGGTCGAGAGATCGTCCGGCAGACAAAGGTCTTTCTGCTTGACGAACCGCTTTCCAACCTTGATGCCAAGCTGAGAACGGCAATGCGCACGGAGATCACCAAGCTGCATAAGAAACTTGGCACAACCTTTATATATGTTACGCACGATCAGATAGAGGCAATGACCATGGGTCAGAGGATCGTTGTGATGAAGGACGGTTACGTGCAGCAGATAGACACTCCTCAGAATGTATTCAAATATCCCGGCAATAAGTTTGTGGCGGGATTTATAGGCACGCCTCAGATGAATTTTTACGAAGCCGAATTGAGACGTGAAGGGAAAGAAGCAGAAATAACGTTTATGGGGAAGACCATAAGGGTGCCTTATGCCAAGCTAATAAAGGTGGATCCCGAATATTTTGACGGGAGAAAGGTCATAATCGGACTTCGGCCGCAGGCTCTCAGCATAGACGCAGAGGAAGTGGAAAAGAACCCTCAGACAGTAATAGACGGAGTAGTTCAGCTGATAGAGAATCTCGGCAGCGAATCCAACTTGTTTGTTGATCTTGACTATAAAGGAAACGACGATAATATATCCGAGTCGGAGACAAATATAACGGTGAGAGTAGAAGGTGAAAGCAAGGTAAAGCCCGGCGAAACGGTGAAGTTTGCGGTAAATGCGGACGAAATACATTTATTCGATAAAGACAGCGAAGTTACCATAAAGCCACGGATACCGGAGTACAATAAGGCGGAAGCCGAGTACAGGGATAAGGTGCTGAAAATATACGGAGAAAGCGTACCGATGCCGCGAGCAATAAGCGAGAAGCTGGGAAAGAGAGAATGCGGGATGAAAGTATATATTCCGTCGAGGGGCGTGAAGATTTGCGACGGCGGTATCAGGGCAAAGGTGATAGACAATGAACTGATAGGAAAGGAAAGACTTCTGACTTTATTGATCAATGAATATCCCGTATTTGCGGTCACAAAACCCGAAGAAGACTTTGAAGGAGAAGTCGGGGTAGAGTTTGACATGAAGCAGATAGAGATAAAGGACGGCACGGAAACCGTTGCAGAGCCTTTAAAGCAGAATAATACGCTGTCCGGCGGATTTGAAGAAAAGAAAGCGAAGGGCGTAAAGACGTATTATTATAAAGTCGGAGAAAACAGACTTGCGGTAGACGCGGGTATAGCGAAAAGATTTCTGAGTTTTGTAGGGAAGAAGATATATTCCACACCGCTTACGTTTGTATTTTCGCCGTATAAAGTCAAGGGGAACGGAGAGTTCAGCGCAGAATACAAAGAGACTCTGGATTACGGCAAAGAGAAATTTGACGCATATATCGTGGACGGAACGATAGTTTATACCTCGGATATCGGAGAACAGAAGTATACAAGCTTATCGGTTGCAGAGGAAGACATCGGAGTAGTGGATGCAAAGCTGGATATAAAGCTGATATAATGAAAAAAGCCGCCGGGAAGGCGGTTTTTCAAAGGGGAATGAAAAGGAAGAGGAAGATATAAGTTCAACAAGCTTGTTGACAAAGAATGCTTCATGATGTATAATAATGGAAATCAGTATTGGAGGCAAAATATGAAGCTTTACGAAATGAGTGTCAAAGACTTTTGCGACGAGGTGGCCAAGGACGTGCCGGTTCCCGGCGGCGGCAGCGTAGCGGCGTTATCGGGCGCTATGGGCGTGGGGTTATACGGAATGGTGTGTGCGATGACGGCAAGGAAAGCCATGAAAGCCGGCACCGAGAACGATTATGAAGTAGCGAATATAGCCGTAAAAGCCGAGCAGGCCCGCGATAAGTTTTATGATCTCATAGAGGCGGACAGCCGCGCGTTCACGAAAGTGATGGATGCGTATAAACTTCCGAAAGGGTCAGACGAAGAAAAAGAAATAAGAAAGGTCGCAGTTCAGGCTGCATACAAGGAAGCCGTGATACCTCCGATGACGGTGGCGATGATGGCGTACGATATGATAGACTGCGGAGCCGTGTTATATTATAAGGGAGATAAAAACGCGTTATCTGATGTATGCGTAGGCGTGCAGTGCCTGAAGACGGCTTTCTGGGGCGGGATATATAATGTGAAAATAAATCTTGCCGCAATAAAGGACGATGCTTTCGTGGCTGAGATAAATGGCAGGCTTTCCTCGATGGAATCGGATGTCGAGAGGAAATGCGAAGGGATATTGAACGATGTGAAGTTTTAAAAAGCACAGACCGAGCTTGAAACGGCAAAAAATAAAAGGATAAAAAAACGCACCCCGGAAGAAAGAAGACTGCCGGGGTGCGTTTTTTTTGAGGAAGGAGGAAAGTTCGGACCGAAGAAGAAACATTGAGGGAGGAGGAAAACTCAGACTAAAGAAAAAACATTGAGGGAGGAGGAAAACTCAGACTGAAGAAAAAACATTGAGGGAGGAGGAAAACTCAGACTGAAGAAGAAACATTACGGAAGGAAACGGCGATGTTGTCTGAAGGGGTATTTACGCATCCGATGATAATAAAGGTATCGTGGATTTCTTTAATGTACAGCTGAGCGTTATTGAAAGCGATGAGATTGGATTCGGTGGAGGGGACGGGCAGTTCAAGGATAACTCCTTCTATGGGGGAGGCTATGATATTATTTACGGTATATTCTTTGTTGTCCCAAAGGTTATGGAGGAGGGTCAAGTCGAACTGAGGCGGATAGACGGCGTTTTCGCCGGCGACGCCTCTGGGGATGCCGAAGGTCAGAACGGGGGCTTCGTCGGTGCCGGTTTTAGTGCAGTAGGCAGACTGATTGGCGTTGAGGGTAGTGGTGATGACGGTAATGGAAGGAGTTACGCCGGGGTCGCCCTGATTGCCTTTGACACCCTGAGGGCCTGTGTCGCCCTGATCGCCCTTGGCGCCCTGAGGTCCGGCGGGGATACCGAATTTGATAAGGGGGGAAGCCGAAGAACCTGAAATCGATACTGTTGCCTGGCTTCCCGAAGAAAGTGTTTCGGCCGTGACGGAAATATCGGGAGTAGCGCCGGTATCGCCTTTAGGTCCGGAAGGACCCTGAGGTCCCGTGCTGCCTTGGTCGCCTTTGGGAAGAGCGAAGGCAAAGTGGGGATTTTCGTCGGTGCCTGATTTGGTGACGGAAGGTTGTGAGCCGGCGGGAAGCGAAGAAACGCTAACGGTAATGGAAGGAGCGGGGCCCGTATCGCCTTTGACGCCGCTGAGTTGAGAAATATAAGAAAATCCGACAGCCGTTTTGACATAGATTTTTCCGCCGTCACCCGAGGAGGTGTAGAGGATACCGGCTATATCCCCGACGGATAAGGAAGTGTCATTATTCATTTCGGCAACGGAAGAAAACCATTTATCCACACTGAAGTCTTCGCCGTCATCGCCCTTATCGCCCTTATCGCCTTTTGCGCCGTTAAACTCTCCGTTTTCGGCGGCGGTGATGATATCATAGATCTGTTCCGAATAGGCTTCGAGTTGTGTTTTGGTTTCGCCGAGAGACTGCATAAGGGCGTCGACGCCCGCAGACATGGACTCGAGAGCGGAAGCGTATGCGGAGAAGAGGGTAGTGATTTCGTAGTCGGAGACCGAAGCGTTGACAGAGGGGAGAACCAGAAAAGAGCTGTTCTCGTCGAGGACGGATTTGGAAATGACATCTCCTTTGACAAGAGTGATTTGGATGTAGCATCGGCCTGAAGAAGAAAGGGCTCCGCTTTTAAGAAGGTAAGAAACGACCGGTGAGGCGGATAAAGACGGGTTAAGGTTGGGTGTGATGAAGCGTTCGCCGCTGGCGCAAAGGAATTCAAGGTAGATTTCCGTATCGGTGAAGTCGGTATCTGAGGGGAGAGAAACGGTGACCGAAACGGAATTATTTTCGCCTTCGCTGACAGGAGGGGCGGAAGTGACGGTCAGTTTTTTATCTTCTGAAAGGATCGCCTGAAGAGATGAGTACATAAATACCTCCAAAAATAGTATCGAAGAAATGTTCCTTGAAGAAATTATAAGACTAAAGCACAGAAAGTCAATATAAGTGCAAACAAAAAATTGAAGGAGAGGGGAAGGAAAACGATATGCGTAATTATTTACTTGACAATATTGGGAATAAGCTATAAAATATTGATGTCTTTATCGGCAAGATATAATGGAGAGGGCGTTATGGAAGAAAGATCGGTGAACAGAGATACAGAAGATAAAGTAACAGAGCTGAAATATGAAGGAAAAGATAAGAGGATATGGGAATGTGAGAATCCGCGTCATCTTGTCATAGAGTATAAAGATCTGGCAATATCAGAGATGGGGAAGAAAGTGGGGATAATACACAATAAAGGTGTGTATATCAATAAGATAACCAATCATTTGTTTCAGTATCTGGAGGAAAACGGGGTAGCCACACATTTTGTTCGTGAACTGAATGACAGGGAAACGGTAGTAAAGAAGGTGGAGATAATACCCGTGGAGATAATAGTCCGTAACTATGTTGCGGGGACGCTGATAGAGAGGCTGGGCTTGCCGGAAGGGACGAAACTTGATATGCCGGTAGTGGAGTTTTATTATAAAAGGGCGGATTTATTGCGTAATCCGATGATAAACAGCTACCATATATGCGCGCTCAAGTTATGTACACCGAAGGATCTGGATATAATGGAATATAATGCCTACAGGATAAATAAAATACTTTCGCATTATCTGGCCGGACAGAATATAAAGCTGGTTGATTTCAAGATAGAGTTCGGTAAGGCGCAGAACAGGATACTTCTTGCAGACGAAATTTCACCCGATACATGCCGTTTCTGGGACAGCGTTACGGGAGAGAAATTGGATAAAGACAGATTCAGACAGGACCTTGGCGGGGTGGAAGAAGCTTACGAAGAGATATGCAAGCGACTTCTCAATTCTTAGGTAAAGGAAGGGATAGATGAGGAAATTATCGCCGATTATTACTATTGTGCTCAGTTTTATGATAGTGATAGTAATAGGGACGTTGTTGCTCAAGCTTCCGATTTCATCTGTTGAAGAGCACAGGTTAAGCTGGGTGGACAGTCTTTTCATATCGACGTCAGCCATCTGTGTGACGGGATTGTCGCCTGTGGCGGATCTTGGCGCAACGCTGACGTTGTTCGGGAAGATAGTGCTGGTGCTTCTGATACAGATAGGCGGGCTCGGATTTATAACGATAGCAGTATATGTACTGGTATTAGCCGGCGTGAAGATAGGTATAGAGGACAGGCAGCTGGTAAAGGAAGCGCTTAATCAGGAATCGGTCAGGGGATTGATGAAACTGGTCAAGCGTATAATAGTTATTGTATTTGCGGTAGAGTTTTCAGGGTTTGTAATTTTATTTTTTTATTTTTTGACACATTTCGAATTCTGGGACGCATTGGGGAATGCGGCATTTCACGCTATATCGGCTTTTAATAACTGCGGATTCGATCTGATAGGAGACAGCAGTTTTTTAGTGTATAAAGACAGTGTGGTGCTGAATATAACGATAATGCTTCTGGTCATGTCAGGCGGCATAGGTTTTATAGTAATAGACGATATCATAAAAAAGGGCTTCAGGTTCAGGAAATACAACACTCATACGGTATTGGTGCTCAAGACATCGCTTGTGTTGTGGATATCGGGCATGTTACTTCTGAAGATAACCGAAGGCGATAATATAACATGGCTGCAGGCGGCGTTTCAGAGCGTAAGCGCAAGAACGGCGGGGTTTGCAACGATGGATATGACAAAGCTTTCCAATGGAGGGGTGTTGGTTATAATAGTACTGATGTTTTTTGGTGCTGCGCCGTGTTCGACGGGCGGCGGGGTAAAGGTGACAGCGGTGTACGCGATATTCAAGGCGATAGTATCGTACGCTAAGGGCGGCACCAGACCGATGGTAAGAGGCAGGATGATAAGTCCGCGCACAGTATACAAGTCATTTGTACTTGTAGCGCTTGCGGTAGGGGTGATAGTATTCAGTGTATTTCTGATGTCGCTGATAGAGCCTGAGGTAACAATGGACAGATTGATGCTTGAAGTAACTTCAGCGTTCGGTACGGTAGGGTTTTCTATGGGGCTTACTCCGAATCTTCATCCTTTGGGAAAGCTTGTGCTGGTTCCGGTCATGTTTGTCGGGAGATTAGGGCCGCTGACCATGATCGCGTTGCTGAACAGAAGGAAATACAGTGCGAGCAAGATCGGATATGTTGAAGAGAATCTGATCATAGGTTAGAAGAGGGAAGACAAAAAAAGGACTATAGCGAAAGAGTCGGAGAATGAGGGCAAAGATATGAAAAGCATGAAAAAGAATATAGCGGTGCTTGGCTTGGGACGTGTGGGTTTAAGTCTTGTAGAGGAACTGAGCAAACTTGATTGTCAGGTGCTTGCGATAGATAAAGATCCCGTAAAGGTAGCCAGGGCGGCGGAATTTGTTCAGAATGCCGTTATATGCGACGTAACGGATCAGGAAGCGCTTGAGGAAGCCGGGATGAAAGAGATAGATCATGCGGTGATTGCGTTTGGCAGCAGTACGCATGATATGGTATTATCGACAGTGATACTCAAGGAGATAGGAGTGAAGGAGCTGACGGTAAGAGTCGACGATGAATATTTCAATAAGATAGTGCTTCGGCTCGGAGCGACGAGCGTAGTATCACCGCAGAGTATAGCGGGCAGATCGCTTGCAATGAGGATAGCGAGTATAAGGATAGAAGACTATTACAAGATGGTCGGAGATTACGGAATAGCGACCATAAATGTGATCAAAGGACTGGATAAAACCATACAGGAATTTGACATAAGGGGAAGATTCGGACTCAACGTATTGCTTATAAGTCGGAACGGGAAGAATATAGTAGCACGTCCGAGTGATTATCTGATGTCGGGAGACAAGGTCACGGTATTCGGGACGGGGAAATCGATAACCCGATTTGAAGAGGCGATAAATCATTGAGTCAGGGGTCAGAGGAGGAAGAGAACAGAAGAAAGCCCGGGTTTGGGACCCGGGCTTTTAAATTGCACAAATTATCTGTTATCCGGCGGTGTGACGGAAACGGTGAGTTCGTCATCTTTAACGTCGACGGAGATCAGAGAAGAGGGAAGGATGTTTTCACTGATAATGACCTGTGCGATTTTGGTTTCGAGATTGCTTTGGATATATCTTTTAAGGGGACGTGCGCCGTAAACGGGGTCGTAAGCCTTATCGATGATATAATTTTTGGCATTGTCGGAAACGCTTATAAGAAGTTCCTGATCGTTGAGTCTTTCTGCGAGGCGTTTGAGCTGGATATCGATAATACCGCGCATATTGTCTTTAGTGAGGGGTTTATAGAAAATTATTTCATCGAGTCTGTTGAGGAACTCGGGACGGAAAGACTGTTTGAGCAGGGCGTTGATTTCGTCTTTTGCAAACTGTGAAATATTGCCGTCCGGGTCGATACCTTCGAGCAGGTAAGAAGAGCCGAGATTGGAGGTCAGGATGAGGACAGTATTTTTGAAGTCGATCGTTCTGCCCTGAGAATCGGTTATTCTGCCGTCGTCGAGGACCTGAAGGAGTACGTTGAATACATCGGGATGAGCCTTTTCTATTTCATCGAAGAGCACGACGCTGTAAGGTTTGCGTCTGACGGCTTCGGAAAGCTGACCGCCTTCTTCGTATCCGACGTATCCCGGAGGCGCGCCTATTAATCTTGAAACGGAGTATTTTTCCATATATTCCGACATATCTATTCTGATAAGATTATGTTCGTCGTCGAACAGGCATTCGGCAAGAGATTTGGCAAGTTCGGTTTTGCCCACGCCGGTAGGGCCGAGGAAAAGGAAGGAGCCGATAGGTCTGTTCGGGTCGGCTATGCCTGCACGGGAACGGAGTATGGCCTGACTTACCTTGTCAACGGCTTCATCCTGACCGATAACACGCTGATGGAGGATATCCGAAAGGTGCAAAAGTTTTTCTCTTTCACCTTCGAGCAGCTTTGAGAGCGGGATACCGGTCCAACGAGAAACGATCTGAGAGATTTCTTCTTCGGTCACCGTATCTCTGAGGAGAGAAGGTTTGTCGTCCGAGGCTTTAGCTTGAGCTGCTTCGAGTTTTTTAGTGAGGTCGGGGAGGGTGGAATAGCGCAGTTTTGCGGCGGTTTCAAAGTCGCCTTTACGTTGAGCCGTTTCGATGTCGGCGTTAGTTTTTTCGATGGAGGCTTTAAGATCGGAAACGGCGTTGATACCGGCTTTTTCGTTTTCCCAGCGAAGTTTCATGGCGTTGAATTTATCTCTTTCGTCAGCGAGTTCTTTTTGGAGAGCGGCGAGTCTTTTGACGGAGAGGGCGTCGGTTTCTTTTCTGAGGGCGGTTTCTTCAATTTCCAACTGCATGATGTGACGGGAGATATCGTCCATTTCCGAAGGCATGGAGTCTATTTCGGTACGCACCATAGCGCAGGCTTCGTCCACAAGGTCGATAGCCTTATCTGGAAGGAATCTGTCGGAGATATATCTGGAAGAGAGGGTGGCGGCAGCTATGAGGGCGCGGTCGTGGATACGCACTCCGTGGAAAACCTCATATCTTTCTTTCAGACCTCTCAGGATGGCGATAGTATCTTCGACCGAAGGTTCGTTTACCATGACGGGTTGAAAACGTCTTTCGAGAGCGGCGTCTTTTTCGATATACTTACGGTATTCGTCGAGAGTAGTAGCGCCGATGCAATGTAACTCGCCGCGTGCGAGCATAGGTTTAAGCAGGTTGCCGGCGTCCATAGAGCCTTCTGTTTTACCGGCGCCGACGATGGTATGCAGTTCGTCGATAAAGAGGATGATTTTGCCTTCGCTTTTTTTGATTTCAGACAAAACCGCTTTAAGGCGTTCTTCGAATTCACCGCGGAATTTAGCGCCGGCGATGAGGGAGCCCATGTCGAGGGAGAAGATGGTTTTGTCTTTAAGTCCCTCGGGGACGTCTCCGTGAACGATTCTCTGAGCGAGTCCTTCGGCGATGGCGGTTTTGCCCACGCCGGGTTCGCCTATGAGGACGGGGTTATTTTTGGTTTTTCTTGAAAGGATGCGTATAACGTTTCTGATTTCCGAATCTCTGCCTATGACGGGGTCGAGTTTTTGAGAACGGGCTCTTTCGGTAAGGTCGGTACCGTATTTATTGAGTGCGTCGTAGGTATTTTCGGGGTTGTCGTCGGTAATTCTGCCGGTTTTGACTTTTTTCAGCTGATCGAGGAAGTCTTTTTTCTCGATGCCGTAAGTGCGGAAAATATCCTTGATATCTTTTTCGGCGTAGTCGAAGATAGATAGCATGATGTGTTCGACGGAAACATAATCGTCTTTCATGCTGTCGGCGAGTTTTTCTGAAGCGGTGAGGATCCTGTCGCAAAGCGGAGAGATGTAAACGGTATCGGGCTGTCTTCCGGACCCGGTGACGGCAGGAATTTTTGATATAAGTTTATCGATATCGGAAAGCAGGGCATCCACGTCTTTTCCCATTTTTTTGAATAACTGAGGAATAAGTCCGCCGTCCTGATCGAGCAGCGCATAGAGCAGATGTTCCGGCATGATCTGTATATTCTGATTTTCGATGGCGATATTCTGAGCTGATTGTATCGCCTCAAGTGATTTTTGAGTAAGTTTGCGAGCGTTCATAAAAAATCCTCCTTTTATGGTAAAGGCAATGTCTGATCAAATCAAGGGCATGCCTGAATTGCAATAATTGAGATAATCGTTTTCGAGAGCTGTTTCATCGTGATAATTTCCCGAGAGCCATTTTTTCATCATGGTATCGAAACGAAGGATGTAATCACAGATGGCAGTAGCAGTCTGACGCGTGGAATAAACCTCATCATTCGGAAAAGCCAAAGAACGCGTGAATCTTCCGGGTTCGACTTTATATTCGATTTTACCGCCGGGAAAAATACGGAAAATATATAACTGTTCGAGCTTCATCCAGTTTCTGAAGAATTCCGCAAGTGCGGCAGTCAGTTCCGGGGCGGTAGTTCTGTAGTACAGTCTGATATAACCGTAACTATTTTCATTGCCGCCTCTGGACAATTCCACTTCGTATCTCATTGTGGGCCGGTACCTGAAAGCCAGAGGACTTTTGATCGAAAGCGTTCTGTCAAACTGATTGTAAAAGACAGTATAATCTGATCCTCCGCCGATAATATCGGAAATATCTCCGAAGATATCGCAGTTACGCTTTTCGGGGGTAGTTACCGAAGCGTAATCGGCAAGTATATGGTTTATCAGAAGCGACCTGTTGGTATTCATGCTTCGTGCGATTTTATCTATTTCAGACACAACATCGTCTGAAAGTATCAGACTGTAAGTGCTTTTTTTCATTTTTCTGACCTCCGTGACGCTTTGCCGCGCCGGCTGCATGACATCGACAATATTATGCGTAAATGTCCGATAACAAAAACGCGATATAAATTGTGCGTGTTTTTATGGATATTATAACACATAAAAAAAGTATGTCAAGTAAATTGGTGGCAAAATTATATAAAAATGCAAACAAAATTAAGTTTCGCAAAAATAGCTAAGAAAAAAGGGGATAAAAAAACAGAGTACCTGACCGGTAATCTGTTTCAAGCGAAAAAATGAGATTATTTTGAGAGGGGATTTTTCCGTCTTTTTTTCTCGCTGCTGTAAACGAAATTCATACTTGTTTTTTTAGCGGACGGAGGGGGCGTTTGAGAAACGTCGTCGTTATCCGCGGAGGGGCGGGTTTCGCTGAATTGAGAAGGTTGGTATTTCTGAGCGGGTTGATCGTGTTTGTTATCTTTTTTATCTTTGAAGGAATTTTTCTGATAGGGTTTAGAAGATCTTGATTTTTCGGGTGCCGGATTTCTCGGGACGATAGTGACATACCGGTTGGGGCTGACGCCTTCGCTTACCGTAGTGACGATAGTACTGTCCTGAAGGGCGGAATGGATAATACGTCTTTCGTAGGGGTTCATAGGTTCGAGTTTTACTGTTCTGCCGGTACGTTTGACTTTATTTTCGAGGTTTTTGGCGAGGTTTCTGAGAGTTTCGGCTCTTTTTTCGCGGTAATTTTCTGTATCGACTGTAAGACGTTTATAGGAGTCCTTGTTTTTGTTGCAAACGAGGCTTGTGAGGTACTGGATGGAGTCGAGGACCTCGCCTCTGTAGCCTATGATACTTGCGCTGTCGGTTCCGACGAGGTTTATATTTACGGCATCTTCGGTTTCTTCAGTTTCGACGATGAAGTCAAAGCCCATACCTTGAAGAAGTTTTTCTACGAACTCGGAAGCGATTTCGCCTTCCGAAGGTTTTTTCCAGACGAGGACTTTAAATTTATTGAAAAGGAAACCGTTATCCTTGAGCACTTTGAATTCGATCTCGCTGCGAGACGAAAGCCCGAGGTCGCTGATTCCTTTTTCGATAGCGGCGTCCAAAGTTTTGCCGCTGGCTTCTACGCTTTTTAACATTTATTTCTCCTTTTTATTTCTTGAATAGGAAGGTTCGCGCGAGATGAAGTCGGCGTCGACCTTTTTTTGTGCGGATTTATTGATGATGGGGGTCATGGCTATGCTTGAAAGTATCGAAAGGAAAGAGTTGCTCACCATGTAGACCGCAAAAGCGGCGGTATAGGTGAAAACGAAGAAAGCAAGCATGATCGGCATCATGAACATCATCATTCTGTTACTTTTTTGAGTTTGTTCGTCAACGACATCGTCTTTTGTACGGTTAAGACGCTGAGAAATGATCGTTGAAAGGAAAGACAAGCCGATGGAAAGCAATGGAAGGATCAGAAGACCGTTCCAATGGGAGTCGAAATAGCCTTTGCCGGTTTCGGAATATTCCATGACCGCGTTGTAAATAAGATTGTAGTCGGACTCGGTAAAGCTGACTTTCTGAGCTTCGGAAAGCTGTTGACTCATTTCGGAGTAGGTAGGCCATACAGACTGCCAAGAGTCAGCGCGATAGATATTTTTGATCCACAAGAAAGGTTCGTGTATGTTGTCGAAAGCCAGTCCGACTTGTTGAGCCGCGTACTCGCTTGCTTGTTTTTCTCGTCGGTTTTTCTCATCGAAGATATCTTTTCTTTGAATAGTTTTGATTTCCAAAGATAGCGAAAGTTCGTCTATTTCGTCCTGGATTAAAGGTTTTTCTGCTTCTGGAGCGGTTTTGAGCTGAGCTTCAAGCAGAGCGATGTCATTATTGAGCTGAGCGATCTCGGCATCGAAAGCATTAAGCTGAGCGATAAATTCGTTTCTTTCCTCTTCGGGCAGACTTATAGTGTATGCTGTATTAAATGTATTGACTAGATTGTTGTATATCAGCGTGTTGGAGTAATTGGAATAAACGCGGAACCCGTCAAACATAAAAAGGAAAATTGCCATCATGATTATCATGGGCAAACAGCCTGCAGACAAGGAATAGCCGTATTTTTTATAAAGGGCTTGTTTTTCCGAGGCGGCAATACGCTGATTTTCCTGATATTTGCTGTCCGAAGGATCGACGGCATATTTACGGTCAATCTGATCTGTAAAGGGTTTAAGTTTTTTCTGAAGGAGCATGTTTTTTCTCATACTGTAACGTTGCCAGTAATCCATGGGCAACGTAATGATTTTCAGAAAAACAGTGAAAAGGATAACCGCCAATCCGTAAGAGGGGACCAGAGAGTGTATCCATTGCACGAGCTGACCGATAATATGATTCAATTCAGGCGCGATCTGACTTATAATGTCCATTTGATGTCTCCTTTGAAATTGTAGGGCAGAGGATCGAAACCGCCCTTGCCCCATGGGGTACATGTCAGAAGTCTGCGTAACGTCAAAAAGCTCCCTTTAAAAAAGCCGAAAGTTTCGTAAGCCTCCATGGCGTAAACGGAACATGTCGGATAATAGATACAGGTGCTGTAAGGTTTTAAGGGAGAAAGTACTTTTTTATAGAATTTGAGCAACGCTATACAGACGCGTTTCATTTTCCGTCTCCTTTCAACGCGCCGCATTTATACAGCAACGCCGATAAAGAATTACTTAAATCTTCATAAGAAGCCGGGTCTGCCGCCGGCTTCGGTGTGATTATATAATTGAAATTCTTGTCCACCTCAGGTAAAATTAAAGAAAAAGCGTGCTTCAACCTTCTTTTGACGAGATTGCGCCTTACCGCTTTTCCGAACTTTTTGGGAATAGAAAACCCTATTTTCAGCTTACCGTTACCGTTTGAAGCATAGTGGACCGTCATGAGCGAATTGCCGACAGCCTTTCCTTTACGGTAAATATAATTGAACTGATAGTTTTTTTTCAGCCTGTAGATTCGCTTCATGCTTAAGCGGAAAGCTCATGTCTGCCTTTGTTGCGGCGTCTTTTGATTACGTTTCTCCCGCCGGTGGTCTTCATGCGCGCACGGAATCCGTGGACCTTACTTCTTTGTCTTTTCTTGGGTTGATAAGTGCGTTTCATTTATTTTGCTCCTTTTATAGTTACTCGCCCGGAAGGGCGGCGTCTGTCATTTTACGTGTATAACACAATGATACATTATACATTATTTTTTTTCGGGTGTCAAGAATAAAAAAGCCGTTTCAGAATTTCACTCCGAACATACCGGTCAAATTATGTAATGGAGGCGGAAATGAAGCATGTTTGAGGTTGACATCGGAGGCGTAAGCCGACATATAATTATTAGGTCGGTATCAGGCTGATTTTCAGGTCGGGATAAACGGAACGCGAAAAAGCCGAAAGATTAAAGATATAATCTTTCAGGAGGGAATGAAAACTTAATGAGAGGAGCTTGAGATACACGCCGAAAAGTGAGTTTGTAAAAAAGACAATACTCTGAAGGGGAGGATTTTGCGAGGTGCGGTTCAGTGCGTTACTGTATCACAGCGGAAAAAAGTTGCAGAAATACGTTTAAGGTATTGTAATTTGAAGGATAGTATGGTATAATGCACAATGTAGCGGTGTGGATATCGAGCCGGCAGGCGTCGGCGGAAGGAGGAGAGATGAAGAGGTCGTCCGGAATATTGTTGCATATAACGAGTTTGCCTTCGGAGTACGGGATAGGCTCCGTAGGGAAGGAAGCTGTCAGGTTTCTTGACTGGATGCAGAGGGGCAGACAGAGCGTATGGCAGATTCTGCCGCTCACTCAGCCGGACTGTGTCAATTCTCCGTATGCATCGTCGTCGGCTTTTGCAGGCAACGAGATGCTTATAGACATAGAAGGGTTAGCTGAAGCCGGGTATATTGAAACCGCCGAACTGCCCGAGACCTGCGGAGAAACCGATAAAACAGATTACGTAAAAGCGAGGGCGATAAAGGAACCGTTGTTCAGGAAGGCGTACGAAGCGTTTTTATCCGGCGGCGGGGAGGCGGAAGCCGAGGCGTTTTATGCCGAAAACAGCTACTGGCTGGAGGATTTTGCGCTTTATACGGTACTTAAGGAGGATTATTCGGCTCCGTGGTACGAATGGCCGAAAGAGTACAAACGCAGGCACAAGCAGGCGTTGTCCGGATACGTGAAGGAGAACGAGCGGCGTATAGGATACGTTAAATTTCTGCAATATGTATTTTATTCTCAGTGGCGGAAACTCAGAGAGGAAGCCGTGCGCAGGGGAATAAGCATCATGGGGGACATCCCGATGTATGTAAGTTATGATTCGGCTGACGTATGGGCTCATCCGACGGCTTTTTTGCTCACGGGCGAAATGAAGCCGAAGAAGGTAGCGGGTGTGCCGCCCGATTATTTTTCGGAGGACGGACAGTTATGGGGCAACCCGATATATAACTGGAAGAATCTTCGTAAAAACGGATACGAATGGTGGATGGAGAGGATACGTCATTGCGGAAGGATATACGATTATCTCAGGATAGACCATTTCAGGGCTTTTGAGGCTTACTGGCAGGTGGATGCGAAAGAAGAGACGGCGAAGCACGGGGAGTGGATAAAGGGTGAAGGTATAGAATTTATAGAGAAGTTGAAGAAGGCTGTTCCCGAGATGGCGATAATTGCCGAGGATCTCGGCGAAAGGACGGAAGGGTTGACGGAGCTTATGGAAAAGAGCGGGTTACCGGGCATGAAGGTACTGGAGTTCGCATTTGACGGAAATCCCGACAACGCATATTTACCGCACAACTATGAAAGGAATTGTGTGGCGTATATAGGCACGCACGACAATGACACATTAGTCGGCTGGTGGAGCGGGCTGAGTGAAGGTGAGCGTGACATGGTGCATAATTATACCGGAATAGAGAATGAATATGAAATAAACAGGAAGGTAATGAAACTTCTTTCCCGTTCTGTTGCAGACGTAGTGATATTTACGATGCAGGACGTTTTAGGGATGAAGGATGGCAGGATGAACACACCCGGTATCGGAGGCGGAAGCAACTGGTTGTTCAGCATAAGGAGTGAGGATCTGCGGGAAGATGATGCGAAATTTCTTGCGGATTTATCGCGGTTATACAGCAGATAAGGAGAGGAAAGATGAGAAAGGAATTATCGTTGCCGGTATATTTGTATCATCAGGGCACCAATTATAAGGCATATGAACTTATGGGGTGTCACTCGGGTAAGAGGAGCAATAAAAAGGGGTACTATTTCAGGGTATGGGCGCCATCGGCGCAAGCGGTGTCGCTAGTCGGAGATTTTAACGGCTGGGATGCAACGGCTGATCCCATGAAAAAAATCAACGATGAAGGAATATGGGAGATATTCACGGACAAAGCTGCGGAAGGTGACAAGTATAAATACAGGATCACGGGCTGTTACGGGCAGGAGCTTATGAAAGCGGATCCTTATGCAAGATTCAGTGAAAACAGGAAAGCAACTGCTTCGATAGTATATACGGAGAAGAAGTTCAAGTGGACGGACGGCGAGTGGATGAAAAAGAGAAAGAGTGCTCAGCCGGAAAAGGAAGCCGTAAACATATATGAGGTACATGCCGGAAGCTGGAAGAAACATTATGACGGAAGGGAGTATAATTATGAAGAGCTTGCGGATTCGTTAGCAGGGTATCTGGAGGAGATGAATTATACTCATGTGGAGTTTATGCCGCTTACAGAGTATCCGTATGACGGAAGCTGGGGATATCAGGTGACGGGGTATTTTTCTCCGACCAGCAGATACGGCAGACCGGAGCAGCTGAAGTATTTGGTGAATAAGCTGCACGAGAAGGGGATAGGCGTATTTCTGGACTGGGTGCCTTCGCATTTTTGCAAAGACGCGCACGGACTTATGGAGTTTGACGGGAAGCCGCTTTACGAAAATCCGATAAAAGACAGGATGGAGCATAAGGCTTGGGGAACGAGGATATTTGATTATGCGAGGAACGAGGTAAGTGCGTTTCTGATAAGCAGCGCGATATATTGGCTGAACGAATTTCATTTTGACGGGCTGAGGGTGGACGCGGTAGCGAGCATGCTGTATCATGACTATGACAGGCGGCCGGGCGAGTGGACGCCCAATATATACGGCGGGAAAGAGAATCTCGAGTCGATAGCGTTTTTAAAGAAGCTTTCCGAAGCGGTAAAGAGGTATACGGAAGGAGGCTTGCTCATAGCGGAGGAAAGCACGGCTTTCCCCGGTGTGACCAAGCCGGCTTCAGAAGGACTGGGCTTTGATTTCAAGTGGAACATGGGATGGATGAACGATGTTCTCGAATATATGAAGACGGATCCGTATTTCAGGAGTTACAAGCATGACAAAATGACATTCGGTATGATGTATGCATATTCAGAGAAATATATATTGTCATTTTCTCATGACGAAGTAGTACATTTGAAGAAATCCATACTTGATAAGATGCCGGGGAATTACGAGAGCAAATTTGCCGGAGTCAGGACGCTGATGGGGTTCATGATGGCTCATCCCGGCAAGAAGATGAACTTTATGGGCTATGAAATAGGTCAGTTCTGCGAGTGGAATTTTGAAAGGGAACTGGATTGGTTTTTGCTTGACTACGATATGCATGCAAAGCTGCAGAAGTACATGAAGGATCTGAACAGGTTTTACCGTGAGCATCCGCAGATGTATGAGCGTGACACGGATTGGACGGGTTTTGAGTGGCTTTGCGTTGACGATAATTACAATAACGTGCTTATATTCGAAAGGAAAAACGGCGGAAACGAGAGCGTGATCGCGGTATGCAATTTTGCAAACGTCACACATTTGAATTACTGTGTAGCGGTAGACAAAGGAGAATTCACTCTTGCATTCGGGAGCGACGATATAATGTACGGAGGAAGCGGTGTGGAGGTCGTCAGGAAGCCCAAGGCGGAGGATGTGCCTTTCAAGAACAAGCCGGCTACATTGACTCTTACGATACCGGCGAATTCCGTGACCTATTATTTGAGGAAAGCAGAGGATAAATGAAGAAGATATTGTATGTAAGCGCGGAATGCAGACCGTTCAGCGGGAAGAGTTCTCTTGCGGAGGTGACGCAGTCATTGCCCAGGGTGTTGTCGCGTGATTTTGACATCAGGGTAGTGACGCCGCTTTATGCAGGAGTCGGACTTGACTATTATTCGCAGATGGAATATATCGGGAAGATAAATGTATCCTTGTCCTGGAGGGTGCACGAATGCAAGGTGTATTCGTTGACGAAGGACGGAGTAATCTATTATTTTCTGAAAAACGATTATTATTTCGGGAGAGCAAATCTGTACGGCTATTATGACGATGAAGAGCGATTTGCTTTTTTTGCGCGCGCCGTGATAGAGAGCATGAAGGTGACGGGCTTTGACCCGGATATAATACATACCAACGATTGGCAGTCCGCATTGGTCCCGGTGTATATGAAGCTTGCGAATCACGAATCGGAAAAGCCCGTGCAGTTGTTCACGATCCAGCACATTGCAAGACAGGGGAAATGCGACGAAGATATGATAGAAGATCTACTCGGTATCCACAAGGGGCAGCTGTGTATACTTGAAAACAGCGGAAAGATCAATTTCATGAAGGGCGCAATAGTGGTATGTGACAGATTCAATACCGTGAGCAGGAATTACGCTACGGAGCTTAAGAGTTCGGCGTTTGCGGTCGGACTGGAGAGCATAATAAGTCACAATGAAGGAAAGTTTTCCGGGGTGCTGCACGGAATAGATTACGAGGTGTATAATCCCGAAAAAGACAAATATTTATTCTACAGATACGGCGCGGAAAACAGCGGATTAAAATTGAAGAACAAGCTAGCCGTACAGAAGGAATTATGTCTGAAGGTAAGCGAAGAGATCCCGTTGATAGTGGTTATATCCAAATTGGTGACGAACAAAGGGATGGATATACTGAAGGAAGCTGTATTTGAGATACTCAAAAACGAAGTACAGTTTGTAATGATAGGGGAAGGAGAAGAGAGGTACGAGAATTTTTTCAGTAATCTGCAGAAAATATATCCCACGAAAATGCGATGCATGGTGATGCACAGTGAAGCGGGAGCACACAGACTGTTTGCGGCGGGGGACTATATGGTGCTGCCGAGTCAGGTGGAGCCTTGCGGACGTTCGCAGATGATAGCGCTCAGATACGGGGCAAGTCCGATAGTGAGAAGGATAGGAGGACTTGCCGACAGCGTTACGGATGTATCTGCAGGCGGAAACGGATATGTTTTTGAAGAATATTCGTCTGCGGCGTTGCTGAATGCGATGCAGAGGGCTGTAAAAGACTACAGTGATAAATCTGCTCGTGCGGAACTGGTGAAGAAATCCATGGCGGCGGATTTTTCATGGGAGAGCGCTGCCGAAGGCTATAAAAAAATATACGAAGAAATGACATAGGAGAGAATATGCTGAATAACGGAGATATCATAAGCAGGAAGGAAATACATGAGGCAATACAAAGCAACGTATCGAGGGCGTTCGGAAAGACATTGGCAGAGGCAACGGTGCAGGAATGGTATGATGCGGTAGCGGCGTGTGTAAGGGACATATTGCTTGAGAAGAGGAAGAATTTCAACAGAAGGTTCAAATCGGAGAACAAAAAGAGGGTATATTACCTGAGCATGGAGTTTCTTATAGGCAGGAGCCTCAAGAATAATATATATAATCTCGGAATAGAGAAGGATATCAGGGCGGTGCTCAAAAAGAGCAACTTCACATTGGAGGATCTTTACGATCAGGAGCCTGACGCGGGACTCGGAAACGGAGGACTCGGAAGACTTGCGGCGTGTTATATGGACGCATTGGCGACATTGGGATATCCGGCGATGGGGCACTGTCTGAGGTATGAATACGGGTTATTCAGGCAAAAGCTTGTAGACGGATGGCAGACGGAGCTGCCGGACAATTGGCTGCCGGGTGGAGAGGTATGGTTGATGCCCAGGAGCGACAAAGCCGTAAATGTCAGGTTCGGCGGGTATGTGAAGGAAGAATGGGAAAAGGATAAGATGGTCATAAAGTATTATGACTGTCAGGAAGTTGAAGCCATGCCCTATGATCTCATGATATCCGGATATAAAAGCGAGGCTGTGGCGGTGCTGAGGCTGTGGAGAGCGCGGAGCAAACAGACTTTCGATATGCAGAGTTTTTCGCAGGGCGATTACGCGCGCGCGGTAGCCAGAGATACTCAGGCTGAAATGATAACGAAGGTGCTGTACCCTAACGACAATCATGCGGAAGGGAAATCTTTGAGGCTGAAACAGCAGTATTTGCTGGTGTCGGCGGCAATGCAGAATATCATACGTGACCATATAGCCAATTATAAGGATCTCAATACTTTGCCCGAACACGCTGCGATCCATATAAACGATACGCATCCCGCATTATGTATACCCGAACTCATGCGTTTGCTGATGGATGAACATGGATTTTCATGGGAGAGGGCCATGGAGATCGTGATGGGGTGCTGTGCGTACACGAATCATACGGTAATGAGCGAAGCGCTTGAAACCTGGCCTGAGGATCTCATACAGCGTACTCTGCCGAGGCTTTATTCGATAATTCACGAAATAAACGAACGTTTCTGCACAGACGCATACGGGCGTGTCAAGGATATGGATAAAGTGACGAGAATGGCGATAGTTGCGTACAGTCAGATAAGGATGGCAAACCTTGCCGTAGTGGGGAGCCATTACGTAAACGGAGTAAGTGCGCTTCACAGCAATATATTGAGAAAATCCATATTCAGTGATTTTTATTCGATTGATCCGGAAAAATTCGGAAGCGTTACGAACGGGATAGCTCATAGAAGATGGTTGTGTCAGTCTAATCCGCAGTTGACGGCTTTGATAACCGACCTGATAGGAGACGGGTTTGTGACCGACGGAAAGCAGCTTGAAGGATTGATGAAGTTCACGGAAGACAAAAGGGTCCTTGACGAACTTGAAAAGATCAAGAAGGAGAAGAAGAGGGAATTTGCCGAATTTGCACTGAAGTATAAAAATATAAAGATAGATCCCGAAACCAGGTTTGACGTACAGGTAAAAAGATTGCATGAGTATAAGCGTCAGCTTCTGAATGCTCTGAGGATAATATCGATGTATAATGACCTGAGGATGAATCCCGATATGGATATGGCGCCTCAGACATTTATATTTGGAGCGAAAGCTGCTCCGGGGTATTATACGGCCAAGGATGTGATAAAGCTGATATATATGCTCGGGCAGGAAATAGACAAACAGCCTAAGATAAGTGAAAAGCTGAAAGTGGTATTTCTTGAAAACTATTGCGTGACAACGGCAGAGAAACTGATACCTGCCGCAGAGATCAGTCAGCAGATAAGTCTTGCGGGGAAAGAAGCCAGCGGGACGGGGAATATGAAGTTCATGATAAACGGCGCACTTACGGTAGGTACAATGGACGGAAGCAACGTAGAGATGTATGAAAGCGTAGGAGCCGAGAATATATTCATATTCGGACTGAGAGAGGACGAAGTATCGCGATTATGGCAGTCGGGATATAACTCCACGCAGTACTACCTGAACAGTCAGAAGCTGCGCGGGGTAGTGGACGCGCTGAACGTGGGATTCAACGGAGTGGCTTTCAGTAATATAGCGAATTATTTATTAAGGGGCGGAAGTGTAGCTGATCCTTATATGTGTTTTGCCGACTTCAAGGATTATATGAGGGTAAGCGAACTTGCAGACAAGAAATACAGGGATCAGACCGAATGGAACAGGATGGCGCTGGTAAACATAGCGAAATCGGGCAGATTCGCTGCCGACAGAGCTATTAAGGAATACGCTGACAATATCTGGCATATGACAGCCATAAAAAAGGAAAAATAATATATGGATAAAACAAGGATAAAGTTTGATCCGTTAAAAGAAGAGTATAAGACGGTGCGGGGAGCGGTAGAGCTTTCCCGCACCGTTACGTTCAATATAGAAATAGCCTGTGATTTTTTGGAAAGCGGGTTATCCATCAGGATATTCGATTATTCGACGCACGTATGCAGGCAGCATGTAAAAATGCTGAAGACAGAAGGCTCAGAAGAAGGATACAACAGGTATACCGCGGATATAGCATTCAACGAAACAGGGGTATACTACTATTTATTTCAGCTTGAGGGAGTAAGATACGAAAGCTGGATAGGCGTCACGGAGGAAAGGACGCCGGGATTATATTACGATAATCCCATAGGATGGCAGCAGTCGGTGTACAAAAGGGAGTATAAGGTTCCCGAGTGGACATACGGCGGAGTAATGTATCACATATTTGTAGACAGGTTTTATAATGTCGGCGGATTTCTGAACCACAGGGAAGGCGCGGTGCTTCGTCCCGACTGGGGAAACCAGCCTGAGTACCGGCCGGATCCGGTGACGGGGGAAATACTCAATAACGATTTTTTCGGCGGAAACTTACAAGGGGTTATAGCCAAACTCGAGTATCTGAGCACGCTGAACGTAAGCATGATAATACTGAGTCCGATTTTCGAGGCATACTCTAATCACAAGTATGATACCGGCGACTATATGAAGATCGATGAGATGTTCGGCAGCGAAGAGGACTATATCGAGTTGTGCAGGGAGGCAGGCAAGCACGGGATCAGGATAATACTTGACGGAGTATTCAATCATACCGGTGCCGACAGTATATATTTTGACAGATACAACAGGTATAAGAGCGGAGGAGCATACGTAAAGAAAGATTCGAAGTATGCGCATTGGTATAATTTCACACATTGGAACGAACGGTATTCATGCTGGTGGGATTTCAAAAATCTGCCCGTGCTGAACGGAGACAATGAAGAAGTGCGTGAATTTTTCTGCGGAGAGAAAGGGGTAGTAAGGAAATGGCTCGGGTTAGGAGCGAGCGGATGGCGGCTGGACGTTGTGGACGAACTTAACAAAGGCATGCTTGAGCGAGTGGTACGGGCTGCTAAGGAAGAGAAGGAAGACTCGATTATAATCGGAGAGGTGTGGGAAGACGCGTCCAATAAATATGCATACGGGAAACTGCGGGAGTATTTTCAGGGTAAAGAACTGGACAGCGTAATGAATTATCCCTTAAGAAAAGCGATAATAACTTTTATAAGGGAAGGAGATGCTTCAAGACTGCACAAAGTGAATTTTGATCTTCAGAACAATTATCCGCAGCATGTGGTGAATGCACTTATGAATATACTTGGGACTCACGACACGGCAAGGATAATAACCGAGCTGGGCGGTGATCCCATGAGCGGAGCGAGCAGGGAAGCAAAAAGTCGGGCGAGGCTCAGTTTTGAGGAGTACCAGACGGGTAAGAAGAGGGTGAAGCTTGCTGCGGTGTTGCAGTACACATTCAGCGGGTTTCCTTGTTTATATTACGGCGACGAGGCAGGCGTACAAGGCTGCAACGATCCTTTTAACAGAACATGTTTCCCTTGGAACAGTGCGGACATGGAAATGACTGATTTTTACAGGCTTTTGGGAGAGATAAGGCGGGAAGGCGTGTTTAAGGAGGGTATATTCAGAGAGATAGAGTATAAAGAGGGATTTTATTGTTTCAGCAGGGAAAGCGATGAAGAAAAAATAATAGTTGCGGTAAACAGAAGCGAAAAAGAAAAAAAGGTGGATTTCAGGGGCAATTATGCTGTGGACCTGTTGAGCGGAGAAAAATGGAGAGATCAGGCGGCAGTACAGAAGGATCAGGCGGTAATACTGAAGCTGGAGAAGGCGGAATGAAAGCCGAGCTGTAACAGAGCCGTAAAGCTGAAAAGGCAGTGGGCGAGACAGTTCAGAAAACGAACGCGAACGAGGAGTTTCGGAGTCGGAATGAAAGCCGAGCTGTAACAGAGCCGTAAAGCTGACATAGGTTTGCGGATAGTTTGAAGTCAGGGAGACTGAGCCCGGAAGACGGCGACAAGGCGGTTATTACGGCAGCAATAGAAAGCGGAGCTGAAGGATTGCAGGTCAAGTATAGAAATGTAAAATTTATCGGACAAGGGAGAGGTGCAAGCTGAAAAAAGAAGAGCATTTAAAGACAAAGAGGGTAAAAACAGTTGCAATTACAAAGTATTTATGGTAGAATGACAAAGCTGGCCGAAGTGATGGAATGGCAGACGTGACGGACTCAAAATCCGTTGGTAGCGATACCGTGCGGGTTCAAGTCCCGCCTTCGGCACCACGTCGCCGCGAGGCGAACTTTGCAACAAGCCGCGATTGGTCGCGGCTTGTTCGCTTTCACGCCTGCGGCTCCTCTTTCCCAAAAATTTCGGACTGCGTCCTGCGATTTTCGGGAGCCCTGTTTATGCAACCCTTCTGCTTGGTTTGAAGGGTAGCATTTTTATCCACGAAACCCAGACTCTTGCATGTGTGATAGATCCGCAGGCAAGAGTTTTTTGTTATAAGACGTGTGATGCAAAAAGATGAGGTGACAGGCGCACAAAAAAGCAAGGCGAATGATTGCGGCATATAAGTCTGTGACAGGGGACTTGATATCCATGACAGGACCGTCGATGTCGTGATTTTTAAAAGGTCGCGGCGAAGGGAAAAATCAAGGATGATATGCCTGCCGGAAGACAGAATTCCGACGTGACTCAGACGAAACAAAAAAGCGCGGACATTGAAAGCGATGGATACTGTGATAAATACAGATGAAAATCGGAATTTTGTAAGGGCGAAAAAGATTAAAGTATATTTTAAGTTTCCGTGATATTTTATAATCGAAATATAATCGAAGCAGGTGATGGATATGAGGTTATTGCTGGCAGAGGACGAAAAAAGTTTATCCAAGGCGTTGGTGACGATATTGATATACAATCATTTTTCCGTTGATGCGGTGTATGACGGAGAAGAGGCGCTGAATTATCTTATTAACGGTAATTATGACGGGGCAATACTTGATATAATGATGCCAAGATGGACGGGATAACCGTACTGAAAGAGTTCAGGAAGAAAAACAAGACGCTTCCGGTCCTTCTTCTGACGGCAAGAAACGAAGTCGAGGACAAGGTACTCGGATTGGACAGCGGAGCAGACGATTATCTCGGAAAACCCTTTTCCACAAAAGAACTGCTTGCGCGGATACGGGCAATGTTGCGGCGCAGCGGTGAAATGACTGATAATATAATCGGAGTTTCCGATCTTACTCTGAATCGTATGACTTTTGAACTTTCGTCACCCAAGGGTGTGGTGCGTTTAGGGAACAAGGAATTTCAGATGCTTGAAATGCTGATGTCAGCCCGGGGCAGAGTAATTTCCACAGAACAGTTCATGGAGAAGATATGGGGTTACGACAGCGATGCGGAGATAAATGTCGTATGGACTTATCTTTCATTTTTAAGAAAGAAGATTTCGGCACTTTCGGATCATGTAAGTATAAAAGCGATACGCAATTCGGGATATGTTTTGGAGTACGGCGATGTTTGTAAAGATACGTAAGAAATTTATTTGTGTGTCCATTTTTTCGGTTTTTCTTGTATTGCTTATAATACTCGGAACCATCAATATTATAAACTATACAAGGATAGTAAACGATGCCGATATGATAGTATATGTTCTTAAAGAGAACAACGGGGAATTCGGTAATGATCATGGACTGAATATACCTGCTGAGATACCTTTTTCCACGAGGTATTTTACCGTTACGCTGACTGAAAATGGAGATGTACGAGTGATCGATCTCACTAGAATCGTATCGGTAACATCCAAAGAGGCGGTTGCTTATGCGCGGGAGCTGTTTGAAGAGGGTAAGAGCAGCGGTTTTTATAAGAACTTCAGGTACGGGGTATCGGAGCTTCCAAACGGAGAGAAGATGTATATATTTGTCGATCGCACGGTGGAGCTTGAAAATTTTCATGGATTTTTGCTTTCAAGCATATTTATCGGGCTGGCGGGGACGGCTGTCGTATTCATATTGATATTTATTTTTTCCGACAGAATCATGCAACCGGTTGCAGAGAGTTACCAAAAGCAAAAACAGTTTATCACTGATGCCGGACACGAGCTCAAAACTCCCTTGACTATCATAGGCGCGAATACCGAGGTCATAGAAATGCAGGGCGGAGAATCCGAATGGACGAAGGGTATCAAGGAGCAAATATCCCGTCTTACTTCTCTGACGGAGAAACTGATTTTTCTGGCAAAAATGGAAGAGCAAAACGATCTTCCGATGTTTGAATTCAGTTTGTCCGACGTAATTGAGGAAAGCATACAGGAATTTTCGGCAATGGCGGCGTCAAAAGGGATAGAACTTGTTTTTGATATACAGAAAGGGGTGTTTTATACCGGCAATGAAGAAATGATCCGACGGATGATTAGTTTGCTTGCCGACAACGCAATAAAATATACGGACGGCAATGTCGTAACGTTTTCATTGAGGACGGAGGGCAATAAAAAGGTCATAGAAGTGAAGAATCCTGCGTCATACATTGCTGAAGGGGACATGAGCGGATTGTTTGAACGATTTGCGCGCGGGGATATTTCCCGTAATTCGGGTACGGGAGGGCACGGGATCGGGCTTTCCGTGGTGCGGGTGATCGCGGAGGCGCATAACGGCAGACTCAAAGGCGAATGCAGGAACGGAATTGCAGTTATCACGGCAATTTTATGATTTTTAAAAAACACATCGGATTTCGGTGTGTTTTTATAGTATGTTTAAGGTTTCCGCGTTAAAATAATGACAAAAAAACGACGGAGGCTTACAATGAAAAATATTACGGAAGAATAATTATATTTTTAATGGTCGCATTGCTTTCATGTGCCTTGTTTCTTTGCAGCTGCAGTGCAACGACGACTGAACAGGTTTATATTGTGTCTATCGGGCAAACCGGTTCTAACGGACTTGAAGATATTTATACGATCACATATTCAGACGGGACGACCGACACTTTTACCGTAACCAACGGGCGGGACGGTTCGGACGGCGAAGACTGTACTGATGGGACGGCTATCACGATTCTGGATGTTTATGAACAATATAAGCAATACGTCGGGTCGGATGAACTTACGTTGGAGGAATTTTTATCCGAATATCTTTCTTTTTCCGACGAAACGACAGCTTTGGCGATCCAGAAGAATCTGCTTTCGGTAATGAAGATTTATTCCGAATTTGTAGTATCCGAAACATATCCGATAAGGCCGGGACAAAGCTACAAGATCGCGGACACAATGTTGTGTTCGGGATCGGCGGTCATTTATGATATGGACGTTTCGGATGACGGGTATACATATGTAGTGACTAACTATCATGTCGTATATCTTGACGAAGCCGACGCGGATTATAACGACGGCACAAAGATTGCCAGAAAGATATACGGTTATCTTTAAGGCAGTGAAGGAACGCCATCCGTATCCGTAGATGAAAACACGAATGTTGTAAACAAGGATCCGGACGGTTGTACGGTTTATGATTACGGAGATTACGTAATAGGGTTGGAATATATAGGCGGTTCGATTTTTTCCGATATAGCGGTACTCAGGGTGAAGACCGACGAAATTCTGGAAATAAATCCGTATGCAAAGGAAGTAAGTGTGGCGGAAGCGTATTATGTGGGAGAAACTGCCGTGGCTATCGGCAATCCGGAATCTCTCGGCATCAGTGTGACGCAGGGGATAATAAGTGTTGAAAACGATTATATTTCTCTTGATATTGACGGGACTGTTCGATCGTACCGTTCCATTCGCATAGACACTCCGCTTTATTCAGGCAATTCCGGAGGAGGTTTATTCAATGCGGAGGGCGAACTAATCGGCATAACGAATGCGGGAAACACGTCTGATGAAAATATAAATTATGCCGTGCCGATCGAGATTGTATGCGGGACAGCCGACAATATAATTTATTATTTTGAAAAGGGGTATGATACCCGGTGTGCATATAAAATAACTTTAGGCATTACTGTACAGTCGCAGAATTCAAAATTTGTTTACGATTCTCTGACGGGATACGGCAAAATATGTGAAGAAGTTGTGCTGAGCGCAGTTTCAGAAGGTTCCATAGCGGAGAAGATGGGCTTGGAGGCGGGCGATATTCTTTCCGCCATCATAGTCAACGATACCGAATATACGATTACTCGTACTTTTAATATTTCCGATCTGATATTGACGTTGAGGGAAGGAGATACGATCCGGTGTGAGGTCGAACGCGGCGACATGACCGTAAAAACAAGTATTTATACGCTCAGTGAAACTGATTTTGCCGTATTGGAATAAAAGCCGACGATCGAATAAAACAGAGGTAAAGGATATGAAATATAAAAGTGTTGTTTTGTTTTTAATAATCACGGTATATTTGGTCACTTTGCTGAGCGGGTGTGATAAGTCATTTGAAAATCCCGGCGACTATTTAGGGGGAGGAGGAACGATTCTGACGGAACCCGTATCGTGCGAAACAGAGAGACCGCCCTTGGCAATCTGTGCGCGGATGCGTATCGGTACGTTTCGGGCGCTGATATTGCCTTTGTCAACGGTGGTGGGATCCGCGCGGATATCGAGGCGGGAGAGATCACCTACGAGGATGTCATAGCCGTTCACCCTTACGCGAATACAATCTGCATGGTAAAGGCGAGCGGACAGGAGATACTTGACGCCTTGGAGTTTGCTTGCAGAAGCACGCTGGCAGTGATTGACGACGGCGAGAACGGCGGTTTCTTGCAGGTTTCGGGCATTAAATTTACGATTGATACCTCCGTTGCCTCGTCGGTGACGATGGATGAGAACGAGATGTTCGTTTCGGTCGGAGAAACCAGACGTGTCAAGGACGTTTATGTGTTATCGGACAGCGGCGAGTACCTTCCGATTGACGTTAACGCGGAGTACACCGTTGCTTCTCACAACTATATGATAAAGGAACAAGGCGACGGTTATACGATGTTTGCGGACAACGAGCTGCTGATCGACGAAGGAATATACGATTATGAGGTACTGATCGCATATATCCAAAGCTTCGCGAACGGAACTATATCCGAGCAGTACAGAACCACGGAAGGCAGAATTTCCGTACAATAATTTGAAAAAAATTATACCTTTTCATTTCTGGATCGTATAAATAGGTGAAAAGGAAAAACAAAACTCAAAATCCAAGGAGGATTTTCAAATGAATCAGGAACTTATTATCAAAGCAAAGGCGGCAAAATCGGTCGAGGAGCTTCTTGAATTGTCAAAGGCAAGCAACGTGGAGCTGAGCGAGGAGCAGGCAAAGGAATATTTTGCAAAGCTCAATCCCACAAAAGGCGAGCTCTCCGATGATGAACTGGATAATGTATCCGGTGGCGGCTGCGGAGAGAGCAAAACCAAGTACTGCCCCAACTGCAATTCCGAGCTTCGTATGATCAGCGAGGGAACGGGTAATTTTTCTATGAAATTCTATTATCTTTGCGATTCCTGCGGTTATAAGGAAAAGCAGTAAAGGTGCACTGTTATGAAAAATGATGATATAAAAACCGTTAGAGCATTTATTTCACAAATCAAATCCGGAAATATGTCCGGGTTTGAGGTGGGCGATTCTGAGCTTGAAGCTGTTGTAGGCGGTGTATCTGACGGAACGGAGCCCTTGAATCCCAACGATATTAGATATTATGATTTCGTTCGGATTAACAACTATAAATGCCGTTCCTGTGGACGAAAAAATCCAACAGCACTTGTCACAGAGCTTATTGAAAGACAGGGAGAGGCCCCGTTTCTTGTTGCAGAATTTCAAATGGACTGTTGCAAAGCGGTTTCTGTTATGTTGCATATAGGAAATACCCACAGAGCAGACTTTTCGATGAAAGATGTAGAAAAAATCTGAACCAACCCTAAATCAACACGGAAGGAGAAAGAAAATGGATTAGAATCTTATTTTGAAGGCAAAAGACGCAAAATCGGTTGAAGAACTGATGGCTCTTGCAAAAGAAAACGGCGTCGAGCTGAACGAAGACGATGCAAAAATGTATTTTGAGCAGTTGAACGCGAAAAAGGGCGAGCTTTCCGATGATGAGTTGGACGCAGTTGCAGGCGGCGGTTGTTCCGGCGGTGAAAGCGCTGAAGCGGTGGATCCCCGTCCGGTTGTGAAATATGAGCAGCTTTGCGAGGATTTTCGATGCCACTGTGGCGGTACCATCCACGATTTTACAAGTTTCGCCGGCGATACATGCTGCAAAAACTGTGGTACTTTCCCTTGTTGCGGTCATTGCACTTGGTATGATGGCGGTGAGCTTTCAGGACGGTGTAACAATACCGCAACCAAGGACATCTTGATTACGACATAAGAAAGGACGGATGTAATATGAAAGAAGAAAAAAAGAAAGAAAGCGGCTGGCCCATTAAAGACGATGAGCTGGATAACGTTTCGGGTGGGATGAGACCGTGTATCAATTCTAACCCCTGTCCAAAATGTGGACAATATAGCGAATATACGGGTTCTGGCACTGAGCTTAAATGCTCTAAATGCGGATGCCGCTGGGATAGCATAACCGGAGAAATCCTCAACTGATTGATTTGTAATTTGATAAAGGAACGGAAACAATACGGAAGTACATACAGTATTTACGGAGGAGACAGTCTGCTTACTTCATTTACGATATCGTCGACAATAACCATGATCGGATCAGAAGCGCCGGTCAGGGATCCCGGCGGGATGCCCGGAGGGAATCGTCCGGGGCCCGATACTCCGGGTTTTGGCGGAAGGTAATAATGTAATAAAGTCTGACGGAATGAGGGAATAACGCATTGCGTAATAAGCTCATTCGGGCGTAGGAAGACGGATGCACATGAAACAAGACAAAAGGGACAGAAAAGAAAGGCAGTGAAAATATGAGGTTTTTACAGTACTCCGGTCCGGAGGAAAAAAAAACAGTGGTTTATGATTCAAATGTCTGTTCGGGAATTTTCCGCGGTTTCGTAGTGTGGGGAAAGACGATGTTTCGGGTACAAGTGATAAAACTGCCGAAATGAAAAAAGAGAATTGCGGTATATGGTCCGTAAGGATCCGGATCTGCAGACAAATGATTTTTCGGAAAGGCCGAAAAGCGAAAGGTCGGAGGAAGTCAGCTGAAATCCCTGAAAAGGAAGGGCTTTTAAAGAGAATGACACGTGAAAGACGACGGATCCGCGGTTTGCTGCTGATATCGGAATACTGAAATAAGATCAAGCCCGACGTGAGTCGGGCTTTTGATTTATGAAGGTATAAAGGTGAGGGGAGTTCATGCTGAGAAAAGAAGAAGATGTTAGTAAAGGAAGGTTATTTTTCGTTGTTTTTGCGGCAGGTTTCTATAGCTTCGCGAGCCAGCCGGTCGCAGCGGTTATTGAATTCGTTGTCGGCGTGTCCCTGAACGTGAATAAAGCTGATCTTATGCTTGTGAGTTTCGTATAACAAAGCCCTCCAGAGGTCCTGATTTTTGACCTCTTTTTTACTTGCGGTGCGCCAGTTGTTTTTTTGCCATGCAGCGATCCAAGCTTTATTGAAGGCGTCTGAAACGTAGGAGGAGTCGGTGTAGAGGTTGACGATACAAGATTCCTTAAGAGCTCTCAGGCCTTGGATCACGGCAAAGATTTCCATTCTGTTATTGGTAGTGTCCTTATCGTAACCGCTGATTTCTTTTTTGTGGCCGTTATATATGAGCAGGGCAGCCCATCCTCCTATTCCGGGGTTACCGGAGCAGGCTCCGTCGGTATAGATGTCGATAGTTTTCATTTTACTCCGAAACGCAATGGCGTGTATAATAAGATATATTTCCGATATTTCCCGGGAGGGGGAAAGGCCGAGCATTGAGCGGAAGCGGCAATGGTGCAAGGATTTACAGGCAAGATTTCTCGGCTGCAGAGTGACGGGATAAAAGGAGCGAGCGTGAAAGCGGATCAAAAGAGGGGATAAAAAGGGCTTGCGGAGGGGTTCCCGGACAGTCTGCCGACCGAAATGCCGCAGGTTAAAGAGGCATATTCAGCTTTTCGGCGATGGAGCCGAAAGCCTGACCTATCGGAAGGGATATTGCTTCCGAGGCGGCTATATCGGCTGATGTATTGGTTTTATTGAAGAGGAGGATATTTTTGTGGCGGACGAAGTTTATCAGAAGAGCGGCGGGATAAACGCTCAGAGAGGTGCCTCCGACAATAAGGAGGTCGCAATTGCAGACGGAATCTGCCGCTTTTGTGAAAACGCCTTCGGGTAGGGGTTCTCCGTATAGCACGACGTCCGGTTTTACTATACCGCCGCAAGCCGGGCACAAAGGTATTCCCGAGGAAGCGGTGATAAGGGAAAGCGGATAATTTTTTCCGCATCTGAGGCAGTGGTTCGAATGCACGGAGCCGTGGAGCTCGAAAACATTTCTGCTTCCGGCACGCTGATGAAGACCGTCGATATTTTGTGTAATCACGGCGGAAAGCTTGCCGATATTTTCAAGACGGGCAAGAAAAATATGAGCTGGATTAGGCTGAGCGTCGGGATAGATCATATGTTTGCGGTAAAAGCTGAAGAAATCCTTGGTATGTTTTTTAAAGAAGTCTGCAGAAAGGATTTCTTCGGGCGCAAATCTGCCGAAATTTTGCAGGTAAAGTCCGTCCGCACTTCTGAAGTCGGGGATGCCGCTTTCGGTGGAAACTCCCGCGCCTCCGAAAAATACGATTTTTTTGCTGTTTTTAATAAGCTCAGCGACTCTGAGAAGTTGATCCAAAACGTGCCTCCCGATACGGGCGCAATTGACAAACTTCGCGCCGGATATCTTTTTTCAGTTTAACATATTCCGTAATGATTTTCAAGCGTTAAAGGGCTGAAAATAAAAATGGACGGGGAAGGAAAGAGGAAAAAAGACAAAATCTGATTTTTTCACAAATGTTTTTTAATGACTTGCAATGTGAAAAAAAATATGCTAAAATAGATAGGATATTTGTGTAGAGGTGAAGAAGTGACTGAAATCGGAGAATTTTCCGAAGAGAATTTGAAGAAAGCAGCTGCGCTCATAAAAAAAGGCGAAGTGGTCGCTTTTCCGACCGAAACTGTATACGGACTGGGCGCAAATGCGCTTAGCGAACAGGCTGTCCTGAAAATTTTCAGAGCGAAGAACCGTCCTGCCGACAACCCTTTGATAGTGCATGTATCGGATATAACACAAGTTGAAAAAGTCGCATATGTCAGTGACATGGCTGCGAGCGTCATGACTGCTTTTTTTCCGGGCAGTCTGACGGTGGTACTGCCTAAGAAAGAATGTGTTCCGTCAGTGGTCACGGCAGGCCTAAATACAGTTGGGGTCAGGAATCCCGTATCACCGGAAGCGAGGAGATTTTTAGCCGCATGCGGAGTTCCAGTAGCGGCGCCGAGTGCGAACAGCAGTACAAGGCCGAGTCCCACATGTGCTGAAGATGTATACGAGGATATGAACGGGCGAATACCTTTTATACTTAAGGGAGCGGTCTGTTCCGTCGGGATAGAATCTACCGTGCTTGATTTGACGTCTGAAAAAGCACTTATACTGAGACCGGGAATAGTCACCGCTTCTGAGATAAAGGAAAAAACCGGTATACCGGTAGAATATTATCATGTAAAGAATGGGGAAAAAGTGAGGTCGCCGGGGATAAAGTATCGACATTATGCTCCGAAGTGTGAAATGGTTCTGTGTCTTGACGATGATCCGGCGAAAGCTGTCGCTTATGCGGAAGCAACTTCGGGGAAAACCGGGGTATTATGCGAGGACAAATACGCGTTGTATTTTGAGAAGCCTTATTTATTAGGAAAAACAGCGGAGGAAGCATCGGAGAGGTTATTTTCGCTGTTAAGGAAGGCTGAGAAGGAATGTGATAATCTGCTGTGTTTTTATACTTTGAAGGATGAGGGGTCTGTCGGGGTGATAAACAGGATGACTAAAGCTTCCGGCGGAAAGATCATATAGAAGATGTACAGGATCGCAAATAAGAGAGAAAGAGTCAAAGACATAATTTTATTTGTCTGTGACGGAAATACATGCCGTTCACCTATGGCAGAAACGATCTTCAACAGATTGGTCAGAGGTTCCGTGTTGTCGCGGTACAGAGCGATGTCTGCCGGGCTTTCCGCCGAGGAGGGAACAGGCATGAGCGAAAAAGCTCAGGGAGCGCTCGAGGTTCTGGGTTATACTGCGGACGCGGGATTTTTGAGCCGCAGGGTCACTCCGGAATTACTTCAGAAAGCGTATATAATAATATGTATGACGGAGTATCAGCGTGAGCAGCTGTTCGGGTACGAAAACGCGGAGTTGTTTTCTGACGGGGAGGTACCTGATCCGTACGGAGGGAGCGACGAGGACTATCTGAGGACAGCCATTATGCTGCAAAGAGGGATTTTAGAACTTACAGACAGGCTCCGGGCGTCACGGATTATCTGAAATAACGTTATAACGCTATTATGCGGAAAGGGATTTCAGAACATGAAGACAGTTTCCGGGCGTCGCAGACGGAAATAAAGCAGCATAAGCCGTAAGAAGGACGGAGTGCGAAAGAAAAAATCGGGAAGCAAGAATACTATGTTTAAGATAGTATTATTGATAATAAACTAAAGAGGTGACCGGGTCAGATATGGTTATAGCATTTGCGAGTGATCATGGCGGATATGAGCTGAAGAAGAGTCTGATGGAGTATGCTGAAGGGATCGGGTATACCGTAGTGGATTACGGGACGCACGACAAGGAGTCATGCGATTATCCTGATTTCGGATACATGGCAGCCAAGAGTGTTGCAGACGGAGTGAGTGATGCGGGGGTAGTTGTATGCACCACCGGGATAGGCATGAGTATAGTCGCGAACAAGGTGAAGGGTGTCAGGTGTGCGTTGTGCAGGGACGAGAAGGACGCCGAGATGACGCGCAGGCATAACAATTCCAATGTACTGGCGCTCGGACAGGCTGCAACGGGTGAGGAGGAAGCGAAGCGGATAATGAGCAGGTTTCTCGGCACGGAGTTTGAAGGCGGCAGGCATGAGCGCAGGGTAGACAAGATAAGCGATATTGAGAGGAAAGAGAGGTAGGTATGCTGGAGAAAGTCATAGACTCTATAGTTGAGGCGGAGAAAGCCGGGGAAGAGAAGGTAGCGGAGGCGCAGAGGCGTGCGGAGACGATACTTAGTGAAAGCGAGAGGAATGTAGCCGGGATAAGAGAGCGAGCGGCTGCCGAGAGGAAGGAAAGGCTCAAGGAGATGTATGCCGGTGCGGAAAAGACGGCGGATGAGAAGGCGCGGGAGGTCAGGGAGAAAGGCTTTGCCGAATCCGACGCGCTGAAGGCCGGTTATATGAAAAAGACGGAAAAAGCGGTTGATATGTTGTTAAGGAGAGTTTTATAATGTCAGTCGTTCCGATGAAGAAGTTGACTCTTTTGGGAATGAAGAGCGATGAAGACGCGATATTGAGTTGTTTTGCAAAGCTGGGGTGTGTGCATCTGGATGAAATGGAAGTCGGGGAGCACAATTTTCGGGTGCCGTCCACGGAGAAGAAGGCGGAGCTTGAAGGAAAGATGCAGCTTATAGAGAAAGCGCTCGGTATAATAAAAGAAGAGACAATGGCTTTTATAAAGGACAAGGACGAGGAACACGACCGTGCCGAGGATACGGAGAAGATGCGGGAGATCAAGTCGGGATGGAAGCCGATAGAGCTCAGCTTTGAGGATTTTTCGGACGCCGAACGGGATGAGTTCAAGTTGTTTGGCGGAGTGATCGATAAGGTGATCGGTATCAAAGACAGGATGGAAAGTCTTAAGGACGAGATACTTAAAAATACCGCATTGATCAATCAGTTGGATGTGTATTCGTCGGTAGACGTACCTTTTTCCGAAATAGCCGATACCGAGCATGTTTCGTTAATTCTCGGGACGGTGCAGATGCTCAACAAAACGGAAGTTGAGAAATTGCAAGAGAAGTTTTCCCGGGCGGAGATCGTGGTTTTTGAGACAGCAAAGGACAAGTCGGTTGTATTTGCGGCGTGTTTGAAGGAGGAGATGACTGAACTGCTGGAGGCATTGAACAGGTATTCGTTTGTAAAGTGCACTTTTGGATACGGAATGAATGCGGGGGCGAAATGCAAGGAGCTCAGGGAAACCAACGAGCAAATGCAAGGGGAGATCCGGCAGCTGAAGAAAGAGATTTACGAATTGACTTCTTATATACCGCAACTGAAAGTGTTGTATGATTTTTATTTATTTACGCTTCAGAAGGCCGGGGCAAACGACGAACTCACTGTTACGGGTGAGACATTTCAGGCGAAGGCGTGGATCCCTGAGTATGAGGAGAAGCGCGTAAGCGAAGCGCTTGACGCTTTGACTCCGTTTTTATACTATTACACGGAAAAACCGGTAAGGGAAGAACTGCCACCGACGCTGATAAAGACTGACGCATTCGTAACTCCTTATCAGATGATTACCAATATGTATTCGGTAACGAATTATTGGGAAAGAGATAATAACCGGTGGGTGGCGATATTTTATTTTTTGTTTTTCGGGTTTATGCTCGGAGACGTGGGATACGGATTTTTGCTGGCTTTGGGATCTTTTCTGATGATCAGAATTTTGAAGCCCAAAAAAGGTACGGAACAGTTTCTTAAGATATTGATGTGGGGCGGAGTTAGTACTATGTTCTGGGGCGTGATATTCGGCGGATGGTTTTCTATCCAGGAAGGAGTTCCGGAAGCGATAATAAGCCCGTTAACCGATCCTCTTACCATGATGGTACTTTCAATAGGACTTGGCATTGTTCATGTGACGGTAGGTCTTATATTAGGTGGTATCGGAGAAATAAAAAACGGAAGTGTGGTGAATGCTGTATGTGACAAGTTTTCCTGGGCAGCGTTTTTTATCGGAGCGATGATGTATGCCGGCGGATCGATAGAGGCTTCGTTGAGTTTTCTCGGTATGCCGGGGCTCGTGCTGATAGGAGCCGGCTTGCTGACTGTGTTGTTTACCGCCGGAAGGAACAAGAAAGGTATAGGAAAGATCATAGGCGGTTTAGGCGGTCTATACGGGATAATAAATTATCTGAGCGATATACTGAGCTATTTGCGTCTTTTCGGGCTTGGCTTGGCTACCGGGATAATAGGGATGGTGTTCAATCAGCTTGGCGGACTGCTGCTGGGCGGAGCAGGTTTTCTGATAGGTGTATTGGTACTTGTGGCGGGTCATTCACTTAATCTTGCCATAAATGTTCTCGGGACATTTGTGCACGATATGAGGCTGCAGCATATAGAATTTTTCAGTAAATTTTTTGTCGGAGAGGGTATAGCTTTCACTCCGTTTGCGGGAGAGACGCGTTATATCAGCATAGTGAAGAAGAAAGAGGACAAGGTCGTCAAAGTATAACAAAGAAAAAACGGAAAACATCCGCAGCAAGCGGAGAAATATAAGAAACAGATAATATTTGGAGGAATTTAAGCATGTCAACAGGTCACATCTTAGCGTTTGTAGCAGTATTTGTTGCCTATCTTGGAGGCGGCATAGGTAGTGCTTACGCCGTAGGTAAGGCGGGGAAATCGGTTGCGGGTGTTGTAACCGAACAGCCTCAGTTATTTTCAAAGTGTCTGCCTTTGCAGCTGCTTCCGGCAACTCAGGGTATATACGGATTTATTATATCCTTTCTTATTTTGCTCAAAATGGGAGTGTTCTCGGGGACGCTTGCTGAATTAACCGACGCTCAGGGCTGGGCATTTCTGATAGCGGCATTACCGGTATCGGTGGTTGGGTTTGCAAGTGCGATATATCAGGGGAATATAGCATGTTCGGCTATAATAATGTTAGGAAAGGTACCGACAAATATGGGTAAAGCTATATCCATGGTAGCGGTAGTTGAAACATACGCGATATTCGGATTGCTTGTATCCTTCCTTGCAGCATGGTTCGGAGTTAATATATAAACGGGTGTTACTGACGTTTCTGAGGCGCTGTAAACACGGATACGCGAAATACTGTGATGCCGTAAGCGGCGGGCGTACGAAACAGAGGAAGCCGGTCGGAACAGGCGACTGAGAGGAATAAGTATCAGAAGTATTGGGAGAAGCTTATGAGCGGAAAGGACGCTATAATAGAGAAAATAATTTCAGATGCCGACAACCGTGCCTCGGCAATCATATCCGAGGCTGAGGAAAAGGCGCGCAATAACGAAAAAGAAGCGCTGAAAGAAGCCGAAGAAGCCATGAAGAAGGCGGAAGAGTCCTATTCTTCGATTGTCAGCGAGGCAGTGGAGAAGAAAAAGGCAATAGCTGAAGCGGACGTAAAAAAATACAGACTTGCTTTGAAGCAGGAGGTATTGGGAGAGGTATATTCACGAGCGGAAAGAAAACTGAAAGAACTCGGAGATGAAAAATATCTGGCATTTATAAAGAAGCTTTTCGAAGAGTATGCCGAGGGGGGAGAAGAGGTGGTGATCGCGTCTTCTGACGAAAAACGCGTAACACAGAGTTTTCTGGACAAGGAATTACCTCAGCTGAAACTGAAGATCACGGGGAAGGGAGATTTTGAAGGCGGATTTGTGCTCACATGCGATAAATACGATAAAACCGTAACGTTCGGAAATCTTATGAGGCAGTACAGAGAGGAAACAGAAGCGGAGATAGCCGCATATCTTTTCGGTGAAGCATTATGAAACAAGGCGTCAGCATTATGTATGGAAACAGTCTTGCCGGCATGAAGTCCAGGAGTCTGTTGAAAAGGGAAGCATTTGACAGGATGATAGAAGCTCCGTCGCTCGACGAAGCCGTTAAAGTGTTGTATGAAAACGATTACGGCGGCGGGATGACGTTGGAGAATGCATATGTTTTTGACGAGATTTTAAAAGCGGAAGAGAATATTCTGTTGGAATTTTTCAGGGATATGTGCGCCGTTGAGGCTTGTACGGAATGTTTTTTGTTGCCTTATGATTACAGGAACGCAAAGTCTGCGATGAAAAGCAAGTATATGCGGATCATGCCGACAGTGCAGGATGCGTTGAGCGGAATATTTGATGCAGGCAGACTGATGACGGATATTCAGACCGAGAAATATGAGGAGTATACCGCATGCATGATCCGAGGACTTGAAGAGACAGACAGACTTTTTGCCGAAGGGAAAAGAACTCCGGAGATAATAGACAATATACTTGATGTTTCAATGTATAATGATATCATGCAGCGGGTAAAGAAAGTCAGGTCGTCGTTATTGGAGGAATATTTCAAGAAGGAGATAGACTGTCTGAATATTTTGAGCGGTTTCAGAGCGGAGTATGCGGGGGTGAAAGATGATCCGTATGTGCCCGGAGGCTACGTAAGTGAAGAAGTATTAAAGGGATTGCACGGAGAGGAAATCGGGAAGCCGGCAGAAGAGAGTATAGCTCAGTTCGGATACGAAAAGCTTTTGACAGAATGCAGGGAAGGAGTCGGAACTGGTGCTTTTTACAAGGCGGAAGCCGAGATATACAGAATAAAGAGAGAAGTTATTATTCGCGGGAAGGACGACTTGGACACAATTGTTCCATTGGCGGCGTACTTTCTGACGAAGAAGAATGAGATAGCCAATCTGAGGCTGATACTTGTATGCAAGAAGGGCGGGATCGATAATGCCGTGATAAGAGAAAGGTTAAAGGAAGGATATGTATAATAAAGTCGGAGTGATAGGAGATAAAGACGTAGTTCTGGCTTTCAAGTCCGTGGGTTTTGAAGTATTTCCCGCCAAGGACAAGGAAGAAGCCGCGGAGTGCATAAAAGAACTGAGCAAAAAGGACTTTGCCGTATTGTATATAACCGAAGAGCTGGCGGCGGAGATACCGGAAGTACTCGAAAAGGCCAAGAAAAAAGAATACCCTATAATAACGCCTATTCCGACAGGGAACAAGAATCTCGGGCTTGGGATGGCAGGCATAAAAAAAGACGTCGAGAAAGCTATCGGCGTGGACATATTATTCAATGACAAATAGGAGAAGGTATGCAAGGCAGAATAGTTAAAGTCAGCGGGCCGCTCATCGTGGCGGAAAACTTAGCTGATGTAAAAATGTACGACGTTGTCAAGGTGGGCGACATGAAGCTCATCGGAGAGGTGATAGAGTTAAGGGGCGACAAGGCTTCAGTGCAGGTATACGAAGAAACCAACGGGCTCGGAGTGGGAGCGCCGGTATACCCGACGGGGTTGCCTCTTTCCGTAGAACTCGGGCCCGGGCTTATAGAGGGGATTTTTGACGGGATACAGCGGCCGTTGGATAAGCTCAGCAAGGCATCCGGGGACAGGATAGGAAGAGGGCTGGAAGTTAAGGCTCTTGATCACGAGAAGCTTTGGGAGTTTAAGGTGACCGCTAAAGAAGGAGACGAAGTGGTCGCAGGCGACGAACTCGGTACCGTACAGGAAACAGTCGTAGTATTGCATAAAATAATGGTACCTAACGGAATTGAAGGGAAAATAATAAAGATAGTATCCGACGGCAAGTATAATATAGACGCTGTGATAGCCGAGATAAAGACATCGCACGGGGTAGAGAAGGTAACGATGGTACAGAACTGGGCGGTAAGGAAGGGGCGTCCTTATAAGCACAAACTGAATCCCGCGATGCCTATGGTGACGGGGCAGAGAGTAATAGACACGTTTTTCCCTATAGCGAAGGGCGGAGTGGCTGCGGTACCCGGTCCGTTCGGGAGCGGGAAGACGGTGGTGCAGCATCAGCTTGCAAAGTGGGCGGATGCGGACATAATAGTATATGTAGGATGCGGGGAGCGCGGAAACGAGATGACCGACGTTCTGAACGAATTTCCCGAGCTGACCGACCCTAAAACCGGCGAACCGCTCATGAAAAGGACGGTGCTGATTGCCAATACTTCGGACATGCCCGTTGCTGCAAGAGAAGCGTCGATATATACGGGGATAACCATAGCCGAATATTTCAGGGACATGGGGTACACCGTGGCGATAATGGCAGACAGCACATCGAGATGGGCGGAGTCGCTGAGAGAGATGAGCGGGAGATTGGAAGAAATGCCGGGCGAAGAAGGATACCCTGCATACCTGTCGGGCAGACTTGCCGAGTTTTATGAGCGGGCAGGGATAGTTTCGGTAAACGGAAGCAAGGAAGTGGTAGGGGCAGTTACGGCGATAGGAGCCGTGTCGCCTCCCGGCGGAGACCTGTCCGAACCGGTAAGTCAGGCGACGCTGAGAATAGTCAAAGTATTTTGGGGGCTTTCGGCTTCACTGGCTTATAAAAGGCATTTCCCCGCTATAGACTGGCTGACGAGTTATTCGCTTTATGCCGATAAGCTTGACGATTGGTTCAATGAAAACGTATCGGAAGACTTTACTCAGAATACTACCGAAGCCATGAGGATACTGCAGGAAGAAAGCGAACTTGACGAGATAGTAAGATTAGTCGGTATGGACGCTCTTTCCCCGAAAGACAGACTGACAATGGAAGCGGCAAAGTCATTACGCGAGGATTACCTGCATCAGAACGCGTTTCATGAGACGGATACCTTTACTTCGCTTAAAAAGCAGTATGAGATGCTGAAGCTGATACTTGAGTGTTACCATGAGGGGTTGGACGCGCTCAATTGCGATGCGGAACTGCAGGATATACTGAAGCTTCCGGTAAGGGAACAGATAGGAAGAGCGAAATATGTCGAGGAAAAGGATCTCGGAAAGCTCAGCGATATAAGGGCGGAGCTTAAGAAGGAAATGAATGAGCTCAAAGGAGTACGTCAATGAACAGAGAGTATAAAACCATAAGGGAAGTTGTAGGGCCCTTGATGCTTGTTGAAGGAGTGAAAGGCGTAACATACAATGAGCTTGTAGCAATAAAGCAGGAAGACGGTCAGATCAGGAGCGGAAAGGTTCTTGAGGTTTACGATGACAAAGCATTGGTCCAGTTGTTTGAAGGCAGTCAGGGGCTTAAGATAAGCACGGCGAAAGCGGAATTTCTCGGTCACAGTATGATGCTCGGAGTATCGGAAGACATGCTGGGCAGGGTATTTGACGGAATGGGAAGGCCGAAGGACAATGGTCCCGAAATAATACCCGAAAAGAAGTACGATATCAACGGGCAACCCATAAATCCTTATTCACGCGACTATCCCAATGAATTCATACAGACGGGAGTCTCGGCTATAGACGGACTGAATACGCTTGTAAGAGGACAGAAGCTTCCCGTATTTTCCGCAAGCGGTTTGCCGCACGCGCAACTTGCGGCGCAGATAGCAAGACAGGCAAAGGTACTCAAAAAGGACGACAATTTTGCCGTAGTATTTGCGGCAATGGGCATAACATACGAAGAGGCGCAGTTTTTTATAGATGATTTTTCAAAAACCGGGGCAATCGAAAGAGCGGTTCTGTTCATGAATCTTGCGAACGATCCTGCAATCGAAAGGATATCGACTCCCAGGATGGCGCTCACAGCGGCGGAATACCTTGCATTTGAAAAGGATATGCAGGTTTTGGTTATCATGACTGACATTACAAACTATGCCGAGGCGTTGAGAGAAACGTCTGCAGCCAGGAAGGAGGTCCCCGGAAGAAGAGGGTATCCCGGATATTTGTATACTGACCTGGCGAGCATGTATGAGCGTGCGGGAAGGATAAAAGGAAAGAAGGGGAGCATAACTCAGATACCCATTCTTACAATGCCGGAGGACGATAAAACTCATCCTATACCTGACCTTACGGGGTATATAACGGAGGGACAGATAATACTTTCGAGGGAGCTTTATAAAAAGGGATATAATCCGCCGATAGACGTATTGCCGAGTCTGTCGAGGCTCAAGGACAAGGGTATCGGAGAAGGTAAAACGCGAGAAGACCATGCGAGCACAATGAATCAGTTGTTTGCGTGTTATGCAACGGGGAAGGAGGCAAAAGAACTTGCTTCCATACTCGGCGAAAGTGCGCTGACCGACATAGACAAGCTATATGCACGTTTTGCGGCGGAGTTCGAGAAGTATTACATTGCTCAGGGATACAATACCAACAGGAGCATTCAGGAGACTCTGGATCTCGGCTGGACGCTTTTGGGGCTTTTGCCGCGTTCGGAATTGAAGAGGATATCCGATAAAATGCTGGACAAATATTATAAACCGAGGAATATCTGATGGTAGCGGAAAAACTCAATGTCAATCCTACGAGGATGGAGCTTAAGCGACTGAAAGGCAGGCTGAAGACCGCGCAAAGAGGACATAAGCTTCTCAAGGATAAGACAGACGAAATGGTCAGAAAATTTATAGTGTTTGCACGCGAAAATAAACGGCTGAGAGAAGAGGTGGAAGAGAGATTGGCATCTGCACTGGCCGGGTTCATGCTTGCGCGCGCGACAGACACGCCGCAGGCGGTGGAAGAAGCGATAATGATGCCTTCACGCAGCGTAGAGCTTGAATGCGGGAAAAAAAGCATGATGGGGATAGCCGTTCCTTCGGTGACGGTGAAGGAAAACAGTACGGGCGGACTGTTTCCTTACGGATTCAAGACTGTCACGGCAGAGCTTGACAAATCTATCGGAAATCTGAATAATCTGATGACCGATCTGATCAGACTCAGCGAAGCGGAAAAGATATGCAATATGCTTGCAGACGAGATAGAAAAAAACAAAAGACGCGTAAACGCTCTCGAAAACGTGATGATACCTCAATTGGAAGCGACGATAAAGTATATAACGATGAAACTTGATGAAAACGAAAGGAGTTCACTTGTGCGTCTGATGAAAGTCAAGTCCATGATAGAGGGCAGATAGGAGAAAGATAATGAAGACAAAAAGCCGTCATTCCCGGCAAAGCGAAAGCATCGGGCATGAACGGCTTAAGTCGTAAGAAAGAGGAAAGATACCGATTTTTATTAAGGTGCATAAAATTTTTATGACGGTAAATATAGATTTGACCGACGTCGTTCTGGATACCGAAAGACTTATCCTCCGGACATGGAGAGAAGATGATCTGAATGACTTTTATGAATATGCTTCAGTTGAAGGAGTAGGCGAAATGGCAGGATGGCCTCATCATGCCTGTTTGGAAAATACACGAGCAATACTGGACTGTTTTATAGCAGAGAAAAATGTATTTGCAATCCAACTGAAGGAGAGCGATAAGGTAATAGGGTCTCTTGGGTTTCATAAATCCTGGACAGAGGGAAAAAAGAAATATGCACACCTCAAAGCTGTAGAGATAGGCTATGTATTGTCCGAGGATTATTGGGGAAAAGGACTTATGACGGAAGCTGTGAAAAGGGCGATAAAATATTTATTTGAAGAAACTTCTTCAGAAGCCGTAACAGTTGCGCATTTTATCGGAAATTATCGATCTGAAGGAGTGATCAGAAAGTGCGGATTCAAGTTTGCGGAAGAAAGCGAATATTATTCGATACAAATGAAAAGGAGTTTTTGCAGCAGAAATTACATACTTATAAAGCCGGCAAAGTACGAAAGCCCGAAAACCGGAGAGTCCGAAGCTGTATGAAGGAATAAATTTGCCTTTATTTTAAATGTTTGTAATGTTTCCGGGGATAAATATATTTATACAGGATATTTGACGAAGTACAAGAAATTTAATTATTTTTAACAGGAAGTAAACGAAGATAAATTCTTGCATTGTTTTTTCCGTGCAGTCTGAAAAACAATAAAAAAGAAAAGACTTGATGTTTATTCCGGATAGCGGAAAAGAAGTTTCTCACATGGGACGAACGGGCAGTTGTTTAAAAATGAGATTACTGATCCGATATTGAGAACGGCAAAAGCCCGATACAAAGGATAAAATCCGGCAAATAATAAACATATAAGACCCGGCGGAAGTACAAGACGGAAAGCAAGGATCGGAAAATGGTAAAAAAAGACGTCGGAAGTCCGAAAGAGAAAAACAAATACCGACGGAAGTGCAAAAAAATACGAAAGCAAAAGCAAAATGATCATATAAAACAAATATCCCGCCTTGCCGTCGCGGACAACCCTCAACCTGCAGCTAACAGGGTGGGTAACTAGCCGACGTTCGTTGTCTTCCACTGTGGATATGATCCGATTTGCTTCATCACAGCAAGAGGCCTGACATTGATTGCCGGACATCGTTCCCTTTAAGGTAATGTGGTTGACGCATATGATCCGCTAACGAACAAGGCAGGAAGATGTTTGTTTATATATAGTCTGTCTCTTATACACATCTCCGAGCCCACGAGACTAGGCATGATCTC
>ENA-OZZQ01000049-OZZQ01000049.1-human-gut-metagenome-genome-assembly--contig:-NODE-49-length-62984-cov-16.982409_pt1 | contig 62984 bp, 49 predicted proteins | sample MGYA00243647_ERZ654151 | MGnify/ENA primary metagenome ERZ654151 (study PRJEB26926, sample SAMN06165154) | human gut metagenome | biome: ENVO:00009003; feature: ENVO:2100002; material: ENVO:00002003... | reverse complement strand
AGATCATGCCTAGTCTCGTGGGCTCGGAGATGTGTATAAGAGACAGCGCATCTTCAGCGTTGTGTTTTTCCGTGTTTAAAGATCAGGAATAAAGTATGCAGGCTTTTTTTACTATTTCCAGGAATTCTGCTTTAAATGGATCCTCACGCACGCATGAAAGCTGAGACAGGCGAGAAATTACGTTTTCGAAATCGGCGTTTCCTTTAAATTCCGAATTTCTGAGGAGCAACCCGTATTCCACGACGCATCCGATAAATATGCAGTCTTCGTCGGGGTTTGCGGAATAATCGTAAGTGGTGAAGGTTTCGGCAATGTTTTTATTTTCGTTTGATTCAGGATGTTTGTATTTTATTTCGACTGTTGCTATATTTCCCGCGGCGTTATCTTTGATTTTGATTTCGTAAACGGCGGTTACGGTGTGCCCTGAGCCTATTTCGCCGGCGTCTTTATTTTCGTCGTAGAACTCGTCCTGTGAGAGCATTTTGCTTTCGTAGCCGATAAGCCTGTACTTTTCGACAGTTTCCGGATTGAAGATTACGCCTGCTTTTGCGTCTTTTGCTACCACATTAAAGGTACCGTTGAGTTCTTCGACGAGCACTTTGCGTGCTTCGGCTACGCTGTCGAGATAAGCGTAATTTCCGTTGCCGCTTTCCGCGAGGGTCTTCATTATGGAGTCGTTGGTGTTGAACATTCCTACTCCGAGTACGGTAAGGTAGATACCACTTTGTCTTTTTTCGGATATGAAATTTTTGAGTTGGTTTTTGTCGCTTATTCCGACGTTGAAATCTCCGTCAGTAGCAAGAATGACGCGGTTGTTCCCGCCTTGGATGAAGTATTTTTCCGCTTCGGCGTAGGCGAGCTGTATACCGCCCGAGCCGTTAGTTGTACCTGAGGCAGAAAGATCCTGAAGGACGTTTGCGATTTTGGTTTTTTCCGTACCTCTGGCGCCGCTGAGGGCTACTCTGCAATTGCTTGCATAGGTCACTATAGACACATAATCATTATCGCCGAGGTTATCGAGGAGCATGGTGAAGGCCTGCTGTATAAGCCCCAGTCTGTCTTCTCCGAACATTGAACCGGAAATATCTATCAAAAATATGATGTTATTTTGTATGTCGGAAGCGAAAGAGATCTCTTCTGCTGCAATGCCTATCGTAAAAAGCTTGTTTTCTTCATTCCACGGACAATCGAAAACGCTTCCCGATAATGCAAGAGCATCTTCGCCGGAAGGACGCGCATAGTTATAATTGAAGTAATTTACATATTCTTCAAGTCTTACCGAGTTTGCGTTGGTTGTCAGACCTTGGCTGATTTCTCTGCGCATCAGCGAATAGGATGCCGTATTTCTGTCGAGAGAGAAGTAAGAAGAGGTTTCTTCTGCCGTGGAAACGAAATCGTTTTCACTTATGCCGTCATACTGATAGTTGGGGGAAAAACCTGAGTCCGATTCCGATATTCCGGAATTATAATAATGATCCGATAAGGACGAGGGGCTGCAACTGCAAAGTATCAGTAAAGAAGCAAGAGTCAGAATAAAAACGGAAAGCAAGTGTTTCATGGTATATTCTCCTTTTAGTTGATTGTATTGTATCAACATCGGTTTTACTTACATTGTCCCATACATCAGAAGATCATTCAGAATACTTCTGACATTTTCACGGGTAGCGGGATTACTTTGCGTAAAGGCGTAGTAGTGAGTCGAATCCGATTTGTAAAAAGCGGACGCAAGATATTCGCCGTGGTCGAGGTAGTCGAGATTTTCGATGAAAACGGGTTTATCGGTGTCGGAAATATATTCAAAATATTCGGTTTTCAGCTCTTCGTTGACATAATCGTTATCTTCGGCAAAGAGGGTTATTTCCACAATGCCGTCTGAAGTGGAAATACCGAGCACAGCTTTGACACAAACGATTTTTCCCGTGGTTTTAAGAGAAAAGGCGTAGTATTTTTCGCTGACGAGCGTTTTGCCGTCGTTATTGTCCAGGTTGCCCAAATCGGAAAGATTTAAAATATCCTTAGCAAAAGAACTGTTTATTTGCCTGTAACTGATATTTGTCATGTTGTAAATACAGACATTCTGCCGGTTGGCGACAGGCAGAAGCAAGGTGATCGTTCCTGCAGTCACGCAAAGAAGAAAACAGCATATAAAAGCAAAAGCGACTGTTCTTTTTCTGTTTTTTATGTGGACGGAAGGCACGAGATCATGAGCTTTTTTTGTAAGATGCACCTGCGGAGGGACGGATTGAGCGTAATTGTCAAATAACTGACTTATTATATCTGTTTTTTCTTTCATGGTCGACATCCTTTAAAATTATTGTCAGCAGAATCATTTAAGCGGTTTTTCATTTTTTCTTCGGCCTGAACAATCATGCGTTGTACGGCGGACTTAGACTTCCCGACACTCTTCGCGCTTTCCCGCACGGAATAATCCATAAAATATTTTTCATAGATCAGACGTCTTTCGAGAGGCAAAAGAGAGGAGAGCGCATCTTTGAGCACGATGTTGTCGGAGGTAACCTGAGCTATGTCAAAACAAGAGGAGATGTCGCAGAAGTCCTCGATATTGTACTGAGAAAAACGATTTTCGCGTTTCAGAGTATTTAGAGCCACGTTTTGTACGATTTTGCATATCCAGGCATAGCCGTTAGTGCCCGTTCTGAATAGACCTGCTTTTCTGAGTATACGAACAAAGCTGTCCTGAACAACTTCTTCGGCAAGAGCACGGTTTTTGACTATTGCGTAAGCCACGGAAAGCATTCTGCCCGAAACAAGTCGGGCAAGACTGTCGAGAGCATCATGATCGCCGTGAGCAATACGGGAAATATATAAATTTATATTCTTTTTATCGTTATCGGTCATAAATACAATTATACAGATAAAAATCCGAATTGACAACCTTATGCTATATTGGAATTTTCTGAGAAAGCCGCAATACGTAACTGAATTATGTATCGTCCGGCACAGTTTTAACACTGCGTGAAATGGATTTGTCCCGCAAAAAAGTAAAGAACAACTAAATAAATCGGATAATTAAGATCTGAAGAAAAGCTGAATGAGAAACAGCCGAAACCGGGACAGAAATGTCAGTGTACATTAACGAACTCGTAAGAAAATGAAAGAAGGAGATTTTATCGCGCCGCGGCAAGCGTAAGTTCGGCGGAAATGATCGGAACGTGTGGCGAAGGGCAGAGGAAGGTAAAACGGATTGATCAGAGAAAAATACGTGTCCCGAGAATTTAATCGGGTATCAGATTATAAAATCAGTCGTACAGGTTTTAAATAAGGGCGTTTATAAAAAGAAAGCTGTTTTTGATTTAAACGCATAATTATTTTTGACCATAAAGAAAAATGCAAGATAAACGGTTTTTCGGATCACAATGTAAAGCCGAAATGGCTTCTGAATCAAAAAGAAAAGCGCAAGATAAACGGTTTTTTGAATTACAAGTCAATCTGAAAAGGTGTGTATTGAAAAGCCGACAGAAAAATTTACGGAAATGAGAACGTAGAGTTTAATTTTTATCAGTATTGAACGATGGATTGAAGCTATGCAAGGTATAAAATCGATATAGGGTTGACGAACGATTTCAGCGCGGACTTATTCAGATAATCCGGCAACACTGAAGAGCCGCTTTTTAGACGGAAGCAAAAAACAGGGAACCGTAAATTTTTTTGCCGTGTTTTCGTCGGGTATCGTATTTTCGGTCGGTGATCACAGGCAGGAGCCGAGAAGTGAAGCTGAAAGACGTTCGTTTCGGAGAGTACGGAGAAAGAAGGGATGATGGCCGGCATAGGGTAATGAATTAAAGTCGGCAAAGGTTTACAGTTTTGATGCAGGTGTATCGTAGCACACGGTTTGAGGGTAAGTATAAAGAGCGGATGTAAAAATATCGGGTCTGATCCGGTTCGGAAGATGAAAATATCCCATACAAGATCAGTTTATACGGAAACAAAATAAGGACAGGAGCCATAACCGTATTTTTTGATACGGATTCCGACTTGTTTTATTTATCGGAGTTATTGCAGGACGGAACATGAAGCAGGTAAAACAAGTTTTTTATATGATTAATGATTCCGATGGTATATCATATCATTTTTTCATAAAAATTTCTCTGTGGTAAGCGAGGTATTTTTTAGTATCCTCGTCAATTTTTATTTTCATATCATCATTGATATTAAGTTTTATTTTATCTTCGTCGGTGATTTTTTCATTTATCATAATTGTTCCGTCGTCCCGAAACGTGATTAAAAACCTGTCAAACAATGCGTTATGACTCGGGCACAATAATAAAATGTTATGTAAGTCGCCTTTTTCATGAGGAGTAGAGCAAGCCCATGGTTTTATATGACTTGCCGTCAGAAGCGACGGAATTTTTAAGCCGCATATGGCGCATATTCCGTTGTATTTGCGAATAGCTGCTTTTCTGATTTTTCCCTGGTTTTGTCTGACAGACAAAACAGCTTTTCTTTCTTTGCTGTCGAGATTGTCTGTTCCGTTATAAAGTCGGGTCAGAGGATAAAGATCAGCCGTATCACTCAATCTGTTTTTGACGGAGTTTTTATTGGCGGGTAAAAACTCTTCGATAGCTGAAAGCATTTCATTTTTTAAAATCCAATAGAAAACGGGAGGTTTTAAAGAATAATTATCTTCGCCGTCAAAAACTATATTCCACCATCTGATTTGGTTATTTTCCCTGAGAGGGGGATTTTTGAATTGAAATTTATCATATATTTTATGGCCTGCGGTTCCTATCAGTTTATTTAAAATTATGAAATGATTGATGCCGAGGATTTCAGCTATACATTTAGCGTTGAGTTTATGATTTTCAACGCAATAAAGGACTTTAATTACATCCCAAAACTGATCCGTCATAAGATCGGAATGAAATATTGTCAGCCAATCATTTTTGGACAGGGCATTAAAATGATAATAAATATTTTCCATGGAATTTTCTTAGAGAGATGATTGTTTCATGAGGTGCGGGCTGTTTTTTACAATATAAGCAGCAGTGCATATAAAAAACCTTGCTGAAGCTACTGTGTTCAACAAGGTCTTGTCTGGCGGAGCTTGTGTAACGTAAATCGAATATTCTAATTTAAAGGATAAACTCAACATATCGATTGTGTGGATGCTGTTACATAATTTTATGGACACAATGTGTTTCTGTCATAATGATTCGAAAACGAAACTAAAAAACACCTTTACCATTAAATTAAGAATTAGGCAATCTGAGACCCTCAAAACGCTTGCATAACTACACTCATAGTAAAAATGTTTAATTCATGCAATCGCATATCTACCTTGGATAATTTTTTACGCTTATTATTGCTCTGATAACAGGCATAAATAACTGCTTTCATAGTCATCTCATTCTATCATATTTGAAACTTGAGCCATAAATTCATCGAAACTAATATAAGGAACTTCACATAATTCACAAATATTGGGAATTTGTGCTGAATTTGGTTTAAATGATTCTACTGTAACGACCGTAGCTCCGATTGCTTTTGCCTTTGCTACTAAATACGCATCCGCGGAGGGTCTATTAGATAAAATATTTTTCAAATGAATGGATTCTTGCAACTTTCTATTTTGAAAAATGGTTCTTATGATTAAAGATTCAGCATTCGTTGGATTCAGAAACATATTTTTATGTTTTTCGATCCACTGCATATTTTGTCCATCGGGCACAAAATGTTTTTTTAACTCATTGTAACACTCATCGACCGATAGAATATTCTGTCCAATAAGTACTTCAAGTTTATCCCAAACCTTAACAAAATAAGCTCCCTGCTTGGGAAAATGATCCAAAAGTTTTCGTATTACACATGTATCCAATAAGAAAATCATTATTTCATCCCCCTAAAAAATGCTGATTCTAACTTGGGGAGATTCTCAATTTTGCTACCCAACATTTCACCTGCACGATATGAATCAATTTTACCAGAAAAATATTGATTAAATACAGCACCAGTATATTGATATCCTAAATATGCAAGTTTTGTAAAATAATGATTTCCTCCAGAATTTTTTTGCCCATTTCCAGCAACCTTCGTGCGTATTGCATCACCATAAAAGTATTCTTTTAAGACATTATAATCATCTGCAGTTATATATCTTAAAGAATACAATTTATACATTACCGCCTCTTTGCTTACCGAATACGTTCTCGCTAAATCAGCAATAAGGGTGTCGGTTATAGACTTCCCTCTAATTTCTGCTTTAAAATCGTCAGTTGGAATTAGAAACTCATTTGCAAACGAGTCACAATCCTTTTCTGTTAATGTTTGATCCGCATCTAGGTAACTATAAAAGTCATCCCTAATTATTTCTGCTCCACCTGTTTTTGAAATTAGATGATAAAGTTCATGAAACAAAGTAAAACTCTGTCTTGCAAAAGACATGGCGTTATTGATTATTATAATAGGAAACTCGTTGTCATATAGGCAAAGTCCTGAAACAGAATTATCTCCAAACGAATCCTTAAAAACATAGATACCTTGTTCATAGAATTTTTCTCGAAAATATTCAAAAACCACCTTATCACTTTTTCGCTGTTTCTGTGCTTTAATCGGAAAGGATAAGCGATTTCTAATATATTCTGCCAAATCAACAATGCCGATAGGAAAGTTTTCTCCCTCTGATAAAATACAGTATCGATCACCGTATATTTCTCGTAAGTATATTTGATATGCCTGCGCCTTTTCAAATTGCTTGATGATGTGTTTACTGAATGAAGAGATTACGCTATTGGGAAGAGTACGAAGTTCTCCATTAATTTCAGGCAGGGTGGGTGGAGCAGGGAAAAAGAATAATGCGCTCGGCTTTTGAAACAAGTCGCTTATTTTTTTTAGCATAGCATATGTTGGGAACTCTTCGTTTCGTTCCCACCTTTCATAGCGCTGTGTGTCTATCCCTATTGCTTGTGCCGCGACTTCTGTCGACATATTATAATGCTCGCGCGCCCATTGAATAATCGCGCCATTTACACCTGTTAAAGCTTCTGCCATATTATTCCTTTCCTTTTCTTAAATTACTCTGATAATAGAATTAATTATCCGTAATGTCCATTTCCATTAACCCTCTTTACTTATACGTTTTAATAAATTTGTATAAATTCTCTCATACATTTCTCGCTATCTCCTTTCCATACCACAAATTTGGCGATGTTGTTGAATTGTAGGCAGACTCAAATATGCGGTAAAGCTTGCCATATGTCAATCTCTCCTCGATTATAGTCTTTATCTCACTTGTTTGCAATGGAATAATTTTCATCCCATCAATAGAACGAGTTCCATCTGCTGAATAGTATGGCATCAACTTTCTCATACGAAAGTCAGATATCACGTTAATATGCAGATAGGTAGTCGTAAACAAACAATAAGCATGTTCATCGGCATGAGATAATAGGTATTCGCCTAAATGTCTTGAGACTGGCTCCATTTCCATACGGCGCTGATTTGTACTGTTTGCAAGAGTTGCTTCTAAAAGAAGAGTATGAGCCGGATAGTCTTCTGTCGCCTCATATTTATAAGTTATATCTTCATGTCCGCCTGCCGCATGAGTAACAGGAAGTAGATCGGCATCAAGTGATAAATTCATATAGTCAAGGATCTTTCCTTTCCGACCGGAAATCTTATACCACGCTATTGCCAGTACATACTCAAAAATAGTGGGTATGTCGGCATTGTTTGTAACCATGGACTGAATGTCCCCGTCACGTCTGTCTTCAAATGCCGTCATGAGAGCGATAATATTTTCATCGGTAAATTTGTTATCAATCATTGCGTTAAATCTTTCATAGCGTTCTCTGTCAACAAAGGCTTGTACATCATACAGATTGCGTACTTGAACGCCATAAAGTTCTTCCACTTTTGCAAAAATTTGGTTTTCAGTTATATGGATACCTACAATCTCATTTAGTGATATATTGGCAGACAGATTTTCATCGAAAGCATAGGCTAAGGTTGTCAGATTTCTCTCGACTATTTGAAAGAAACAATTCGGAATTATATCAAATTTAACTTTATTATTTTGGAATAGCAAGGTATCGGTCGTTTTGAAATAACGACGATTGAGGTCGAAGTAATCCGACAGCGTACTCTTTGCTTTAAACAAATGCATTAATTTGAAAAATTCAGTTTTGAATTCTGCCTCATTAGAGCAATGAAATATCTGAGCATGGGCGTTTATGGTGGCAAATCCTTCTTTACTTACCTTGCTCGTTAACGATGTATTGAATAAATATTGTTTCCAAAAATTTGAGCTCTTACCGCTGACCGATTTTACCGCATTGAATAAATTTATTGCTGACTCATCAGAACACGTAGAAACAACCTCTTGTAACGCCCTATATAATCTGAAATACGGCTTATCGTAAGTCCGGCTTTTTCGATTCATGCCTATTTCAGTAATGATACTCTCAGTAACGTCGTTCCTAAGAAGTATATCAAGCGCTTCCTTATAGTTAGACATATTCATAAGGACGGTGATTAGCGTTTCGTCAATGGTGCCGTTTCCGCTACGAATTCTTTCTATACTGTCAAGGATTTCAAGTGTCTTTGATTCATTGATAGCTAACGGAACGAGATAGGTAAATTCATCGAAAGATAGTTCGCCTAAACGGTTTAGTGCCATTGTCAAAACAATATATGGACGCACATATCCGTTATCAATAGGAGAATAGACTTTAAGAAGTTGCTTCAGGTATAGAAAACTGTCTGCAGGAATTTGAAGCAAATTGTTGGTATTGAAATCTGCAGTCAAAGCGACTTGCAATAATGAGCTACCGGCCTCAGTAAGTCTGCGTTCATTGTCAATAAGGCCGAGATCTACAAGCCCGGAGGTTTTTTCCCGTGCATCTTTTGCTTTGCGCGGAGCATCACCTTCAATAAAATCGTTTTCCTTGAGGTGATTATAATATTGCTCTTGCAACGGTTCATTTTCAGACCATTGCTGATTTGCAAAATCGGGATTTCCCCAAAAATCTTGCAAAAGTTCAAGTTGTTTTTCGATCTTTCTATTAAATTCGACCATTCGGAAGCTTGTAGTCCCAAGTGACCAACAATAACTTTTATACGCAGGCATTATAGTCCTCCTATCAATAATTCACAATCAGTACTTCTTCTGCTTTAGAAGTTTTGTCTTTGGTCTGATAATTTGAATTTGCATAATTAAAGTCAAGGTAAATCACCCTATAACGTCCTATATTTCTATCAATCCAATCGAGAAGTATCTTATTTTCCTTTCCCTTTGAATACAAGACATTGGAAAGGGCAAATTTTATTCCTCGTTCATTCAAATTATCAAGATAGGCAAGTAATTCTTTTTCAAGCGTTTCATTCCAGCCATCCTGTTCATTATACGTAGCGCAAGTAATCAAGTAAGGGGGATCGGCATAAACAAATGTGTTTTTGTCCCATTCATCATTCGGAAGTTCTCTGAAATCATAGCTTAAAAAACTATAATCACCACTTTTTAAGCGGTCTATGAACGCGGATAACTTTTCCCGCATTTTTTTATTAAAATCGCGTTTCCCAACTGGGAGATTAAATTCTCCTTTACGGTTAAAACGTATTTGATTATTAAAAGCATAGACAATCAGAACGTAGAGTGTAACGTAGTAATTGTATTCAAGATTGGTATGGTGATTAAAATCATCTCTTAATTTAAGGTAACGGGACGCATTATATTCAGCTAAGCCTTCTGAACTGTTGCAACCATAGTAGCCATATCCATATTTTTCAGTATCAGAAAGACCGTATTTTTCAATAATTGTATCAATTGTTTCAAACGTTATTTGCTTGTCGAGATTTTTAAACGTGCCAAACATATATCGAAGGAGCTCGTTATTATCGTTGAAAACAACACGATTGCATGGGACATTGATTCCAACATTCCCGCCGCCGCAAAACAAATCAACAAACCTATCTATATCCTGAGGGAAATGGGGAAGTATCTGCGGCAAAAGCTTGTATTTTCCTCCAGTATAATTGAGTGGTGATTGTATAAGTTCTTTTTGCTTATAATCATAACACTCACACAAGAATAAGCGCTCCTCGTTTCCCGTGATGTTTGATTTACCGGCACTAAACGCTTTGTAGCTTTCAGAAAAGACCTTTACGCGCCCTTTGCGAGATAGAATTCGCATAATATCTGCATCGGTGATTTTAGCGTTAGAACGATCATTTCCTTTTGTTGCCATATTGTTGTAAGAAAGTAAAATATACTTTGCCTTAATATGTGCAACAAGGGCTTCAAATGCTTGCGCCGCGTTTGAAGTACAATAATCACTTTTCAATTTTGAACGATCCATCTTTAGAGCAACACCGGAGACCTTTGGTTTCTCCCATCTGGCAACATTTTCAAGCAGATGATAGGAATCACAATATTGTCTTGAATTGTAAGGCGGATCAATGTACACCAAATCAGCTTCAATGCGTTTTACTAATTCGTTTGCATCCTCATTGTAGCATTGATTATTGTCATTATTATCATTGCTTGCTAATGGAACAGCCAATTCAAGATGACGACTGAATTCTGCATTTCGTATATAAGCATCGTAATGACCACAAGTATTTGCAATTTTATCCATTGCATAAAGAAGTGCAGTAATTAAAATCGCCCTTTCTCTATCATTAATTTGATTGTTCTTATATTGATTTTCTATATCTTCTCTAATGAAGCCAATTTTGCGACAGTCTGCAGCAGAAAAAAACGTGTTAGAAAAATTTTCCGACATGTAATTATCTTCATCCGGTTGTACAGTGTTATAAAAACAAATTAAATCAATAATTTTTTCGTTATCGTATTTTTGCGCGCCGAACCATGCAACGTGGCAAATATAATTAAAATAAAGCAAGTCATTAGTAATCAGTTTCTTATCTGAAAAAGCTGATGCCACAGAACCAGTTCCAGCGAAAATATCGGCGACAGTATTTATCGCGCTACATTCGTTATTTACCGTAGCTTTGATAAAGTCCAGCAATTTATACTTGTTACCAAGATACCGTCTGTTATTGATTTGAGTTGTTTTATGAGCAGGTGCCGAAGCCACATCATTAGCTGTCGACATTTCTTTTAATACCATTTTGAGCTGTGAAATTGTGTCTTCATTCCAAACATACCGTCCAGTAGAAGTTGTAGGTACATCAATCAGGTGATGTTTTAATAGATAGTAAAATGTAGAGCGACTGATATTAAGTTCTTTTAGAATCTCATTAGATGATAATACAAAAGGCATAAAATCTCTCCTTATATGCAACTTATGCGCACTACTTTTTAGACATTATACCATATATTTTGTATTTTTTCAAGAATATGTAACCTCTAAAAGATAAATAATGGATGCTAATTGCCTTCCGCATCAGAGACAGAAACAATTTTGATTTTAACTAATTGGCACTACGGCGTGTGCTTGTCATAGACAAGTGGGCTCGGCTACGCCTCGCTCAGACAAGCACACGCCGCTACAAAATAATAAGGCTGAACGGAAAGCGAGAGCGAAGCGGAGTCGCCCGCTGAACCGCTTGGGCGAACTTCCGCTTTTTCGCTCTCTCGTATTTTTCCGTATATATTGCCTTATTGTATTTTTCAGTCGTAATGCTATTTACGCAACCTCCGAACATTGCTTTTTCGGTGGCGCAGGTTAGCATAGTTCATCGCATAAGTCAACGGTCGTAAAATCGTCGCTGAAAACACCAATATAACGAACTTACAGCCAAGTAAGGTATTTCCCTTGCTTGGCGTTTTTCTGTCCTAAAAGCCTTATAACGACTTATATGCAACGATTTTACTTTTTTCCGCTGACTTATGCAAACGTTACAAGAAAAAGAGTAATTGTTACCGTCCTATGCTCCTTCGCCCGTTGCCCGAAAAAGGCAATAAACGTTCGGAGGAATAGAAAATGGAAATGTTGGTAACAAAGTTTTCAAAAGGTAAGTATCGCAACGAAGGAGCGTTGTTTGCAGAGCCTATCTCTGCCGGCAATGTCAAACTCATGGGAGAGATGATTGCATTGCAGGCGCTTCGTACCGTCAAAAAGTACGATATGAAGGTAGCAGACAGGCTGTATATCGGTCTCATCAAGGATTTACATCACATGAACGAGAAAGACTATACCGTATCGGACGGATACGACGTTGCTCAAACTGCAAGTTGTTTCCTTTGGCAATTTGCAGGTAGAAAGGTATCCGAAATTTACGGCAAAGACAAACGTGGTAAAGAGATTACAATAAAACTCGCTTGCTATCGAGAGGTGGACAGATTTATCGACACATTGCGTAACCGAACCGGCAGACACGGAATCATCGAATACATAGACCTTACCGATTACAAGGCATTGCCTATGGATCCCGTAAACTGCTTTGAACAGGAACAGACGGATTATACAAAATACGACGCACTGGTTGAAGCATTGCAACTCTCCGCATTGGAGCTTGCAATTCTGAACTGCTACATGAACGGAATGCAACAATCCGCAGTATGCGCAGAGCTGGGTATCGGACGAGGAACCATCAATCACAGAAAAGCAAGTATACGGAATCGTTACTATTCGCTTTACGGTCAATATTGATTTGTCGTTTAAATACACAAAATCTTAAAGGCAGTTGCTTGATTGCGACTGCCTTATTTTTTTGTTTTAGCCATGGACTTCTACCGATTTCGTGGCTACTAAATAGAAACTATTATTTTTCAAAGTGGCAAAAAACTTGCCTGTTTGGCTTGTAAGATAAAGAAAAATTTTTAAAACAGGAAATTAGGTGTCCGGTTTGGCTGATATGGTGTGGATAACTTTGCAAAGAAAATTTCGTGAAGTCGCAATAAGCTTGCGAGTTTGCGGGATATAAAAGAAAAAAACAAAACAAGGAGGTAACGCCTATTGAACAAAGAAACGATCAAGGTAGTAAACATCGGAAAGCCGGATATCGAGGCGATGAGCGGAAGCGAACAGAATACTTTCTTTGCAACGCTTTTAAGCCGACTATCTTCTCTTTCCAAACAGCAGCGAGCGGAGTTATCCGTTCAAAGGAGGTAGCTATGCCGTACAGAAGCGCAAAAGTATACAATGACGGAAGTCACTACATAGCAATCCCTCAAACAAACAATTCAACCAAACGAAAGAAAAGCCCGGCAAAGACGGTCTGCACGGGTAAGAAATTGCAGACAGCAAAGAATAAGACCGAAAAAACGGCTACGGAGATTCTCACTCCCAAGGAAAGATTTGAGAAGATTTACAGAGAAAGCAACGGCAAAAGAAAAGCCGAAAAGATAGAGATATTGTCACAAGAACTAAGAAATAATTTCGAGACGGAAGAACAGACAAGAGAGTTTATAGAGAGGAACATAGAACGGTTACGGCGAAATAAGATCGTCCGAAAGACAAGGCTTGCAAGGAAAATTAACCTTAACGAATGGAACTTCTTTTGTACATTTACTTACTCCGACGAAAAGCATACGGAAGACAGTTTCAGAAAAGGACTAAGCGAAGTATTGAAACGGATGGTACACAGAAAAGGCTGGAAATACATCGGAGTGTGGGAACGCGGCGGAGAGACGAACAGACTGCACTTTCACGGTATATTCTACATCCCCGAAAACGGTATGCCGGGAAAGCTTGAAGAAAAGAAAGATTACAGTTTCGGTTCCCGTAAACGGCAGATGATTATGCAAAACACATACTTTAACGATAAATTCGGAGGGAACGACTTCAACGAATTAAGCGTCAGACGGGAGATAACGGACTCGGCAAGATACCTGATGAAGTACATAGAAAAGAGCGGCGAAAAACTGATCTATTCGAGGAACATACCGACATATTTCAGATCGGACATAATGGACGAAGACGTTCTCTGTACCATAGGTCAGGAAGATAAAAAACTGTTGCTTTCGGATGACTTCAACTGTTGGGATGAGGGTTGCCTTATCGGTAAAGTCAGTCCCGAAGTAATACGAGATGTGCCGAAGTGCAATTAACCATTGTCTTTCTTCCGTAGGAGCTTAAACGAAAAAGGTTTTGCCGTCAAGGGTAAAGTGAATTGCTCCGCAACCCCTGACGGCAAACAAAATACCCCAAACAAAAAGCAGTTAACCCTTTTCCGTTTGTTCCGCTCCCGTCGAAAGACAAATCAAAAACAAAAATAATAAGGAGGTATAACACAAGTGCAGACAGCAGTGATATATGCCAGATACAGTTCGGATAACCAAACCGAGCAGTCTATCGAAGGGCAGCTCAGAGTGTGCAACGAGTATGCAAAAAGTCACGATATAACGGTAGTAAAAACATATATCGACCGTGCCATGACGGGTACTAACGATAACCGTCCGGATTTTCAAAAGATGATCAAGGACAGTAATCGTAAAGAGTGGGAACTGGTACTCGTTTACAAATTAGACAGATTCAGCCGTAATAAGTACGAAATGGCGGTACACAAGAAAACGCTCAAAGACAACGGTGTGAGAGTTATATCCGCAACGGAGTATATTCCCGATTCGCCGGAAGCGATCATCTTGGAAAGTATGCTCGAAGGGTCTGAGCATCTAAATGGACACAATCAAATGAAAGGCAGAATGAAAGCAGCCTGAATCAATGCGAAAACGCGTCGGATAGTTCATCCGACGCGTTTTTATAATGGAACGAGATCCGATGTTAAACTATTTTTAATTGCTCATCACAAAGTAAACAATTCTCATCCCTACCATTGCTTTATTGCATTGTATGTGATATAATAAGAAATGCAAAATCTCAAAGAATATAACACAAGGGGAAATCCGATGAAAGGTTCTGAATGCAGATTGATCGAATATATGGAAGGGGCAAAGAAGAGATTTATTATTCCCGTTTATCAGCGCAACTATGATTGGAAAACGGAGAACTGCAAACAGCTCTACGATGACCTTGTAAAAGTCATTAAAAACAATCGGCGCAGCCACTTCTTTGGCAGCATCGTATCCGTTCACGAACCTTCAGGAAGATATATCGAACTGCTTGTCATAGACGGCCAGCAGCGTCTGACGACGATCTCCCTGTTGTTTTTGGCGATGTATAATCTCATTTCGACCGGTGCCGTGGTTCCCAAAGACGAGACCCTCGGCGCACAGATATATGAAGATTTCTTGGTCGATAAATATCAGCCGGCGGAAAAGCGAATTAAACTGAAGCCGGTCAAGAATGATCGCAATGCCTTTCAGAAATTATTTGGAGAAGAGAGAAGTCACATTAAGGACTCCAATCTAACGGCAAACTATAATTATTTCTATACGAGAATACAAAAGCAGGAGATCGCCATCGATGAATTGTTCGACGCTATTTGTAAACTTGAGATCATAAGCATTGAGCTGAACGGCGACGATAACGCTCAACTCATTTTTGAAAGCCTCAACTCTACCGGGCTTGACTTGAGCGAAGGTGATAAAATAAGGAACTTCATCCTGATGGGTTTGCCGAAAGAGCTTCAGGATAGCTATTACGAGGAGTACTGGAATAAAATCGAAGAGTGCACAAAGTATGACGTCAGCTCTTTTGTGCGGGATTATCTCAGCATCAAGCAGCAGTCTATTCCCTCACAGAGAAGAATATACATTGAGTTTAAGGAATACGTCGAGATCTCCAATATCCAAACGGAAATACTACTGAAAGAGCTGCTGGCATACGCTCGGCGTTATCAGATCTTATTGGAGGGAGGAACGCAAAGCAGGCAATTAAATGCCTGTATCTATCGGTTAAACAGGCTTGAAACGACCGTTACAAGGCCCTTCTTTCTTGAAGTGCTGCGCCTATATGACGAAAATAAATTGGACATTGCGCAGGTGTCGGACATATTCTTAACGACGGAAAATTATCTTTTCCGCAGAACGATCTGCGATATCCCGACCAACGCTCTGAATAAAATTTTCCTTGCCCTTCATCGGGAAGTCGTGCGCTATGACGGAACGGAAAATGACTATGTCACAAAGGTAAAATATGCTTTGCTTGCGAAGAAAGACAGGGCTCGTTTCCCGAATGACGACGAGTTCGCAAAAGCATTTGCAGAGCGTCAGGTCTACCTGATGAATAGCAAAAATAAAGTTTATATCTTAGAGCGGCTGGAAAACTTTGGTACCGCCGAAGATAAGGACATATACAGGCATTGTGACGAAGGGATATATTCTATTGAGCACATTATGCCGCAGCACCTGACCCCTGCATGGAAAAACGAATTGGGTGCAGATCACGAAAAGCTCCATGAAATTTGGCTGCACCGCATTGCCAATCTTACGCTGACCGCCTACAACTCAAAATACAGCAACAGCTCTTTTTCGGAAAAGAAAAAAATGCCCAACGGCTTTGAGGAAAGCGGCATCCGGATGAATACATATATTGCCGCGAAAGAGCATTGGACTCTTAAAGAGCTGGAAGAGCGCAGCGAGTATTTGGTCGGCCGAGCCTTGAAGATATGGGCAATGCCGGAAACCGCTTTCCAACCAAAGGAAAAGCAATTGGATTCCTATACGCTTGAAGATGAAGATGAATTGAGCGGAAGAATTATCGTTCGATACAGTTACAAGAATACCGAACGGGCAGTTTCAAGTTGGGTAGAGATGTATCAAAGCGTTCTTCAAGTGCTTTATGCCGAGGATAAGACCATCATTACAAAACTTGCGATGTCATCCTCGGAAGTTCATTTCAGTATGGATCGATCTGCCTTTTCTAAATATGCCGAGATCGCCGACGGCATTTATGTGTGGACAAACAACAATACGCAAAGCAAGCTCGCCGTATTAAACAGAGTTTTCAAATTGTATGGAATAGATCCTGCAGACTTAGTGTTTTACCTCCGCGATGATAACGAGAGCCCCGATGAGGAGGCTGGCACGAGATATGAGCTGCGCAGAAGATATTGGGCATACGCGTTGGATATCATCAAGCAGACACTCGGTGAAGATGCCCCATTCTCTAAAGCCAATCCTACAAAAGAGAATTGGATAAACGGGTACTTCGGTGTGGCGGGGATCCATTTGTGCTGCATAGCTAATTATGACTCTGCGCGCGTTGAAATATATTTCGGCAAAGCCGACAAAGAGGAGAATAAAAAGGCATTTGATGCGCTGATTATACATAAAAGTGAGATCGAATCGGCTCTTGAAAGACCGCTCATTTGGGATAGAAGCGATGATAGCAAGGCGTCCAAGGTGTATTGTCAGTTGGACAATGTCAGCATCGAAAACGAAGTCGATTGGTTCCAGATGGCACATTTCCATGCGGAATGGAGTAAAAAGTTCTACGAGATTATCGTGCCGTATATCGGAGAATAAAAGCGAAACGATACAGTTGAAAAATGGAGGCGGGTTGAGCCGTGGATACAAAGAAGCTTGACGCATGGGCTGATTTACTGCTGGATACCGGAAAACGTAATAATCTAATCAATTTTAAGGATACGAGGGCATCAACAGTAGAGGTGTTGCTCCCGCCTTCCGATGAGCTTTTTAAGAAAGTGGATGGAGCAGCTTCATTTGAGGTTATTGACGCAAAAAATATCGAAGAAAATGAAAAGCAGGACAAATTCTCCGGACCGAAGCAACTGCGAATCGAATTGCCGGGTGAATCTAATGCCGCGCGCAAGAAATCTGCATTTTTGGCGAAGTACACTTCTAAAGTCAAGCATCAAAATCAAGTCCTTCTTTATAACGCAGCAACGAATCCGCTTACAGCCGTCAAGAACATAGGCAAAAAGGCACGCGCATTCATTGAAGAAACGGGTGTCAATGTTGCATATCTGGCGTTCGGTTTTATCCATTGGAAAGAGAGTGATTCCTCCAATGCTGATTTCCGCGCACCCGTTTTGCTCGTGCCGATCCGGTTGGAACAAGCGTCTGCAGTAGAGCCGTATTATATCAAATCGACGGAAGATGACATTATTGTCAATCCTACCTTCTCATACAAGATGGACACGGAATATGGAGTAAAACTCCCTGACTACCATGATGAGGGATTGAGCGCCTATCTTGAAAAGGTGCGGCGTCTCGTTACAAAGCTTCAATGGACGGTTTCATCGGAATGTAAGATCGGCATTTTCTCATTTCTTAAAATCAATATGTATCGAGACCTGAAGGACAATGCAAAGACGATCCTTGCAAATCCCAACGTCCGTCAGTTATTGGGAGAGCCGGTCGATATTCAATGCGAAGATAATCGAACAGCTTCCGTTGTTGCCGATCCTCTGATCGAGTTGCATAGCGTAGTCGATGCGGACTCCAGCCAAATCGACGCCATTGAAATGGCGAAGTCTGGGAAAAGTTTTGTCTTGCAAGGCCCTCCGGGAACGGGAAAAAGTCAAACGATCACAAACATCATTGCAGAGTGCCTCAGTGATGGGAAAAAGGTGCTGTTTGTTTCCGAGAAGTTGGCGGCACTCAATGTCGTTTACGATAAGCTGAAGAAGGCAGGGCTTGCCGAATTTTGCCTGCAACTTCACAGTCACAAGGCAAACAAAAAGGATGTCATTGCTGATATTTGCCATACGCTTCGAGCGGGGAAAAGTACGGTTTCTTCCAAGGCGGAAGACGAAATTGCCGCCAAGAAAAAAGCAGAGTACCAACTGGATGCCTATGCCGCTGAACTTCACGAGCAGCGCCCTGTAATAGAAAAGAGCTTATATGAGTTATACGATGCTTATGCCGCAGTTCGCTCCATGCCCGACGTCGAATATACCGTACCGCAGCTGTCTACGAAGGGGGAAGCATATCTGACGGAGGCAACATCCCTTTTAGAACAGTATGTGGACTATATCCCTTCTATCGGGTATGACTATAAAGCAAATCCGTGGTACGGATATATCAATCAGGACACATCGTATCAGTCAAAGACAAGAGTAAAGAGCGATTTTTCTGCTGTTTTGCAATTCTTGCAGACATTGTATCCCTTGCAGCAGGAAATTGCTGAAAAGTATCGCGTGCAGTGTGTAAGCATAGAAGACGCACGTGACTGGAACGCATTTTTTGGCTTTGCTGCGACTTCTAAGCTCATTACGCCCTCACTTTTGGATCGTTCGCATTTTGAGGAGACAAACGCTGCTTTACAGGACCTGCGAGAAAAAAGCGCACAGCTTCTTGTTGCACGCAGCGCATTGAATGCGGTGTTTGACAGCGATGTTTACAAGTTGGATGGGGCAGAATATCATAAGAAACTGACAAAACAGTTCGGCGGGATTTTTTCCAGACTTTTCAGTACTGAATACAAGCGGCTTATCGCAAATCTGCGCTTATGCAAAAAGGATGGGAAAAAGCTTTCTTATCATGAAGCCGTTGCGATAACAAAGCGGCTTGCAGATTTTCAAAAGAAAAGTGCAGAATATGCCGAATCTGAAGCCCCGATCAAATCATTTTGGGGCAAAGCCTATCAGGGGATAGAAACAGATTGGGATTATGTTGCCGAACAAATATCCGCATTGGAGAAGATGTTTTCCAAGCACCTTGCCTTCGGGGCATTGGTGCGGTTTGATGACTTCTTCCTGGAGAAGAATACATTTGCGGATTTCCATAGAAGGCTTGAGGAAGTATTTTCTGCCGGCGATGCCGAATCGCTTGAACGCACCCGTGAAGATTTCGACCCTGTAATTTTGAATATCTGCTCCGCGCCAAGCCCTCTTGTGGTAAAGCGACTGACTGGCTGCTTGGAAGAAGCAAACAAAATGGATAATTGGTGCCATTTTAGAAATTTGCTTTCCGACTTGAATGATAAGCAGGTCGTTCCATATATTGATGCTGCTATTAACAAAAAAGTGGAGCCGAGGCAAATCGTTGGTGCATTCCGAAAGCTGTTTTACTATCAGTGGATCGATTCAATCTTATCGGAAAGCCCGGTTCTTTCTACGTTTAATCGTATTTCTCAAGATAAAGCGATCTTGGCTTTTTCGGAGAAGGATATCGAGCAATTTGAAATCAATAAGGCAAAGATCCGCGCGGAGCTTTCTTCTATGCGTCCCTCGCTCGATATGGTCGCGCCCGGAAGCGCATTGGCAATCCTGCTCCGCGAAGGAGTAAAAAAGCGGAAGCAAAAAAGTATCCGTTCTTTGCTTATTGAAACGGGTGAACTCGTTCAGCGGATCAAGCCGTGTTTTCTGATGTCGCCGCTGAGCGTCAGTACGTTCCTTGCTCCTGAATCTGTTCACTTCGACGTCGTCATTTTTGATGAGGCTTCGCAAATTTTTCCGCAGGACGCAGTCGGTGCAATTTACCGCGCAAAGCAGCTGATCGTTGTCGGGGACTCCAAGCAGATGCCGCCCAGCAATTTCTTCACTGCCACGATGGAAGCGGAGAACAGCGATGAAGAAGCGGGGGATGTAACGGACTTTGAATCCGTCTTGGATTTGTGTTCGACCTCTATGCGGCAGCTCCGTCTGCGCTGGCATTACCGCAGCCGTTATGAGCAGCTCATCGCCTTTTCTAATAAAAATTTCTATGACAACAATCTGGTGACATTCCCGTCCTCAAAAGCAGATGCTTCTGGGATCGGCGTAGACTATTACCATGTGAATGGCACTTTCGATCGCATTTCTCACACCAACCGAAAGGAAGCGGAGTTTGTTGTTGATTTGATCTATCGGAACATTGAGAAATATCCGGATCGGAGTCTTGGAGTAGTCGCGTTCAGCGTTGCCCAACAAGATTTGATCGACCAGCTTCTCTCAGCTCGCAGGCAGCTTTCCCCCGACAAAGAGTTTTTCTTTAAGAATGATGGGAATGAGCCGTTCTTTATCAAGAATCTTGAGACGGTACAGGGCGATGAGCGCGATACGATCATTTTTAGTATTGCCTATGGTATTGATGCTCAGGGGCGGTTGCTGCATAATTTTGGCCCGCTGAACCGCGCGGGTGGCGAACGAAGGCTGAATGTTGCGGTGACCCGTGCGAAATGCAACGTTCAATTGGTCTCCTCCATGCGCTATACGGACATCGATTTGAAACGGACATCCGCGGAGGGCGCAAGACTCCTCAGGGAATACCTTGACTATGCCGAAAACGGAAGTATTGCCTTGGAAAGAACGGTTTCAGTCAATTCGTTTGAACAGTTTGATTCCGATTTTGAGCTGGAGATATACGATTACTTAATATCCCAAGGATTTTCTGTGGACACGCAAGTCGGTTGTTCCGGATTCCGAATCGATCTCGGTTTGAAACTTCCGAACAGCTCCGATTATGTGCTTGCGATCGAATGCGATGGCGCGACCTACCATTCTTCCAAAAATGCGCGCGACAGGGACCGCTTGCGCCAGGAAATTTTGGAGCGCATGGGCTGGAAGTTTTATCGTATCTGGTCAACGGACTGGTTCAGGAATAAACCTGTTGAACAGCGTCGACTTTTGGCGGCGGCGACTGATGCGGTTAATAACCCTGCCAAAGCGAATACGGAACAGATGGAGGGGCAGCTGACAGAAACATTTGAAGAGGTTGCCGTAAAAGAGCATTTTAAGTTTCCGCCATATGTAAAGGCTGACATCTATGAGTTGAGCGATCAATATCTCCCTAAAGATTTCAAAGGGATGATTAAAGCGATTTTGGAAATTGAGGCTCCCCTTTCGGAAGAATGGCTTTTAAGGCGGATCGTTTGGTTGTTCGGTCGTGAAAAGGTCACAAATGTTGTGAGACAAACTTATAAGGAGCAGATGTATGGATACAAACGCTACGGCATTATCCGCAAAAATGGCTTCTTGTATTTGGATAACGGCAAGGAGGTGCAATTTAGAGTTGCCGGCGATGTCATCCGTGATGTTCGGCTGATAGCTCCTGAAGAATTGGCGGCCGGTATGTTTGAAATACTGAAGCAGAATGTGTCTGTCAGTAAAAATGGCTTGTATCATGCCCTTGCGGAACAATGTGAAGTAAGCCGTATTGGTGCAGCAATTACTGAGGTGCTGGATTCTGCATTGGAACTTCTTAAAGATCGCATTGCAATCAACGGCGATCAGATTTCCATCAAATAAATTGGTTGGAGAATAGCTTTTTATAGGCGTAGATCCTATCATATGTGTCGAGCTAAAAGTTAATATACTGTAGACCGTCTACCGATTTTTTCGGCAGGCGGTTTTTCTCTGTGTCCCTCGTCAGATGAAAATCAGATGAAATCTTTCATTTTGGAGCCCCGATTTCTGCCATTTTCGTGGCTTATAAGTGAAGGGGTGTTTTCGGATAGCCTCGGCGAAGTGGAAGAAAGAGCAAAAGATTATCGCCCGACCGTTGAAAAATGCCCGCTGCTGTGGCTATTAAGTGAAGAGTCTATCGTTGGCTTTCATGAAAAAACGATGAAATAATCACAAAGAGGTTATATTTTTTCCCTCTTACTTGCCTCCCTATTGAGGGGAAGTATCGACCGAGTCAGGATGTAACGTCGCCAAAACTTTTCGACGTTGGTTATATTTTCGCCCTCCTACTTGCCTACCTATTGAGGGGGGCATGCGCCGGAACGTCGCCAAAAAAGTTATCGGTATACCGTCTATATTTTACGATCTCGTGTCCTTGTTAAAGTGGAAGGAGTCGCGCGGAACTGAATAGTCGAGAAAGAAAAGTTTTTCCGTCGTGTAAACTTTTCGCCCTCTCACTTGCCTACCTATTGAGGGAATCGATGCAAAGTCATTCGGAGAAAGTTATCGGCACACCGTCAACTTTTACGATCTCGTGTCCTTGGATGAGTGAGGGACTTTTGAGGAAAGATGCAGCTACTCTCTTTGACGTGGGCACAGAAACAATCAAACTTGGAGGAAAGTTATGAGCAAACAAACGACGATCAGACCGCCGTAATTTTGGAAAGCAAACGGGAAGCAAAGCCGCATTATGGCAAGCAAACTTTTCAGGGCTCCCGCAAAAGTATAGCCCACTATACTTTGCAAGCAAAGTATGTGGGCTCTGCGAGGCTTTTTTACTCAAAAATAACGGAGGTGAGAATATAAGTTTTTTGGTTTGTCACATGGAGAAGTATCACAAGACGGATGTCGCGCCCGTCGAGAATGAGAACGAACGCGACGAGAATTATTGGGCGGACAACCCGCAAATTGACCCCACGCGCACGCGCAAAAATTACAACATCATCAAGAGGCAGCGGTCGTACACGCAGTTCATCAACGATAAAATCGCGGCACTCGACTTGCCAACGAAAGTGCGCAAGGATGCCGTGTTGATGTGTTCGTTCGTCCTCGGCTCGGACAGAGAATTTTTCGGGAAACTCTCACCGCGAGAACAGCAGCAATTTTTTGTGGACTGCGCGCGCTTCTTTGCGGAGAGGTACGGCGAAGACAACATCATCTCGGCGGTCGTTCATATAGACGAAACCACGCCGCATTTACATCTGAATTTGATACCGATTGCGGACGGGCGGCTGTCTGCAAAGACGCTGTTCGGGCGAAAGGAGCTGCAAAGTTTACAGACAGACTTCCACTCTGCCGTGGGTAAGAAGTGGAACCTACAGCGCGGACGGGAAGGCAGTCAGGCGAAGCACCTCTCCACGGCGGAGTTCAAGGCGAAGAAGATCGTCGAGCAGGCGAACGGGGAAGCCGACGCATTGAGAGCGACTGCCGAGCGCAAGGTTAAAATCGCGCAAATTCACGCGGACGGCATTGTCGCGGAGGCTCAATCGCAGGCTGACCGTAAATTGCAGACGGCGCAGTCTCAGGCGGACGAAATCGTTACCGAAGCACAATCGCAGGCAGACAACGCCAAAGCGCAGGCGCAGGAATATCTGGACGGCGTCATCCAATCGGTGGAGAGCGAGAAGGCAAAGCCCATTCCGAAGCGGAGGCGTCAAGCTGGGGAGGAGATCGCCCTTCTCCGCACGGAGAATGAGGCTTTGAGGCAATCAAAGAGTATTGCCGACAAGGACAGAGCAGACTTATTCGAGCAGCTACAAAAGGCAGAGAGACTTGGCAAAGGGAAAGAGGCCGCCTTTAAGATGGTCAGCGATATGCTCTCCGCCTATCCCGAAGAATTTGACGCACTGTTAAAAAAGTCTCGGGCAAAGAAATCAGCCGTTTCATCGTTCAAATCAAGCGGCCTTGACCGCGGCGGCAAGTAACAACTGAAAGAATTCTGACCGCAGCGCAGGTGTCCTATCAAAACCAAAATGAGGATTGAAAGAGCGGCTACGGCAGAGAGATGAGAGAGATTCCGTTCATAACGGTCTTATGTGCCCGATGCGGGCGAAAGGAAGAAAATTATGAAAATTGAATATTTATAACCAATTTGAAATGCGGAGGAGAAAATTACGGGAAAAACCATGCAGGAACTGTGCGCGGAGTTCGGCTCCGCGCCGACTTCTACGAGAGAATATGAGATAAGGGGAAGAAAATACATCGTCACGAGCCATTATGTCGGGAGTAAAAACTTCAAAGAAGTGTTCGGTGAGTTGGCCTTCAGGCAGGTACTTGCGGATATGAGAAATTCCGCAGACTGATATGCTTCGGGCGGCTTGAAATTTTCGGTGCGCTGTGATATAATCATGGCGCATTGAAATTCAGGCTGCTTTGATTCAGAGGAGTAAAAGAAATGAATTCAAAGCAGAATAACAAGGACTACGTTGTAGGAATGTATGTAAGACTCAGCCGCGACGACGAACGTGCCGGTGAGTCGCTGTCTATCGAGAACCAAAAGGCGATCCTCTCGGAATACATAGAACAGCAGGGCTGGACGCTGCACGAAACTTACGTGGACGACGGAATCTCGGGCACGACGTTCGATAGACCGGGCGTAAAGCGGCTTTTGGACGACGCCAAACAAGGCATCATCAATACCATCCTCGTAAAGGATATGAGCCGTTTCGGAAGAAATTACATCATGGTCGGGCAATACCTCGATTATGTCTTTCCGACGTTCGGTATCCGGTTTGTGGCACTTTCCGACAACATCGATACAGAGAACAAAGATACTCCCGCGATGGACATGATGCCGATCACCAACATATTCAACGAATGGTGGGCGGCGACCACGAGCAAAAAGCTGCGCGCCGTGCGCATCAAGAACGCCAAGGAAGGCAAAAACGGGATGTCTCACGCGCCCTACGGCTATACCCTCGGAACGGACGAAAAGCGTACGCTGCAAGTCAATCCGGAGACGGCACCCGTCGTCAGGCGTATCTTTGAGATGCGTGCAAGCGGCATGACGCCGAGAAAGATCGCGGATATCCTCAACGTCGAAAAGGTCTTAACGCCCAACGACTACAGGATCGCAACGACGGGCATCAACGGCGTGCGGAACCCTTCGCATCTGTGGCATACGACCGTTTTGAGAACGCTGCTCAATAACCAAGCATACATCGGCAACTTAGTCCAACACAAATCGACGACAATTTCATATAAGAACCACAAGTGGCAGCGCCGTCCCGAAGAGGAATGGATCGTCATCGAAAATGCGCATGAGGCGATCATCTCAAAGGAACTCTGGGATAAGGTGAAAGAGGTCGAAAGAGCCGTAGGGCACGGAAAGCATACGAAACGAGGCTATATGCACCCGCTGTCGGGACTGATGTTCTGCGCAGACTGCGGCGCGAAGATGCGGCTCGGTTGGAATATGCCCAAAGACATCCCGTATTTCAACTTCAACTGCGGAACCAAATCGCGCATGGGCTCATCCGCCTGTTTCAGCCATTTCATCACGGTTCCCGTTCTCGAAGAGCTCGTCAAAAGAGATGTCGCGGCAAAGGCAGAGATGATCATCGGGCATGAAGCCGAATTTCGACGCCGCTATCTGGAGCGGCAGGCATCGCTCGCAGACGCAAATCAAGCGGATGTCAAGCGGGAACTTCGCAGGGCCGAAAAGAGGCTTTTGGAGCTTGATAAGCTCGTTCAGGCGGCATTTGAAGAAAAGGTCGCGGGCAAGATCCCCGAAAGCGTGTGTGTGAAGCTGATCGAAAAGTACACCGCCGAACAGACGGAGCTGAGAGGGAAGATCACCTCTTTGAAGGACGGGCTTGAAGAAGTCGCGCAGGCGAAAACGGATGTGGATGAATTTATCCGCCGATTGAAAATGTACTTCAATTCACCAACTTTGACCCGCGAAATGTGCTTAGCGCTGTTTGACAGGCTCATCGTCGGCGGCAAAGAGACGGTCACGGGCAAACCGCAGGAGATCCATATCTACTACAAAATAGATATTGACTCTGTTTTATCCGTTTGACCCCACCCCACCCTGAAATAAGCATTATGTCCATTTGGCTTATCAGAAGGCTATGCGGAATATTACAGCGCGGAACTTTCGCAGAAAGTAAAACGCGGTATGAAAGAAACAAGGCTCAAAGGCAATTTTACGGGCGGTACGATAATATACGGCTATAAGGTGGAAAATCACAAGGTAACAATTGACGAAGAAAAAGCCGAAGTCGTCAGATACATATACGAGCAGTATGCTATGGGAGTGTATGTCAAAGATATAATTTCGGCGCTAACGGAAAAAGGCATATTCAATAAAGGAAAGTCGTTTGCGAGAAATACGATTTACAACATACTGAAAAACGAAAAGTATTTCGGAATATACAGACATAACGACGAAATGTTCGACAATATCTATCCCGCAATCGTGCCGAAAGAAATATACGAGAAAGTCAGACAGAAAACAGACGCGAACAAATACGGCAAACGAAGCGTAGAGGTTGTCTATATGCTCCGAAACAAAATGGTATGCGGATATTGCGGAAGACCTATCAGCGCGGAAACGGGAACATCCAAAGGCGGCAAAAAGATACGGTACTATAAGTGTCTAGGCAGAAAGCATAACAACGGCTGCACTAAGTCCATGGTGAGAAAGGAGCTCTTAGAAGATTTTGTCGTACAAAATATAGTGAAACTTCTCTCCGAAAAGGAAGTCAAAGACAAGATGATATCTTCTCTTATGAGAATGCAGGAAGAGTTGATAACGGATAACGCGGATTTACAAAGGCTTACAAAGGAACGCAAAACAACCGAAACGCAGATATCGAACATAATGACGGCGATAGAAAACGGCGGTACGAGCGCAACGGCGATGAAACGATTAAGAGAACTCGAACTGAAAGCCACAGAACTCGAAAAAGCCGTTGCCATACAGAAATCCAAAACGGCAGACAGATTCACGGAAGAAGAAATGCGAGCGTATTACGAGCAGGCTTTGACACTCGAGCCGCAGATGCTGATAAACGCCCTGGTAAAACAAATAACGCTGTACGATGACAAAATGATAATTACATACAATAGTCCCATAAGCGCAGGTCCCGATGAAAGTCGGGACTTTTCTTTTTATCAAAAACAAGTCAAAATGCCGTATGTAATACAAAATAGAGAAAATTACGGGTTTAAAGAATTTTTGATAATAATGCGTGTTTAATAAAAATGCAGTTTATTTATTCTACCGTGTTCTTGCCTCGAGACTCTCAGGTGCGTGTCGGCAGGCAAATAAACCGCCAAATGAAAGACCAAAAGGTGCTTTTAGTTTGTTTTTGACAAACTAGTTTGACACGCTCCTTTCTTCCGTTAAAAACTTTTCGCTGTACAAAACTATCTATTAAATAACGAAATATCTATACAATTGAGAGCTAACGCCATTCCGTGCACTTCATCAGAAAAACGTTTGGGATTTATAAGATAAGGGTTTTCTCTATAAAGGTCATTACTGTTTGAGGTAGAATAACGAAAATGCAAGCCATCATTATCCAAATAATCCAAAACTTTGACTAATACAGAAATGCGTTTTATAAAACATTGTTCCTCCTCTAATATGTAAGACTTGTTTTCTTTGACAAATTTAGTCCATAATTTTTTAATATTATGAGTTGGTCCCTTTATTTCAATATTTGTTAATTCCAATGCGTTTTTTAATGATAATTCAACTGCTTGCCTACATAAGAATAGAAATGGAACCCAAACCGATCTAAACGAAACGATTTTAAAATCTTGATTACAAGAGGAATTGGATAGAATATCAATAGCGTGCAAATATGATTGGACTATTTCAAACTTTGCACCACTATACTGAAATTCTTTTTTCATAGTAGAAGAAGCAGAAATTAATTCCCATCCTTTTGACCTATCCCAATCATTATTTTCTCGAAAAAAATCCTCTTTTGTTGGAATATTATCACTCATTTTAATACCAATAAACATACAAATCTCCTGTAGAATGGAAAACTTAAATAATAGCAAAAACAGTTTATTTTATCAATAAAAAATCCTAAAGCAAACTTAGGTGTTCGATTTAGGATTTGATTGGCGGAGAAAGAGGGATTTGAACCCTCGCTACGCGTTTATTTACGTACTACTCCCTTAGCAGGGGAGCCCCTTCGGCCACTTGGGTATTTCTCCATGACTTTTCGGTATCGGTCGGTTTTTCACTTTTTTCCGTACAGCTTATTTATATTACCATATGCATTACTTTTTGTCAATTATTTTTGCCTGAAATATAAATTTTGCGTTTTTATATTTTTACAGTCAGCTCTTTTGTTGCCGCCCGTTTTATTTTGAGCGTATTTTTTTGCTTTTTCTCCTTATGCTTGACGTTTCCTTTTTTGTTTAAAAATCTTGTATCCGCACATTTAATTGCGATCTGAAACAGCCGTCGAACTTCGCACGAAAATCAACAAATTTTGTATCTGCGCATTTATTTGCGTTCTTAAATTTCCGGCTCGTCGTCGAGTTCAACGCCTGAATTTTAGTATTTGTGCGTTTAATTGCGATCTGAAACAGCCGTCGAACTTCGCACGAAAATCAACAAATTTTATATGCGCATTTATTTGCGATCTCAAATCGTAATTCCGTTTTATTTTTCTGCTTTCTTTTACAGCTATTTTTCGTTCTCGGTCTGTTTTTTGTTCTTTTTTTCTTTTTTCTTTGTATAGATTATCGCCGCGGCTGCCAGCGCCAGCAGTACCGCGAATACTATCGTCACCACGGTTCCGCCATCGGCAATGGGCGGATATATTATATCGTTTTCGTTGAACTTCCCGCCGCAAATGCTGCATTCCTGATGTCTGTAACCTTGTTCAGTTGCCGTGGCTTCTTTATCCGTGATCCATACCAGTTTGTGTTCTTCTTCGATCTCAAACCCGCAGACAGTACATATCCCGGTATGCTTTTCTTCGTCGTATTCGTATTCATAAGTATGGACTGTTTTTCCGGTTTGGTAGCCGCATACCGTACATGTTCCGGTATGACCGTTTATATCGGAAACGTATTCCGTTTCATGTGGGAGCACTACGGTTTTATATCCGCATATGGTGCATATTCCGACATGACCGTTTTCATCTTTACTGTAGACGAATTCATGTGTATGAGTTTCGTCCTCACTGGTCAGAGCAAATATATTGCCGTTTTCGGTCACAATGCCTGATTCTTCTGCGTAGGCATGATTAAGGGCGTATTTTGTACCTGACGATGTTCCGGATACCATAGTGCCGCCGAATACGGTTACGGCAGCAACGCAGAATAAGAAATATATCATAATGGATTTTGAGCGTTTTTTCATCTGAAACCTCACTGTTGCGGCAGCGCGACTGACCCGGCGCAATATATTCGCGGTGAATTTATTTTAATATAATATATATCCCCGGTAAAGTCAAGTTCTTTTAAAAACAAATAAAAAACTATATCGGCAGTATTATCTGCAGTTACGTGCCGACGCAAAAAAAGCATAACAAAAACAGAGCTGCCGAAAAATCGAAAGCTTGCGCAGAAATAAAGAATAACAATGAAGAACGCTTGCCGATTTCGGATATGCGGTTACTCTTCGGGCCGCCACCCGCCGAATGGTTTGTTGCCCATTTCGTCTTCGAGTCCTAAAAGGTAATCTGCAGACACTTCAAAAAAATTGCACAGTGCAACAATGACGCTGGCAGACGGTTCGCTTTTTCCGAGTTCATATCGTGCGATATTGGACTGAGCGATACCTGTAAGGCGGGAAAGTTGCATCTGAGATAAGCCGCGTTCTTTTCGGAGTTCTAAAATTTTGTCAGCTAAATCTTTCATAGGTACTCTTAGTTTAATATATTAAATTCAAAAAAGACTTAACAAGTTATTAACAACTTATTGTTATTGCAAAAATAAGTATAAACAGACAGTTCAGACGAAAAACGATACATAATGATTATTATCTGAAATATATTTTTTTATTCTGTTTGATAAAAAAATGAAAAAGCTGACATCCCCGAAGCGAGAAGTGGCAGAGGAAAGTGACTGAAAAGGTCCGATAAAAAACAGGGTCGGAAGAAGTACGATGATAAGCATACCGAAGCAGGCAGACCGATAAAAAGTGAAAGCGGGCGGCAGAGCCGTCCGCTCGGAAGAAAAAGCCTTTATTTTTTTCAGCTTTTTATGATCGTACTGCTCGGAGCTGCAGGAGTTTGTCCGGACGCGGCTTTTACGAAGAGGTCTGCAATATTTATCAGCGGCAAGGAGTAGGGCGGGATGTTGGCGTTTACCGTAACGGTATTGACCAAAGCGCGAAGGTAGGGATACAATATCGTCACGCTTGATTGTTCGAGCAGTTGTCTGCGGCGAATGTCGTCAAACCAGTTTTCCATATAGAAAAAACCGGTCACGGCTGCTTCGAGTGAAAAGGGCAGGGACTTATCCGAATTGTCTACCTTTACGGAAAGTCTGACTGCAACGTCGTTTGCGCTGAGTTTTGTTACGGTGCGCTGAAAACTGGGAAGTATTTTGATCTCATGTTGTTCTTTAGCGTTGAAGTTTTCGTTGAGGGTGAAATTAATATTATTCACCACATATTTGCGAAGCTGTAAAGTGAAGTTTTCCATAAAAATACCTCCGCAGGTCGGAAATTTTATTTTATTTATTGTTTATCCCGAATATTAAATAAACAAGAATTTATTTTATTTTAACCTTTTTTCTGCAGTAAGTCAAGTGTTTGTTTTTGATACGTTTATATATCCGGAAACTGATATTTTATTATAATTTGCGGGCGTCAAGGTGCTGAGCTCCCGACACGTAAATAAAGCCGGCTTTCGTTGACAAGGTGTGTTTCGGTTAAGGGGCTGGCGCAAAAAAAATGTATACGGCAGGTTTAAAAAACGTTCGATGGGGAAAAAAACAATAAGCGAAAATTCTCGGAGGGAATATGAAAAACAAAATTTATTATCGTGCGGCTCTGATATGTTTTTTGTTTGCGGCGGCTCTGATACTGGCTTCGCTGCTTGTACCGGCGGACGAAGCTGAAGCTGCTGTCGTAAAGCAGGGAGCAACGGGGAGTCTGGTGCGAACGATCCAGACAAAGCTGAAAAATTGGGGGTATTATACCGGCAGCGTTGACGGTATATTCGGAAGCAAGACGACGGCTGCCGTGAAGTATTTTCAGCGGCGAAACGGGCTTGTAGTAGACGGCATAGTCGGGAATGCCACTGCAGCGGCAATGGGAATAAGCCTATCTTCCGCTTCATCCGGAGGAAGCGGCAGCAGCGTCAGCAGCAGTGATTTATATCTTATTGCGAGATGCGTTTACGGGGAAGCGAGAGGAGAAAGCTATACGGGAAAGGTTGCCGTAGCGGCGGTGATACTGAACAGAGTTGAAAGCAGCAGTTTTCCGAATACGGTAAGCGGAGTGATATATCAGGCAGGTGCATTTACTGCCGTATCGGACGGGCAGATAAATCTCGGTACCAACGATGAGTGCATAAGGGCGGCACAGGACGCGCTCAACGGATGGGATCCGACATACGGCTGCATTTACTACTACAATCCTGCCACAGCGACAAATCAATGGATACGCAGCCGTCCCATAATAGTGACCATAGGAAAGCACGTATTCTGTATGTGAAAATGACGCAGCGGGTATTTTAGCCGGATGAAAAGGACGAATTTTGAGATCGGGCAAAAACAATTGCATGATTATGCCGAAAAGGAGATAAAATGAGTGACAAGGGAATCAGGGTTTGGCTTATATTGGCCGTATGCGCGGCAATCGTATCGACAGTGGCGCTCGCGGTGACGGCGGTCAACCTTTCTGAAAGAATAAACAACAGCGAAACTACGGCAGAGCAGTACCGGACGGCGCTGGAAAACTTTTATGAAGAAAATTTTTACACATTGATGGACAGTGTCAATAACATGGAGGTCAATCTTTCCAAGCTTGCCGTGACCGGGAGCGGGGAAACACAGCAATCGTTATTGAGCAAGCTGAGCATGGAATCGGCGGCGGCAGAGGGAAGTGCGAACGCTCTGCCCATATACGGAGAAAACGAAACGTCGGGAACTGTGAAGTTCATAAATCAGGTAGGAGATTACTGTCTTTATCTGAACAGGAAGATAGGGAACGGAGAAGGGATTTCGGCAGAAGAGAAGGCAACTCTCATGCAGCTTTATGATATAGTTGTGAAGCTCAAGGAAAACTTAGGCAAACTCTACGACAAAATAGGGTATATGAGTTTTACGGAGATTTTTTCTTCCGAACAGGCGGATGACTTTGCGGTGGGGGAAGGCTTTGAAACGGGAGAATCGGAAAGACCGTTCGAATATCCGAAACTGATATACGACGGACCATTTTCGGACAGTAAAAACGATGACGGAAAAGTCGAACTTACGGGCGAAAAGTACAGTGCAGAAAGACTGAAGACGAAATTGGAAGCTTTGCTTGAGGATATGGGTGTGATTTCGGTAGAATATGTCTGTGAAATAGAGGGGAAATATAAGGTATGTTCGTTTGACGTCAAGTGCGGGGATGAGAGCTATAATGTGCACATGACCGAAACAGGCGGATATATAAGTCAGATGAACGGGTATCTTATGCGAGAGGACAGTGACGACGAAGCCGTTCAGATGGATGCGGCTCAGGCGCTAGATCTCAGCGAGGCTTTTGCGAAGAAGCTCGGTTTCGATGCGACTCCGGTTTGGGTGAGCAAGACAATCGACGGATATATATACGTCAACCTTTGTCCGGTTACAGAAAACGGTGTAATAATTTATCCCGACCTCATAAAAATGACCGTGGATGCCGTATACGGCAAGATAGTGGGAGTTGAAGCCGAGAGCTATCTGCTCAATCATAAGGAAAGGAGTCTTGCGGAAATAACTGTGCAGCCTGAAGCGGCACAGGCAGAACTTGACACTTCTCTGAGCGTTGAAAAAGTGAGTCTTGCGCTTATCCCCGTCGACGAGGAGGAAATACTTTGTTATGAATTCAAGTGCAGTGACGGTGTGAACGAATATTTTGTGTATATAAACGCATCGACGGGCAAAGAAGAACAGATTTTCAGGGTGATACGCGGTACCGAAGGGTATACGGTCATTTGACGGCGAATCGATCGCAGATTCCGAACTTTTGTGATATAAGGTAAACGGCGGAAGCGGCTGATAACGCTTCCGCTTTTCAGCGGGCGGATTTGCTCCGGGAAAACATGATTTCAATTTAATTTTTGATTTAGTATTATGATCCGGTATATGGCGGTATGATTTATTACTGTGCCGTTTTGCATAAAAAAAAGGCGCCGTTGGGCGCGGTATCGACGCTTAACAGGCATATTGAATTTTTAGCCTCGGAAATGCAATTAATGTTTATGTATCACGGAAGCTTTCGGAATATTCTGTTTGGTCCCGAAGGTCTTCATACAAGGCGATAGCGGAGTTTTGCGGACAAAAAGATTGGGAAAAAACAAAAATACCTCGTTAAAATCGCTTGACTTAAAACTTATATTATTGTATAGTCATATAGGTATTTCGTTGGAGTTGTCCGTTCCGGATCCGTGAGGAAGGTGTCATAAGAGGAGCTTCGTCGGGATATTGTTTGCACGACTGTGCGAGTCGTGCAGGCTTAAAAGATACGGCCGGCGGGGGAGCGGTCCTGATGTGACCGGATCTGTCGGTATCCTTCAGAGATTAATATGCTGCTATGGCTCAGGAGGTAGAGCACATCCTTGGTAAGGATGAGGTCACCGGTTCAAATCCGGTTAGCAGCTCCAGAAAAAACCACCCGATACGGTGGTTTTTCTTTATATTTCGCTGAATATTGAGTTGTAAGAAAGAGGTATCGGGTACAATCGCATACAATCAGGTATGATTGCGGCTTTTCGGGTCGGAATCGGGAGCCAGAGTTATTTCTTGTTTGTCTTTCTGTCCGAAGAGTCTAAAATGCCCTGATCCGGTCCCGTTTACATATGATTGCAAAGGGCGTGAAGATAGAGTTATTCCCTCAGATTTCAAACTTGGATTTACTTAATTTGCAATTTGTAATTACCCGGAAAACCGCGGTTTCGTTTGTGAATCGCATAAAGGCCGAGTAACTATACCAAGGACATGCTCTGCCTGCCGAGTCATATCAGTAAAGGAGATTTCTGCTTAAATCTTTCAAAATCACACTTTAAGCGTTTTATCCGAAAAGGGTAAAAAAGTCTGTGATTTTTATGCATTTACTGACAAAAAAAATGAAAACTGATTTTTTGAACTCAATAGTCTATTCTTCCAAACAAATAATCGAGCGATACTTCAAAATACTCACTTATATACAAAAGCATCGACATGGAGGGCTCCTGCTTATCTGTTTCCCAACAGTGAACGGTATTTCCGCTTACGTTCAGAAGTTTTGCAAATTGCTTTTGAGTTATTCCTTTCGCAGTTCTCAACTCTCTTAATCTTTCGCCAAAGACTTTCATAATATCAAAATACACGAGATATATGAATATCAGTTGACATTCACGATTTTCGTGATTATAATAAAAGTATAATAAACAGAAAGGAGTAAATGATGGAACCTGATTATGTAGCGAAAAAAAGTATCTTAGGCGAATGCGGCGGAAAAATCTTTATATGTATTTTATTTTGCTGGTTAATCGTCCCCATATTTTTAATGATTTACATGATTATCGAAGTCAAAAAATTCAGAATTGAATTTTATAAAGATAAAGTAATTATGCACCGTGGTTTCTTACATACAGAAGAACGACAGAGCATCCTTACTACGATCGTAGGTGTGCGCATCAACCGCTCTATAGCCGGCAACATATTCAATTACGGCGATGTGGTCGTCGATATGGTCGGGCGCTGGGATATCGACACAAGGGCGATCAAAGATCCCGTGGCTTTGAAAAACCATCTTAAATCCATTATGGATCAGACGGGCGCAAAAAACCTGAATCAGTTTATCGCCGATTAAAGGAGGCATTCATATGAATAAGAAAGTTCTTATCGGCCTGATAGTCGCAATATCTTTATGTTTGTTACTTATTATTGTTTTTAATTTCGGTCAGACGCCCGGCGGCGAAGAACCGCTTAACGAATTTACCGGTATCACGCTGGAAAGCGACAGCGTTGTTTACGACGGGCGGTCACACTCGCTTGCAATTCAGGGTACCTTGCCCGAAAACACGGCGGTCACCTACCAGAATAACGGACAGACCAACGCCGGTACATACGAAATCGGCGTCACACTTACAAAAGAGGGTTATAAAACTCTCACATTGAAGGCGACGCTCACGATCAAAAAGGCGCAGTTTCCTGACGATATAACGCTTGAAAGCGCACGTTTTCTGTACAACGGAAAATCTCACTCGCTGTCAGTTACGGGATCGCTGCCCGAAAATACGGAAGTTGTTTATGAGAACAACGACAAGACGGAAAAAGGAACTTATACCGTTACGGCAACTTTGACAAACATAAATTACGAAACGAAAAAGCTCACTGCTACACTGGAAATTTATACGGTAACACAGGCCGCGGCAGAGATTCTTTCCGACATACTCGACCGTCCCGAACCGTGGAATTTTCTTCCCGACGCCTTTTCTCCGGAAAGGATGGCATACACCGATATGCCGCTGAGCGGTGCGGATTTTGCCGCTGATACAAATGTTTCCATGATAGCAAGCAGGCCGATCGGCAGACAGCTGAATGTGCTTTACGAAGGCCTGGTAACGGCTGATACGGCATTGAAAGTCGCCAACGTCATTTTTACCTCCGGAGAAACGATCATTTCTGTTTATCAGAATTTTATCGATAAAAATCCCGATGATTTCGATTGTTTTACGGGTGAAGCGGAGATTGCCGGAGAAAAGTTCAGACTCCGGATCACACTTGACGGCGACCGCGTAACTTTGCTTGCAGGCAACGACATTGTTTCCGTAGAATTGGTATCCGACCGTTCGGCCGCAGCAGAATTCCGAAACGAAGGAAGAATTCAGATTTCGGATGGAATTGCGCTGAAATACCAGATGTCCGATTCTGTTCTGAAAATGGCAATGCAGTTTACAATGAGCGGTATCGGCGTATTGCAGCAGATAGAATTTGTACGTGAAGGCGATAAGGTAAAGGGTTCTCTTTATGAATTTTACGGAGCCGAAGAGGTTTCGGTAAAGACTTCCGCCTTGCTCTATTCGGACGAAAATGTCACAGCCATTTTCTCCGACAAGCGCGAAAATGCGGATATGCCGATCGATACATACGCTGAGTTGTACGATTCAAAAACCGGAAAAATGCTTGGCGGCGAAGTGACGGAAACGGAATTACTGACAGATACGGAATATAATACGCTTTGGTTCAATCTGTATGATGTTGCCGGTCTGATTTCCGTACGCGTGACCGACGAAACAAACCCCGACAATAATTTAAACGCAAATTCCGTTTATGTGAACGGTGCGGAAACGACTTTCGTTCCCGAATTCAATACTATTTTATTCGTAAATACTTCTCGACATTACGATATCGAAATGAAAACGGTGTGGTACTATGTGGCCGTAACGGAGCAGGGAGAAACGATATACGAAAAGCGTGAGGCAACGATTCCCATGCTGTTCGTTCAGAGGGAAAACGCGGACAGTTTTTCCTTTGAAGTATGCGAAAACAACAGATATATTGACTCTGCCGTTCTTCCCTCTTCCGCACTTTCTGTAATAACGGAGATGTTTGACGAATATTCTCCGACGTATCTTTCGATGAAGGAAAACGTAACGTTTGGCGAAATCGTCGCTTATATCGGAGAAAACAACCGATTTTTTGATGAAGAATAAAATCCGGACGCAATGCAAAGAGCGGCTGACCGAAACGGGTTGCCGCTCTTTGATTTTTTATGCACTTTTTTTAACACATCATGAGCACATTTTTATCTGTATTCAAAACAAGTTTGTTCGTTGATCTAAACAGCTTATAATATTATTCAGAATATTTTACGCCGCGTTCGAAGGGTTTCATATCGAAATCGTCCGTGCAAGTTTTGCAGAGATTGACGTTTTGTCCGTTCGGTAAGTCCCGTATTGCCGTACGTTCTTACGAAAGCGAAGCGAATCAGTGCGGCGCGTCAGCTTTTTTATGCATTTAATTCTGAGGTCAGCTTATCTGTTTGTTTCCATAGCTCCGAAATTCCGTTTGTGCGATGGAGTTGGTTTCGAAAAAATAAAAGATCGGATATTTGCATCCGAATAAAGGCAATTCGAATACTTATGGCGAAATGTGTCCGTATATGCATTAGTCACAAGCGTCTTATGCTGTTACGCTGCCCGTCATATGAATTATTTATCAAATTATATTCGTTTTTGATAAAAACAGAGATATCGTATGGTTTTAAGTCAGTTTCTCCGAACAGGCTGCTGAAAAAGCCTGCTTATATGGTTTCGGAAGAAAAACCATATCGATCGCAAAAACTTATATTATCCGTATTTCAATTAAAGTATAACGAAAGCGTCGAAACAAGCGCCGGTATAGATCGCCTGTATTTGATTGCCTCGGTTTTGTGATTTGAATTATTTTGGTTCAGATGCTTGACAAAAGAAAAAACATATGATATCATTTATATATCAAAATAATAGGAGAGTGTTATGGAAGAAAAAATTCTGAAGAACAAAAATCACGGTATGGCGGTAATGCTTATATTTGCGGCATTGTATCTTATTGCGGTTATTGCTGTTATTTTATTGAGTATGGCGCATCTTGCAGCAGTCGGTAACGTAATACTGATAATATGTGCTGTATATTGTTTTGTGGGGTGGATTCCTTTTTTCGGACTCAAAGTTCTGAAGCCTCAGGAGGCCATGGTGCTCACATTGTTCGGGAGGTATTACGGTACGCTGAAAGGGGAGGGTTTTTATTTCGTAAATCCTTTCTGTGTGCCTTTCAATCCTGCGGCAGATACAAGATTGAAGCAGAGCGGTGACGTAAGCGCCGTGACCGGAGAGGTCGACAGTACCAAAAACAACTCTGCGGGAACTAATTTTGTAAACAGGAAAATATCTTTGAAAATTATGACCCTGAACAATAACAGGCAGAAGGTGAATGATTGTCTGGGCAATCCTGTTGAAATAGGTATAGCCGTTATGTGGAGAGTGGTAGACACTTCCAAGGCGGTATTTACCGTAGACAACTATAAGGAATATCTGTCGTTGCAGTGTGACAGTGCACTCAGGCAAATAGTGAAGATATATCCTTATGACGTTGCTCCGAATATAGATACAACCGGCGACGGGATTGCGGATGAAGGAAGTCTAAGAGGTTCCAGCGAGGTAGTAGCCGAGCGCATAAAAAACGAGATCGGCAACAGGGTGAAGGAAGCGGGGCTTGAGATAATAGAGGCGAGGATCACGTATCTTGCGTATGCTCCCGAGATAGCGGCGGTGATGCTTCAGAGGCAGCAGGCGTCGGCAGTGATAGATGCGCGCAAGATGATAGTTGACGGTGCTGTCGGGATGGTGGAGATGGCGCTTGAAAAACTCGGGGAAAACAAAGTAGTAGAATTGGACGAGGAGCGCAAGGCAACTATGGTATCCAATCTTCTGGTGGTACTGTGCGGTAACAGAGATGCACAGCCTGTGATCAATTCGGGCAGTTTATACTGATGGATGATAAGAACAAAAAACAAATACCATTAAGAATTTCGCCTCAGCTTTATGACGATATAGCAAAGTGGGCGAGTGATGAATTCCGTTCGGTAAACGGTCAGATAGAATACCTTCTGACTGAATGCGTAAAGCGCAGGAAAAGAGGGAAAGGTAATCTCGTCAGGGACAGGGGAGTACTTCTCAGCCGAGAAAGGGAAAACGGATGATCCCGGATAAAGCTTTTTATGCCGTTACGGGAAGGTGTTTTCATGCGGATATATGTTGATGCAGCGTAACGTCTGCATCAACTTTTTATTGAGAAATTTTCCTGAAGGAGTGCAGTACGTCAAACATCCGTAATTGTTTGCAGGAAGGTGAAAACAAATAAAATCCGGCGGATAAGTGTCCGGCAGGAAAGCATCGGTAAAAATCCGGATCCCAAAACGTTTTCCGGCGCATCTGTCCGGAGGGCTTTTTATTTTGCTGTGGCAAAAGAAGTGTTCCGGTATATGCGGTAATATGGACAAGTTGACTCAGGTATCGATGAAGCGCTGCTATAAGGCGAAATTCTGCCCGTTTATTCGGAGAAATGCGCGTGCAGACATATTTGCCGGCAGAAAATAATATTTTAGCGGACAAAAATACCTTTTAAATTAAAAAAACCGGGGAATTTTATGTGTTCAACATCGGTTTTGTGCCGGACAAAAGCTTATAAAAATCATAATCCCGGGATTTTATCGGCTTGGTTTGATCCGTGCAGCAAACTGCGAAAGAAATATAAAAAATCCATATAGCAGAGCTTTTGTTCCGTAAAGATATACATGCCGAAACGGCGTATTTTACACATATATATTTTCCCGGGGCAGAACTTCCCGAAGTGCGTTCGCTACGGAGAGAGCTGAGCAGGTACCGCTGAAGGGTAAAGGTGTGAGCTGAGTCAGGGCGGGGAGTGAACGGATAAAGCGTTAATTTAAATTGCGGTATTGATTATTTGACAATCTTCTCCGATATGTTTATAATATTAGTGGTGTAGTTTTGCTCTGCACATTATCGAAAAGGAGTTTACCTTTATGGACCCCGGTCCTTCATGGTACCATTATCTGGTTTTTTTATTCTGATTCTTGCCGGAGGCTTCTTCGCCGCCGCGGAAACAGCTGTCACTTATTCCAATAAGTTCCGTATGAAAGTAAAAAGCGACGACGGCGATAAAAAAGCGGCTTTGGTGCTCAAAATGGCCGAAGATATGGATAACTCTCTAATAGTTATTCTCGTGGGCAATAATGTGATACATGTATGTGCGTCCGTATTGGCTTCTCTGATGGCGGTAAGTTTATTGAAGAGCGAAGCGCTGGGCACTGTTGTAGCGACTGTCGTCACGACTGTACTCGTTTTTGTTTTCAGCGAAACGATACCTAAAAACATTGCTCAGGCCAATGCTGATTCCATGGCTTTGGCTTTTGCTTATCCTTTGAAGTTTTTATCCGTTTTGCTTACTCCGGTCTCAATAATATTCAAAGGTCTGATATGGTTAGTGAGGAAGGTATCGGGGCATAGAGGCTCAGAGGAGGAACCCTCTATCACGGAAGACGACTTTACGGATATAATCGAGTCTGTCGAGAAGGAAGGAGTACTGGACGAGCAGGAAAGCGACATTATTCAGGCGGCCATTCAGTTCAACGACAAACAGGTGAAGGATGTTTTTACTCCGACAGAGAAGTTTGTGTCCGTCAACGTAAACGCCACAAGACAAAAAATACTCGAACAAATTACCCGGTCCGGATTTTCGAGATACCCTGTTTACGAAGGAAGCGCAGACAACATAATCGGCGTACTGCACGTTCGGAGTTATCATAAAATGGCAGAACATAACAAGGGACTCAGACTCAGAGAAGCACTGATCCCGCCGTATAAAGTGCCTGAGAATACTACTATGGACGAAGTATTCGAAGGTTTCCGTGCCCATAGGACGCACATTGCTTTTGTAGTTGACTCCGAAGGCCGTACCACGGGGCTGGTCACTATGGAAGATGTACTCGAAGAGCTGGTGGAAGGAATAGCTGAAAAGATGCCTGAAACGGCGGCGGGAGGGAAAGTATGACATATTGGTACCTTTTGCCTGCTCTTGCAGTGTGTATAGTGTTTTCGGCGTTTTTCTCTGCGAGTGAGATCGTATTCGGTTCCGATAACAGGCTGCATCTCAACAGAAATGCCGAAAAAGGGAACAAAAAAGCTTCCGATGCTCTCCGTCTGGCCGATAATTACGGCGAAACCATCTCCACGATACTCGTGGGAAACAATCTCGTGAATATTTGCGCTTCAAGTATGGCTTCTCTCGTTGCAAACGAGTTATTCGGTCCGGTTTCCGGGCCTACCGTTGCGATGCTCGGAATGACGGTCATAATACTCATATTCGGGGAGATACTGCCGAAAACTTTGTCGGTAAAGAAAAGTTATAAACTTTCATTGGCTTTTGCTTTTCCGCTTAATATCTGTAAAACGGTCATGAAGCCTGTGGTGTTTGCGGTTTCGCAGTTTGTGAAGAAGATATCCTTTCTATGGACTTCGAAAAACAAAGAACATACCACCGATGAGGAACTGTTTACTATCGTGGACGCCATCGAACAAAACGGCGGTTTTGACGAGAAGAAAGGGGATCTGGTACGTTCCGCTATAGATTTCAGGGAAGTTGAAGTGCACGAAATAATGATCCCGCGCGTGGACGTGGTAGCAATGGATATTAATGACGATATTTCCTCATTATATGATAACGACGTAATATACAATTACTACCGCATTCCTGTTTACGAAGGCAATATAGATGAGATAATCGGCGTTTTGCCCACAAAGACCTTGCTCAGGAAAATCAATTCCGGAGAGAAAGCGGACATCAGGGAACTGCTGTATCAGCCCATATTCGTTCATAAGAGCAAACCGGCAAGCGAACTGCTCAGCGAATTCAGAAAACAGGGAGTACATATTGCCGTAGTCGTAGACGAATTCGGCGGTATGATGGGTATCCTTACAATGGAAGATATTTTGGAAGAGCTTGTAGGAGACATATGGGACGAGATGGATATTCCGCGGGAAGAATACGTTGAAAGCGAAAGCGGGGTATACACTGTGGACGGCGATATGAATATTTACGATCTCTTTGACCTTACGGATTACGACGCAAAGGATTTTGAAAGTGATTATAATACGGTAGGAGGCTTTGCACTTGAAAAGCTTGGCGGGATGCCCGCCCCGGCGATAAATTTGATTTTGCCAATCTGAGTTTCGAGGTCATTGAAACGGAGCCGCGGAGGGTGCTGAGCGTAAAAGTGACGGTAAATGACGAAGCCGACAATGCCGTCGGACAATCGGACGAAAAGTGACCGAAGCGCCTGCAGCAGAGCTATGGCAGAAAGAAAAGTCCGAAACGCCGACAGTGTCGTCGGGCAACCGGACGAAAAGTGACCGAAGCGCCTGCAGCAGACGCTATAGCAGAAAAAAAAGTCCGAAACGCCGAGAAACTTGCGGCATCCGTGGTGAAACGGAACCACGGCAAGCATGCCGGAAGGGGTTTGAGTTCGGCGGTCAGGGAAAACTTAACCGGATCGGAGAAATATGGTGACATTTGAAGACGTAAAGAATAATTCCGAGGTAAACGCCTGCATTCTTGCAGGTAACGACGTGTTGGGTGAAATGGGTTTCACGGAGCACGGTTTTGCGCATGCGGCCAAATGTGCCATGCTTGCGGGCAGGATAATCGAACAGTTCAACGGTTCGCCGCGAGAAGCCGAGCTTGCGCGGATAGCCGGGTATATGCATGATATCGGCAACATGATCAACCGTACGGATCACGCCCATACCGGAGCCATACTCGCGCTTGACATACTGCGGCGTATGGGGATGGACATTACCGAAAGGGCGGCGGTGGCAACGGCTATAGGAAATCATGATGAAGCCACCGGAAAAGTTGTCAGCAACATATCCGCCGCGCTTATTCTGGCAGATAAAGCCGATGTGAGCAGAAAAAGGGTGCGTTCCAGAATGATCGGGGAAGACATCCATGACAGGGTGAATTATGCGGTTACCGAAAGCAGGCTGGAAGTGGAGGACAAAAAGATTATTTTAAAGTTGAGTATTGATACCGAGATATGTTCCGTGATAGAGTATTTTAAAATATTCCTGAACAGGATGTATATGTGTCAGTCGGCGGCGCATTATCTCGGGTCGGGATTTTCACTTGAGATAAATGATACTGTATTGATGTAGGGGTGTATATGGATTATCAGGTTTTATCCAATATTATTTTGTTGTTTGCCGGTATGGGAATATTTATGGTTGCCATACATATGACAAGCGAGAGCATGGAAAAGATTTCGAGCTCAAAACTCAGACATATGTTGAATAAAGTCTCCGGGAATAAGCTTGCGGGGGTCGGCATAGGAGCAGGTGTGACGGCTCTTATTCAGAGTTCCTCGGCGACCACCGTTATGGTAGTCGGTATGGTGAACGCCGGCATCATGACTTTGATCCAGGCTACTTATATTATCATGGGCGCAAATATCGGTACTACGATAACCGGCGTTTTGTCCGCTTTGCCCACGCTGAATTCAGGAGAATCTTTTCCCGTTACGGATCTGTTCATGGTATTGTCATTTGTCGGGGTCATAATAAGCATCATTGCCAAAACCGACAAAATAAAAACCTGGGGTACTTTTCTTGCCGGTTTGGGGACCATCTTCGTGGCGCTGAAATGTATGTCGATTTCTATGGAATTCATGCAGACCGATCCTACTTTTCAGGAACTCATAAAGTCCGTGACCAACCCTATATTGTTATTGGTGATAGGCGCTTTGTTCACGGGTCTGGTACAGAGCTCGGCAATAGTGGCAGGTATCGTTATCACTATGGTAGGACAGGGCATCCAGATCGGTGCAGGCGGAAACGCGGTATTGTTTATAATTTTAGGTACGAATATAGGTACCTGCGTAACGGCTATGCTTGCAGGCATAGGCAGTTCTCCGAACGGCAAAAGAGCGTCTTTTATCCACTTGCTTTTCAATGTGATCGGTTCGATAATTTTTACTGTTTTTCTGTTGCTTTATCCGGGCTTTTACGACCGGGTGATGGTGGGGCTTTTCGGTGACAATCACGGTCTGATCGTAGCGGCTTTCCATGTTATGTTCAATGTTATAAGCACTGTCATCATGTTTCCGTTTGCGAAATATCTTGTTTCGATATCCAAGCTTGTATTCAAGGACAAAAAACAAAAAAGCAGGTTTGTTCTGCAGTATATAGACGACAGGATCCTTGCTACCCCTTCCATCGCCGTTGAACAGCTTCTCAAAGAGACCGAAAGGATCGCTGTGCTGACAAGGCAGTCGTTATCGCTGAGTGTGGAGTCGTTTCTCAAGCTTGACTCATCAAAAAGCGAAAAGGTAAAGGATATTCAGGAAGAAGTGAATTTTCTCGTAGAGGAGATAACCCGTTTTCTTATAAAGCTCAGCGGTTACGACCTCAGCGGCCGCGACGAAAGAGTAGTAAGCAATTTGCATTATATTATAAGCGATTTCGAGCGTATAGCCGATCTTTCATCAAACATAATGAGGTATACTTCAAATGCGGAAAGTAAAAATCTTGCGTTTTCGGACGCGATAATCGCTGAAATAAAGGACATGTTCGAAGCAATAGACAGTATGTACGGGTACACGATGGATGATTTCATAAAGAGGAGCAACGAGCACAAGAGAGAAATTGACGCTCTTGAAGACGAGGTGGACGAACTCAGGTCGAGAAATCTTGAAAATCATTATCAGAGGATGAACAAGGGAGAATGTAATCCCGAAAGCGGCGGCATATATGTAAATACGGTAAATAATCTCGAGCGTGCCGCAGATCATCTCAAATTTATATCTCAGAAGGAGTTTTAAGCACAGCTTAAAAAAGAGTGATGGCGAAAAAGAAGGATACGGCGCTTGCGGCGCAAAGTTACAAAGCTGATTCCATAGAAGTTCTTGAAGGGCTTGAGGCGGTGAGAGTGAGGCCGGGAATGTACATAGGTACCACCGGACCCAAGGGACTCCATCACATACTATGGGAAATCATTGACAACGCGGTGGACGAAGCTGCAAACGGTTATGCAAAAAGGATCGAAGTGATCCTCAATGCAGACGGCAGTGCAACCGTCAATGATGACGGGAGAGGTATACCCGTGGACATACACCCCGTGAAGAAAGTGCCTGCCGTCGAGCTGGTATTTACTCAGCTTCATGCGGGAGGAAAGTTCAATAACAACGCATATAAGACTTCCGGAGGTCTTCACGGCGTGGGCGCAAGCGTCACCAACGCTCTTTCCGAGTGGCTCAAGGTAGACGTTTACCGTGACAATAAAAAGTATTCCATGCGTTTTCACAGTTATTGCGATAAAAAGGGGAAATGGCACAGCGGCGAGAAGGAAACGGAGCTTTCATGCGAGCCTTATAAGAGGAAGTCTGCCGGGACAAGCGTCACATTTTTACCTGACAACAATGTTTTCGGGGATTCCGAATTTGATTACGAAACTGTTGAAAACAGGGTAAGAGAACTGGCTTTTCTGAACAGCGGAGTCGTTTTTTATATAAAGAGCGAAAGAGATGGCACGGAAAACGAGTTCAGATACGACGGCGGAATTTCGGATTACGTGGAATATCTCAATGAAAACAAGGAAACGCTGTTCAGACCGCCCGTGTATATTTCCGCCGAAAACCCGGAGGCGAAAGTCAAAGCAGAGCTGGCGTTCCAGTATACCGACGGTTATACGGAAAATCTTTATTCGTACGTGAACTCTATCCCGACTCTGGAGGGCGGTACTCATGAAACGGGATTCAAGTCTGCTCTGACCCGAGTGATGAACGATTTTGCGCGCGCAGCGAAACTTCTTAAGGACAAAGACGATAATCTGCTCGGAGAAGACTATCGTGAGGGAATAACTGCCGTACTTTCCGTAAAGCTGGCAAATGTGCAGTTTGAGGGTCAGACAAAGACCAAGCTGGGTAATCAGGAAGTAAGGCCGGTGATAGAAACGTTGATCACGGAAGCGCTCGGCAAATATTTTGAGGGCAAAAAAGAGAAGAAAACAGGGGAGATAATAGTCCGCAAGGCGATAGCTGCAGGCAAGGCGAGGATGGAAGAAGCCGAAGCAAAACGATTGCTCAGAGTAAAGAACAATCTCGATAACGGATTCCTGGTCGGCAAGCTTTCCGCGTGTACGGGAAAAGATTATTCGAGGAATGAGCTGTATATAGTGGAAGGAGATTCGGCAGGCGGCAGTGCGAAGCAGGCAAGGGACAGAAGATTTCAGGCGGTGCTTCCGCTCAAAGGGAAACCGCTCAACACCGAAAAAAGGCGTCTTAAGACCATACTCGAAAACGACGAGATAAAAAGCATAGTAAGTGCGCTTGGAGTAGGGGTCGGAGAGGAGCTTGCCATGGAGTCGCTGAAATACGATAAGGTCATAATACTCAGCGACGCGGATCAGGACGGAGCTCATATAAGAGCGATATTGCTCACCTTTTTCTTCAGGTATATGAAGGAGCTTCTGCTTGAAGGGCATGTGTATATAGGGATGCCGCCTTTATACAAGGTGACCAAGGGGAGCACTGTGATCTATTGCTACGACGACAACGAACTGAATAACGCCATGGCACAGGCAGGCAGGAGCGGAAATCTGCAAAGGTACAAAGGGCTCGGAGAGATGAATCCTTCACAGCTTTGGGATACCACCCTCAACCCCGAAACGAGGTCGCTGGTCAGGGTAACGCTTGAGGACGCCGCGGAAGCGGACAGGTTAGTGACCGTGCTCATGGGCGACAGTGCCGACGCGCGGCGGGATTATATTTCGCAGTATGCGAATTTCAATAAGGACAAGGATGCCGCGATAGAGAAATACAAGTCGAGAGGCGGAGGCAACGCATGACTAAAAGAAAAATCAGATCTGAAAACGTAGGAAGGCAGGAGGACGGAACGAATCTTCTTTTGAAAGATATGTCGGAAGTGATGCATGAGTCCATGCTGCCTTATGCGGAGCATGTAATTCTTGACAGGGCGCTGCCCCGGGTGGAAGACGGCTTGAAGCCTGTGCAGCGCAGGATACTTTACACTATGTATGAACTCGGGGTGACGCCTGACAAGCCGTATTTAAAGAGTGCGAGGATAGTGGGCGATTGCATGGGAAAATACCACCCGCACGGAGACAGTTCGATATACCAGGCTCTGGTCAGGATGGCGCAGAGTTTCAGTATGAATATGCAGCTTGCGGACGGTCAGGGCAACTTCGGAAGCGTAGACGGAGACAGTGCTGCCGCGATGAGATATACCGAAGCGAGATTGTCGCCGGTAGCGCTCGAGTTGTTGAGAGATATAGACAAAAATACCGTAAAGTGGTCGAGGAACTATGATGACAGCCGTCTTGAACCGGATATGCTGCCGGGGAGGTTCCCCAATCTTCTCGTAAACGGCGCGGGAGGGATCGCCGTGGGACTTGCGACAAACATTCCTCCGCATAATTTTGCCGAAGTAATAGACGGTGTGGTGGCTTATATAGACAACGAGAAAATAACCCTGCCCGAAATGCTCAGGATAATAAAGGGTCCGGACTTCCCTACGGGCGCATATGTGATAGCAGGGGATCTGCTTTCGCTTTATCAGACGGGTAAGGGAAAACTCATACTGAGAGGGAAGGTACACGTCGCCGGCGAAAAAAACGAACGCAAGAGCCTCATAATAACGGAGCTTCCCTATCAGGTCAACAAAGCGGCTTGGCTGCAGAGTGTTCAGGCGCTGAGAGAAAAATTCAAAGAACAGCTTTCTGTGATTTCGGAAATAGTGGACGAATCGGATAAAGAAGGCATGCGTGCGGTAATACGTTTAAAAAAGGAAGCCGATTCGGATGAAGTTCTGAAAATGCTGTATAAGTACACCGATCTCGAAACGGGCTTTTCGGTCAATACGGTGGCCATTGCCGACGGCAAACCGAGACTCATGGGTCTGCTCGATATAATAAGATATTATACACAGTATCAGGAGAAGGTGGTATATGCGCGGACGGCTTACGATCTGAAAGTCGCGCAGGAAAGGGAGCATATAGTTGCGGGTCTTGTCATAGCGGTCAATAATATAGACGAGGTCATAGCGATAATACGGACGTCAGCCAATACGCCCGAAGCGAAGAGGCGTTTGATGCAGACATTTTCTCTTACCGATGTTCAGGCTCAGGCGATACTTGATCTTAAGCTTGCAAGGATAAATAAACTTGAGACGAAAAAGCTTGCGGAAGAACAGCAGGAGCTTTTGAAGGAGATCGCGCGGCTGAAAGCGATACTTAAGAACAAAGCTCTTCTTATGGACATAATAAAAACCGAGTTGCTGGAGATAAAGAAAAATTACCGGGTTCCACGAAAGAGCGTGATAGTAAAGTCGGCAGAGGATATAAGAGTGACTACGGATGAAGACGAAGTTCCGGCGGAAAATTACGTACTGACTCTTTCAGGCGACGGAAAGATAAAAAAAGTGCCTCAGAAGAATTACAATATGAGTTCGCGCGGAATAGGGGCGTCGGTATCCGTGCAGGATATTATAATACAGGCCGTGCCGGCAGTAAGCAACGATTTTGTGTTTTGTTTTACCGATGCGGGCAACTGTTATAAAAAGAGCATTGCCGAGATCCCGGAAGCAAAATTCCGCGAGAGCGGAGGAAATATATCGTCGGTATTCGGATTGGGCAAAGAAGAAAAATGTATAAGACTTTTTGCCTTCGAAACGCCTCCGGAAAAGAATCTTGTTTTTGTGACGGCAGCAGGGAGCGTGAAGGTTACGGCATGGAGCGAGTGCGTACCGGTGAAGCAGCCTTTCTTCAACGTGATGAAGCTCAAAGAAGGAGACAGTCTGATAGCGGTATCGGAAAGCTATGAAGGCTGCGGGATTCTGATGGTGTCTGCACTCGGCTTGTGTACGAACGTAAAGATAGAGGATATACCGCTTCAGGGAAGAGTGGCAGGGGGCGTCAGAGGAATGATGCTTGCTGAAAACGACAGACTGATATGCGCCGATATAATAAACGAGGACGGCGAAATTATAGTCGTCACAAACAAAGGTTACGGAAAGAGGGTGAACGCTTTCGAGTTCGAAAGAATGAACAGAGGAAGAAGAGGCGTTAAAATAACGGAATTCGGCGTAAACGGCACAGAACTGGTATTTGCATCTTACGTAACGCTGCCATATGACATAGCGGTTTTTTCGGATGAACCGACATTTGTCGTAAACAGCGAAAATATAGGAATAGAATCGAGGAATCATAAAGGCAAACCGATAAAAAAATGCAATGTTGAAAAAGTTCTGAGGGTATATAACTGAGGAACGATCGCAGAAAAGGACATAAATGATCCGGGAATGACGGTCAGGCGTCGGGTTTCGAGGAAGGGGCCGAAAGATATCGGTAAAATATACGAGGAAAGAGCAGAAAGATATTCCGGCGTGAATTTAAAGGCGGTAAAAGATGAACAGGTTTTCAGATAATGACAAAAAGCAGCAGGGAAAGCGCATAAGGATAATTCAGACCATAACATTTTCTGTGGTGCTGGTCATGCTCATAGCCTGCATATTGCTGTACGTTGCGAGTTTAAATGAAGTGCCGTCTGATGACATAGCCGTGCAGGACGGGTTGTGGCTGACAAAGACTGAAGACGGTTGGGTAGTGATCAGGTCGGAGAAAAACAATCATACCGAGCTGGTTATTCCCGAGTCCATAAACGGGGTTCCGGTAATAGGGATATACGGATTGAGTGAAAGCGATAGCGTTCAGAGACTTTTTATATCGAAAAACATAAAAAGCATTTCGGAGCAGGTTTTTGATGCGTTGCCTAATCTGAGCAGTATAGAGGTCGACGAGGAAAACGATTATTATATTTCTGCAGACGGGGTCTTATATGACTCGTTGATGTACACTCTGATAAAAGTACCTCCTCAGTACGGCGGCAGCGTGAGGTTTACGATATCGGAAGGGATAACGTACGTTTACGACAATGCTTTTGCCGACAACAAAAATATAGTGTCGGTAGTATTTCCTTCCACTATCATAGCTATAGGAGACAGGGCGTTTGCGATGTGTCTTCGACTGACCGAAGTGATTCTGGGGAGCGGATCATCGCTGAGGAGCATAGGCGACGAGGCTTTTTACGGATGTGTGATACTCAAAAGTTTTGATCTGCCCGGCAGTATCAGCGAGATAGGCACGGGGGTATTTTACGGATGCTCGTCGGTATCGGCCATAAGGATAGAAAGCGGGGGCAAGTATTATTCTTCTGACGGGGTACTCTATTCAGAAGACACGCTGGTCATATATCCTTGCGGAAAGCAGAACACTCAGTATGAGGTTCTGAGCGGGATCAAGAATATAGGGAAGTATGCATTTTGCGGTAATAAATATATAATGTGTCTGGTCGTTCCCGAAAGCGTGACTTATATGGATATGGACGCATTTTCGCGCTGTTACGCCATGAACGCGGTGATACTCGGGTGTACAACGCCCCCTCAGCTTGAAGGCTGGCCGGGCTATTATCAGGACATCGGGTTTTTTGTGGACGAGACGGCGTACGAATTATATATATCTGCGTCGGTGTGGTCGGAGCTCAATATATTTTCCGCTTATATGGTCAAGGATTACGCGTATATAAAGCTCGGGGATATAGCGGATAAAGACGATCAGCTTTATGATTCGCTTCTGTCGTACGGTGCGACGGACGAGGATTGTGTAATAGCCGGATTCTGGGGCGGGACCGAGGCTTATATAGCGTCCTCTGTGACGCTTGACGGAGTGCAGAGCCGAATAGTGGGGTACATGCCGAGGGCTTTCAACAGTTACACTATAACTGACATTTATTTCGGCGGAAATATCCTGATGATAGGAGACAAGGATTTCTACGGGTTCGAATTGCTCAAATACGTGCTTTTCGGCGAGAATACGGTATATATCGGGAAAAGCGCGTTCAAGGATTGTAACGGGCTGAGGTTTGCTTTATTTGACGTAGCCGATAAAAGTTACGACAAGAATATATATATAGGAGAAAATGCTTTTGAAGGATGTTCGGCATTATATAAGGTAGTGCTTCCGGACGTGGAGAGCGGGGAGGTCCTTTTGGGAGCGAACTGTTTTGTATTATGTAATTCACTTAAGGAGGTCTGGCTTTACGGCGTCGTCATAGCTGAAAACGACAGTATAATAGCCGAGAGCAACAATCTTTTGCTTGTGGTAGCCGAAAGACTCAAGGGATACTATCTGAGTGAAGAGGTCATGTTATCGTGGGGAGTGGAGAGCGACAGGGTGATCACTGTCGAAGATTATAATTCGGGTGCGTCCGGAATGGAAGGTGATAAAGATGAAAACGTCGGACAATATGAGCGGTAAGGTGATGGTGATAAGCGGCGGTTCCCGCGGGATAGGAGCCAAGACTGCCGAACTGTATATAAAAAAAGGGTATCGGGTATATGAGCTCAGTCGCAACGGCGGAGCGGAAGGCGGTGTTCATATAAGATGCGATATATCGTCGGAGAGCGACGTTGCGGCGGCATTTGCCGAGATCGGGGCAAGAGAAGAAAGTATAGATGTATTGGTTTGCAACGCCGGTTTCGGGATATCGGGAGCCGTGGAGTTTACCGAAATAAAAGAGGCAAAGTCTCAGTTTGACGTGAATTTTTTCGGTAATTTATCTGTGATCCGGAACGCGTTGCCGCTGATGAGAGAAAAGGGCGGCAATATAATAGCCGTCAGTTCGGTGGCGGCAGTATTTGCAATACCGTATCAGAGCTTTTATTCAGCGACAAAAGCCGGTATAAACGTATTGTGTCAGGCTCTTGCGAACGAAGTACGGCCTTTCGGGATATCGGTGGCGGCAGTGATGCCCGGAGACATCAAAACAGACTTTACTTCGGGAAGAAAAAAGAACGAAAAAGGCAGTGAAATATATAAGTCGATGAAAAGAAGCGTTGCCGTCATGGAAAAGGACGAGGAAAACGGTATGCCGCCCGAAAAAGTCGCAAAGTTGATTCTGAAACTCGGGGAGAAGAAAAAACTGAGACCCCTTTATACTGTCGGGGCGAAATATAAACTGTTTGTATTTCTGGCAAAATTACTGCCTTCCTCGTTTTATAATCGGATCGTGGGGAAAATGTACGGATAATAAAAACGAGCTTTCCGAAATCCGATAAAAAAGCAGATAAAAGAACGTGCTTTATAGGCACGTTCTTTTATTGAGGGGGAATTCCCATAAATATAGGAAGAGGCAAAGAACGGTATAAGTTGCCGCAAACCGGACGTACAGCCGTTCAGAACAGCATAATCGTATTGAAGCGACAGCTGAAGAACATACGTTATACCGTAAGGTTCACGGAAAGTGCTTGCTCACAGGCGATATATCCGGAAATGATCTAACCTACATAATTTGAAGGGATATTGGTATTATCGGGGACGGAGCGCGTGACCCAGGCATTTCCGCCGATGATACATCCGTTGCCGATAACGGTTTTCCCGCCGAGCACGGTAGCGCCGGCGTAGATAATGACGTTGTCGCCGATATCGGGATGGCGTTTTATGCCTTTTATGGGATTGCCGTCGGCGTCCGGGGGGAAGCTTTTCGCGCCGATGGTGACGCCCTGATAAAGCTTGACTCTTTTTCCTATGACGGCAGTTTCACCTATCACCACGCCTGTGCCGTGGTCAATGAAGAAGTATTCACCGATCTTTGCTCCCGGGTGGATGTCGATACCTGTCGACCGGTGAGCCAATTCGGTTATGAAGCGGGGCAGAACGGGCAGCTTGACGCAATAGAGAAGGTGAGCGATCCTGTAAGCCGTAAGAGCTTCGATCGCGGGGTAGCAAAGGATTACTTCCATACGGCTGGAAGCAGCGGGATCGCCTTCATAGGCGGCGGTGATATCGGTCATGAGCAAACGTCTTATTTCGGGAAGGGCTGCGGTAAGCGAGGCGGCAGCTTCAAAGGCTTCGCGTCGCGTGACAACGGGCATGGCAGCTTTTATCAGCATTCCCACAGCTTTTCGCAATTCGTAATAAGTCTGATCGGTGTTATGGGAGCAGAGTTCCGGGAAGAGCGTTTTTTTAGCCGAAAGCAGGAAGCCGTCGAGAAGGACGCGCATATTTTCAAAATCGCCTGTTTCGGCGGAGTCAAGATGGATAAGAGCGGAAACTCTTTTCAATTGGTTTTTCATTGCCGCTGCTCCGTGAAGAACTTCCGGAAAAGAGGAGAGGAAAGATATTTGATTCCTCCGTCAGGCAAAAGGACTACGATCGTTTTGCCCCGGAATTCTTTTCTTTGAATTATGTTTTTCGCCGCGAAAAGGGCCGCTCCGCCGCTCGGCCCCGTAAGGATACCTTCTCTCCGTCCGATCTCGGCTCCGCAAATATATGCGTCTTCGTCCGAAACTGCGATAATTTCGTCAATTACTTCGGTGTTGAGTACAGACGGTATGAATCCGGCGCCTATGCCCTGTATGGCATGCTCTCCCGCCTTGCCTCCGGAAAGCACGGGGCTTCTTTCCGGTTCAACGGCTACCACATATACGTTTTTGTTTTTTTCTTTGAGAAATTCGCCTATGCCCGTTATGCTTCCGCCGGTGCCGACTCCCGCAATAAAAACATCCGTATTTTCTCCGCTGTCCTGCCATATTTCAACTGCGGTGCCGTTTTTATGAGCTTCGGGATTTGCGGGATTGTCAAACTGTCCTGCGATTATGCCTGATTTCGTTTTTTCGCACAGTTCGCGTGCTTTTTTTATTGCTCCCGTCATGCCTTCCTCGCCGGGAGTCAGAAAGACTTCTCCGCCGTATGCTTTTATAAGCATGACCCTTTCTTCCGACATGTTGTCCGGCATAACAATGACTACCTTATACCCCAAAGCGCTTCCTATAGCCGCGAGCGCTATTCCGGTATTGCCGCTTGTCGGTTCAAAGATGGTGCCGCCTACAGAGAGTGTTCCGTTTTTTTCTGCGCGCCTTATCATATTGAGCGCGACGCGGTCTTTTGAAGAGCCGTAAGGGTTCATAAATTCCGCCTTTGCCAGTAGTAAGCCTTCTCCTCCCCATGCTTTGAGCGTTTCGGATAACGAAATCAGGGGCGTGCGGCCGATGAGCTGTACTGATGATCCGTAAATATTTTTTGTCATGTCAGTCCTTTATTGCGTGCGAAGACGATATTTTCATCGCACAATTAAAATATGATTACTGTAATATACATATGTGCATACATTATATGCCTGTGCAGGCAGGGTGTCAAGAAATTTTTTGCTTGCTTTGTAAACAAGAAAAAAGTATGATGCGGTATATCGGTCAAAAACATATAAACATAAAAAAGCTTTATAGCGGAAGAAATAAAGACGCCGGAACAGACGAAAGCGCAATAACCGTACGGAAAGCAGAAAGCGTTCAAATACCGAAAGGTTATACTGACGGCAAAAAGCGGTGCTTGAAAGCAAGCCGTAACGCATATGAACTCGTCGGGATCCGGAGCAGTCATGAAAGGCGTTTGTTTTACGTGCGGAAATAAAAAAAGCCTTTCAAACATTAGACAAAAGTGAAACGGTGTGGTAAAATATACAAGCTGAGAGAACAAAATGCGGATGTAGTTTAGTGGTAGAACGACAGCTTCCCAAGCTGTAGGTGCGGGTTCGATTCCCGTCATCCGCTCCAATAAAGGTTCTCTTTTTTTATCCGGTCATACGGTGTTGCAGGTCGGAAGGCGTACCCGATCAAGATCGGTGATATTAAATGCGTCAGAATTTGCCGTATGATCCTGAAAACGAAGACAATTCGGAACAAAAATTAATTATGATAGTGCTTACGGTACCGGAAGAAAAATATTTGCAGTCGTATATTGAAGCCGGCGAAGAGAACGTGTTTAACGGCGTGAAAAGGTATGTTTTTTATGACGCGGAAAAGTATGACATTTTTGAAAAATTCGATGATTTCAGAAACGAACGCAATTTAAAACCCGGTTGGGTCGGCTCTGATTTTTACTGGTTGGTCGACGAAGACAGAAATTATTTTATCGGAGAAATAAATATAAGGCACAGACTGACCGGCGCACTTGAGCGGTACGGCGGGCATATCGGATACGGCGTTCGTTTTTCCGAGTGGAACAAGGGCTACGGGACGCTGATGCTTCGGTTGGGGTTAGAAAAAGCAAGGAGCAGGGGGATAAGTTCCGTTTTGGCCACATGTGACGACGATAATCACGCATCTGCAAGAGTTATGGAAAAAAACGGTTTCGTCCTGCAGGATAAGATTGCTAACATGATCGACGGAAACGCAATAATCACTCGCAGATACGTAAAAGAATTATGATACGGGATCGGGCAGCGGTATATGAGGACGCCTGATCGGAAAATTTATATTCGCTTTGATATCGAAAGGCGGACATGTATCGTTTTTCGAAAGGCGGATATGTATCGTTTTCCAAGCGGACGGTTTCTGAAAAAAGCGGCGTAAAGGGTGCGCGAAATTTATAAAACGCAGAATAAGCCGAAAAAGTGTAAAGGTAAAAATAAAAAATCCATGTTTTGCGGTATGCGGATGAATGAGCTTCCGGAGCATGAAAAATCCTTCCGGGATCGTAATATCCGCCGTGAATCATGACTTATGGAGGTGACGCTTCGGTTTCCCGCGATCGATGGGTCATAAAAGTATTTTAGCTGAATCTGCATACCCTGATTCGGGTCTTGAATTTTCGAAATATATGAACGGAAAGATATCCCGGGCTGAGATCATATGTTTTCCGCCCGGTTTTTTATGCAAATTTGCCGGAATATTTTACGGGAGTCTATACTGTGCTGTTGTATGATCCGGTGTTTTATAAGGATAATTTTAAGAATGCGGGGGCTGAAAAGAAAAAGCGTATTAACTCAGCTGAAAACAAAAGCCGTTCGGAAAGCGAACGGAAATGTATGTTTATTCTCAGCCTGAAAGATCAGTATTGAATCGGACGCCCGTGTGATGGCGTTAATACACAGTTCAAGCCGACATAAATCACGAGTTTTGCTTTGATACCCGGCCCGTGTGATGGCGTTAATGCAAAGCTCAGACCGGTCTTACAGGACAAACAGCCGACAGAAAAGCAAGCGAAAAGTTATCTGTTGAGCAGCATGTCGTTAATATCTCTGACTTCCGGCTGAAGCTTTGATCCGGGGATACGAAGCTGATCGGCTATTTTGTCTCGTGCGTGCATGATTGTGGTATGATCTCTGCCGCCGAATACCTGTCCGATACCTGTGAGCGGCATGGGGAGGAGTTCGGTGATGAGGTATATGCAGACCTGTCTGGGTTCGACAATTTCCTTATTTTTTTTCTTTCCGACGAGATCTTCCCGCGTTACTTTGTAAAACTCGCAAACGCATTCTATGATCCTGTCCACGGTGATCATTTCTCTTCTGTCGTCGCTGAAGTCCTTGAAGGCTTCGTTGATAACATACGGATCGTCGGCGGATCTGCCCGTAAGACTTGCATAGCTGATGACCTTTGTCAGCAAACCTTCCATTTCGCGCACGTTTGTGGTGACTTTTTCTGCTATGATGTTGACAACGCCGTCAGGCACATGGTATTTTTCCTGTTTGATTTTTTTCTGAAGAATTGCGATACGCGTTTCGAGGTCGGGAGTCTGAATGTCGGCTATCAGGCCTCCTTCAAAACGGGTGCGCAGACGTTCCTCAAGAGGCGAGATCTCTTTCGGAGGACGGTCGCTTGTAATGATTATCTGTTTATCCAGGAAGTAAAGGTCGTTGAAGGTATGGAAAAGCTCTTCCTGTGTCGACACGGTTTTGGCTATAAACTGGATATCATCGATCATAAGCACGTCTATATTTCTGTAGCGTGCGCGGAAACGTTTCATTTTGTCGGTTTTATCGCTGTCCCGCAGGGCTTCGATAAGACTGTTTGTGAAGTGCTCGCAGCTGACATAGGTGCATTTCAATTCGGGAGAAGTGCTTCTTATTTTATTGCCTATTGCGTGCATGAGATGCGTTTTTCCCAGCCCGACGCCTCCGTAGATAAAAAGCGGATTATAACGTTTGCCGGGGTTGTCTGCGACGGCTTTACAGGCAGCCGTTACAAATTCGTTTGATTTTCCTATAACGAAGTTTTCGAAAGTATATTTAGGGATAAATGCGGATTGTTCGTTATTTTCACGTTCTTTTTGTTCCAGGTTTTGTTCCAGAACAAACTCCCTGAACATTTCTTCTTCGTCGGGCGAGATTATCTGAATGTCGGAAACGATATCGGGATATTGTTTTTTAGCGGCTGCGGCTATAACGGAATGAAAACGTCTTTCTGTAAGGTTCCTGTTTGCGACGCTGTCGGCAAGCAGAATAAGTTTTTCGGAAACGATGCACAGAGGCGTGAGTGTTTTTATCCAAAGATCATATACAAGTGCGGATACGCTTACCTGCACTTCTGAAATAATATTTTGCCAGACGTCCGTTATATCCATTTTTTCCTCTGAACTGAAAATTGATTCCCGTCGGTTTTTCCGATAGTAACAAGAATTATAACACACCCCGACTTAAATGTCAAGGGGGAGCGGGGAATGCGGAAACAATAAAAACAAATATCTTTTGTACAGCTTCATCGTATATGTTAAGGGTTCTGCAAAAATAACTGTGCAAGATATGCGCGGTGTGGCAAAGCGCGTTTTTGTTCGGGAAGACCGGATTTTCGAGGCGTAAGCTTTTTTGCGGAAAGATCAGGTCGGAAGTTCGTTTTCGTGTGAGGCAAAGAATTTTTCCAGGGAAGCGAGAGTAAAGGAAAGGGAGTCGGTATTAGTCAGGGAGACCAGGAGTTTTTTGCTGTTCGGGAAGCCTTTGAGATAGCAAGCGAGATGTTTTTTCATTTCGTTTACCGCTACTCTTTCGGGAAGGTAACTCAGCGCGTTGTAATGGAACAGAATGTCGTCGAATGTGACATGATCGTCGGGAGAACCGGTCAAGGAGGCAAAAAGCCACGGTTTACCGCAGCTTGCGCGCCCGACGGCGACCCCGTGGATCCCGGCAAGACTCATAGCGCGAGAAGCGTCCTCATAATTTTTCACGTCTCCGTTGAGGTAGACGGGGATACTCACTCCTGCAGCGGCTTTTGATATGATATTCCAGTCTGCTTTGCCTGAATAGAGCTGCGCGGCGGTCCTGCCGTGGATAGTCAGGGCGTCGGCGCCGTTGTCCTGGCACATTTTTGCAAAGTCGGGGGCGTTGACGGAGTTGTCATCGAAGCCCTTCCTGAATTTTACGGTAACCGTTTTGCCCGAACTCTTTACCGCTCTGATTATTTTTGCCGCAAGAGGCATGTTGCGCATCAGGGCGGAGCCTTCCCCGTTTTCCACGATTTTTCGTGCCGGGCACCCCATATTTATATCTATTATGTCGAAGGCCTGTATTTCGGGCAGGAGCACGGCGCGCGCAAAAACTTCCGGGTCGTTGCCGAAGAGCTGTACGCATTTCGTTTTTTCATCGGGGTGCGTTCTCAGCAGGTCGGCCGTAACGTGATTTTTATAAGTCAGCGCTTTTGCGGAGACCATTTCCGTAACTGTGAGCTGAGCACCGTATTTTAAGCATAAAGCCCTGAATCCGATATCCGTGTAACCCGCCATCGGGGCAAGCGTGACCCGTATATTTTCAAATATCTTTTTCATGTTTTTTAGCTTCGTTCCATAAAGCGTCCATTTCTTCGAGGGTGCTTTCATAGGGTGTTTTGCCTGATCCGGCGAGTTCGTTTTCTATATATGAAAATCTTTTTATGAACCTTTCCGTGGTACCGGTAAGCGCGATTTCCGGATCCACTCCCTCGAATCTGCATACGTTCACAAGGGCAAAAAGCAAATCGCCGAGTTCTTTTTCGGTTTCGGCGGAGTTATTTTGAGAAACGGCTTCTGTCACCTCTTTTATTTCTTCGAAGATTTTTTCGACGGCGCCTTGTTTATCTTTCCAGTCGAAACCGGCTTTAGCGGCTCTGTGCTGAACTTTTTGAGCTCTCATAAGTGCCGCCATGGAACGAGGTACGTCAGTCAGATTCTGTGTCACCGTTTTGACGCTTTTTTCTTTAAGTTTGTTTTTCTCCCAGATTTTCAGTGCTTCTTCGGCGCTGGCGGCTTTATCCTGACCGAAGATATGAGTATGGCGGAAAATGAGCTTGGCGCAGAGACCGCTGAGCATATCGTTGACGTCGAATTCGCATGTTTCTCTTGCAATTTCCGCATGGAAAACAGCCTGAAGCAGAAGATCTCCCGCTTCTTCGGAAATTTTTTCAGGGTCATTTTCGTCAATAGCCGCGGACAATTCGTAGGCTTCCTCGACGGCATTATGACGAATTGATTCGTGGGTTTGAGCCTTATCCCATTCGCAACCGTTGTCACCTCTCAGGACGCGCAGGATAGTCAGGAGATCGGAAAAGGTATAACGTTTTTTTTCGGTGAGAGGCAGCGGCGGAAGCAGGAGGGCGGTATCGTAGGAAAAGACGCCGTTTAAGTCTGTTTCATGAAGAGGCAGTTTCCGGGCGCCGTTTTTGTCGACTAGAAAACAGGGGTGATCATCCTTGTAAAACGCAAATAGTGCAAGTTTTACTTCGCTTGCCGTATCTTTGTCGTAGACTTCCGTTATAATCAGAGGTATGTCGGTGTCGACAGTTTTGAGAAGGCTGATCTCCGAAGCCGAAGCGCACGCGAACCTCGAACAGGGATAAAGCGAAAGTGCGGCGGAAACATTACTCACTCCCGGAATAAATTCCGTACCTACGTCGTTTCTTTTTTTAAGTGCGGCAACAGAAGCGTCGTCGTATCCGGACCCGTTTACGCAGAACACGACGTTTTTATGTGTGGAAGCGCGTTTGGCGACCCGTTCTGCAATGGCGTCGTTGAGAGCGTCGAAGTTTTCGGCGTTGTTGTAAAGGGCATCGCAGGAGGCGGTTTTTATTCCGTTTTTTTCAAAATATCCGAAAGTCCGGGATTTTTTGGTTTTAACTATAACATAATCGCTTTCGGCAATGGCTTCGGCGCCGGAAATTGTAATGTCATTTTCGTCGAGACCGAGCCCGACCACGGTTACTTTATTCATAAACACCTCCGGAGCGTGATTTTATCGGCGTTGACAGTTTATCACAATGCGGGAGCGAAGTCAAGCTGAGACAAAGCACTTTTATTATTGCGTTCCGAAAGTGCTTGTGCCCCTGTGCGTCTGCTCACGGAACAAATCAAAAGGCGTCCGGAAGGACGCCTGAGGAACTCATGTCTGAAGTATCGGAATCAGACTTTTTTGATGATCAGAGCCGTACCCATGCCTCCGCCGATACAGAGAGAAGCGAGTCCGTAGTTTTTATTATAGCGGTGGAGCTCGTGAATGAGAGTTACGAGTATCCTGTTGCCGCTTGCGCCTACCGGGTGACCCAGGGCGATGGCTCCGCCGTTGATGTTTACCCGTTTCATGAATTCTTTTTCGTCGAGGCCGTGTTCGCCGCAAAGTTCACGTATTACGCCCAGCGACTGAGCCGCGAAGGCTTCATTGAGTTCGATGATGTCGATATCCGAGAGTTTGAGTCCGGCTTTTTTGAGCGCGCTGTTTGTAGCGGGGACCGGACCGAGCCCCATGTACTGAGGGTCCACGCCGCCCTGTCCGGCGGAGATCACTTCGCATAAAGGTTTCAGGTCGTGCGCTTTGACGGCGCTCTCGCTTGCGATCACTACAAAGCTAGCTCCGTCATTTATACCGCTGGAGTTTCCCGCGGTGACCGTTCCGTCCTGTTTGAAAGCGGGTTTGAGTTTGGCAAGTTTTTCCGGGGAAGTGGTGCGGTTGGGGTATTCATCACGTTCAAACGATATCATTTCTTTTCCCTTTTTGACCATAAGCGGCACAATTTCCTCGTCAAAAACCCCTGAATCCACCGCAGCTATAGCCTTGCGCTGAGAATCGAAAGCGAACTCGTCCTGCTCCGAACGGGTTATACCGTACTTTTCCGCTATATTTTCGGCGGTGATTCCCATATGATCACCGCTGTAGGCGTCTATCAGGCTGTCGTGGAGCATATGGTCGGTCACGTTGAAATGTCCCATTTTGATACCTGTACGGGCATTATTGGGGATAAGATAAGGGGCGCCGCTCATTATCTCGGTGCCTCCCGCAACGACAACGGAACAGAATCCTGACCGGATATCGTTGAAAGCGTTGATAACAGCCTTGAGTCCGCTGCCGCACACCATATTAATCGAGTAAGCGCAGGTAGTTTCGGGGAGCCCGGCTTTTATCGCGACCTGTCTTGCAGGACCTTGTCCTATGCCAGCCGAAAGCACGTTGCCCACAATACATTCGTCAATGATATCAGACGGGATGTTTGCGTCGGAAAGCATGGTTTTGACGACAAGCGCGCCGAGATCGGCGGCATTGAGTGAAGACAGACTGCCCAGATTACTGCCGATAGCCGAACGGCGGGCGGCAACAATGTAGATTTTTTCCATAAGTACCTCTCAAATTTGCAGCTTATGCATACTGTCAGGTATAAAGATTCCGTTTTGCGGCAAACAGACGGGAAGATCATATCAGGCAGCGTAACTGCATGCGTGAACCGGATAAATTCCGGCTTTTAATCTTTTGTTGTCCTCGGAAAGCTTTCGCTGATCATTGCAAAAAGAAAACGAACGAACCGGATCCGATGACTGCCGTGACGAAAGAGTAACCGTTACAGATCGGAAAGGAGGTCCGCAGGACAATCCGGACCGTATCGTATGCCAAGCTTTTTTTATATTATAACAGACCTTATTATTCAAGTCAACAGCTTTTATAAAAATAAAGCGGGAGGGGTAAACGTCATAAAATTTATTGCGTTAATGCGATAAACTGTTTTTAATGATGATCATATAATTGCAAAGAATAGGGGTATGGTGTATAATCAAATGGATTAGATGTAAAATCGGGAGTATAATTATTCATAAAAACAGGGGTCCTGAAGAGCCGGGAATGTATTTATGAATAATGAGGCGGTTGTATGGAACATGTGAGGACTTATGCCTGCATACATTTGGATAATATCAAGCACAATCTGGACTGTATCAGATCGGTGCTATTGCCCGGAACGAAGGTGATAGCGGTAGTTAAGGCCAATGCTTACGGCCACGGCGCCAATGCGGTTTCGAGGTATATCGAGAAGGAGGTCGCGGGGTTTGCGGTATCCAATATAGTAGAAGGGATAAGGCTGCGTGAATGCGGGATAATAAAGCCCGTTCTGATCCTCGGTTATACTCCGCCCGCGGATGTGGCTGAGGTAGTCAGATATAATCTTACTCAAGCAGTATTCGGAAGGGAATACGCGTTATCGCTCAGTGACGCGGCGGTACGTGCAGGAGTGAATGTGGCTGCGCATCTGAAGATAGACAGCGGAATGACGCGTATCGGTTTCAGGGCTTCGGACAAGGAAGGGGCGGAAGAAGCGCTGATGATGAAAAATATCATATACAGCGGCATATTCACTCATTTTTCTTCTGCCGACGGCTACGATGAAGAAGACAAAGCATTTACCGAAAAGCAGTATGAAGCTTTTATCGGTATGGTGGAGTATTTAAGAAGCCGCGGAGCGAAATTCGACACGGTGCATTGTTGTAATTCCGCCGCGGCGATGAAATACGGCAGTATGCAATGTGACGCGATAAGATTCGGCATTTCGCTTTACGGCATGACGCCTTCCTGCAGGGAGAGCTGTGAACTGCCGCTCAGGGAAGCGATGACTTTGAAAACGACTGTCGCGTATGTAAAGCAGGGGCTGCCGGGTGACGCGGTGAGTTACGGAAGAACGAATATACTTCATGCGCCGGAGCAGCTCGTTACGGTTGCCATGGGGTATGCGGACGGCTATCCGAGACGATTGTCAAATAAAGGCGTCATGTATTGCAACGGTTACGAAATGAAGGTCACCGGACGGGTGTGCATGGATCAGATAGTACTTAGAAGCGGGGGCGACATAAAACAGGGCGATACCGTGGAGGTCTTCGGGTACGGGACTCCTCAGAGCGTATCCGCTTTTGCGCGTATGGCGGAAACGATAAACTACGAGATCACATGCGGGATATCGGCGAGGGTTCCTCGCGTATACATGACAGACGGGAAAGAGGCTGAATTCAAAGATACCATGCCGTGAGGCGCAGGAGGTTACGCGTATGGCGGAAACGATAAACTACGAGATCACATGCGGGATATCGGCGAGGGT
>ENA-OZZQ01000042-OZZQ01000042.1-human-gut-metagenome-genome-assembly--contig:-NODE-42-length-71404-cov-20.244685_pt1 | contig 71404 bp, 59 predicted proteins | sample MGYA00243647_ERZ654151 | MGnify/ENA primary metagenome ERZ654151 (study PRJEB26926, sample SAMN06165154) | human gut metagenome | biome: ENVO:00009003; feature: ENVO:2100002; material: ENVO:00002003... | reverse complement strand
ACAGCATCGAGAGAACAGGGAGCTTTCGGCGCTTCGGAGGTTTGTTTCGACGGGACAAAGCAGAGTCCGGGCAGGTTTTTGCAGGCGACGCCGATACGGTGAGAAGAGGACGGTTTTATCATGGTGTACCGAGAGGACAAGGAGCTTTTTGCGCTCATTGCGGCACAGCATCGAGAGAACAGGGAGCTTTCGGCGCTTCGGAGGTTTGTTTCGACGGGATAAAGCTTTTCAGGCAAACTCTAATTCATCCCGAAAGCCGCTTTCCCCGGCTTGACGAATGAGTTTTTAAGTTATATAATATAAAAAACAAATAATGGATTATAAGGTGGAAAAATGAAAAAACTGCCCTTGATTATAAGTTTAATGTTGCTTCTTTGCTTATGCATAGCTGCGTCGGGGAGTTTGCGCTCTGCGGAGGCGGTCACGTTTGAGGGGATATATCTTATGGGTTCCACATCTATGACGGATGACGGAACGCGTATTTATATCACCGACAACATCAAAACCGGCAGCGGGCGTGTAAGGAGCAGTGTAAGGGCATTTTCCGTGACCGGTGAGGTGAAGGAGCTGGGGTCCAAAACTTTTCAGGGCGAGATCAAAAAAGTCCGTTACGGGGGCAACAAGATCTTTGTGCATATCGGAGATTCTTTTTTCTGCTGTGATGTGTTCGTAGGCGAAGAAAGCGTGGAGTTCGGGACCGAAACGCCTTTGTTCGTTTATAACGGGCTTATTACCTTTGATGTTTACGGCGGATACCTTTATACTCTTTTTACCAAGGACGGATCAAATTATATAAATGTGACCTCTCTTACCAATCTGCCTTCCGGCGGCACGACGCCCGAAGGGACTCTTGCCGGGGTAAGCGACCCCGTGGATATCTGTGCTCAGGGCTCTTACTTATATATCCTGGATAAAAGCGGAGACGTAAAGATGACGGTTAGCGAGGTGGACTACGTGCTTACAGGGATCAACTACGGAGGAAATACTCCTCTTCGCGTCATAAGGACGGGCAGTAACGCCGCCGTAACGGACGGTACCAATTTATGGATCCTTCCCACTGCCGTCACGGGGCAGATAGTTGAAATACCTCTTTCCGCTCAGGGGATGTCGCTTTCGATTGCCGACGCCGCTACTATCGGCGGGAGGCGTTTTTTCCTTGATGTATCAGGTGCTTCCGGCAGGATCGACGTAAAAGAATTCAGTTTCGACTCGGTTTCGGCTGTTTATACGGGAGTGCTTCTCGGAAATAATGCCGTTATGGGCGATCTGCCCGACTTCGTGCTGAATACCTATTCCGACTGCGTTTCCGAGAATTATTTTGAACTCGCTTACGCCGTTTCCTATCCTTCCAACGTGGTGTACACCGTCAGCGACAAAAATTCCGAACTCCATCTCGAGGGCGTCACGCTTAACGAAACCGATTTGCTCCTGCTCATAAACAGAAGCGCCGATTCCGATTTCGTGCTGATCCTTTTCAACGGTAAAATAGGCTATATCAGAAACGACGCCGCTTCTCTTTCCATAGTCAATACCCGTTTCGTGAAACAGACAGAGACCACAAGATATTCTGCCAATCAGACCTTTTCAGTGTATTCTCTTCCTTCGACGGCCGCTCGCGGTCATTATCTTACGGCTTATTATTCCGACGCCATAGAAAATCCCGTGAGAGTTTCCCTGCTTTATACCCTGTCGGGCTATGACGGTACTGAGAAATGGGGGTATATCTCCTATACTGACGAAGGAGGAGTGGTCCGCTACGGCTTTTCTCTTCTCGGAGACATGAGGCTTCCTTCAAACGAGGAATCCCACTACACGATAATGAGAGCCAATCCTTATTACGGCTCAAGACTGAATGTCTATGCCGGTGCGGGTATGCTCGCCGAAGTATCGGTCACCGTGGGGTCGGGCGAGAAGGTGAATGTTTATGACTTTGTCGAGGGAGGCCGTTCTTACGTCTCGGTGACGGTGGACGGCAAAATGTATTACGGCTATGCCGACTCCGATCAGCTTTCGGCGGTCGGCGAGCTCACGCGCAACGAGGCTTTGGCGATTGCCTGTGCTCTGGTCATTCTGATACTTATAGTTGCATGCATTTTCTTTGTGGTGTATTATAAAAAACATCATAAGCAAAGTAAAGAACTCTGATAGCGGAGGCTTCTTATGTCCGATATAATTGCGGCGTGCTCCACTCCGCCGGGAAAGGGGGCGATAGCCGTTATAAGACTTTCCGGCAAAGGGTGTGTGGAGCTTGCTTCCCGACTGTTTTCTCCCATGCCGGACGCCCCGGGCAAGACGCGCGTCGGGTATTTTTCCGCGGAGTTTTTCAAAGACAGGTCAGTGTGCGTATACTATACCGCCCCACGTTCGTTCACCGGGGAAGACATGGCGGAGTTTTATGTGCACGGCGGTATCGCCGTTGTAGAGGGGGTGCTGAGGGCGTGTTTCAGGGAAGGCGCTTCCCCTGCAGAAAGAGGTGAGTTTTCCCGCCGCGCTTTTGTGAACGGCAAACTTTCTCTCGAAGGCGCGGAGGGCGCTATAGAGATGATCGACGCCGAATGTGCCGCCGGAGTCAGGTACGGCAGCGACATGCTTTCCTCCCGTCTGACCAATGAAGTCAGGGAGTACGAAAAAAGATTGTTGCATATCGCTTCTTCGGTAGAGGCCGTTCTCGACTACCCCGAGGAAGACCTGGAAGAGGAACTTAAAGAAGTAAATAAAGAAACCTTTTCGGATATTATCGCCGCTCTGGATAAAACCATAGAAAATTCCCGAAATGCACCTGTTTTAAAGCACGGCGCCGACGTCGCCATTATCGGGCAGGTCAATGCGGGCAAATCTTCCCTTCTGAACGCTCTCACCATGTCAGACAGAGCGATAGTTTCTTCCCGTGCCGGCACCACGAGAGACGTACTTACCGCCGACCTTGTCGTCGAAGACATGCTTTTTCACCTTTACGATACAGCAGGCCTGCGCGAAACCGACGACGAGATCGAAGCGGAAGGCGTAAAAAGATCAAAACGCGCCGCAAACGAGTGCGACGCGGTGCTTTTCGTTTCGGAAAACCCCGTCACGGAAAAAGAAAAGGATTTTCTTCTGGGACTTAATAAGCCGTATGCCGTGGTGTACAGCAAAAGAGACCTCAGAAACGAGGATATCGACGGCGGAATGAATGTAAGCGTAAAATGGGACGTTTCCGCGATCAAAAAGACCCTGCTTTCCTTCTTCCCCCGCGTTTCGGGGACGGTGGTCATCAACGCCCGCATGCTCAGAGCGCTTACAGACGCAAAAGAAGCGCTTGAGGCGGCATTGCATTCCTTGTCATGCGAAACTATGGATATCACCGCATTCCATATCGCAAGAGCCTTAGACAGTTTTGGCGGGATCACCGGAGAAAACGCTTCGGATAAAGTCACCGAAGAGATATTCTCAAGGTTTTGTCTCGGGAAATGAGTTTTTCGGAACGCGTGCGGACGAGCAGGCTGATATTCCGGAGACTATGGAAATCTCTATATCGCAAGAGCCTTAGAGAGCTTTGGCGGGATCACCGGAGAAAACGCTTCGGATAAAGTCACCGAAGAGATATTTCGGATCTTAAAAGAGACAGTGAAAAAAGGGCAGAGGCAAAATTCCGTCCTTTTACCTGGATTTTAAATACTTTTGTGTATAGTTTTATATTTTAATTTTATTTTTTATTGATTTTATAGACGAAAATCATCATATTAAGTCTTTACAAGTGTTTATAGAAGCGAGGAAAAAACCTGTGTTTTCAACGGTTTTCCCGTTCTTGCTTGTATCTTCTCATACCGCTGTATAAGTTGGTTTTGTAAAGTTGGGCACCATTTTAGCACCATAAACAAGGCGGTAAACACAAGTACGGGGCGGTGTTATTACGCCTACAATGGCAACTCTATTTATGGCACTATGTTACGCATTAGAGGTTCAATAAGCCTTGCAAGAAAGACTTTACAGACATTGAAACTGATAAGGTAAGGTGTTTATACATTTTTCCTCAAAATGCCCTTTAACTGAGTAACATTTCAAAGCAAGCTACTATCTATTTAGCTTATCCTTTCCTTTCTGTTTCTTTGCAAAAAATTCCGTAGCAAGCATAGGAAAGGGGTACCCTTTCCGTAAAAATCACTCATTTCCGTTTACAACAATATCAGAAATTTTCATTTGCTAGGAATACTCCAAATCCTTGCACAAACTGCAATTTATAGTTTTGCTAATTTCCCTTTTTTAAAGTAATATATATCTTCCTTTTTATATCCGTATTTAGAATTAGGAGTGCTTATATGCGGTTCAAATGTAAACATTTTTACCTCAGATAATTTTGCTTTATTTCCTTTTTCTATATAAATCCTATCATCTTTGTTTTGTACAATAGAATGTCCTAGGTTTCCCGCAAAATCCAAATTCAGAAAACCGTGTTTAAAAATAAGGTCATTTATATAATAATATAATTCTTCAAAAGTCATATCAGCAGTTGCTTTTTCAATTAGTGATTGATGCAAATACTGTTCCATTTGTAAACCTTGTTTCCATTCGTTGTTATGTATATCTCTTACATCATCAATCACTTTCCCATTTTCAATAACTATTGTTCTTGCATAGTCTCCCCATATATTATTATTCTGAGGACTTAAATCAACAGTTATAATATCATCGTTACCTATAATTCGTTTCGAAGTCTGGTATTCTCTTCCAGATACAGAAACAGTAGTTTCATCGCCTGCAAACACAAACGCTCCAACATTCCAATACCAAAATGAATCTGCACCATTTTCAAGCATAAATTTTTCACAAATACTTCTTACCTTTGACAAAGGCATTCCGATTTCTATATTTTTTTAAGACGTTTAATTGTTGCTCTATTCAAATTTTGCATATCTAAATTAGTCATATAAGGTATCTCCTCTGCATTCCGCCATTTGTTAATTTATTTAGATTATAGCATCCATATATAGATTTATCTATTGTTTTCCTATTTTCATGAACGTTATTTCCCTATATCTTCCCATATCATGTTATATCACTATCAGAAATCCGGGCACCATTTCAGCACCAAATCGTCAAAAATCATCGCTGCTTTGAACACCTTAATCTCTGAAAAATCCAGTATTTACAATGACTTTTGCAGTTTATTCCTTTTTGATAGCCCAAAAACAAATACTATTTTTTATTCTGACGGTTATTTTAGCTTTGCGTTGCGGTACCGCTATCCTTGCAGGGGCGAATTTTATGCCGTGTTTTAGTGATGAAGCCGCGGTTTTTCGGGAAAAAGCTGAAATACGCTCAAAAAGGTCGGTCCCGACACATAACAGCGGCCTGATATTTCAGCGCATGAACATCTGCATTTGTCCGTTCTGAAAATAAAAACGCTCCCGGCGGAGCTGTGAGAATAAGTATCATGTCTGTCCGAAAAAGTGCAGCTTTTCAGTATGCGGGCAAATGCGGTCTTATCCGTGTGCGACCCGGCTTTCGATCTTTCGGGCTCGCACGGCATGAAATTCAGCTTTCAACAGGACATATCAGAAGAGGAATATTGTGCCTGAGAGCCATGTTCATAGTTTGAAGAGTGCCTCCACGTTGCGCTGCGACAGGGAACGCAAGTATTACGTCGCTGTGTTTTACAATATATTCATTCCTTGCTTTATAAGCCGAAGGCCCTCGGGCGCGGCTGACTGTTATCTGAAGATCGGCATGGTTTAAAATGCCGTAAAACCTTGCAACGTCTTTTTCCTTCCAGTTTTCGGTTTGGTAGGGGGAAGCCACAGCTGCAGTGAGTTTTATCGGCACTCCTTCAGCTTTCAGCGAGAGCACGGCTTCGGCGGCAAAGGTATCTATGCCGGTGGCCATTCCACTGATGAATTCTTCGGCGCCTTTCTCGTAAAGCAGAAGTATGCATTCTCTTATTGTCCTTTTAAGACGACGGCATTCCGGACATTCCTCCACGCCTTTAAAAAGCTTGAAAGCCCGCGGCCCCGTAAACCCTGTAGTAAACCGCTGCGGGAGAATGACGGAATCTATCTGATAAAATATATCCAAAGGACACCTCCGTGATAAAAGGACTTCATTGCGATACAATTGTATCATAATTTGAACAGGGTGTCAATTGAAAAACAGCTCAAATACAATCCAGACCAAAGAGTGAAATAAATATCGTCAATAAATTATACTTTGAAAAGAAAAAACCGTAAAATATCAGAAAAAATAAAAAAATCCGAATAACTCGGCAGTAATTTACCTTACTAAATAAAAAAAGTAAAATATTTCATAAAAGATTTTATCGAAAAAAAGTTGACATTATCGAAATTAAGGCGTATAATAAAGTCACTAAACTAGTATCAGTATTACATAAAGTAATGCGATTATATTATTCGGGTTTTGCCGGACGGTCATGTGGGTAATCCGGTCCGGAATTATAAACCACAGGAGGCATGCGCTTACGGTGATCCGCAGTTGCCGTAGGCGCCCGCGAAAGCGGTGTTGCGGAGGTCGGTAAAAGGACGGTCCGGGGCGATGCCGGAAAAATGATATATATCGGAGTGTGTTAACGTTTATAGCTGATTGCAGATACCGGATGCGTTTTATGCGGGATAATTGTAAGAAGCAGGGGCGCACATTCTGACGTATATAAAGTGTAGTAAGTGCTTGCGGTGATATGTGGTTGTCGTAGGCGTCCGTGAAAGCGGGGCAGTGTGTAGCCGGAGGTGAGCGTTGCGGGTAATCATTTGAAGCGGCGGCAAATTTCCGGTTTGGCGAAAGTACAAGAGGTGCAGATATGTCAGAAGGAAAAGCCCGATGTACCGGGTGACGGGAGGGGCAAATGACAGTATTTGAAGAAATCAATCAAAACATGGGGAAGCTGAAGATGCTTTCGGCGGAGCGGGCGTTTATACCGATGCACAAGTTGATGTGGCATAAGGGGTTGGCGTTCACGAGGCTGACGGTAGCTGAGCGTAACATCATCAGGGTGCTGGCTTCATCTGGGAGAGGAAGTTATACGGTGACTGAGCTGGCGGATAAAGCCGGGTTCTCTTATCCGAATCTGAACAAGATCCTGAAGGGGCTTGAAGACGATGGGTACATAAAGAGAGAGGTCAACCGGGAAAACAGGCGTTACATAGACGTGACGATAACTGAAAGCGGCACTGAGATGATAGAAGTGTATTTGCGTGAAGGTTTGGCGTTTGTTCAGAAGGTGTACGAGAGGTATCTCACGGAAGAAGAGATATATAAGCTGAACGAAAGTTTGAGCTATGCGGCGTCAATTTACGAGAAGATAGGGTCTGAGCTTGATCTGTATGCAGGCGAGACGCATGACAGGAAGTATGAGAACACCGTGCAGGACTATGATGTAGTATAGAGCGGCAAACAGGCGTAAAAGCACGCGGTACCCCAAACGAACCGGATATAGATGTTAGTAGCTGGCTGCTGAATGTAGATAAATTCAGCGGCTATGGCGTACTGTTAAAAAAATTAAGGAGGTGATGAGAGGCGAATTGACATTGCATATCGTACAGTATCTGAAGACATGCTATTATGCTAAAAATGCAGCTGAGCAAGTCAGAAAAGGAAGAAGAAGCTGAAAAAAGAGCAATAAGCGGCGCGGGCAAATACCGCGGAATGTCGGAAAATACGGGCAACAATCGGCAGATACTAAGATCAGTCATCAGACATGTTGCGATATTCTGCCGCAAGATCAAAGGTATGGCTTTTAAAGGCGAGACAAATGTTCGTTGTTGTGTAAGCATATACGAACGAAAAATAAAAAAATACAGGAGGCAATATGAGGAAATATCGAATATTACTCATAATAACAGTAGCCTTAGTGCTGCTGGGGGCAATGTGCGCATGTACTCCTAAAGAACAGGCGCAGGAAAGCGGAAGCATTGCTCTCAATTTTAAAGAGAGTGAACTGACCGCCAGTAAATTTATGGAAGACATCGAGCAAAACGTAGATACCTCGGTTACATATTCGGATAACGATATTATTGAAGCTTTTATCGTTGTTGATGATCGTTCTGTTGCCGCGAGTTATCTTGAAAGCGGAGAGAGTGTTGAATTCAGCACGTGGGCGGCCGGTGCAAGCGGACGTAAGCTGCATAACGCTCTTATAAGTTCTCAGGAAGCGGCGCTTCAGCAGCTCAGAGAACGCGGAATAGACTACAGTGTAAGCTACAATTATACAACGCTCTTGAATGCTGTTGCAGTTAAAGTAAGATTCGGTGATCTCGATGTCCTCGACAACCTTAATAATATAATAGGTGTAAGTGTTTCTCAGGCATATACGGTTCCTGAAGTTGAGTCTGTTGATTGGGAATGGGGCGAATATTTTAATCTCAGAGAAAATACTGAAGATTTCCTTTTCAATAATCACGGCATGATAAACAATAACACGGAATACACGGGCGAAGGCGCTGTGATCGCGATAATCGATACCGGGCTTGATTATGCTCATTCCGCTTTTAATACCATTCCTGAATTCACATCCCTGAATAAAACCGATATTGAGCCTCTTATGCCCCTCCTCTTGGCCAATTCTTCCGGAAAATATACAGCGGATGATTTATTTATAAACGGGAAACTTCCTTTCGGGTATGATTATGCGGACAATGACAATGATGTCAATCCTTTCAGTCTTGATAAAACACAGCAGGAAAACACTAATGCGGCATCTTTCACTTTACATCACGGCACACACGTTGCCGGTATAGCTGCGGGAGACGATGACGTTATCCGCGGCGTTGCATATAAGGCTCAGCTTGCTATAATGAAGGTAGGGTCCAATAATGACGGCTCTATACCTACTACCGCCATGTATGCCGCGTTTTGTGACAGCGTTCTTCTCGGAGTAGATGTTATAAATATGTCTATAGGCAGAGCCTGCGGTCTCACGAGATACAATGACCCCGCTCAGGATTATATGAATCAGGTCTTTGATTTAATGGAAAATCTTGGGATTAGTCTTTGCATTTCTGCCGGGAATGACTATTATTCTTCCATAGGATATGGAGAAGGCAGCGCTCAGGGATACGCAAATACAACGGCTCCCGATACAGGTACGATGGGTGCTCCCGGCAGCTTCCCCGAGACGTTTGCGGTAGCCTCCGCCGAAAACGACTATTATTTCTTCGGGGAATTAAACGGAGAGAAAATGCTCATGTCAAATGCCGCGGATTTATATGATTCATACCGCAGTTTCTTTGATTTGCTTACCGAGAAAAAGCAGACCTTCCAATTCACGGTGGTGCCCGGACTGGGTGCGCCCGAGGACTATGAGGGTATAGACGTAAACGGTAAGATAGCCGTGGTGAGAAGGGGAGACCTTTCCTTTGAAGAAAAAGCTCTCAACGCCGAAGCGGCGGGAGCTATAGCCATAATAATCACGGACGATTCCGGAGAGAATATGCGTCCGGCACTTCCTCATACTTGCATCCCCACGGCATTTACTCAGCAGGGAGAAGCTATGATGCAGGCGGGCAGCGGGAATATCACCTTCAACAAGGAAGATGTAATATATATTTCATCTATATTTTCTTCATGGGGTCCCACTATAGACCTTGATATGGGAATAGATATCATGACTCCCGGCGGATACATTCTTTCGGCATTTTGTCCTACATATCTTGAATCTATGTATATGTCAGAATGGCAGCCTCCTTATACTCCAATGAGCGGAACAAGTATGGCTTCCCCCAATATGGCGGGAGCAAGCGCAGTTATGATCATGCAGCTCAAGGATCTTTATCCCGAAATGACAGGCAACGAAAGAATAGATATGCTCTATAAGCTTGCTATGAGCACTGCCAATATAGTGACAGATACGGAAGGCACGCCTATCAGTCCCCGCAAACAGGGCGCAGGAATGATAGACCTTGAAGCCGCAATGAACACCAAGGCTTATCTCGAAGTAACCGGATCGGACAAAGTCAAGCTCAATCTGGGCTCTGACCTCAATAAAGACGGCATATACACTTTGAGATTCAATCTTGTAAACCGTTCTCAGGAAGCGCTTTCCTATGAGCTCAATGTTTACGCGATGACGGAAACGGCGCTGGACGGAAAGATGATGCAGCAAGGGCATCTTTTCGAAGGCATAGATATTGAATTCAGCGCAGTGAACGCTGCAGTGAACGGATATAATATCACTGTTGAAGCCGGACAAACAGCCGCGCTTAAGGTAGTGATCAGGCTGAATGAAGAGCATAAGGCATATATGGATGATAACTTTGCCAATGGCATATATGTGGAAGGATACGCTGAATTGGTTTCTCTCAGCGGAGACCACGACCTCAGCATACCATATATATCCTATTACGGCGACTGGGACGCTCTGCCTTATCTCGAGCCTACTCCCATGGATAATGAACCCATTGAATACGATAATACTCAGTTTTATTTGTTCCATTGGTTATTTGACGGATTTGGCGGGTATTATACCTATCTCGGTTTTTACCCTTGGCATGTGATGTACGAACCGGAAGACACCGCAGACATAAAGGATCCCGCATACGATCAGTGCGCGGTAAATTATGATACAACGTTGGAATACCTTGAATTGCATCTTTTGAGAAGTATAGAAAGATTGGATTTAAAAATAAGCGACTCAATAGGCAATGTTGTATATACGGACGATGTGGCTTATGATTTGCCAAAGGATTATTATGTTGGTTATATTTACAATGTGAATGTTTCATATTATCTTAATGTTTATGATTCGTTGCTGTACTGGGCAAATAATCAGATAATCAATTTTGAGGTAACAGTCTGGTTCAACGTGGAGAAAAATATATCTACAACGATACTTTATCCCATATTCATAGATTATGAGGCTCCCACTCTTGTTTCCTCCGAGCTCAGAGAGGAAGAGGGACGCACTTATCTCGATCTCGAGATATATGACAACCATTATCTTGCCTGTGCGGATTTATATAATCTCGAGGGCAACGTTCTCGGTATACTTACTCCTTATTCTATCCCGGACAAGGATTTCGTAAAGAGCTCCGTGAACGGTATGACGATAGATATTACCGACTATGTCGGAAGCATTACTCAGGGCAAGCTGGCTATCGAACTCACCGACTATGCATGCAATCAGATAATATATGAAATCGACGTGCCTTACTTCCAGGAAGAGGAAGAAGAGGTCAACGGCGTAAATAGTATAAACAGCGTCAATAACGGAATGAGCTTCAATTCTTTCAATTCATCCGAAGAAGATTTCGTTATAGAAGACGGCGTGCTTGTAGGCTATAACGGCGAGGGCGGAGAAGTCATTATCCCCGACGGCGTAACTTCCGTTGCGGCTAATGTATTCAAAAACAATAAGAGCATAACCAAGGTAGTATTCCCTGAAGGGCTTGTCAGCATAGGAAACAGCGCCTTCGAAATGGCAAGCTATCTCACCGAAGTGAAATTTGCGTCCACTATAGAGAGCATAGGTCAGAAAGCCTTCAAGGGGTGCATGAGCCTTGAAAGCGCAGATTTCGAAGTGCTTGAAAATATTAAATCTCTCGGAGCCGAAAGCTTTGTAGGGACGGGCTTTAAAGAGCTGGTAATTCCCGAATGTTTCGGCAATCTCGAGTATCTCGGAGAAACAAAATCAAGTTATCATCCCGATATATTGTTGTACACACCGGCATTCGCGCTTTTGCTTAATCTTGAAAAGCTTACGATAAATGCAGTCGTAAATATCAGCGATTCTTTCATGATATGCCCCGTGCTCAAAGAGGTTGATATAAATGCCGATATCGATATAGGGCTTAAATCCTTTACCGGTTGCAACGCGCTTGAAGTACTTCGCGTGAATGTTGATATAACTAAATTCGGCAGCGAAAGTGCATATAAAGATTCAAGCTACGATTATACTGATTACGGCTATGGCGAAGCTTGGGCAGACGATCCTATGTATAACTATGCTGTTTATGGTGAAAATGAATTTACATTGTATTCGAGTTATTCATCTTGGTCCTTCAGCAGCGCTCCTTCTCTCAGGCAGGTGATATTCGCCGGCAATGTGGGCAGCATAGAGGGCTTTGTGTTCAACGATTGTCCCGAGCTTACCGAGGTGCGTTTTGCGGGCAGCGTGGGTTATATCAGCTCAGCTGCATTTAACGGCTCTCCCAAGGTAAGTATAGTTCTCGAAGAGGGCAATGGCAAGATGCTCCTTGAAGATGGTGTACTGTATGACGTTGATAAGACGCGTATGTATATGCTCCCCAACTGGGATTATGAGGGCGTATTCGAAGTGCCTTTCAGCGTAAAAGAGCTGGCAAACGGTCAGTTTGCGGGCGGAGTCAGTTCGGGAGGTATTCCGCTGAAAGTAACCTACACATTAGATGAAACAACATGTAAATACAGTCTTTCTCGCAGCGGAAGTTCATCTTATATTGAGAAAACCAGCATGACGGGTGTTAAGCTTCACTCCGATATCACGATCATCCCTATAGATTGCTTCAGATATTGTGCCGGTTTTGAAACTTTGGACTATAACGGAGCGGTTATTACCAAAGTAGGCTCCAATGCTTTCACCGGGACTAATATCGAAGAGCTTATTTTCCCTGAAAGCGTGACATCTATAGGCGCGATGTTTGCGCAAAATTGTCCGAGATTGGTAAACTTTGAATTGCCTGAAAACCTTCAGTATTTAGGGGCTTTGCGTTTTGCTAACTGCATTTCTATAAAAGAGCTTGTATTGCCGGAGATAATGGGAAGCTATAAATTGTATAGCGGTGATCTCTCGGGATGCGAATCTCTTGAGCTTGTGGTGCTTCACAGCGGTTATAAGAGTATACAAGACGAATTTAATAATCTTGTAAATCTGAAAAAGATCGAAGGGATGGAAAATATTGAGCAGATAAGTAACGGCGCTTTCTGGTATGGAATATGCTATATAGAAGAAATGACGTTCGGAAAAAATCTTAAATATATTTATGATAATATGATGAGTTTGGATGATACCGGCTGGTATCGTAATACAAGTGAGCCTTGCTATACTTTAGGAAAGCTTCCCAACTTAAAGACGCTTTATATTGAAGAAGGCTCTCATCCTTATTTTGCGGTTCCTCGTCCCGGCGGAAGGCTTGCAATTGTTGATGTTATTTACTCGTTGGATTTTATAAGAAGTCCTCTTGAGCAGATAATAGTCGACGAGAATCACGCTGAGTATTCCTCTGAAAACGGAATTATGTATAATAAGGAAAAATCTGAAGTTCTGTTTATTCCAGTAAATGTTGAATTAGAAAAACTTGAACTTTCTGAAAATGTTAAGACTATAGGATCAGGCTTATTCAACGGCGTGACCAATATAAAGTCCATAAGCATGCCCGGAGTTACCACCGTTCTTGAAAGCGCATTTGCAAATTCAGAATTCGAGAGCTTCTATGCTCCCAACCTTACTTATATCTATTCCGGTGCCTTCCAGAACTGCCAGTGGGCAGATCAGGTGGATCTTACCAATGTCAAATACATAGGAAGCTATGCTTTTGCAGGTACTAATATTACCGAAGCCGTGCTTCCGAATGTAGAACAGATCGATTTCGGTGCTTTCGAAGGATCTACATTGACTTCCGTAAGCGTGGGACCGTACCTCAGCGGCGATCTTTCAAGAATGTTCTTGTCTGACTCGTTCGAATCGCTAACCGTCGATCCCGCTAACCCCAATTATTCCTTGGTGAATAACGGGATCTACAGCAACGACGGCGTTACGCTTTACTTCTATCAGGGAACTGAATCTAACGTCATCCTCCCCGATGGACTCGTTCGTATCGCAAACAACGCCTTCATCAATAACTCCTTCGTGACCGACGTGACTTTCCCCGCCTCCTTGACTAATATCGGCGACAAAGCCTTCTTCGGCTGCGAAAACCTTAAAAACCTTACCTTCCTCGGCAACGCGCCTATGCTCGAAGGTCTCTATATCGAAGGCGCTCACTATCCTTATGCTAACTTTGTCGACGTCGTCGGCACCGAAGGCATCGATCTCAACCTCTTCCGTTACGAAACGGCTTCAGGCTTCGACGCCATCATCTGGGATATGTACTTCACTAATCAGTCATTCATCCCCGCCGACTCCAACGCCCTCAACGTTGCAAACTCCGCAAACTCCTCCGTTCAGCTTTCGGCTGTTTTCTCGGATAAGAATGCCGTCTTCGCACTCCCCGCACTCTGTGCGCTGTGCGCCGCCGCTTTCGTGTTCGTGAATAAACGCGGCTGAGTTTGTCCCCTCCGTGGACTTTCTCCTGACTGTCGGTCAGGCGAATTTCCACGGCCACCACTGCAGATTCGTGCTGCTTGCCTCGGTCTTTGCCAATTCCGGCTTCCTCCGACTACAGCCGCTCTGCGGCTCGATACTTGATTTCGCGTTCTTCTCAGTCAGCATACATGTTCTTCCTACAAGGCGGGCAGACCTGAAAACCTGCCCGCCCCAAACCAAAACCTCGGACTCTGTCTGAAGTCGGTCTCGGAATTGCATTGCCGACTGTCTGACGCACTGTGTCCTGACCGCCGCTCCCGCCTTTAATCCGGCGATAAGGTCGGTAGCCGCACTAAGGTCACAACTTTAAGTATCTCAGGCTTTTTGCCTTTATTATGTTTATCAGCGCTTTGCGCTTTGAAACGCGGACTCTTCGTCCGCGTTTTCTTTATAAGTTTTTCCTGATCACGCCGCCCGTCTGCATTTCCCTGCATACTTCTTCGTTCGTCCGCCCTCTTCAGCCTTTAGCATTACGCGACTTTCAGCGTTATTACGCCTTTTCTTTTGCGACGGTTTTCTCGGCTGTTTCGTTCTGCCGCGCCCGGCCTTTCTCGCATTGCGTTTCGTCTCAGAGCTTAATCTGCCTCTTTCGCCGCCGTTTTGAATCAAAAATCCGAAGCATAAACCTCGGACTTTTCTTTCTCCCCCCGTTTTCCCGCACTCTGCAAAAGCGCGTTTTCCTATATTACCGTAATTTCGCTCAAATCGTCAGTTTTCTTTTCTGCGCTCTCGCCCGGCAAACCGGTCGCAGCACGCATGAATTCTACCGCAGAATCACCTGCAAGGACCTTCCCTACGCTCACCTCATATGCCGTGCGTTCTTCTGTTTCATCTTCTCCAATGCGTTTTTGGTATATACGGCTCTGGATCCTCCCTGTCACGGCGACCTGCTCTCCGACGCTGAGATACTTCACAAACCTCGCGTTTCTGCCCCACGCGATGGCGGGAATATAATCGCTTTTTCCGTAGCTTCTGTTAACTGCCAGGAGTATGTCGCATATTTCTCTGTTGAACGGGGTCGTTCTGTATACGGGCGCCTTGCAGATATACCCCGCAAGTTCTATGCTGTTTATTACTCCCTCTCCGGGTCCCATTTCACGCGCAAATACCGTCAGTATCAGCTTGCTCCTTTCTCCCTCGCTTTTGTTGTAGCTGCGGAATTGACCGCGTACCGTCACTTTGTTGCCTTCCTTGTACCCGCCTTCCATAAGCAGTCTTTCGCTTACCGTTACCGGCAGAAGATCGGTCACCGACGACAGCCGGGGTACTTCAAGCGTGAATTCGTAAAACTTTTCTCCGAATATCTTGTGAGATTCTTTTATCTCTCCGATAACTTTACCCGTTACTATCGCCTTGTTTACCGAAAACGTGCTTCCGTTGTTCATCATCTTTCCTCCTTCGCTGCTTTTCCTTCTTTGCCTTAGCTTCGGACTTTTTGTCCTCCTCCTTTCCATTATATCTGCCGCTCCGCGCGACTTATACACCCTTTGGCGGAATACTGACGAATTTAAGGGATACATCCTCCGATAGCTCTGCTAAAATGCCGACATCCGACGCTTGCCGTCGGCAAACAGAAAATCAAAAAGCTTCGTCTTCGTTTTGCCTCGCTAAAAAGCTTTTCCGTTCTTCCGCGATCGTCTGCCTTCCCTCCGCTATAAGGCGTTGGGCTTTTGCCTGCCCGTATGATCTATTATGTAGTTATCCTGATATATCAGCTCTCCGACTGTACTGAATTCGTATCCTTTTGCCATCAGCATGTTTATCATCAGCGGCAACGCCTCGGTTATGTGCTTGGAGTTGTTGTGGCACAGTATTATCGATCCCTCCCGGACTCCTTTTTCGACCCGTAATGTTATCTGCTCGCCGCTAAGCCCTTTCCAGTCAAGCGTATCGACGTCCCATTGTATCGTCTTTATCCCCATGTCTTCGCATATCGTTATGAGTTTATTGTCATAGTCGCCGAAAGGCGCTCGGAACAATGTGACGGGAACCCCGGTCTGAGCCGTTATCAGCGATATGGATTTGGTCAGTTCCTCCCTTATCCCCGCTTCGCTCAGCTTGGGCAGGTTAGGGTGCGTCTGAGAGTGCGTGCCGATCTCGAACCCGCGCTCGTGTATCTCCTTTGTCAGATCCGGATAAGCCTCCACCCAGAACCCCACAAGAAAAAAAGTCGCCTTTATTCCGTATTCGTCGAGTATATCCATTATTGCTCCGGTTTTGTCCGCTCCCCATGCCGCGTCGAATGTAAGCGCTACCTTTTTAGAAGATGTCTCCACACTGTATATCGGTATTTTTCTTCCCGCCGCCCACACCGGCGCCGTCCTCAAGGACGCCATCACAACTCCGCATACCACAAGCACAAACAAAGATATGCTTATTATCCACCTTCGTTTTTCCTTCCCGGTTATTTTCTTCATCTCAGCCTCCTTTTTCTATATTATATTTTCAGGCCGCGAAAGTATGAAGGTATCAGCCTGTCCTGCGATCCTGCCGTCATTTTTGCACACGCGGATACGCTTCCGCCGCGGATAACTGTTTGTATTCTCCCGCATCGCGCCTGCCGGAAGAGTGCTTATGGAAGAAGCCCGTCGGCATTGTCTGAAGGAAAACGCGGGAGCACCGGTCAGCTTCGGGAGAGTGTGGCGGCAACGCGACGGCCGGAAGAGTGCTTATGGAAGAAGCCCGTCGGCATTGTCTGAAGGAAAACGCGAGAACACCGGTCAGCTTCGGGAGAGTGTGACGGCAATGCGCCTGCCGTGCCGCCGTTTTTGCAGATAAATGAACGAGGATTTGCTTGTCTAAAACCGCCGGATCCTTTCGGGCAAATAAGTCGCCGAAGCATGTTTTCCGTTGTGGAGGACTCGCATAAAAGCGGCTGATTTTTTGATGTACCGTGCATTTTTTTGCACTCTTTTATTTTCGTATTCGTTATTCCGCTTTTTATTTCGGTTTTCTTATTTTTTTGTCAGTTTTCGCGTATTATGACGTAAGTTTAAAAATGAAAAAATAAAATATTTTATCGCTTAAAGCCTGAAAAAAGAGCCTGCAGACCGATTGCCGCTGAAAAAAAACTTGCGGAAATCAAAGTTTTTCTCGTTATTGTATTGACATTAAGCAATAAAAAGTTTATACTTAGTACGTATCGGTATATCCATAAAGTGCGGAGTATATTTTTTCTGCACAAAAAAACTTCTTTTGTCGAATGGGGGGGAGTATTGAAAGTATACGGATATGCAATAAGAGCAAAGAGGTGTTGTTATGAAGTTATTCAACAGACTATGTATATTCCTGCTTGGCTTTGTGATGGGAATAGTAGGGTGTGTCGGCGGGCTTGCCGGCGGCATTTACTATGCCTACACGGGTCTTAAGGTGGAAGATTTTACCGGCGTCCTGACCAAAGATCAGATACCGGTGCTGGATGAAGATTCTAAGAATTTTACTCAGATGTCTCTTGAGGAAATTATCAATAAGATAATGATCCTTAATAATATCGATGAAATAACCTTAGGCAATCTCGAAACCACTCTCGGTCTTGATCTGTCGTCGCTCAATATTCCCGACGAAGTGAAAGACTGGCCTCTCAGCAAGCTTTGGGGCGAAGGCGGTTTTGAAGAGTTTGCCGAGTATGTGACTGTCGGCGCTCTTTATGACCTGGTCACTGAGACTTTCGGAGTCGACTGGCTTGCGGACAACTATTCCGAGCTGTTCGGTGAGGGCGGCAAGCTGAGAAACGTGACTCTGGCGGATTTCCTTAAAGAGGACGGGTACATAAACATCCTTGTGGACGTCAAGATCAAGGATCTGCTTCCTGCTTCTCTTCTTGAGAGTCTTCCCGATTATCTCAGAACTCTTATAGAGGCTATCGGTTCCGTAAGTCTGGGTAATTTGCTCAGGGCTCTTATCAAGGGAGATATCGATGTACTTGAAGTTATCTTCAATACGCCTGAGATCAAGGAACTCGTGCTTTCCGATTTATTCCCCGAAGTGCTTGATCCTATAGCCAAGCTGCTTGAGGGCATCAAGCTGGGCGATTTCCTGTATTATGCCGACGGGGAGCTTGTATTCGACGCTGACGTACTTCTTAAAGCGATCACGATTTATGATATACTCTGTCTTGCAGGCTTTGCGGACTACACGCCCGAAGAGCTTCTTGACCTTCTGCCTGACGGCGAACTGAAGGACAGGTTGTCTGTCATAATGTACATGAGCCTTTATCAGATTATATATGAATCCGAGGTCGAGGATTATCTCGGTGATCTGACCTTAGGCGGTATTGTTGACGCGTTCCTTGAGCTTGCTGAAGCAAGCAACGCCATAAGCGAACTTCCCGAACCTATCCCCACCATCTGGGATAAGATCAGGGTAATAAAGATAATAGATATAGTCAACGGCATCAAGAACGAAAACTATGCTTTCATTCTTGACGACTGTCTGTATACTCTGACTCTCAACGACCTTTTCGGAACCTACCTCGACGACGAGCTCCTTAAGCAGCTTCCCGAACCCGTGCCCGGGCTCTGGTACATACTCAAGGATCTTACTGTCGGCTTTTTCGTTAACGATATAGCTTCCCTTCCCGATAAGTTCGTCAATTACACCGTGAGAGACATGGTGGGCGTTTACTTCTTCGAAGGCGAATTCAAGTTCGGAGAAAACGGAGAAAGGTATTACGAGTATGAGCTTGACGAAAACGGAAGACCCGTTGCCAAGATGAGTGAGCCTATCGGTTCGGTGTTCCTCTGCCTCGACGATATCACCATGTATGAAATCATCATGGCGCTTCTGTGCGAGAGCGGGCTATGCGACCATGACGAAGGCGAACATTTCAAGCTTGAAGATCTCCTTGTTAAATATATTTATCCCGTAAGCATAGCGGATATATTCGACGCTTTGCTCTACGACAAGGACGGAAACTTCATCGCTCCGGAAACCGTCCAGATAATCTACGAAGCGATTAAGGACAACACCATCGGCGATATAGTGGCGGTTGCCAACGGAGAGCAGGGATACGAAACCCTTCTCGAAAACCTCTACAAACTTTGTCTTGACGACCTTGTGGGCATGATCATAGACTTCGACGTGCTTCCCAAGGTGCTCAAAAATATCTACGACAAGATCGCTTATATTCCTATCGGCGAAATAGTTGAGGACTGGCAGGTCGTGCTCCGTGCTCTTTATACGATAACCGTTGATGATCTCGTCGGAGAGTTCATTGACCGTGAAACCCTTTACGAAGGACTTCTCAAGCTGTATGACTGCATAAAAGACATCAGCATTCAGAATGTTATAGACGCCGTGAACAACAAAGAGTACTATAAGCTCTATGAAAAGTTCTACAGCCTTACCTTGCTCGAAGTTGTCCTGACCGAGGCCGACCGCGAAAGCATCAGAACGGACAACGAAAAGCTTTATGCCGTGCTTGAAACGATATGCGGCGTTTCCGTGGGTTATATATTTGAATTCCTGTTCTGTGTGACAGGGCTCTGCGAGACCGAAGGCATAGTGTCTCCCGACCATGAACATACGGGCTACTTCGGATTGCTGGATGAAACTGTTTTCGAGCTGGAGATATCTCTGCTGACAGAGATCACGATCGAACTCATTGCCGGCAGTGAAGAAGACAAAGATATGCTCACCGACAGCCTGAGCGGGTTTATCGACGCGGTGGACGGCATGACCGTCGGCGAGATATTCTATGCTCTCATAGCTTCTCTCGGCGGCGATGAGCTGGCCGAAAACCTCGGAGTCCAGGATAAAGTCACTCAGAACTTTAAGGAACTTCTTCTCAAGTATTTCGGAGACAAGTCGTTTGCGGACATCTTCAGTCATTTCGATAAGTATCTGATGCCCGAATTGTTCCATCCGCTGGCGTTTGCCTTAGGCTTTGTATTCCACGTGTCGGTTAACGATATCATCGACTTCACGGAAAATACGAATACCCTTAAATTCCTGGATATCTGCGAAAAATACTTCTATCAATATATAGAGTCGTCATACTTCGACAAGTATCCCGAACAGATACCTTATTTCAATGAGGAATATCCCGTAAGTCTCGGCTTCCTCTTCGGATATTGGTATTATGAGATGGCGGACTTCGTGGTGGAAAGGACCTCCGACGAAGAGGGCAATCCCGTCCGCGGCCTTATGAACTGCTTCGACGTACTCTTCCTTGCATATAAGGACATCACTCTCAGAGATATCCTTACCAATAAATACGCGCTTATCGACGGTCTCAACCATTTCACCATGGGCGACTTCTTCGGTGAGCTTCTCGGCTTTACGTATGAGAACGGCGTGTGGGTCAATCCCGACGCTACCGCCACCTCTAGTGCACTCTTCAACGCCATAGCGGACATCACACCGTATGACCTCATATTTGATATGGATTATACGATGGTCCTCTATAACTTCAGGATAATCGACTTTGTGAATCTTATTCTCGACGCCGTTGATCCTGACAGAAGCGTTTACAACGAGGTTGTTCCCGAAGCTGTCCGCGAGTACATAAACAACGTGGGGCAGATTACATTCGGGGACCTTATCGACGGAAACGTGGATCCCGAAATATTTATCGATTCTCTCGGCGATATCACAGTCGGAGATATCGTAAAAATATTTACCGATATTCTTGGGCTTACCATACCTGACAATACACTGCTCAATAAGATCCTTGCCGTGAAGCTTATCGATATCGCGCGTCTCCGTTACCATGAGATAGCCGCAAACTTCACGCTTTATGATTTCGTTCAGGGCATACTTGTCGAGCTGTGCGGCGTCGAGCTGGACAGAAACTTCAGCATAATCGACTGGTGGCTCAATACGTGGGCGACCGTCACCGTGGATGACTTCATCATCTTTGCCGAAGATCCTACCGCCGAAACCGGAGAATGGCTGGTCAGAAAGCTGCTTGACGGGCTTACGGTGGAAATCCTTGCGGATACTGTCTGCGAGATTATAGAACCCTATCAGAAACACCCCGGAGTCATGGATAACCTCGCTCTGTGGAGATATATATCCGTTCTTGAAGTCCTCGATTTCATTTATGATATCGACAAGGTCGAAGAGGCCGTCATGAACGGACTTAAGGAAACCTCTGTCGGAGAAGTGATCAAGTTCGTGCTTGACCTTGTGGACGAAACTATATATGATTCGCTTCCTCAGGTATTGCGTAAGATCATAGACAATCTCTGTCAGATCGAGTTCTCCTTCTACAGCCTTATTACGAATATAATAGACGGACCTCCCGAGAATTATGCCGAAACTCTGGTACGCGCCTTCTTCAAGGACGTGGATATCAATGACTTCGTGCTCATCTTCGAGGATAATCTTCCCGAAAAACTCTTTACTCTCGAGCTTTATATCAAGGTTGCTTCCATCCTTATAAACGATATAATCTTCGACCCCGATAAGGTGGCGGAGCAGCTCAAGGGCATAACTGTAGGCGATGTGGTCAAGACGGTGCTTGACCTTGTGGACGAGACTATATACGATTCGCTCCCGCAGCTTGCGCGTAAGCTGGTCGATAACCTTTGTCTGCCGGAGTTCTCGATATATGATATTATAAAGAATATAATAGACGGGCCTCCCTCGGTTTACGCCGAAACACTGGTACGCGCCTTCTTCAACGACGTGGATATCAATGACTTCGTGCTTCTCTTCGAAGAGTATCTTCCCGAAAAACTCTTTGAACTCGAGCTTTATAAGACCATTTCCGCGATCCTTATAAATGACATTCTCTTCGATCAGGAAAAAGTTCTTGAGCAGCTTAAGGACATTTCCGTGGGCGATGTTGCGAGAACAGTGCTTGAGCTCACCATGGAAGACTATATGTCAGAGCTTCCCGAAGGTACTCTTACTATTCTCGAAGCACTCGACAAGCTTACTGTAGCATTCTTTACCGAAGACCTCGAAAACAGAGACCTTCTTAAGGAAACACTTTCGGTGCTCTTTGCCGAAGTGAATAACGGATGCTATATCGATACGATATTGTATATAATTTACGGATCGGCCGATCCTGACGGATACGATTACGACAAGGTCATCAATATCCTTGCGGATGTTTTCGCGAACGGCTACCTTTATGACACGATATATGCAAACGATCTGTATGAATTCATGTACGGCTTCTTCGGACCTCTCACCTTCGGCGGACTGATCGGAATAATCGATAATTACGAGGCTGTCAGCATCGACGGAAAGAACTTGAGAGAAACTGTCGAACAGGTTTATGAGCAGTTAAAGCTTCGCTTCCTTGAAGAGGTTCAGCTGGCATTGTTCCTGTCAGGGCCTACTCCTTACGAGATCTTCGGCGAATATACCTTAAGGGACGTGATGGGAGACAGGATCGACGATATAGCGTATCTGTCGGATATTGCGGACGAAAAGATCGCCGACCTTATCAATACCTATCTTGATTTCGTTCCCGAAAGACTCAGAGTATACGTTGTGACGGTTGTCGGCGTTGCAGTCGCCGTTCTGGTATACCTTGTATATGAATATGACCTCGATACCATTCTTACTGAACTGAACGTCGAGGTGCCTGAAGCTGTCAGGACTACGAAACTCTATTCTATCTACGCCTTCATTTCACTCAAGGATGTCATAACGGATTGGGATACCGTCTGGGCCGATATCAGAGGAACGTCGCTCGGCGACTTCGTCGATTTCGTGATTGCGGTCATAGATCCGGATTATACTCCCTGGCCGGAAATGCAGCGTCTTATCGATAACCTTTACAACATAACCATCGGCGACTTCATCGACGGCGAAAAGGATGCGGAGGAGTATGTGAGGATCGCTCTCGATACGATCACCGTAAACCTCTTCCTCAGCTTCCCGCCGCTCTATGACATCACTCCCGAGATAGTGCGTAATAACGGACTGTATGAGTTCATTGCGGAGATACCTCTGCTTGAGCTTATCTTCGACCATTCCGCACTCAGAGACAGAGTATTTGCCATAAGTGTTGCCGACCTTATCATCTGGGGCCTCGAATTTGCCGACAAAGAACCTGATTACTCGATAGTTCTTATCGACAAACTCCTGACCAATCTCGACAAGATAACAATCTTCTATATAATCGAAGAATTCCATTGGCGTGACTGCCTGCTCAAGATTTGCGGGGATATTACCTACAGAGAACTTATAGAAGGTATCCTTGATATATGCGGGCTGGATAAGAATGAGCTTCCCGAAGAGGCACTCTTCCTCGTCGATACTCTTCTCGATAACTGTGCCGATCTCTATATAAGAGGTCTTTTCGAGGATCCTATGGATGCCGATTGGTATGCCGCTCTGGAAGGAGTGACACTCGGCATGATATTCGATGCGGCATTCGTGCTTATCTATCCCGAAAAGGAAATCGATCCAATTCTTATTGAAAACGAACCCTTCAAGGCTCTGAGAGCTATCTATCTCAGAGATCTCATCAGCGACTTTGAAGGTACTGTTAAACAGCTTGCCGATATAAAGATAGGCGAACTGATTGAAACGCTTATTCGTTTCTTTGATGTTGAATCATGGACTTCTTCGTTTGAGACTGTCAATAAGCTCATTGAAAATACCAAAGACGTTTCAATAGACGATATCTGGCAGGCAGTGACAGGCGAATCGCTTCTCGGCGAATACCCGCCTCTCACACCTTTCGAGTTGCTTGAGAAAGTGCTGAATGATATTTCGTGGGCTGATGTGTTCAGCGACATATTCCTTGCCTTCGAAACAGCCGGTATATTCAGTCTGGATGACGCGCCGCAGGAGTATCTCCCCGAAGCAACCAAAGACCTCATCAGAAAGATGTTGATAACCAACCTCGAAGATTCCTACGTTATCAGGATATTCGCGGAAAATCATTACTTCCCGTGGTACGAGATGCTTGCCGTAACGGTCGACGAAACCTTCAGAGGAACATTCGGCGCTTATATCGATATACCCGAAGAAGTTTACGAGTGTCCTCTTTATGTTGTGTATGCAGATGTGCTTATCAGAGACCTTATTGCTCATCCTGACGTGTATCTCAACAGGTTCAAGGATGTCACCGTCGGATCGATGCTCATCTGGGCGCTTGATCTTGCCGGTTATGAGATACTTTATACCAACGACTTTGAAACAAAGTTTGTGAACAACCTCAATAATATAACCTTCGGATACTTCTTCGATTCAAGCTTCGATGTGCTGCAGCTGATGAGAGATATATTCGAATCGATAACCTTCAAGGATATTGTTGACTGTGCTCTCGACCACGCCGACGTCGACCTTGCGGAGCTTCCCGATAAGACCGAAGCGCTTGTGCGTCTTGTCATAGAGAACCTCGACAAGATGCCGGTCAATAACCTCTTCGAGGATCCTATCATAGTACCGTGGTACGACATGCTTGAAGGTATAACCATAGGAATGATCGTAGAGTCGATTGCGGAACTCGTGAACGTCACTATGCCCGAAGAGCTTGTCAACGGCGAACCTGTCAAAACCATCTTCGCAATTGAGCTCAGAGAACTTATAGATGATCCCGCGAAGGCACTCGAACCTCTTGCGGAGGTCGCACTCGGCGATATAGCCGAAACCTTCTTCAAGCTCTTTGACGCGGAATACCTCATTACCGACTACGCGATCATCTATAAACTCGTGAACAACGCCAAGAATCTCACTGTCGACGACCTGTATCAGATCTTCGCCAACGAGACCATAGTGGAAGAAGGGCCCGCAATGAATGCGACCGAATTCTTCAGGATCCTGCTTGAGGACATTTATCTGCTCGACGTTTATAATACCGTCACCTCTGCCGTGGGAGATACGCTGCCCGAAGAGATCGAAAAGGCGTCTCTCTTTGTCAAGGTCACGGGTATCAGTCTGTTTGATCTGTTCTTTGTGTGGGATAACGTATACGAGGTCATCAAGTCGATAAATATCGGTGAAACAGCCGAATTGCCTCTGCTTCTCTGGTATCCCGAATATGACGAGTACACTATCTTCGACATGCTCGTGGAAAACAGCAGAAGAGTAACGTTCTATGCGCTCTTCACCGAAACTTCGGCGGAAGGCATCGAAAATAATTTCAAACTCATCCTCGAGGGTATTCAGATCAAGCATATCAACGAGTTCTATGAAGCCCACTTGCCGACAGTGCTCACTGACAGCGAAATTTACGGCCTCGTAAGCGATCTCTATATCGCAAGACTCATATTCAATACCCGCGACGAATTCGCTAAACTCGCAAGAGCTTCTATCGGCGGTATACTTCAGACTTTCGTCGATATCGTAAAGCTCGACCTGTCAGTTTATACGGCACTTCCCGTATTCATCGACAATCTCAAGCAGCTTACCATCGATCATGCAGCTCAGGCATTCTTCTTCCAGAGACTTATCGCCGTAAGCGACAATGACGGAAACGACAATACTACGGGCTTCAATGCTACAGTTGAAGCAATGATGTCGGCAAGAGATTTCGTTACTCTGATGCTGTTCGGTATTGATTGCGGCATGGTGCTTGAGGACATTTACTACATCGCCGGCTACACGCTCACCGATGAGCTCAAGGCCACCAATCTCTATAACACGCTGGCATCCATCCCGGTCTACTCTCTTGTAGACGTTGCGGAGTATAAGCCGCTGTATGAAAATACACTCAAGTACATCTCTGTCGGAGACGTGCTGGAGATCGTGTTCATCTACACACCCGAGTTCGAGAAGTGGCCCGAGCTTGAAAAGCTTATCGACAATATGGATAATGTCAACATCGGACTCATTGCCGACGCCATAAACGAAGAGATCACCGTTCAGGACTTCCTCAAGGTGGCCATCTTCGGCATAAGCTTTAAGATCATCACTCAGATACCTGCTTTTGAAGAGAAGGTTCCTGCATGGATCAATGATTCTTCCGTTTACGACAAACTGACGGGCATCAATATCTATGACGTGATGTACGATAAGGACGCCGTACTCGAAGTCATGAAGGGTATCTATATCGGCGAAGTTACTGAGCTTTGCACCGAATACATGCTGCCTGAATGGAAGACATACGGAGAACTTGTCAATAAACTTAATTCAAATCTTAAAACAATAAGCTTCTATGAGATTTATGATATTTTTGCCGGCGGAGCTAATTCACTTTACTTTGACTCTCTTGGCGAAAGGATCATTGTATCGATCACTTTGGGCGATATCTTTGATTTCGTATGCGGTTTCAGGACGGAAGCTGAAAAGTACGCTCCTCTTGCAGATATAATACGAGATGCAGAGATACTTGCTCTTATAAAGACTCTTATGAGCGGTTCCGGTGCAGTGGGGACCTACAGATCATTTATGCTCCTGCTTATCGGTGATACCGTGACTGTCAAGGATCTTCTCCTTGCTATAGAGGAATGCGAACTTGCCGATATCTATTCGACATACGACGCTGAGTATTATATCGGTCTGTTCGACGGCAGAAAACTCTACTATGTGCTTACTCAGCCTACGCCGTCAGTGCTTCTGGGCAACGTAACATTCGGTATGCTCTTCGGACGTATCCTCGGATGGACTCCCGAAAATGCGGAAATGACGGTATGGAGCGGCTCTGGTATCTTTGCGGAATTCGCCAACACGCTTATGGTCGATATCGTAAATAAGACGATCGCCAAGCTCATCACTGACGAGTATCTGCAGACTGTGGCTATCATCCTGTGTACGGCTGCAGCATTTGGGCTTTATAAGCTCTATCAGGACAATATCGACACTATCAGAGATGTCCTGAATAAGACAGTTGACGAAATACTCGACAGCCTTGATCTTATCAAGTATAAGGATGACCCCAATACGAAACTTGGCGCGATCATCTACTTCCTGTCGGAAAATTACGGAAGTATGACAGTCAATGAAATATTGGTTTTAATTAACAACAAAGTATATATCGAACTGCTCAGGGGTGTAACGGTGGGTGAAGTATACGACCTCGCCAATATTCTTACCGACGGAAAGCTTGACGAATTTGTCAATAATGCAGGCGAATGGCAGAGCAATCTCGACGCCTTCATAGCAATTGTCAAACACGCCGATATAGCTGAAGTGTTCACCGCAGAGAGCGGAGAAAGCATGATGCTTGCTCTCTTCGGGCAGCATACGACAGCCGAAGTCTTAGGACTTGTCAGAATCAACGATAAGTGGTGCTTCAACGATAAGTACGTATTCCCTGTTCAGTGTCTGGCCGATATGGAATTCTTCCTTGTCGTGACCATCATCATGAGGGGCAATATCGACGAGATAACCTCCATGCTCTTCAACTGGACGGTCATGGAAGCTTATCAGCTCTTTGACCCGAATATGAATAAACTTGTCGGTGTGCTCGGCGGCACTCTTGTATACAAGTTCGTTTACGCAAAAGCCAACATGTCTGTCATCACTTTGATCTCGAACTTCGCTAACGGCAACTTCGATGACGTCACCACGGTAATTACGATGGGCGACATCAAGGAAGTCCTGCCAGACAACATCGTGGAACAGCTCGGGTTCGTGGTCACGGTATTTGACAATAACTATAATGTAACGCTGAAAGAGATCATCGACAGTAAAGATGTAGTTGAGCTCCTGCTTGCCGGTATCAGGATGGGCGATATCATGGGTTACACCAAGGGCGTCTGCAACGTGACCGATCCCGGCCATGTCCACAACGGAACAGACTGTCAGTACGATTGGTTCGACAAAGACGGCAATCTGCTCGATGTGATCACTAACCGCTTTGCCAATACTAAACTCACAACTCTCATCTCTGATGACTCCGTTACCTTCAAGACGATCATCGGCGACGCAACTCTCGGTGAGCTTCTGAGTCTTACTGAGGGTGCAGACGGTATCTGGCGCGATCAGAACGGAGTTGAAGTAGATGTGATAAGAGCCACCATTGCGCCTCTGCTTCTTGCAGACATCATGGACAACAGTGAGATCATTCTCAACGCTATAGACGTTATCTATATCGGTGAGCTTATGAATTACACTCTCGTTGCCGGCGAATGGTATGAAGCCGACGGCAGCAAAGTAGACACACTGATAGCTAAATTCGCTGATCTTACTATCGGTGAGATAAGAAAAGGTACGGTAGACTTCGAATCGCTCTTCAACAACGTAAAACTCGGAGAAGTAATGAAGTATTATCTGTACGACTTCGGTGACGGTAACGGTCCTGTCTGGTCTTATACCGACAGCGAAGGAAATACTGTGCCTGCGAACAAGATACCTGCTGCCATAGCTGACCTCACTGTCGGTGAGATAATAGATCCCGCATTCGATTTTGTAGGTTTCTTCAGATCGACATCACTCTATGTCGGAGATTTCATGGGCTACTACTCTACGACGGTCTATAATCCCGACACCGACAAATACGAACTTAAATGGTTCTCAGATAAATCGTTCGCTCTCGAATATGAGATTACGGATCCCGTTGAAGCTGCATTTGCAAATACTTCATTGGCAAATCTGTTTGATCCTGACTTTGACAAGATCAGTATAATCGAAGACGTGTACATCGGGAACCTGATGCATTACGAACGGTATGACTTCGGTGATGGCGTCGTATGGGCTAAGCCTAACGGCGACGGTACTTTCACCCAAGTGACCGATAAAGTTATTATCGCTCTCGCCGATCTTACTATAGGTAAAGTCCTCAAAGACTTCGATATTTCATTGATAGTGAAAGACATGTATATCGGAGATATCATCGGATATACCTTTGACGGCTCCGTATGGAAGGATACAGACGACAACGAAATAACCAACCCCGTTACACTCGCCTTTATTAACATCAGAATGGAAGCTCTGGTGGATAAGAATAACCCCTTCGATTTCATCGCGGTGGTCAATGATCTGTATCTCGGCGAGTTAATGGGCAATATTCGCGATCCGTTGACAGGCGAATGGTACGACGGCGACGGCACGCCTCTTGATAATCAGGATAAACTTGCTCTCGCTCTTATGAATACCAAGATCTCCGATTACTTTGGTATCACGATCAACTTTGAGAATATATTCTCCGGTCTGAAACTCGGAGATATACTCGGCAAGAAAGAAATCAGCGGTATATGGTATGAAAGTGAAGGCGTCAGAGCTTCTTCCATGATGAATATTCTTTACGGTCTTGACCTCGTTGGCCTTATGTATTACGATGTGAGCATGAAGGAAACGATAAATAATATGACTCTTGCAGAATTGCTCGATCTCGATCCTTCTACGACCGGAATCCTCGGTTCGTTCATGACTCTCAAGGTCTCCGAGCTTACCGAAGATAATATCAGAAACAAGATTAACGGACTTACCGTTTCCGATATATTCACGGATATGACCGGCGTACTTGCGCTTATACCCGCTTCAACCACTATTGAAGAGCTGCCTACCGCTCTTGCTTCAGCAGTCAATAACACAACACTCGCCGATCTTGAAAATGCAGGCATTATGGTGGCAACTCCCGCTCAGCTCGATACAATCACCGATCTGCTCAACGCAAATCCGAACGATACGACGATCTATACGGCAGATCAGCTGCAGATTATGACTATCAGCGAACTTATCGCCAAGATAGTTGAAGCCGCCGATGGTGTATTGACTCTTATTCCTTGATAAAATCAAGCAAAATTCAAGCCCTTCGCGCTTTGCGCGAAGGGCTTTCACATAACATAATATAAAGATAATATAGAGATACTGGAAAAAGAATTTGAAGAAAGAACAGCTTGGCCGAACGACATGTCGACAGAATGGGGAGAGGGTTATATATGAGAGACTGGAAAAAAGAATTTGAAGAAAGAACAGCCTGGCTCAACGATATGCTGGCTGAGTCGGGAACGGAAGGTTTCGTGTTTGGCAACAGCGGAGGGAAAGACTCTGCTCTTGTGGGTATTCTCTGTCGCTCCGTGACTGAAAACACCTTGGGCGTTATAATGCCGTGCGAAAGCGTAAGGAATTATCGTGAGGATCGTGCTGATGCTCTGAAAGTGGCGGCACAGTTTGGAATAGCCACGAAAACAGTGGATATAACATCCGTCAAGAAGTCGCTGATTACAGCTTTGGGAGGTTTGAATCATGTATCTGATCAGGCCGCGATAAACATCAATCCCCGCCTCAGAATGACGGTACTTTACGCTGTAGCGCAGTCTATGAACAGACTTGTTGTCGGAACAGGCAACAGATCGGAAATTACGATGGGCTACTTTACCAAATGGGGCGACGGCGCGTTCGATATCAATCCCGTTTCCGACCTTACGGCAACCGAGATACTCGACTTCCTCCGCTACCTGGATGCTCCTCCGTCCGTTATCAATAAAGCTCCGAGTGCAGGTCTTCGTGAAGGTCAGACAGACGAAGCCGATATGGGCGTAACCTATGCCGAACTTGATTCATATCTGCTCGAAGGAAAAGCCTCTCCTCAGGCGATCGAGATCATCAACCACGCCAATCAAAGGACTCAGCATAAAAGGACCCCTTCCAAAACCTTTAAATAATCGCCTCCGTCAAACAAATATCCCTTAAAACCGGGCGTTACGTGCCGGGAACCGGAAGACAAAAGCCGGACAGTGTACGGCGTCTTGATTTGTCTGCCGCCGCAACGGAGCTGGGGCAGTATTGAAGAGTTTTGAAACGCATACGGTGGTGCAGTAAAAAAGCGGAAACCGAAAGGTGAGAGAAAAGAGCGGAAGGGGAAACGCGGCTTGCCCGGAACCGGAAAGACGAAGACCGGGCAGGACACAGCGCCGTGACTTGTTTGCTTCTGCCCAACGGGGACTGAAAATGTCCTCAACGAAGAAAATGTTCAGCATGATATACGGTTCTGTATCAGAATTTCTGCGGTCTGAAAGGACCGCTTTTTTTGTATTGAGATGTATTGATGTTTCTTCCTTTGGTAAAAAATCAAAAATGTACCGTAAAACAGTTGACAATCTCCTTCGTGCTATGATATCATACATAGGCTGCGAAATCGGGTTGATACGGTAAGGTTACTCAAACAAAGAGATAGTTTGCCGCTACCGAGGGCGAAGAATCGCCCGCCGGCATGCTCCCTCTCCGGGGAGTGCCGTTTTTACCGCAAGTCTTAAGTGCGTTCCGGAAGTTACCGGGTGCGGCGCAAACTGAGTCTGCGGTCTTCAGACGGTGAGCATTTAAATGCTTTTTTTAATGCTTGCAGCTCGACACGCACGGGGGCGTTGTTGAAAATTGTGCCGGAAGTCAAAATTGTATTTTATAAGGAGAAAACGATGGCTAATCAAAGAATCAGAGTAAAACTCAAAGGTTATGATCACGCTCTTGTGGATCAGGCAACCGAAAAAATCGTCGAAACGGCCAAGCGTATGGGCAGTAAAGTTTCGGGGCCCATACCCCTTCCCACTCAGAAGGAGGTCATTACCGTACTTCGTGCGACTTTCAAGTATAAAGACGCGCGTGAGCAATTTGAAATTCGTACTCACAGACGTCTTATCGACATCTACAGCCCCAATGCAAAGACTGTCGAAAGTCTTACGAAGCTCGATCTTCCTTCGGGGATCGACGTCGATATAAAATTGTAGGACAATACGGAGGTGAACTTTATCAATGAATAAAGCAATCATAGGAAAAAAATTAGGAATGACTCAAGTCTTTGCTGACGACGGATCCATGATACCCGTAACGGTCGTCGAAGCCGGACCTTGTGTCGTTACCCAGATCAAAACTGTCGAAAGAGACGGATATTCCGCTGTTCAGTTAGGTTTCGGCGATGTCAAGGAAAAGAGGCTCAACCGTCCGCAAGCCGGCAAATTCAAAGCCATAGGCACCGAGAACAAGAAAGTTCTCAAGGAATTTGCTCTTGACGGTGAATATAAAGTAGGGGACAAGGTCACGTGCGACGTGTTTACCAATGAAGATTATGTCGACGTTACAGGTCTTACCAAGGGACGCGGCTACAGTGGCGTAATCAAAAGATGGGGTCAGCACCGACTCAAAGAATCCCACGGTGTGGGTCCAGTGCATAGAGAGGTTGGATCCATGGGCGCTAACTCAAGCCCTTCAAGGGTAATGCCCGGTAAGAAGCTCCCCGGTCAGTACGGTGTTGAGCAGGTCACCATTCTCAATCTTAAAGTTGTCAAAGTCGACACGGCTCGAAACGTGCTTCTCGTCAAGGGAGCTATTCCCGGTCCCAAAGGGGCGGTAATAACACTGCGCAACGCCGTGAAAAAGCACTAAGGGAGGAGTACGACAAATGCAATTGAAGGTTTATAATACTAAAGCGGCTGAAGTCGGCACCCTTGATTTAAGCGACGAAGTCTTTGGTTTCGAATACAACGAACCTCTTATTCATCAGGCAGTTGTTGCTTATCTTGCCAATCAGCGTCAGGGAACAAAAAGCACTTTGACTCGTACGGAAGTCAGAGGGGGCGGCGTGAAGCCGTGGAGACAGAAAGGAACGGGGCGTGCTCGTCAGGGCAGCATCCGCGCTCCTCAGTGGACGAAGGGCGGCGTAGTATTTGCGCCCAAGCCGAGAGATTTCTCCAAGAAAATGAACAAATATGCCCGCACCGGCGCTTTGCTGTCCGCTATGAGCTACAGGGTTAAAAACGAGGAGATCACAGTGCTTGATAAGCTGGAGATAGCCGAAGCGAAGACCAAAGAGGTAGCGGCGATACTCAAGTGTTTCAATGTCAACGCGAAGACTCTCATAATCACGGATAAGGACGACGAAAAAATTCTTCTTGCCGCTAAAAATATCCCTGATCTTACGGTAATCAACGTTGAGCTTTTAAACACCTATCAGCTTGTTGCTTCCTCAAAGATATTCGCTACTCAGGAAGCGCTCAAAAAGTTTGAGGAGGGATTCCAGGCATGAATTCTTACGATATCATAATCAAGCCCGTCCTTACGGAAAAAAGCATGAGCGGCATAGAACGCAAAACTTATACTTTCGTAGTGGCCAGAGGCGCTAATAAAATACAGGTCAAAAAAGCCGTCGAGGAAATCTTCGGGGTTACGGTCCAAAGCGTGAACACCGTTAACATGAGAGGAAAACTCAGAAGGCAGGGCAGATACGAGGGTTACACCGCCAAATACAAAAAGGCGATAGTCACCCTTACAGAAAAGAGCAAAACTATCGAGTTCTTCGACAGTTTGCAGTAAGGAGGGCTTTATGGCGATAAGAAGATATAAACCCACGTCTCCGGCTCGGAGATTCATGTCGGTTTCCATGTTTGAAGAGATAACCACCGACAAGCCGGAAAAGAGCTTGCTTGTGAGCAAAAACAAAACCGGCGGCAGAAATGCCAGCGGAAGGATCACCGTTCGTCACATTGGCGGCGGCAACAGAATAAAGTACAGAATAATCGACTTCAAAAGAAATAAATTCGATGTGCCGGCAAAGGTTGCCACTATCGAATACGACCCCAACCGTACGGCTAATATAGCGTTGCTCCATTATGCCGACGGCGAAAAGAGATATATCCTTGCTCCTATCGGGCTCAAGGTCGGCGATACGATAATAAGCAGCGAAAATGCTGACATCAAAGTAGGAAACAGTCTTCCTCTCGAAGCTATTCCGGTAGGAACGGTCGTGCACAATATAGAACTTCATCCCGGCAAGGGCGGTCAGATAGCTCGTGCGGCAGGTATTTCCGCTCAGCTCATGGCTAAAGAAGGCAAGTATGCCACTCTCAGGATGCCCAGCGGAGAAATGAGACTCATTCTTCTCAAGTGCAGAGCGACGATCGGTCAGGTAGGAAACGTGGATCACGAAATAATTTCCATCGGTAAAGCGGGCAAGAAGAGGCACATGGGTATCAAGCCTACCGTGCGCGGTTCGGTAATGAACCCCTGCGATCACCCTCACGGCGGTGGTGAAGGCAAATCGCCCGTAGGTCGTCCCGGTCCCGTCACTCCTTGGGGCAAGCCTGCACTCGGGTATAAGACAAGAAAGAAAAAGAACGTTACCAACAGATTCATCATCAAGCGTGTGAATTAACGGAGGCGATAAAGTATGAGTAGATCCATAAAGAAAGGACCTTATGTCCATGAAAAGTTATTGAAGCGCGTTCAGGAGATGAACGAGAAGGGAGAAAAAAAGGTGCTCAAGACCTGGTCCCGTTCTTCTACAATCTTCCCGGAATTCGTTGGTCACACGATAGCCGTTCACGACGGAAGAAAGCATGTACCTGTTTATATCACGGAAGACATGGTCGGATTAAAGCTTGGTGAATTTGCGCCCACAAGAACATTCAGAGGTCACTCGGGCAGCAAAACCACAGGCGGCAAGTAGGAGGAAGCAGTATGGCAACACGCAGTAGAATGAAAGCAGAGGAAAGAAACAGGAATAAAGACATTCGTCCTTATGCTATAGCCAGATATATAAGAATTTCTTCCGGCAAGGTAGGCGTAGTGCTTGATCTTGTGAGGGGCAAGGATTTCAAAACGGCATGCGCTATTTTGGAGCATACCCCTAAAGCCGCCAGCTATGCGGTGCTCAAGTGTCTGAAAAGCGCCGGCGCAAACGCGGAAATGAAGGGCTACGACAAAGACAGTACTTTCGTTGCCGAGTGTTATGCAAACGAAGGTCCTCAGCTCAAACGCGTAATGCCCAGAGCGCAGGGCAGGGCTTACAGAATACTCAAGCGTACAAGCCACATCACCATTGTGCTTGATCAGGTTAAGTAGGAGGAAGATATGGGACAAAAAATTAATCCTCACGGAATGAGAGTAGGTGTAATACATGGCTGGGACGCTAAGTGGTACGCCGATAAAAGGACTTACGCCAAGTATATAAAGGAAGACGACGTGATCAGGAGATTTATCAAGAACAAGTATTATGAGGCGTCGATTTCCAAGATAGTTGTAGAAAGAAAGGACAATAAGCTCATCGTTGATATCCATACGGCGCGTCCCGGAGTTCTTATCGGGAAAGCGGGAGCCGGGATCGAGGAGATCAAAAGAGAGCTCGGCAGGATCGTCAAGACCGAAAACACCATAGTACTCAACGCAGTAGAAGTCAGGAAGCCCGATATCGACGCTCAGCTTATCGCAGAGGGGATCGCGGCGCAGCTTGAAAAGAGGATCAGTTTCCGCAGGGCGATGAGACAGTATATGGGCAGAGCCATGAGAGCGGGTGCGAAAGGTATCAAGACAATGGTCAGCGGCAGACTTGACGGAGCTGAAATTGCAAGAGTACAGCAGTATCACGAGGGAAGTATTCCTCTTCACACGCTCAGGGCCGACATCGATTACGGTTATGCAGTAGCAAGCACGACATTCGGAGTGATCGGGGTAAAGGTATGGGTATTCAAGGGAGAAATTTTGCCTGCTGCAAAAAAGGCTCCCAAAACAGCCGATAGGGAAGGAGGCAATGCATAATGTTAATGCCCAAAAGAGTTAAGCACCGCCGCCAGATGCGCGGAAGAATGAAAGGTGCAGCCCATAAAGGCAATACCGTTTCATACGGGCAGTATGGTCTTGTAGCGGCGGAGCCCGGTTGGATCAAGTCCAACCAGATAGAAGCGGCACGTGTTGCCATGACAAGGTTTACCAAGCGTGGCGGTCAGGTATGGATAAAGATATTCCCTCACAAGCCGGTCACGAAGAAGCCTGCCGAAACAAGGATGGGCAGCGGAAAAGGATCGCCCGAATATTGGGTAGCGGTAGTCAAGCCGGGGACGGTCATGTTTGAAATGGCCGGGATCGCCGAAGATGTTGCAAGAGAGGCATTGCGCCTTGCGTCGCACAAATTGCCTGTGAAGTGCAAGGTGATAGTGCGCGAGGAAAAGAGTGAAGGTGGTGAAGGCTGATGCAAGCGAATAATATACGCAGTATGTCCGATGTGGAATTAAATAATAAATTGATGGAACTCAAGAAGGAGCTGTTCAATCTTCGTTTAAGTCTGTCTCACGGTCAGCTTACCAACCCTAAGCAGATCAGCAGGTGCAAGAAGGATATAGCGCGAGTGGAAACTGTTATGCGTGAAAGAGAGCTCAGGGCTCGCGAGGAGGCATAGAGATGGAGAGAGCGTTAAGAAAGACGAGAGTCGGTACGGTGGTAAGCGACAAGATGGATAAGACCATTGTAGTAGCCGTAGTTGAGAAGTATAAGCACCCTCTTTATAAAAAGACGGTCAGTAAGACAAAGAAGTTCAAGGCGCATGACGAAAACAACGCGTGCGGAATAGGCGACACGGTGCTTATTGCCGAAACGAGGAAGCTTTCCAAGGATAAGAACTGGCGTCTTGTAGAGATAATAGAGAAAGCTAAGTAGGAGGAAAGAGATAATGGTACAACCGCAAACTAGGTTAAAAGCGGCGGATAACAGCGGCGCGAAAGAACTGATGTGCATAAAGGTACTCGGAGGATCTTTCCGCAAGTTCGGTAATATCGGTGACGTAATAGTAGCGAGTGTGAGAAGCGCTACTCCGGGCGGAGCCGTCAAGAAGGGAGAAGTCGTAAGAGCGGTAATCGTCAGGACGAGTCAGGGTATCGGCAGGAAGGACGGTACTTATATCAGATTTGACGACAATGCGGCGGTAATAATAGACGCCAACAAGCAGCCCAGAGGGACTCGTATCTTCGGGCCTGTTGCGAGAGAGCTCAGAGAGAAGGACTACATGAAGATAGTGTCTCTTGCTCCCGAGGTACTGTAGGAGGCTGAAGATGGAAAAGGTTCATGTAAAAAAGGGTGATATAGTACAGGTCATGGTAGGGCCCAAGGACGGCGACAAGGCAGTGCGCGGCAAGCGCGGCAAAGTGCTTGTGGTTAATCCTGCAGATAACACGGTAGTGGTTGACGGACTCAATATAGTCAAGAAGCATCGTAAGCCGAGAAGAGCAAACGAGACGGGCGGGATAGTCGAAAGGCCGAGAGCCATAAACGCCAGCAACGTGTTGCTATACTGTGAAGAGTGCAAGACGGGGGTCAGGTATTCTGTAGAGGAAGTAGACGGGAAGAAGGTGCGTTTATGCAAGAAATGCGCCAAGGCAGGCAAGAGGACCGTGCTTGAGTACAGAGAAAGCACCAAGGCGGAGAAGAAAGCCGTGAGGCGTTCCGCGAGAAAGGAAACGAAGTAGGAGGGCTGACAAGTGGCAGAGAAAGAAAAGAAGCAGGCCAAGGAAGAAAAGCCTGAAATCAATGAGCCCAACAGACTTGTTGTGCTGTATAAAGAGAACGTTACTCCCGCGCTTGTTAAGCACTTCGGGTATAAAAATATAAATCAGGTTCCCAAGCTTGAAAAGATAGTGGTAAACACGGGGCTGGGCGATGCGAAAGACAATGCCAAGAGTTTTCAGCTTTATGTAGAGGAGCTCAAGCAGATAACGGGGCAGAAGCCTGTTATCACGAAAGCCAAGAAGTCGGTAGCGAACTTCAAGGTAAGGGAAGGCATGTCGGTAGGAGCGAAGGTAACGCTCAGGAATCGCAGGATGTATGAATTTTTTGACAAGCTCATAAGTATTGCGCTTCCGAGGGTAAGAGACTTCAGGGGCGTGCCGGGCGGTTCGTTTGACGGCAGAGGCAATTATACGCTGGGTGTCAAGGAGCAGTTGATTTTCCCCGAAATAGTTTACGATCAGGTAGAAAAGACCCGTGGTTACGATATAACCATAGTGACCACCGCAAAGAGCGACGAAGAAGCTAAGGAGCTTCTGAGGCTCATGGGTATGCCGTTCAGGGCTTAACGGAGGTAAATATGGCTAAGAAAGCAATGATAAACAAGCAGAAGTTAAAACCGAAATTCAGTACCAGAGCTTATACGAGATGCAGTATATGCGGAAGGCCGCATAGCATTCTGAGGAAGTACGGTATATGCAGAGTGTGCTTCAGGGAGAAGGCTCATAAAGGAGAGCTTCCCGGTGTGAAGAAATCGAGTTGGTAAGAGGAGGAAAGACCATGGTAGTAACTGATCCCATTGCGGATATGCTCACACGCATAAGAAACGCTTTGACGGCAAGACATCTCACCGTTGAAATTCCTGCTTCCAACATGAAAAAGGCGATAGCCGAAATACTTCTTGAAGAAGGATATATCACGGGATACGAAGTAATAGAGAACAAAATGTACAGGAAGATCATCATAACGCTCAAATACGCGGGGAAGCAGAGTGTGGTATCCGGGCTGAAGAGGATAAGCAAGCCGGGTCTGAGGGTATACGCGAAGAGCAACGAATTGCCCAAGGTGCTGAACGGTTTGGGGATAGCGATAGTTTCCACGAGCAAGGGAGTTATGACAGACAAGAAAGCGCGCTTGCTCAATCAGGGCGGAGAAGTCCTGGCTTACGTGTGGTAAGGAGGGTGTTATGTCAAGAATAGGAAGAATGCCCATCACCTTAGGTGCAGGCGTAGAAGCGAAGTTGGATGGAAACGTGCTCACGATAAAGGGTCCGAAGGGGACGCTGAGTGAGCGTATAGATAACAGCAAGATAAATTGCAGCATAGAAGGCAACGTCATACAATTCACGCGCAGCGCGGAAGACGGGGCGACAAAAGCTGCACACGGTATGTACAGAGCGCTTGCGCACAATATGGTTGTAGGCGTAACGGAAGGATTCAGCAAGTCGCTTATCATAAACGGCGTAGGATACAAAGCGCAGGTTACGGGCAAGAAGCTTGTGCTGAATATAGGGTACTCTCACCCGGTAGAGGTAGAGCCGCCGGAGGGGATAACGTTTGAATGTCCCACGCTCACTGAGATAGTGGTAAAAGGGATAGATAAGGAAGTAGTCGGGCAGACGGCGGCAAACATCAAAGCTAAGAGAGTTGTTGAGCCATATCATGCGTACGGTATCAGGTACAAGACGGAGACCGTAGTGCTTAAAGAAGGCAAGACCAACAAGTAAAGGAGCAGGGTATGATAAAGAAAATAGATAAAAACGCCGACAGAAGAATACGCCATGCGCGTGTGCGCAAGAAGGTATTCGGAACTCCCGATATGCCGCGGCTGAACGTATACAGGAGCACAGTGTATATATACGCGCAGGTTATAGACGACGTGCACGGAATAACATTGGCGGCGGCATCGTCTCTTGCGATGAGAGGAGAGCTTGAGGGAAAGACAAAGACCGAAGCGGCGAAGGAAGTAGGGAAGGCGATAGCCAAGGCGGCGATGGATAAAGGGATAGAGAAAGTCGTATTTGACAGAGGCGGGTATATATATACCGGCAGAGTCAGGGCTTTGGCAGACGGCGCAAGAGAAGCCGGCTTAAAGTTGTAGGAGGTAGCTAAAGTGGCAAACGTAGAAGAAGTAACAAACGTTCAGGAAGTAACCGAAAGCAGCGAAGCCGCGGTGAGTGCGTCTCAGGAGACGGCGGCGAAGCCACAGTATCAGGGGCAGCGCAGATTTTCCAGGGAGCGCGGAGAGCGTCGTGAAGGACAGGGTGACGGAGAGAAGAAATTCGAGAGGAAGCCCAGAAGAGAAAGAGAACGTCCGGAGAAGGAGCAGGACGATCTGATAAAGAAGACAGTGTCCGTAAACAGGGTAACGAAAGTAGTGAAGGGCGGCAGGATCATGAGGTTTGCAGCGCTTGTAGTGGTAGGCGACGGAAAAGGCAAAGTGGGCTACGGGCTCGGTAAAGCCGGGGAAGTACCGCAGGCGATCGAGAAGGCACAGCAGGCAGCAAAGAACAGAATGATAGACGTTGCGATAGTCGGAACGACGATACCTCACGAAACCATAGGAAAGTACGGCAGAGGATACGTTATATTGTTACCGGCGACGTCGGGGACGGGAGTTATAGCCGGCGGTGCAGTAAGAAGCGTACTTGAAGCTGCAGGCATAAAGGATATAGCGACGAAGGCGTATGGAACGACAAATCCCATCAATTGTGTCAAGGCAACCGTAGAAGGGCTCAGGAGTTTAAAGACGATAGAGCAGGTGGCCGCGCTCAGAGGCAAGACGGTGGAAGAGTTGAGAGACTGAGAGGTGCGGAATGAGTAGATATATAGTAGAGGCAAAGAAACCCTTATTGAATCAGATGCCTAAGGGGACCAAGCCGTATGAAAACACGGGCAGGAAGGTCAGGGTCACGCTTATAAAGAGCACTGCCGGATGTCTGAAGGATCAGCAGGCGACAGTGAAGGCGCTTGGGCTCAGGAAGATAAGGTGCAGCAAGGTATTTGATGTAAATCCTGCCATTGAAGGAATGCTTTTCAAAGTCAAGCATCTTGTAAAGGTAGAAGAAGTTACCGAGTAAAGCCTGGAGGTGAAAGATGAAAATACATGAACTTGCTCCTGCTCAGGGAGCTAATACCCCCGCCAAGAGGCTTGGTCGCGGAATAGGTTCGGGACTTGGCAAAACAAGCGGAAAAGGTCATAAAGGACAATGGGCGAGAAGCGGCGGCGGAGTGAGGCCGGGATTTGAAGGCGGAACTATGCCTCTGGCAAGAAGACTGCCTAAACGCGGTTTTCATAACAAGTGGGAGAAGGTGTACGCGGTGATCAACGTCGGAGAGCTTGAAGCTTTTGACGAGAATACTGAAGTAACGCCCGAGCTTCTTGTGGAGAACAGATTTGTGACCATAAAGCATTTCTACGGAGTAAAGGTATTAGGCGGCGGTGAGCTTAAGAAGGCGCTTACAGTCTATGCGCATAAATTTTCCGAGTCGGCGGTGAAGGCGATAGAAGCCGCGGGCGGGAAAGCGATTACTCTTACGGAGGCTGCCGGTGAAAACGCGGAGGTAGCCGCAAATGATTGAAACCTTTAAAAATTCCATCAAGATACCTGATATAAGAAAGAAAATACTCTGGACTTTGTTTTTCCTGCTTTTATTCAGAATAGGCAGTTTTATACCGGTTCCCGGGATAAACGTAGCAGCCTTTCAGTCGATGACGGAAAGCACAAGTTCCATTTTCGGAATAATGAGTACCATCACAGGCGGATCGCTTTCACAGGGGACGCTTTTTGCGATAGGTATTTCGCCGTATATAAACGCGTCAATTATAATGCAGCTTCTTGCCTTTGCCATTCCTGCTCTCGAGAAAATGAGCAAGGAAGAAAACGGCAAGGAAAAGATCAATAAAATCACGAGGTATGTTACGCTGGGTCTTGCGGTATTGCAGTCACTTGCGGTGCTGTTCACATTCCGCGCTCAGTATTCCGATACCGGTTCAATATTCAACCTCAATCTTTTCGGAACAGGAAATGTTTCGGAAGCGATAGTGTTTATTTTCACAACGCTCATATTTACCGCAGGTGCATGCGGATGTATGTGGCTGGGCGAAAGGATAACGGAGAAAGGTATAAGCAACGGTATTTCAATGATAATCTTTGTGGGTATCATCTCCACGAGCGGTCAGACTATTCTCGACATGATAATAAATATCATACAGAATGGCTTTGCGGCAGCAAACGGCTGGCAGCTCATCGTGTTGCTTATAACACTCGTGATCATATTTGCGTTCGTTGTGCTGGTAGACGGCGGCGAAAGAAAAATACTTGTACAGTATGCAAAGCAGGTCAAGGGCAATAAGATGTACGGCGGACAGAGCACGTATATCCCCATCAAGGTGAACGCCTCCGGCGTGCTGCCTCTGATATTTGCCTTCTCGCTTCTGAGTCTTCCTCAGATACTTGCGAGCACCTTCTGGCCGAGTTCGGCGTTTGCGACCTTCTGCAGCGACTTCCTCTCTTCAACGGGCGGAAACAGCTGGCTTTACAGTATACTGCTTGCCATCTTCATTTTCGGGTTTGCATATCTTTACAGTATGATAACCTTCAACCCCGAGGATGTGGCTAAGAACATGCAGCAGCAGGGCGGAATGATACTCGGTATAAGAGCAGGGAAGCCCACAGCGGATTATCTCGATAAGGTCGTCAAGAGGATCACCCTCTACGGCGCCGTATTCCTTTCGATAATGGCACTTGTTCCCTCCCTTATTTTCGGATGGATCGGCGGAGGTACGAGCAACAACGTTCTCATATCGGCTTTCGGGCCCACAAGTATGCTGATCGTGGTATCCGTAGCGCTTGAGTTCAACAAGGCTCTCGAACAGCAGATCATGATCAGGAATTACAAGGGCTTCATGAAGTAAAAAACTGAAGATCAATGTCGACGATAAGCCTCCCGAGAGGAAAAACCTGTCGGGAGGCATGTGTTATAAAGGTGAGTAAAATGAAAATCGTATTACTTGGAGCTCCCGGGTGCGGAAAAGGCACACAGGCTTCACTCATATGCCATAAATACGGTCTGCCGCATATAAGCACCGGAGATATTTTTCGTCACAACATGGCAGAGCATACTTCTTTAGGCAGACTTGCAGCCGAATTTATAGGTCGCGGAGAACTTGTGCCGGATAAGGTTACGGTGGACCTAGTAAGGAATCGTATTTCGGAGGAAGACTGCAGAAAAGGCTTTGTTCTCGACGGCTTTCCCCGTACGGTGTCGCAGGCCGAAGAACTCAGGAAATTTGCAGATATCGACGTCGTTCTTGACATAGATATAAAAGAGGAGAAGCTTCTTGCACGTCTGACTGGCAGGAGAAGCTGCAAAACGTGCGGCGCGCCCTTTCATATAAGCTCCCTCGGCGGGAGTACGGTATGTCCCGATTGCGGAGGTGAACTCGTGCAGAGAGATGACGACCGTGAGGAAACTGTCGCAAGCAGACTTTCCGTCTACAGAGAAAAAACCTTTCCTCTTATAGAGTTTTATAAAAAGGAAAACATCCTGAAACAGATCAACGGCGACGGCAGCGTCGAAGACGTTTTTGAAAGGATAAGGGAGATCCTTGATAATCTATGATCGTCACAGTAAAGAATACCGCTGAAATAGAGAGAATGAAAAAAGCCGGACAAATAGTGAGAGACGTTCTCCTCCTTGCAGAAGAGAAAATACACGCCGGCATGACAACCAAATTTCTTGACAGCATCATACGCGATTTCATAGAAAGACACGGAGCAACACCTTCGTTCCTGAATTACCGCGGATATCCGGCTTCGGCCTGTATATCGCTGGATGACGAAGTCGTTCACGGGATCCCTTCCGAAAAGAGATTTATAGAAGAAGGTCAGATCGTGAGCGTGGACGTGGGCGCCTGCCTCAACGGCTACCACGGCGACGCTGCCCGTACTTTCTGCATAGGACAGGTGAACCCGGAGAAAAGAGAACTCGTCAAAGTCACGGAAGAATGCTTCTTCAAAGCCTTCGGAGAACTCCGCGACGGAGTGCGTCTGGGAGATATAGGAGCAGCAGTGTCCGAACACGCCGTCCGCCACGGGTATGGCGTGGTAAGAGAAATGGTGGGGCACGGAATAGGCAGGAACATGCATGAGCCTCCCGACGTCCCGAATTACGGTGTAAGGGGAAAGGGCCTGAGACTTACCGTGGGCAATACGATCGCCATCGAACCTATGATAAACCTCGGAAGTCATAAAATAAAGTTTATGCCGGATGGATGGACGGTAAAAACAGAAGACGGAAAACCCAGCGCTCACTATGAAAACACTGTGGTAATAACAGCTGACGGCGGGTTGATACTGACTTTGTAGAGTTTCAGAACATTTTCTGAGTAAAAGCGAGGAGTGTGCAGCTTGCAGCTTGAGGACGGACTGTCAGGAAGTGCAGCATAAAAAGCCGTATAGGAAGATGAGTATCGGAGTCCGGAAGGCGTACGAGATACGGTGAAGCCGGAAGCGGTGCCGGGCGCTGCACACGGGAGCAAAGTCGCACAGGAATAAAGGCAGGCGTAAAACGGACCCGACTGAAGGCATGCAGGCGTAAACCGCGGCTAAGGTCTGCACACGAAAACAAAGTCGTCCCGGAATAAAGACGGGCGTAAAACGCACCCGACTGAAGGCATGCAGGCGTAAAATGCGGCTAAGGTCTGCACACGGGAGCAAAGTCGTCCCGGAATAAAGACGGGCGTAAAACGGACCCGACTGAAGGCATGCAGGCGTAAAACGCGGCTAAGGTCTGCACACGGGAACAAAGTCGCACCGGAATAAAGGCAGGCGTAAAACGCGACCCGACTGAAGGCATGCAGGCGTAAAACGCGGCTAAGGTCTGCACACGAAAACAAAGTCGCACCGGAATGAAGGCAGGCGTAAAACGCGACCCGGCGGCAGTCGGAAATAACGGACGTGAAAAATATGAAAAAAGCATTTATGACAGGCGATATCGTAGAGTCCACGGCGGGGCACGATCACGGAAAGTATCTGATAATACTCGGAGTGAATGAAGGCAGGATCGTGGTGGCGGACGGAGATACCCGTACCGTAGCCAAGAAGAAAGAGAAGAATCCGGCGCATTTGCGTTTTGCGGGGAAGAGTGATGAGGGAGTGCTCCTGAAGATACGCGAAGGAACGGTCGAGGACCACGAGATCAGGAAGCAGATCAAAAAATTCAAAAAAAGTATCGGAGGAATTGATGTCGAAGAGTGATGTTATCGAACTTGAAGGCGTAGTGGTGGAGGCTTTGCCTAACGCTAATTTCAAAGTGAAGCTTAAAAACGACCATGTGATTCATGCTTATATCTCCGGCAAACTGAGAATGAACTATATCAGAATACTGCCGGGCGATACGGTAAAGATTGAGTTAAGTCCTTATGATCTTAACAAGGGCAGGATCATATGGAGAGGAAAGGGCGGCGTATAGAGTACCGCGGAAGAAGAGCGGGCTGCCGTGCTGACGGGTCAGGCGTGAAAGAGCGGGTTGCCGAAGTTTAGCTGAAAGGTTTTCGGATATCGGAGCCGGAGGGGAGAAATATCCGGCGGGAGTGTTTTACGTTTTTAAATCGGAGCCGGGTATAAAAGACGTTCAAATGAGTAAAATAATATTTTTAATATAAAAAAGAATTATTATACACGGTGAAAATCAGTTGACATATTGAAAGGAATAGTGTATTATTATAAATGCGCGTAATTCGGATGCGTATTTTGCCGACTGTAAAAAAGAGGCGGTGAAAGGGTGCCCGAGGTTGGGTGTGGCAGAAAAAAAGAGCAAAAGGGGCAAAGGAGAAAGAAAGATGAAGGTACGTCCGTCCGTGAAGCCTATGTGCGACAAATGCAAAGTGATCAAGAGAAACGGAAAGGTAATGGTGATATGCAGCAAGACTCCGTCGCACAAGCAGCGTCAGGGTTAAGAGGGAGCGAGGAGAGAGTCCGCGCCGGGCTGTCCTTTATGGAAAGAGCATAGGGGGGAGCGGGTGTCGGACGCATTTTGCTTGAAAAAAAAGCCGAAGCGGGAGCGATGCGGCTGATTCAGATAGGGTAATAAACGCAGCTGAGTAGTGCTATTCCACTGCCGAAAGGCAAGCGCGAAGGAGTTGCGGTGAGATATAGATGCCTTTTGTGCAGGCAGAAAACAGCATAGCAAGAAAAAACGGAGGAAAATATGGCACGTATTTCAGGTGTTGATTTACCCAGGGAGAAGAGGGTAGAGATCGGCTTGACGTATATATACGGGATAGGTTTGGCGACATCGAAGCGGATCCTTGCCGAGACGGGAGTAAATCCGGACGTAAGGGTGAAGGATCTTACAGAGAACGATATAAGTAAGCTTCGTGAGTATATAGACCACAATTTACAGGTTGAAGGCGATCTCAGGAGAGAAGTAAGTTTAAACATCAAGAGGATGATAGAGATAGGCTCGTACAGAGGGACGAGGCACAGGAAGGGATTGCCTGTAAGAGGGCAGACATCCAAGAACAACGCACGTACCCGTAAGGGACCCAAGCGTACGGTATCGCGCGGGAAGAAAGCGGGCAAGTAAGGAGGTAGAAGCATGGCTCAGAAGAAAGTAGTAAGAAAAAAGAGAGATATGCGCAAGGTAGACAAGGGGCAGGTGCATATTCATGCTTCGTTCAATAACACGATAGTGACTGTGACGGATATAAACGGCAATGCATTGACGCAGTGTTCTGCAGGCGCGTTGGGATTCAGGGGCTCCAGGAAGAGCACGGCATTTGCGGCGCAGCAGGCGGCGGAAGTTGCGGCGAAGGCGGCGAAGGAATACGGAGTGAGGTCTGTAGAGGTATACGTAAAGGGGCCCGGTCAAGGCAGGGAATCTGCCATAAGGGCATTAGCGACAGCTGAGATAGATGTGACGCTTATAAAGGACGTATCGCCCATCCCTCATAACGGATGCAGGCCGCCCAAGCGCAGGAGAATTTAGGAGGAAAGGATATATGGCAAGATATACGGGAGCCGATTGTCGTCAATGCAGACGCGAGGGTTGCAAGTTATTTTTAAAGGGAGAGAGGTGTTTTTCTGCCAAGTGTGCGTTTGGGCGCAGGCCGGCGGTCCCCGGTCAGCACGGAGCCGGCAGGAAGAAATCCACGGAGTATTCGTTGCAGTTGAGGGAGAAGCAGAAGGCCAAGAGGATATACGGGCTTTGCGAGAAGCAGTTCCGCGGGTACTATGAGGAAGCCGACAATATGCGCGGAGTCACGGGTACAAACATGCTGGTTCTGCTTGAGATGAGGCTTGACAATGTAGTATACAGAATGGGTATAGGCGTATCGAGGAGCCACGCGAGGCAGTTGGTATGTCACGGGCATATAACTGTAAACGGCAAGCGTGTGGACATACCTTCATACAGAGTGAAGGTAGGCGACGTAGTTGCGATAAAGGAAAACAAGAGGGATAATGCATTCTTTAAAGATTTTAAGGAGATGAAGAAATCGGGGAGTATGCCCAAGTGGCTTGACTTTGATCCTGAAGCATACGAAGGCAAAGTGATAGCAAAGCCTGAGCGTGAGGATATTGACCTTAACATCGAAGAACGTATGATAATAGAGTTGTACTCCAAGTAATACGGAGGAATAGGGTCGATAAAAAAGAAGGAGGAATTGTCCCAATGATGGAAATCGAAAAGCCGAGGATGACGGTTGAAGAGACGGGCGACAGTAATCACAGCTATGCGAAGATAGTTGTGGAGCCGCTTGAAAGGGGCTTCGGGATAACGCTGGGGAATGCGTTGAGAAGGGTGCTTCTTTCCTCATTGCCGGGGGTTGCTCCGGTGGGGGTCACGATCGAAGGCGTAAACAACGAGTTTTCCACGATAGAGGGAGTTAGGGAGGACATAACCGAGATAATACTCAATATCAAGAAGTTAGCCCTCAAGACGCCCATAAGCGAGAGCACGCCGGAATTCAGACGAACGGTATCGATCGATAAGGAAGGGCCGTGCATCGTAACTGCAAAGGACATCAAGGCCGACGCTGATATAGAGGTGCTGAAGCCTGATTCGTATATCTGCGAGTTAGACAGAGGCGCGCATTTAAAGATGGATCTGGTGATAGGAGCCGGAAGGGGCTACGTATCGGCGGAGAAGAACAAGCAAATAAACAAAGAATTGAAATTCAATTATCCTATAGGGTATATACCCGTGGACAGCATATATACGCCGGTGGAGAAAGCCAACTACATGGTGGAGAGCGCGAGGGTAGGACAGAGTATAGATTACGACAAGCTTACTCTTGAGGTGACGACAAACGGGGCATTCAGCGGCAGGGATATAGTGAGTTTGGCAGCGAAGATACTTAACGAACATATAAATATGTTTGTGGAGCTGTCGGATATAGGCGGCATGCAGATACTTACAGGCAGGGAAGAAGATTCTCAGGCCAAGCTGCTTGAAAAGCCGATAGAAGAGATGGATCTATCCGTGCGTTCGTACAATTGTCTGAAGAGGGCAGGGATCGTAACGATATACGATCTGACGCGCAGGAGTGAGGAAGATATGCTCAAGGTTCGTAATCTGGGAAGGAAGTCGCTGGACGAAGTAATAGAAAAGCTTCACGAATACGGACTCTCTCTGAGAACCAAGGATGAGTAACAGCAGGAGGACAAAAAAATGCAAAGAAAATTAGGCAAACCCACAGATCAGAGAATGGCGCTTCTTAAGAATCAGGTTTCGAGTTTTTTGTGGAACGGAAGATTGGAAACCACGTTTGCGCGTGCCAAAGAGATCCAGAAGCTTGCGGAAAAATATATAACTTTAGCTGTCGATACCTTTGACGATACGGTAGAGGTGGAAAGAGAGAGATTCGTAAACGGCGCTAAGAGCAAGGTCACCGTCATAAACGACGGGAACAGGAAGCTTGCCGTGAGAAGGACCCTTATGGCTAATTTAGCCGATCTTCACGAAGTCAAAAGGGAAGACGAAACCGAGAAGGATTTTGAGCTCAGAGTGGGCGACATCAAGCATCCTCTTATCGAAAAGATATTCAATGAGTATGCGCCTCGGTGCAAACAGCGCAAAGAACAGGTCGGACAGGGCGGCGGTTATACGCGGATCTATAAATTGGGGCCTCGTAAAGGCGACGCCGCAGAAATGGCAATAATAGAGATTATCTGATCAATTCACTGAATAAGTCAGGAGGGTGAGGATTTTCCCTTGCCCTTTTTGTTTTTAAACAAACCGTAAAACGGCAGCAAAACCCGGTAAACAAAGCCCGCAAGTCGCTTCGGAGTTTTCAAAAGGAACTTTGAAGTTCTCTCAGAATCCCCGGCTGCAAAGCTACGGAAACAACCCGGTGCGCATTACAGACCGGTCAGTTCGGAGCCTTCAAATGGAACTTTGAAGCACTCTCAGAAGCCACGGGAAAACCTGTTCAGGGTATGCATTCAGGATTTGATCCGGCACTGACGCTATAAGCGTTTCAAAAAAAGTAAGGAATACAGGAGATTTATGCAAGAAAACAATACTTATTGGCTGCAACATACCATAAATAATTACGATATCGACTTTAATATGCAATTGAAGTATTCGGCATTGCAGAATCTGTTACAGCAGGCGTCCGCGTATCACGTGGAAAAACTCGGTTTGGGTTTTGTGCATCTTGCCGACATGGGCAAAGGGTGGGTACTTACGCGCATGAAAATAAAAGTCATACGCATGCCCGTTTACGGTGAAAAAGTTACCATCGAAACATGGCCTGTGAAGCCGGGATTTGCGGAATTTGAAAGAGACTACCTGCTGAAGGACGAAAAAGGAGAAATACTTGTTGCCGCCACAAGTCGGTGGTGTATCATGGACCATAAGACGCAAAAGCCTGTGAGGGCTTCCGAACTGACTATACGAGATGTGGATTACCGTTCGGACAGATGTCTCGGGGATCCTTTAGTCCGCCTACGCGGAAATGATCTAGCCTGGACGTTTGCGTACTCGGACATAGTGCGTGCGAGCGATCTGGATCTCAATTACCATATGAACAACGTGAGATATCTGGAGTGGATAATGGACTGCTTTGATTTAAAAACCATTACCGAAACCAAGCTTGACGTACTTCAGATAGATTATCTTCATCAGGTACGTTTCGGAGAAGAGCTGTCGCTTTTTACGTCATATTCTCCGTCAACTACTTATGTTAAAGGCGAAGCCGGCGACAATACCGCTTTTTTGTGCAGTATAGGCAAAAAAATAACGACAAGTAGGGCCTAAAAGCTTAACGGCTTGTCTGTATGCAGCTGAAGCTGCCGGATTTGCAGACAAACAGCAGTCAAGTCAAATATGACTCGGCTGCTGTTCTTATCCGGAGAAACTGACGTAAAGAGCAGAAAGGACAGACCGGGAAACAGGTAAATATAAAAGAAAAAACACCCGGAGGCTGAAACAGCATATCCGGGCATTTTTATTCAAGCTGAAATACAGGGTAAAACATAAAAAGAGCTGCCGCGACTTCAGAAAAAACGGCTGTCGAGTCCGTCAGAGAACAGATCAGTCTTCGGAGTCGGGCGGTGCGGGGATAGCGTCGAGCTTAAGTACTTTGCGGTCATAGGTTATGATCCCGTTGAGTTCTTCTTCGACGTCGGTAAGCTGAGTATAGACAGCGGCGCATAGGCCCTGTGAGATAAGGGGGTAAAGCTGAGATTTGTAAAGGCGATTGACCGCGAGCGCGTAAAGGTCCTGTTTTCTGAATTTTTTGTAGCCGAAGTCTGAGTCGAAGGCGGTATGTGTGGGGAGGGGAAGAGAGTATCCTCCGAATTCGGTTATAGCCACGGCGCGGTCCTGAACGAGGGGTACGCGCAGTCTTTTATAGTAAATGTGGAGGCTTTTGAAGTCGCCGGTAAACTGATCGATCCATCCGCTAGTACTGTCCACGGGGCGAGTGGGGTCAAGCTGCCACAGGCGGCTTGTGAAAAGACCGGCGTCAAACTGTCCCCATCCTTCGTTGAAGATTGTCCACACGGCGACTGAAGGAGAGTTGAAGAGAAGGGCGGCAGCTCCTTCCAGATGGCGGGAAAAGGCTTCTCTGCCTTCGGTGTTGAGGCGCGAGAAACGTTTGTAGTTAAAATCGGGAGTAAACATGCCTAGAAAGCCCATTACCTGAGTCACCATACGGCTGTAGATGCCTCCGCCGTTGACAAGATCCTGCCATACCAGCAGACCTGTTCTGTCGCAGTGGTAATACCAGCGCAAGGGTTCAATCTTAATATGTTTTCTGATGGTGTTGAAGCCGAGTTTTTTGGCTGTTTGGATGTCGAAAATCATGGCGCGATCGTCGGGCGGTGTAAGCAGGCTTTCGGGGTAGTAGCCCTGATCGAGCACTCCGTTTATAAAATACTGTTTGTTGTTCAGGCAAAAACGCATGGCGCCGTATTTATCCCTTTCCACGGAGAATTTTCTCATGGCGAAGTAGGAGCTGACTTTGTCTTTTCCGTAAGAAAGGGCAAGATCATATAAAAAAGGTTCTTCCGGTGACCAGAGCTTTACTTCCGCGATTTTTATAACAGCCGTGTCTTCCTGCAGAGAAACGTCAAAGCCGCCCTTTTCGGATATAATACGTACTTCGTCATACGAAGGATTGCCCTCTTTTTTTATTTCTATCCTGAGTTCGCCCTTATCGATATCCGGGGTCAGACGTATGCTTTCGATGTATGAATCGGGAACGCTTTCCAGCCATACTGTCTGCCAGATGCCGCTTTGAGCCGTATACCAGATCCCTCCCGGAGAAGAGGATTGTTTACCGCGGGGGAGTTCGGAATTCTCCGTGAGGTCGGTGACGAAGACCTCGAGAGTGTTTTCCTCCTGAACGAGGCTGGTGACGTCAACGGAAAAAGGAAGGTAACCGTCAGCGTGGCTGGTGACTTCGGTCCCGTTGAACACGACCCGTGCAAACTGATCCACGCCTCCGAAATGGAGCAGTACTTTTCCTTTTATAAAATTTTCGGGGAAAGCGAATTTTCTGAAGTAGTGAAGAGTTTCGTTTTTGGAAGTTTCCCTTTCGACGCCTGAAAGCATGGTTTCGGGGGAGTAGGGGACAATAATTTCTCCTTCGTATACTTTGTTCTCGCCGTTCAGAACCTCGAAGCCCCATTTACCGTTAAGACAAAGATAGCTTTCTCTCTGAAACTGCGGACGCGGGTACTCTGAAAGCGGACACGAAGGATCGAAATTTTCTCCCCATATTGTACTGATTCTTTTGAAATTACGCTTTTTTTTCATATTCTGGCCTCGTTGGATATATCTGAATGCTTATATTATATCTGCCTTTGCCGGGAGCTGTCAGGAAACGGCTTCGGATAAGGTCCGTTTCATACTTAAAAGGATATCGGCTGTTCACTGCGGTGTTGTGCCGTGCAAAGCTTCGGCGTCCGTGATGAGGGCGGAACGAAAATCAGTGACAGCGGCGGTCGCACCGAGAGGATGAAAGGTGTTTGGTCCGGGCTTTCAGGCAGAGGACAAAGTCCTTTAATCGTGGAAGTGCTTGTATACTGCAAGAGCAGCCGATTGCGGAAGTCCTTCAGTATCTGTAAGTTCTTCGAGAGAGGCTTTGCTGATGTTGGCGACGCTTTTGAATTTTCTTATAAGGATAAGCTGACGTTTTTTTCCTATTCCTTCTATGGAGTCGAGTTCGCTCTGAAGCAGGTTTTTACCGTGGAGTCCGCGGAAATAGGTTATGGCGAAGCGGTGTGCTTCGTCTCTGAGGTTGATAAGCAGCTTCAGTCCGAAGGAGTCCTTGGACATTACGACAGGTTCGTTTCTGTCCGGGAGAAAAACCAGTTCTTCTTTTTTTGCCAGGGACGCGAAAGGTATTTTTACGCCCGCCTCCTCCATCGCCTTTACTGCGTAACTCAGCTGTCCTTTCCCGCCGTCGACAACTATGAGATCGGGTCTTGCTCCGAAATCGAGGTCGCCGTTTTTGATGCGGGTAAGGCGTCGGAATATGACCTCTTTCATACAGGCGAAGTCGTTTGCTCCCTCAACGGTTTTTATCCTGAAACGGCGGTAGCTTTTCGTATCCTTTGTTCCGTTGGTAAATACAACCATGCTTGCGACTTTATCTGTCCCGCTTATATTACTTATGTCGTAGCATTCAATGCGCCGGGGCATACTCTCGAGCGAAAGCGCTTTCATAAGATGCAGCATTGCGCCTGTTGTGGAGTTGAAATCGCGTTCCACTTTAGTCTGATTTTTATCGAGGAAAATTGCGGCGTTATTCTGAGCCATGAGCGCAAGCTTACGTTTCAATCCTCTTTGCGGAGAGGATACGGTTACCTTTCTGCCTGTCTTTTCCGAGAAATAATCGGCGAGTATTTCGGCGTCGGACAAAGGTATATTGAGGATGATGTTTTTCGTGTCGAGATTGGTCGAAGAATAAAACTGAGTAAGAAATCCGGACAAATTCTGTTCTTCGTCCAGACTCGCGTCTTCTGTAATGTAGGCGTCGCCGCCGAGCAGACGTCCGCTCCTTATAGTCAGCTGTCCGACAGCCGTACTTTTCCCGTTGCCGTAAATGGCGAAAACGTCGGCGTCCAAATCGGGGGAAGTGTTGACAAGTCTTTGTTCGTTGAGCTTATCCAGAACATGGAGCTGCTGCTTGTATTCAAGCGCTTTTTCGTAGTTTTCCTTTTCGCTTGCTTCGAGCATTTTCTCTGTTATCACCTTTCTTGCTTTGGCGTCGCTGCCGGACAGGAATTCAGTTATACCGGCAATTATTTCTCTGTAGTCCGCTTCGGAGATCCTTCCCTTGCATGGCGCGGAACACCTCCCGATATCGGCATTCAGACACGGTCTGAAATTTGCCGGCAGTTTGTTCAGGTCAAGACTGCACGTGCGCGTCGGAAAAGCTTCAAGTATCTTGAAAACGTCTCTCACGCTCACCCCGATTATCGGTCCGAAATACCTGGAACCGTCTTTTACCAGCTTGCGCGTCATGGTCACGCGCGGAAAAGAGTCCTTGACGTCTATTTTGATGTAAGGATACTGTTTGTCGTCTTTCAGCAGGATATTGTAAGGCGGTTTATATTTTTTTATAAGGTTGTTTTCAAGCGAAAGCGCGTCAGTTTCGCTTGCCGTCACGATGTACCTGAAATCGGCTATCCGACTGACCATTATATCTACTTTAAGAGTTTTGCCGGCAGAATGGAAAAAATATTGCCTTACTCGGTTTTTCAGATTTTTCGCCTTGCCTACATATAGTATGCTTCCATCGGAATCATACATGATGTAAACTCCCGGATCCTCAGGTAAATTCCTGAGCTTTTCATTGATATCCATTTTTACCGGTCCCTCCTCTTTAAAGTATACCATACTTTTTCCCCTTTGACATCTTTTGCACAAAGGAAAATCAACATTTTTTGCCCCGGAATAAATCCCCTTCATTTTTCCGCACTTTCCGCCACCGCTTCCTGCCGGTCGATACCCGCCGCGCGCTCAGTTAAAATACGCCCGCGGATAATTACTTCCGGGATTTATCGGAACACCGCGGAAATGAATTTTTAAAACAAAACAGCAAATGGTATTATACCGCACTAGCTAAATATACTCCGAAAATGTCGCACAGATTCATTTATCGGATATGTTTTGTGAATATCATACAGTCGCGTTTGCAGAATATGCTTCGAGATGGGTAATATACCGCACTCGCTGAATACACTCCGAAAATGTACAAAGGTTTACTTATCGTATATGCTTTTATCACAACCGGAAAGCAAACGCATAAAAATAACGGTCTGCTCTTCAGGTTTATAAGATCAGAGCGTGTCAGACTCCCTCATGCCGTACGGTGCGAAATAAAAACGAATCTTTCCGGATAAAAACACTGAGAAAAAACCCGGATATTTTCCAAAAAAAACGGTGAGGAAAGACGCAGATATTTTCCAAAAAAAACGGTGAGGAAAGACGCAGATATTTTCCGAAAATCAGACGATCCGCAAATACGACTTGTTACCGGCAAAAAGCCGTAAAGTACTTTAAACTGCAGTATATCCGGAACTTCCGCAAGCACAAAAGATACAAGGCAGAAAAAGAGGAAGTGGATAATATTTCAATATATTATAGGGATATTATGACAGTAGCAGTAGTAGCAGGCTGTGTGGAATTGTGGAAATATAGAACATGTGTTCCTGAGTGTGCCTCTAATACATATGTTTCATTAATTTCGGAGTGTTCGGATACAAAAAATCCTGTGGACAACCATGTGGAAATCCTGTGGACAACTCCGAAGTTGTGCACAATGCTGTGGAAAACTTTCCCTTGTTTTATGTGCGAGATAGCGGGAGCCTCAAAAATGAAAAAAAACGAGATATTGTTTACAGGTGCTTGCAAAGGGTTGCGAATTATGCGCGATTATGGTATCATTATATGAATGTCTGAAAAATAAAGACTAAGCGGAGTTTAGTGATTGTTGTATAAAGGGTTTTGCCGGAAGGACGGAGAACGGGCGGCGGAGCTTTCGGTGTGATAAAAGCGAGAGAAATGCAGGAAGCCGGAGAGAAAGCCGGAAGGGAAAGTGCAGCTGACGTGAGGTTTCCGAGGCGGGACGGAAGGCGCGTTTTGCCTGAAGGAAGGAGAACGGGCGGCAGATTGCTGCATGAAGTGAAGTCTGCGCAAGCGGTTTTTGTTTCATGTGATGGGGAGAAGGTATGCAGTATCTGAAGAAAGCGATAAAAACAAAGATAATTGCTTCTGCTGTTGAAGAGTTCAGGCTGAACGGATTTCATGAAGCGTCTGTTCGCATAATAGCTCAGAATGCGGGGGTGAGTCTCGGTAACGTATATCGTTATTTCAGGGACAAGGAAGACGTTTTTACGGCGGTAGTTGCGCCGTTTCTTGCTGAGGCGCGAGGAGTTGCCGAGCGGTTCAGGACTGCTGAAGCGGATATAGAAGAATGTCTGGAGAGTTTTTGCAAGTTGCTTCTCGAGCGGGCTGACGAGTATGCGGTTATAAAGAAGTCTGCTACTCCGCATTATTCCGAATTTTTCGAAGCGGTATCCGGCGGTGTGGCGGAGTACACGCGCAGACGGCTGATGAAGTCCGGGGCTGACGGCAAGGTAAGCAATCCTTTGTTTGCGGAGCATATCGGGAGGGCTTTTGTGAGGTGCGTACTTGATGATTACGAGCCGTTTTCCGAGAGGGCGTCCGAGCTGAAAAGGGATGTGAAGGAATTTGCCGGATTTTTCTTCGGCAGACTTGACGTGCGTTTTGCAGCCGGAGAGTCGGATCCGGAGCTTGATGAATGAAGTTGGGGCGTAATGGAAATGGAACTTAACGTTGTACTTGTTGAGCCTGAGATACCTCAGAATACCGGCAATATAGTAAGGACGTGTGCGGCAACGGGAAGTATCCTGCATCTTGTCAGACCGCTGGGCTTTGATATTTCCGACAGAATGCTCAAAAGAGCAGGGCTGGACTATTGGGATAAGGCAGATATAAGGTATTACGATTCGTTTTCCGAGCTGACCGCGTCATACAAGGGAAGGAATTTCTATTTTTTCACCACAAAGGCAGCGAGGATATACAGTGACGTAAGATACGCAAGCGGGGATTTTCTGGTTTTCGGCAAAGAAACAAGAGGGCTTTCCGAGAAGCTCATTGCCGCAAACTATGATAATGCCGTAAGGATCCCCATGCGACCGGCATTGCGTTCGCTGAATCTCAGTAACAGCGTGGCGCTTGCGGTATACGAAGCTCTGAGGCAGGGCGGTTTTACGGGGCTTGAAACAGTCGGAAAGCTCACCGGCAGATACGAGTCCGAGTGAGCGTGAAGACAGGTTCCGAAAGCGGGGCGTAGAGTCCGGGAAATGCGTTCGCTGAATCTCAGTAACAGCGTGGCGCTTGCGGTGTACGAAGCTCTGAGGCAGGGCGGATTTGCGGGGCTTGAAACAGTCGGAAAGCTCACCGGCAGAAACGAGCCCGAGTGAGCGTGAAGACAGGTTCCGAAAGCGGGGATAATCGGATTCCCGACAGACGCGGCGTTTTTTCAAGTAGTGGACTGATGGTGATTAAGGGTAGTGTAGGAAGCATAATTTTCAATAATCCCGAAAACGGTTATACCGTACTCAGGCTGATCTGTGAAGGGGAAGAGGTCACGTGTACAGGCTTTTTCCCGTCGCTGAGCGACGGCGAAAAGCTGGAGCTTAAAGGGGCTTTTGAAAATCACGGAAGGTTCGGAAGGCAGTTCAGGGCGGAGGAGTGCCGGGTATTGCCGCCCGAGAGCGAGGAAGGTATACTCACCTATCTTTCAAGCGGCGTATTGCCGTATGTGGGGGCGGTGACGGCGGGCAAGATACTTAAGCGTTTCGGGTCGGACGCACTGAACGTCATTGAAAAAGCGCCCGAAAGGCTTGCTGAAATAAGCGGTATCTCTCCGGAGCGTGCCAAACGTATAGGCGAAGCGTACTTATCTGTGAAGGATATGCGTGATCAGATAATGTTTTTGCAGGGGTTGGGGATAACGCTCAATCTTGCAATGAAAATTTATTCCGTGTACAAAGAAAACTCCGTGAAAACGGTGAAGGAGAATCCCTACAGGCTGATACAGGACGTCGACGGCATCGGCTTCCTGACGGCTGACAAGATCGCTTTGGGTTCGGGCGTCGGAGCGGGCAGTGAATTCCGTTTATGTGCGGGAGCGGAGTACGCGCTCAGAGAGAGCGGCGAGAAAAGCGGAAACACCTATATGACAGAGGATGAACTGGCAGAAAGTGCGTCGAAGGTGCTGAAGCTGAGCGAGGAGGAATTTCGCAGCCGGCTTCCCGAAATAATGGAAAGACTGGAGTTCGATCTGTCCGTTAAGAGGCTGGACCGGGAAGGGAAAACCGTTTATGCTCTGTTCCGCAATTACAACGCGGAAAGATCCATAGCGGCAAGACTTGTAAGGCTCAAAAACGAGGCTGCCTTACGCGGCAGAAATGTGGACGACTCACTGATCGACCATTATGAAAGAATCAACCGTATAAGGCTCCATCCGGGACAGAGAGAAGCCGTGAGAAATGCCGTCAGCCAAGGCGCGGCGGTGATAACGGGCGGACCGGGAACCGGCAAGACCACGGTCATAAAGTGTTTATGTACCGTATTCGAAGCGATGGGCTGCAAGGTGGAGTGTATGAGTCCCACAGGGCGCGCTGCCAAGCGTATCGAGCAGGCCACCGGCAGACATGCAAAGACCATCCATCGGGCGTTGGAGTACACCTACAGAAACGGGATGTTTTTCATGCGAAACGAAAACAATCCGCTGACTGCCGACGTGGTTATAGTGGACGAGGCGTCCATGGTGGATATTTTCGTATTCAACGCACTGCTGAAGGCGGTGAAGAGGGGCGGCGGGATCGTGCTTGTCGGGGACAAGGATCAGCTTCCCTCGGTGGGGGCGGGAAACGTGCTTTCCGACATCATAAAGAGCAACGTTATAGCGGTCAGTTTTCTCAGCCACATTTACAGGCAGTCTGCCGATTCCATAATCGTCAGCAACGCGCATCTCATCAACGAGTGCAAAATGCCCGTCATAAACAACAGAAGCAGGGATTTCTTCTTTATAGAAACCGAATCGCAGGAAGATACCGCCGGGCTCATAGTGGGACTGGTGACTAAAAGGCTTCCGGGTTTTACGGGCGTACAGCCGGCGGACATTCAGGTGCTTTGTCCCATGAAAGCCGGAGACGCCGGAGTCGAGCATTTGAACGTGCTGTTGCAGAGGGCGGTCAATCCTCCGAGAAGTGAGGTCGCCGAGTTTTCCTTCGGGAAAAACGTGTTTCGCGTCGGAGACAAGGTGATGCAGACCGTAAACGATTATCAATGCCGGTGGGAGAGGTTTTCTCCTGAGGGCGAAACCGAATCGGGCGCGGGCGTTTTCAACGGCGACATGGGTTTTATTACCGACATCAGGGAAGAAGGCATGACCATTCTTTTTGACGACGGAAGAGTGGCGGTATATTCACAGGCGGAGCTGCCCAATATTACCGAAGCCTATGCTGTGACAGTCCATAAAAGTCAGGGCAGTGAGTTCGAGGTAGTAGTGATACCTGTGGTAAGCGGTCCGCCCGGCATAATAAACAAAAACCTTTTGTATACAGCCGTGACCAGAGCGAAAAAAACGGTAGTGCTGATAGGTTCGAGGTCGCATTTGTATTACATGGTAAAGAATAATTATATAGTTACGCGCAGTACTTTACTGAGACATTTCCTTCCAGAAGCGGAGGAGGCTTATAAAAAGTATATTTCCGACGAAGGCGCGGTATAGCGGAGGCAGACTATGGGAATTTTCGGAAAAATCTTTCCTTCTTATAACGACAGACAGCTTAAAGGGCTGAGAAGTATCGCGGATAAGGTCATGGCTCTCGATAGCGAGTTCGCGGCAATGAGCGACGCGGAGCTTGCCGGGACGACTCCTTTGCTCAAGGCGCAGCTTGCCGAGGGTAAAACTCTCGACGACATCCTGCCGCGGGCTTTTGCGGCGGTAAGGGAGGCCGCATGGAGGGTAATCAAACAGAAGCACTATTATGTACAGGTGCTTGGCGGGATCGCTCTGCATCAGGGAAGAGTGTGTCAGATGGCGACAGGCGAAGGCAAAACGCTGGTTTCCACGCTTCCTGCATACCTCAACGCTCTTACGGGTAAAGGCGTGCATATCGTCACGGTGAACGAATACCTTGCCAAGAGAGATACGGAATGGATGGGAAAGATCCATCGTTTTCTCGGCCTGACTGTGGGCACAGTGTACGCCAATCAGTCCAATGCGGAAAAGAAGGCGGCATATGGCTGCGACATCACCTACGGTACCAACAACGAAATAGGGTTTGATTATCTGAGAGACAATATGGCGATGGAAATGTCTTCGCTTTGTCAGCGCGGGCTGAATTACTGTATCATCGACGAGGTGGACTCTATTCTGATAGACGAAGCGCGTACTCCTCTGATTATTTCAGACATGGGCAGGGCTGAAAGCAACGAGTACCGCAAGGCTGATCGTTTTGTTAAGAGCCTGAAGCCTGAGGACTATGAGTACGAGGAGAAGGAGAAAGCGATACGTCTTACCGAGAGCGGTATCACGAAAGCCGAAAGGTACTATGAAGTGGAAAACCTGACGGACGTAAACAACGCTTCGATAAACCATTATATAAATCAGTGTCTGAGAGCCAACGTAATCATGAAAAACGGCGGAGACTATATAGTGGAAAACGGTGAAGTGGTGATAGTGGACGAATTTACGGGCAGAAAGATGCCCGGGCGCAGGTACAGTAACGGACTGCATCAGGCAATAGAGGCGAAGGAAAATCTTCGTGTGAAGGAAGAGAGCAGGACGCTTGCCACGATATCGTTTCAGAATCTTTTCAGGCTTTATTCCAAGCTTTCCGGGATGACGGGCACAGCCAAGTCGGAGGAGGACGAGTTCAACACGATATACAATCTGGACGTTGTGGTGATACCCACCAACAAGCCGTGCATCCGCGAGGACTACAGCGACGTGATCTACTCCACGAAGGAAGCGAAGACGAAGGCGATAGTCAGGGACATAAAAGAGCGTCACAAGACGGGGCAGCCCATACTGATAGGAACGGTGACGGTAGACAAGAGTGAAGCTCTGGCGAGGGAGCTGGACAGGCAAGGTATAAAGTGCAATGTGCTGAACGCGAAGAACCATATGAAGGAGGCTGAGATAATCGCTCAGGCGGGAAGGAAAGGGGCTGTAACGATAGCCACTAACATGGCGGGCAGAGGTACGGATATACTTCTCGGCGGCAATCCCGAGTTTCTTGCACGCAAGGAAATGGAGAGACGCGGTTATACGCCCGAGCAGATAGAGATTGCGGTCAGTTATGCCGAAGGCGACGAGGAAACGACGCGTCTTAAAAAGGAATACGGCGAGCTTCTTGCAAAATACACCGAAAGCATAGCGGAAGAGAAGCAGGAAGTGGTAAGTCTGGGCGGACTTCACGTCATGGGTACGGACAGACACGAGAGCAGACGAATAGACGATCAGCTCAGAGGAAGAGCGGGAAGACAGGGCGATCCGGGCAGCAGTGTATTTTTCATATCGCTGGAAGACGACATGGCAAGGATTTTCGGGAACGAAACGCTCAGGCAGATGCTTGCTTCTCATATGGACGACGATACGCCTTTAAGCATGAATATGATCAACAAAGCTATCGAGAACGCGCAGAAGGAAATAGAGGCGCGGAACTTCGGAGCGAGGAAATCCGTGCTGGAATACGATGACGTCAATAACGTGCAACGAAATCTTATATACAAGGAAAGGATGTCGGTGCTTTCCGGGGCGGATATACGTTCTAATCTGCAGGATTTTCTTGAAATTTATATAGATACGAGTTTTGCAAATATCTTTCCCGAGAACAAGAAAGAGAGAGACTTGAAGAAAATGCAGATTGCGGCTTTTTATTATTTGCCTCAAAGCGGCGGATTTTTCAGGGAGGAGGATCTGAGCGCCGACGCAGATAAGCTCAGAAAAGAATGGGGCGATATCGTGCGTGAGAGCTTTGAAAACGTAGCCGCCGATGCCGCAGCCGTAGGTATAGATTTTTACGGGTATGCGCGGAGGGTACTGCTCAGTACCATAACCCGCAGGTGGATGGAACAGATCGACGACATGGAAAACCTGAAAGAAAATGTCAGACTTCAGGCATACGGCAATCAGAGTCCCATAAATCTGTATAAGCAGAAGGGGTATGATCTGTTCAGCGAGATGCAGCTCAATATTCAGATGGATACTATAAGATATATGCTTGCCGGGAAACTCAGAAGAGGAGTAGCGGAGGCGGAGGAAGAGAAGAGCGAAGAAACGCAGTCTGAGAGGAGGAGCAAGTTCAATTCGCCCTGTCCGTGCGGTAGCGGGAAGAATTACCGTGACTGTTGCGGCAAGGAAGAGTATAAAGCCGAGAGAGATGCGGAGTACCGAAGAATAAAAGAGCAAAGAAAGGCCAAGAAAAATGCATAAAAAAGCAGCGAACGGCAAAAAAACGGAGAATGGTACCGTTAAGTTGTGGGTAAGCAAAAAATAAAAGTAAAAGTAAAAATAAAAATAAAAAGGTGGTGATCCTTGATGTTACAGCTTGAAGACATTAAAAACAACATTCGCGGGCTTGAACTTAAAATGAAGGGGATAGGTGACTCTCTTTGACTTGGCAGGGAGCAGGAAAGAACTAGATGAGCTCAATAAACGTATCCATTCGGAAGACTTCTGGATGGATAAGGAGTCGGGCGAAGTACAGAAGCGAGCGCGTTCGATAGAGAACAAATTGAATAATTACAGCGACCTGAGTGAAAAACTCGGGAGCTTGTCCGAGCTTGTGGAGCTTGCCGAGGCGGATGAAGAGATGCTTTCGGAGGCCTGCAAGGAATTGGACGAGGTGTCCGAAAAGATAAACAAACTGCACGTATCCTCACTTTTGAGAGGCAAGTACGACGGCAACAACGCCATTCTGACGCTTCACGCCGGAGCAGGCGGGACAGAGGCTCAGGACTGGGTAGAGATGCTTTACAGGATGTATACGCGTTACGGCGAAAGGAACGGATATAAGGTGAACGAGCTGGATCTGCTTGCCGGAGACGACGCGGGAATAAAGTCGGTGACTTTTTCGGTGTCGGGGGCCAATGCATACGGTTATCTGAAAGCCGAGAAGGGGGTGCACAGACTTGTGCGGATATCTCCTTTTGACGCCAATAAGCGGCGGCATACGAGTTTTGCGTCGTTGGAGGTCATGCCCGAGATAGAAGACGATACGGATATCGTGATAGACGAAAAGGATCTGAAGGTGGATACCTACCGTTCTTCGGGGGCGGGCGGACAGCATGTAAACAAGACAGAAAGTGCCGTTCGCATCACGCATATACCCACCGGGATAATAGTGGCGTGTCAGAACGAAAGGAGTCAGGTGCAGAACAGAGCGCGTGCCATGGCGATGCTGAAAGGCAAGCTGATCGAGATGCGCGAAAGGGAACAGCTTGAAGAAGCCGCGTCACTGAAGGGCGAACTCAAGAAGATAGAATGGGGCAGTCAGATAAGATCATACGTGTTTTGTCCGTACACCCTTGTAAAGGACCATCGTACGGGGTACGAAAACGCCAATATCACGGACGTTATGGACGGCAATATTCAGGGCTTTATAGAAGACTATCTTACAAAAGCCTACACGAAGTGAGCCAGACGGCAAAAGGAGGATTAATATGCTGACGGAATTGCTCAGGTATCAGGATCTTGATATAAAGAAGAGGACGATAGTTAGCGAACTCAATGCAACCGAAGAGTCAAAAAGAGCGCGGAAAGCGCGTTCTTACCTCAAAGAGGCGGAGGAAGGACTTAAGAACATGGATGTAAGAGTACGCGAGCTTCAGGGCATACTCGAAAAACACGGCAAAGAGTACGAAGAGTGCATGGAACTTCTCGGAGACTACGAACAGGTCATGGATACCTGTGAGAATTGCGATGAAATAAGCTATCTGAGTAAAAAGAATGCACAGCTCAGCCGAAAAATAGAAACCATAGAAAAGGAGATGGCAGCTTTGGTAGAAGAGATCGAAGGAATGCTGAAAACCTACGAGGGATATAAACAGAACGTGCCGAAGTATAAAAAGGAGTACAAGGAAAACGCCGTCAGGTTTGAGTCGATGAAAGAGGCGAGAAGCAAAGAACTCGAAGACCTTGAAAAGGAAATGGCTCAGCTTGAAAAGAAAATAAGACCGAAACTCCTCGAAGCTTATAAAAAACTTGCAAGAGAGGGCAGGGCTCCTTGTCTGGTCAAGCTTACAGACGGGAATAAGTGCGGAGGTTGCAACGTAAGCATCCCTCTGAGCTCGGTAAACAGATTGGACGACGGAATAATACTCTGTGAGAATTGTCGTCGGATGATATACAAAGAATAAAGATCGGTTGCGGAAAAAGTCAAAGTCCAAGGACTGCCGTCAGGGAGCCCGATGGCAAACACGGGAAAAGACATGAGCGCAGAGATCGCACATCGGAAACGGCAAGGCGGGTATCAGCCCGCCTTTTTTATGCGTGAAAACCGGCTATATATACAGAGAGAAGAGTACGGAGGAAAAATATATGTCGGAAATAAAGTATAAAACACCCGAAATCAGAAAAAGCACAATCAAGTCATTTGCGGGTTGAAAAATGAGCTTTTTGTTCGGAATATCTATAGCAAAAAACATTGTTTTTCGTAACGGCAGTCTGATGCGAATTTGTAAGGGTCATGTCCGGTTCGGGCACGGAGGTTGATTCTGATAATAAAGGGGATACGATTCAAGTCATAATCGGGTTAAAATGTAAGAACAGTTCCGTTACTGCATGCGCAAAAACAAAAATATGTCAAAAACGGGTCAATCGCAAGCAGTCTGTCCGGCATAAGCTTGGAGCATTACATAGTATGTCCGCAATCCGAAGAATTGTTGTTTAGCCAAAAACGGGTCGGATGAAAGCATTGAGCCGTAAACTCGGCATAAGCTTGAAGTAAGCTTGAAGTATGACACAGTTCGACACCGTCCGAAGATTCGCTGTCAAGTCAAATATGAGATGATTTGAAGTTTCAGGCTGACAGACCATATGAGTTTAAGTGCGTCTCGGTATATCTGTGAGGTAAAATCGTACGCAAGTCAGAAACGGGTCGATATAAAAGTCGATGCGGGGTTGTTCCAGACTGCAAGTCAAATATGAATTATATCAGGCATTCGGGGAAAGCCCGAAAACTCACATAGGGGGCTCTACCGAAGTAAGTATGGTGTCCGAACCGGTATACAATTTGGCGCGACGGTACGATTATCAGGTTGAACGCAAGTCAAAAACGGGTCAGCATGAAGCTGTATTATAAACATTTGAGACGGAAGTTCATGGAGGCGGTGCAGTATGCGGACATGCGGAGTTAATGCGAGAAGATCGGTCGGTGTCTGAACAGGAAGCAAAACACGGATACGGAGGCAATGCACGGTAAGCGGGAACAGTTTGAATTGAAGAGTTTTTTGATATTACGGCGGGACGAACTTACACAGGCAGAAAGTTCGGCGGGAAAGTTTCCGAGGTTTTGCAAGAAAAGAGCAGATTTTAACTGATTGCAGATTTAAGTAACGGGTATAGGTTTTGTGAGTAAGGAAGCGGGTTTTTAAGGCTGACAGCGGATTTTTGCAGACAATACGGGTCCGGGGGGAGAAAAAAGCCGGCTCATTAAGGAGCCGGCCGAAGCGTATACGTCGGTTTTGAGGGTGGTATCCGAAGGGGCGGATCAGTTTTTAGGCTGTGACATGGTAACGGTAAGTTTATTTTCGGGGACCACGATACCTTCTTTGTTAAAAGCGTCGTACAAAGCGCGGTTTGTGGAGTACAGGACGTCCCAATAGTCAGAATTATTCACCCAGTATTTCAGTGAAAAAGTAATTACCGAACCGCCGATGCCGCTCATATCGAAGGAGAAGGCGGGGTCGGATTTAATGCGCGGGTCGTTGGAGATGATGCAGTGTATGATGACGGCGAGCTTATTGAGGTCGGTATCCGGGGCTACGGAGACGGTATGTTCTATACGTCTTGTAGGCTGAGCGGAGTAGTTAATGACTGTGTTGGATGAAACTCTGCTGTTTGGGATCACGAGGAGCTTATTATCTGTGGTAAGGAGGCGGGTAGAGAGCACGCTTATTGACTGAACATTGCCTTCTACGCCGTCCACGCAGATGTAATCGCCGGCGGAAAACGGTTTATTTATCAGGATGAGGACGCCGTTTGCGACGCTTGACAAGCTGTCCTGCAGGGCGAGGGAGAGGGCGAGGCCGACTGTGCCGAGGATGGTGACCAGGCTTGACTGGTCCACTCCCGCCATACCCGCGAGTAAGACTATAAGAAAAATATACAGCACGAAATTGATAATGGACAGAAGAAATTTAGCAAGCATCTGATCGATGCGTTTGCTTTTTCTGAAGGCTGTTGAAATGATCTTTTTGATGATCTTGATAATAAGAAGTCCGCCGATGAGGGCGACGAAGAAAGCCAGCAGACGCCAATAGTTATCGGTATTCGTAAAAAACTGACGGATATCTTCCCAAAATTGTTGAAACATGATTTTCTCCCGTGTAAAATATTGAAAGCTGAGTCAGATATGTTTAGCAGAGGTTTCACGAACGATGTATTCCGCATAGAGGTCGAGGATGTCGATATCGGAATTTTCGTATACCATTCTCGAGCCCACTATATCTTCAATTTCGTTAAGGTAGGGGACGCCTTTTTCATACAGGAAGTCCACGCCGATGAAGTCGGGTCGGAGTCCGCCGCAGACTCTTCGGACGTATTCCTCTTCCACGCGGTTCACCTGAGCGGGGGAAGCTCTTCCTCCGAGTTTATAGTTGGAGCGGAAGTCCGAGGTATTCACTCTCATAAAGGCGGCGATAATTTTATTCCCGATGGCATATACCCTTTTGTCGCGGCCGGGTTCCATAGGCTTTTGGACGAGGAAGCTGACTTCTTTGATTTTGTCCGAGCAAGTACGGTAGTCGAGGTTGTTTTCTATCATGAAGACCTCGTTTCCGCCGTGGCCGAAGCGGGATTTCAGTACAAAGGGTGTGCCCAAAGGAGGCTCTTCGCCGTGTCTGACGATATGGGTCTCGGGAATGGGGATCCCCATGGAACGTGCAAAAGCGTAGGTAGCGGCTTTGTCGTTTCCCGTACTTTGGGTTCGGGCGTTGTTGAAGCTTCTGATACCTTTTTCTTTGAGCGTCATGGAGAAATCGGGGTCATAGGTCCGCATGATCACGCCGTCGGCACCTTCGGAGAGATCCACGCTGTCTGCCATGGCTACGCTGCAGTCATGGCCTCTTTTTCGCAGGGCTTTTCCGAGGAGGAGGCCGAACCTTTCGTTCCCGATGTATCTTTGTCTGTCGTAAACTATGAAATACTTCATATAAACCTCGTAATATAAATATCGTGTATCAATACCTTAAGTTTTCTTCATTTCCGCGATCACATAATCCGCGATATGATCTGCAACGTTTATACCTGTAGCGTCGTAAAGGTTTTTGAAGTGGGCGTTGGAATTGACCTCGCAAAGGACCGGTCCTTTTTCGGAGATCAGCAGATCTATACCTGCAAAGTCGGCTTTTACTGCAGCGGCGGCGGCGATCGCCAGTTCTTTTTCCTGTTCGGTGGCTTCATGCGGGTACATTTTGCCGCCGTTGGTGACGTTTGATCTGAAGTCGCCTTCTTTTGCTATTCTTTTGACTGACGCAACACATTTTCCGCCCACTACATGGAGTCTGAGGTCGGCGCCGTAGCTTTCGGAGATATATTCTTCGAAAATCATTCCGCCGGGAGTGATTTTCATTACGCGTGCTTCAAGTTCCTGTCTGTTTTTTATGAGCCACACCTGATTCCCGAAGCTGCCGAAGCATTGTTTGAGGATAAGCGGGTAACCGAGTCCGGCTTCGATTTTATCCAGAAAACTGAGGTCGGAATAGGGCAGAAAGGTGTGAGGGGCTATAAAAGTTTTCGGCCGCGGGAGCCCCGTAGCCGCGGCGGCAGTAAGACATTTGTCGTTACAGTATTCGATAGTGTGCGCACTATTGAAAAGACGCATACCGCTCCTTTCCATTCTTATTGCAAGGTTGATGTCCTTATTCCAGAAAAGACAGAAATCCGCTTTCGGGAAAGGCGAACGTATTTCGTTCATCAGGTCGGTATTTGACAGCTTTATGAGAGAACAGTTTTTTGCCTGAAAGGCGGCTGTCAGCATGTCATATATTTTGTCGAACTTATCCCATTTTACAAATTCGTTGACTACAAGTAATCCTTTCATAATGTTGATTTTATCCGTTGTTTAAGTTGTTCAGGCAGTCGGCAAGACGAAAAAATTCCTGAGGTGAAAGGGTCTCCGCGCGAGCCTCGGCAGGTTTTCCCATGGAAACGAGAGCTGCACGAATATTTTCTTTGGGTATGCCCGAAGCCGAAAGGCTGTTGGGCAAGGTTTTGCGCCTTGATGAAAACGCGGCTTTCACAATTTCTCTTACAGCGGAGTAATCTCCGTATTTAGACCTGTATGCCTTCATCCTGACCACGGCGCTGTCCACATTCGGAACGGGGAAAAAGCTTTCTCTGCTGATGTTTCGGGTGATCACCGGGTCGCTGAGAGCATTGACTGCTACGGTCACGGCACCGTAATTCTTGGAGCCCGGGAGGGCGGTAAACCTTTCGGCGACCTCTTTCTGTACCGTTACCGTCAGAGATTCGGCACGTGTCTGCTCAAGAAAACGCATGACTAGGGGAGTCGTGATATAATAAGGTATGTTTGCCACCACCTTATATTCCTCCGTACCCGCAAGCTGACTGAGCTGAGAAGGTGAAAGCTTCATGGCGTCTGCAAATATAAGTGTCACGTTATCCAGGCCGGCAAGGTTTTCCGAAAGCACACCCTTCAGATTTTCGTCCACCTCTATCGCTATCACACGACGGGCTTTCTGCGCAAGCGCCGCCGTAAGAGTCCCGGCTCCGGCCCCTATTTCGATCACCGTGTCGGAAATGCAGGTTTCGGAGTCGGCAACGATTGCCCGAAGCAGATTGCCGTCGGAAATGAAATTCTGCCCGTACCTTTTATTGAATACGAAACCGTGTTTTTTCAGTGTTTCGCCGAGTTTCATGTTTTCCTCCGTGTCTGATTTTATTTTACATCATTTCTCGGATTTTGTAAAGGCTTTAAAGGGGAAAAGCAATGCCCAAAGCTTTATCGGAAAGCACCGAGCCGCGCAAACCGGAATTTCCGGGAAATTGTACTGTCGCTGTCCGTAGCGGCAGGGCTTTAATATGCAGATATAAAAATATATCAAGAAATATTACACAGCCGTTCAGGGAGAGAGCGGTGAAATGGCGCGCAAAGCTTTATCGGAAGGTACTGAGCCGCGCAAACCGGAATTTCCGGGAAATTGTACAGCCGCCGTCAGAGCTTTAATTGCAGATACGGGTAAAAGACACCGTCCCGATGGTCCGGCACTATTTTATGCGACAAAGCATAGTATTAGCTGAGGAATGATTGACATGATCGCAGGTTTGTGATATCATAAAAAAACTTAAGGTATAATATTTTTCGGAGCTTTGCGGGGGGATTTTTTTCTCGGAAGGATCCGTGGTTTTCGTCGAGAGCGGTCTGTGAGGGAAGAAGGCTTCCAAAGGTTTTTCGGACTGCAGTGATGTTTGTTCGGACGAAAGCAGTCCGGAATGGCGGAAGCGGAATTATACCGGCGGGTCGTGTATTCAATCAAATATCCAAAAGGGAAAGGGTCAATATGATACAGAAAGCTATAATACTGGCAGCAGGAAAAGGAACGAGGTTTTTGCCGTATACGCGTGTTGTTCCGAAGGAGATGCTTCCCGTTGTGGACGTGCCCGCGATAAGGTTCAATATAGATGAAGCTGTTGCGTCGGGGATAAAAAGACTTTGTATAGTTACAAATTCGACAAAGTACGATCTGAATCATTATTTTGAAAGAGAGGTACTTCCGGAGGGGCTTGAAATAGAATATGTATTTCAGGACGTGCCTTTGGGCACGGGTGACGCCGTTCTGAAAACCGAAGCCTTTGCCGGAGGCGATCCCGTGGTGGTCATGAACGGCGACGATCTTATGTATACCGACGGCGGCGTACCCGTCACCAGGCAGCTTATAGACTGTTATGAAAGGCACGGGAAAGTCGTTATCGGAGTGCAGTGTGTAGACGAAAGCGTGATAAACAAATATTCTGCCGTAAAAGCCGTAAGCATGTGCGGAAGAGACATAGAGATAAACGGTATCATAGAGAAGCCGGAAGCGAGCAAGGCTCCTTCGATGTACGCCGCCCTCGGCAGATACGTTGTGACCGGTGAGATATATGATATACTCAAACATACTCCCGTCAGCAAAATAAACGGCGAAATAATACTTACGGACGCGCTTAACGAATATGCGGAAAAATTCGGCTGTTTTGCCTGTGATTTTGAAGGAAGAAGGTACGACCTCGGGAGTAAAAGAGGTTATCTGACTGCGGTTACGGAGTTTGCACTTCGTTCGGCCGAACTCGGAGAATGGTACAAGGATTTTCTTTCAAAGATCATCAGCGGTGAGATAGACTATAAGCTTGATTGATCTGAGACAAACGCAGAAAAAAACAAAAATGATATAAAAACATAAAAATAATTGTCGGCGTCAATGCCGACAATTTTTTAGTACGGATACGGCACGCAAAGCCATAAGAGAACGGCACGCAAAGCGATAAAAGAAGAAAGGCGCCGCTACGGTACGCAATGCCATAAAACGAGAAAGGCGCCGCTACGGCGCGCAATGCGATGAAAGGAAGAAAGGAGCCGCGATAAGCGAAATGTGGAAGCCGGGCTGTTCCCGTTGTAAAGGAAGTTTTCAGCAGGTTCCGGCGGAAAGACGGAAGGATGCGGGAATGCGGAGGAAAAATGTGCAGGGCCGCAGACCGTATTTGCAGAGAAGGTATTTGAGTCCGGTAATTGTGCCGAAAGCCGAAGTGGGGGGATCCGGTATTATTTTTTGTTTTTTTCGATTATCTCCGCGTTGCATGGGGTGACGGCATTTTCCAGAATGATTTCCCCGACAGAGTCGGCAGTGATCCTGCCGGACGCGGGATTTTTCACTGACAGAATATGTCCGGAGATATCGGCGTCGACATCGCTGTATTCGAAAGCGAGGTCGCATCCTTCGGTGGTGCAGTTTACGAGAGTAAGTCCTTTACAGTAGCAAAGGGGCTGAGTTCCCTGGATATGACAGTTTATAAGAGTGAGATTTTCCGAGTACCAGCCGAGATATTCGCCTTTTATGACCGAATTTTCCACGGTGACGTTTTTGCTGTGCCAGAAAGCGTCTTTTGTATTGAAGAAACACCCTCGGATAAGCGCGTTTTCCACGTACTGGAAAGAGTACTTGCCGTCCATGCGGACGTCTTTCATGCTGATATCCCTGCTTTCAAAAAGAAAGTACTCCGATACGGCAAATGTATTTTCGATTTTCAGTCCGCGGCATCGCCACCCGAATTCCGGCGACACCGCTGAACAACGGATGATTTCAACGGACTCGCATTCCCTGAGAGTCTTTATTCCGCCGAGATAGGAGTCTGAGATCTTTCCGTTTTCGGCGTACCATAGAGGAGCCCGGGTCTTATCGTCCAGGACGCATTCGGTCACGGAAAAGTCATGTGTGTGCCATAAAGGGTACCTCAACGAAAAGGAACATCGCGCGACGTCTATCCCTCTGCATTCCTTAAGTGCCGATTCTCCGTCGGCGGGACCTGCAAAAATGCATTCCTCGACTTTTTCGTTTTTAAGAGCGTATAAAGCGCGTTCTTCATCAAAAATCTTGTGTTTTATCATAATAAACCTCTCTTAATATATGACGGGGCCGAAAAGTCCGGCTCGGAAAAATTTTGAAACTTTACCCTATCTATTTTACTTTATATTTATGTAAATGTCAATCGGCTTTATTTCCCGATTACATAACAACCATGTCAGAATCCGGACGATATGAAGGCATAAAAGCAGTCGTATGAAAAAGTCGTATGAAAAACAAGCAGATGAATGAAAAATATGAAGGCGGAAGAGAGGGATCAATATAAAGAAGAGAGGGGTATTTTGTTGAAGGACATAAGGGAGGCATAAGAGTATGGGCAAAGGAGCGAAGGAAGGCAGATTTTCCCGAAGGTAGTCCGGACTGAAACAGAGTTGCGGTTCACAAGTGTCCGGAGCGGTGTATTGTGAGCGAGTAGGTGTGAGGGAGAAGGCGGCGGCAGTGGGGGGAGAGGAAAAAGTTTAAGAGAATTTAAAAAAGGGGCATAAAATTGTTGACAATGGAGCGGGGGTGTGGTATAGTGTTTAGGCTGTCCGCGGGAAGCGGCGGCGAAGCAGCTTGAAAAGAGAATAGATAAGACGAAAACGAAATAAACACAGTCAATTCAAAATGAATTTTTGCCGGCGGCAGAGGGAACTCTGCCAAAGTTAAGAAAGTCAGATTAAACTTAAGAGTTTGATCCTGGCTCAGGACGAACGCTGGCGGCGTGCTTAACACATGCAAG